>Ga0070734_10000891_pt1 | contig 50933 bp, 35 predicted proteins | sample Coa_R1_8_FD_66444 | JGI IMG/M metagenome (GOLD analysis project Ga0070734, IMG submission 66444) | Surface soil microbial communities from Centralia Pennsylvania, which are recovering from an underground coalmine fire - Coalmine... | ecosystem: Environmental > Terrestrial > Soil > Unclassified ...
GAACCGCCCCCTTCCCCTGCAACCCCATCCCCAAAATCAACCCAACCCAACCGGCGAGGGCACAACTTTGAAACCGGACATTTCACTTGCTACAAAAACCGGACATTTTAACTTGCTACCGACACACCAAAATGCAGTCTGTTACGAAATCCGGACAGGGAATGCCTGGCTTTAGCCTGGCTTTTTGCTATGAGAAGAGACGGGCCTTTCGACCGCTTCCCTCAACGGCCGCGGCCCGCTTCTCCTCTTCGTTAGTTGAAGGCACCGAAGGAGCAAATCCTCCTGCGCGGCCTCATCCTGATAGACGAGAACAGTCAGAAAACTCCTTTTATGGCTGCGCCGCAAATAGTTTTGTTGATCCCTGTTCCAGGGAATATGCGGAACTGAGAATACGTCCTAAGTTCTTTGGCGACGGTTGGGGCAGTCAGAGAGAGAGCACAGCGGACAAAGTGCAGCGTCATGCACAAGCAAGAGGACTAGTCATCCTTATGGCAGGGGAACGCAGTTATTCCAAACCCTCAGACGGTCTTGCGCATCTCGCTGTAGTGCACCCGGAGCTCTGCTGGTATGCGGGTCAACTCAAGGGTAAAGGCGCAGATCGTCAGTGGTCGGCACTTTCCGGAACTTCCGAACCCACACCTTAAATGCTGACTGTATTCTCCGATGTGGGCTGGATCGGATTTGAATGCCTGTTTCTGGGATGGTTAGCGGCAATGGGAGGCGCATCGCAGCAGGCGACGCCTATCAGTCCAAATCGTAGGAGTTCATGCTCAAGCGATGAATTACCTGAGGCTCGCAGCGCTCAAAGAGCAGACCACTGCGGGTAAAGAGCTGTCGACCAATCTGGCTACTCGACTGATGCGGACGTTCGCGGCCCTGACCGAAGCGCTAACAAGACATCGCACCAAAGGCGGGCAGAAGATGAGAGTCGAGCACGTGCATGTCTATCAGGGTGGGCAAGCCATTGTCGGACAAGTAAATCCGAAAATGACCACTCGAAAGCAAAGAAAAAAGCAATGAGCAGGGACGGCAAACGTGGGAAAAAAGGCTTGCCGACCGACAGGCCAAAGGGTTTTGGCTGGCTCAAAAATGGCAATCCTCCAGGGAACCCAAATCTAGCCGAAAGATGCGGTGCCAAAACCCGACGAGGGAGGAAGTGTCAGTCACCTGCCATGCCTAACGGCCGTTGCAGAATGCACGGAGGCGCAAGCACGGGGCCACGAACTCCAGCTGGGTTAGCTCGATCCCGCCGTGCAAATTGGAAACACGGCAACTACTCGGCTGAGGCAAAGGCCTCAATTAGAGAGGTCCGTAAACTGCTGCGCGCGTGCAAAGATTTGATTCATCGGGTTTAGAGTCGTGAGTATTTGTGGAGAGCCATTTCTCCTACTTCTTGAAAACATCAAAGCAGCTGATGTTATCGACCGAAGCAGCTTAGAAGACAAAGCAAGGGCAGGCCGCGTGGCATGCCTTTGCTTGAAGTTTCTGTTGTTTTCGTTAACGTGCCTACCCGCTTTGCATGGGGTTCATTGCTTGACTTTTTCTGTGTGCCCTCCCCCCCGGTGCACACGGAAGCCGAAGCAAGGGCAACCTGGATGAAAGTCCGGCGCGCAGAGCAACTCGTCATCTCTTGACAAGATCACTTCCTCTGATTAAGATCACGTTCGCTTCCTCCCGATCGCTCCCAGGCTTTCAACCAATCGCTATACCTTCGCTGGCTTTCCAGCGAGCAGATCAGCTTGCGATTTGATTTCGGTGTTAACCATCTCTCAGGATTCAAAAAGAAAGTAAGACCGGAAGTTAAGGAATAAGAGTCAAAAAGAAGAAGTATCAACTGAGAACCCAGAAGGGAAAGTTTGATACAGTCCGGCGCGCAGAGCTCACTGAACCCAGAGGTGAAAGATGCAAGTAACGGGTTCCGGTACCGCGGGCAGATTCTCCAGCCCGGGCCCCGATTCCATCATCGGGCTAAGCTCGATCATGCGGGAGCTGAAGCAGGACATGCTTCAGATCGCGAAATCGGCGAGCACCGTGCTGATCACCGGAGAAACCGGAACCGGCAAGGAACTGGCCGCCGAATTCATTCACGGCAATAGCGCCCGTCGCAAGCAGGCCTTCGTCTGCATCAACTGCGCAGCCATTCCTGACACACTGCTGGAGAGCGAGCTCTTCGGGCACGCCAAAGGCGCATTCACCGGCGCTGATGAGTACCGCGACGGCCTGCTGGTTGCCGCCAATGGCGGCACCATATTTCTCGACGAAATCGGCGACATGAGTCTCTGCGCACAGGCGAAAATCCTACGCGTGGTCGAGAAAAAAGAAGTGTGCCGCGTCGGCAGCAACCGTGGTGTCCCGCTCGACATTCGCTTCGTCGCCGCCACCAACCACGACCTCGAGGCCATGGCGAATAGCGGAACCTTCCGCAAAGACCTGTTTTTCCGGCTCAATGTCGCTCGAATCCATCTTCCCCCTCTGCGCGAGCGCACCGACGACATTCCATTTTTGTTGCGCCACTATTGTCGCGATCTCACCAAGGACAGCAGCGCCTCGACGCCTGAGTTCTCCGAAGAGTGTCTGCGTCATCTACAGTCCTACGGATGGCCGGGGAACATTCGCGAACTGAAAAATATGGTAGAGGCGCTGTTCCTCAGGGATCTTCCCCAGAAAATTGCGGTCGAGGATCTTCCTCGTCATCTACGGTCGTTCATCCAGAACAAGGCCGACATGTCGCAATCAGAACGCAGCGCATTGCTCGAGGCTTTGTTTTCCGCAAAATGGAACAAGAGCGAAGCTGCCAAGAAGCTGCATTGGTCACGCATGACGCTGTACCGCAAAATTGCCAAGTACAACCTCGCCGAGAATCCAGCTCCCGAACTCTTTCCCGGAAAAAGGTAGTCTTTCCGTATTCTCCGCGTGCATGCGACGCTTTGATCTTTCTCTACTCAGAGAGTTGATTGTCGTTGTGTAACAAGCTGTGACATCTGTTACACGCCACGCGACACTTTGATCGCTCCGCCTGTAATGCTTCGCATCGTCTGCATCTCAAACACCTGACACGGACTGCGCTGCTTCCTTCCGTATCCATACTGTGTAACCACCACAGGTGACACACAGACCCGCTCGCTCGTGCAATCTTCGCAATCAGGAGGCAGCGTTTCTGCAGGAGCCGTCGCAACTTACGGCAATTTTCACGGTCTGCCCTGCGTGCGGCCCATCAAATGCTCCCACGCTACCGGGAACTCCCATGGCGCAAGATCCCGCCGCCGACCATCTCGATCCCCTCAGAGAAGGAAGGTACGCGAACCATTTTCACATTGGCTACAACGCGTTCGAGATGATCCTGCAGTTCGGGCAGTTCTACGAGGGGAGCAAGCAGCCGGTAATGCACACCACCATCATCACGAGTCCGGCCTACGCAGAGAACCTCCTGCATTTGCTCAGCAGCACTCTCGCGCAATACAAAGCAAGGTTCGGCGAGATGACCCCGGGAGCGCCCCATGAGTGATTACACCGTCATTGGCGCCGTCAGCGACACTCTGCAGCAGATTCTGAAGCAGAACATCACTGCCAGCTCCGATCCCACTCTGAATGGAGTGCAAATCTATTTGTACTCGCCCAAAGAAATGCAAGACATGGGCATCGCCGCGGGAATTTCGTTGTGGCTCTACAAAGTAACGCGTATGGCGGAAATGCTGAACGAACCGCCAGAGCGCGTGGCGCCAAATATGGTGGCGCGAACGCCACTGCCCGTGCTGCTGTTTTATCTGATTACACCATTCTCACCCGATCCCGAAACCCGCCATATCTTGCTGGGCCGGGTTCTTCAAGTTCTGTATGACCATGCCATCTTGCGCGGAGCCGATCTGCAAGGCGTGCTCGAAGGAACGACCGAGCAACTGCGCGTAAATCTCGAAGCATTGACTCTCGAGGAATTAAGCCTGGTCTGGGAAGCGCTGAACGAACCTTATCAGCTTTCAGTTACCTATCTGGTCCAAGTGGCCAGAATCGATTCCGAATTCGCGCCCGTGAAGAGCGGACCGGTGATCGAAAAAGAAGCCACGTATGCACAGATTTTGTCCGCGACATAGGAACAGAACGTGACGCAAGAAGTGACAACGTAAGGAGCGATGAATTTGACCGGAACCTACCAAGTCGATGCGGGCAACGATGTCTACACCGTAGTCAGTGATACCACCACATATTACTGGGCGGTCATCACGGGTGTCGCAACGGACGAAATTCTTGGTACATTGAACGCTCCGGGTTTCGCCGTCGAAGTTCAAAACCGCACCGATCTCGGCACCAAAGCATTGCCCAGCGGTCTTTACGCGATCACGGGCTACCCCTCGCAGGCGTTTCCGCCATCATCGTTGCCTTGCAATGTCAGCTATGTGTTAAGCGCGCCGGGGTACCGAGATTTTCGGGTCACGGTAACGGTTCCGACCAGTCCGGTCTTTCCCATCTCGCCGCCTGCCGTGGCACCGATGCGCTTGCTTCCGATACGCATTCAGGGCTGCGTTCTCAGCAGCACCACGGGGCTGCCCGTCGCGGGCGCGCTGATTCTCAGCATTGACGATCCCTCGTCGCCGCCCACCGTGCATACCAATGCTCTGCGCGCGCCGGTGTGTTTCGACCACCAGAGTGGCAAACCCGTACAAGCGGCAACCATTACGCCAGTCGGCGCTGCATTGCCCTTGGCACAGCCAGTCACGGGTGGCGATCAGGCGTTAATTCTTACGAGCGATGCTGGACTGGCCGTCAATTCCGTCGTGCAGTTGAGTTCCGGCGGTGGAGTGCGGCAGGAATACGGAATCGTCGCAGCTCTCGGCCCCGGCGCAGTGCCGGGCACTTATCAGGTTTCGCTGACTGCTCCGCTGAACTACAGCTATCCCGTAACTGGCACAACGGTCACCGCCGTCACCGTAACGCTCACCGGCGCACCCGCGTCTCTCAGTTCTGACGCCAACGTCGGCGATGGCGTGTTTCTGGCCTCGCAACTGTTCAATCAAGCCGTCGTGATCGAAAGCGGTGCGGCCGCCGAGGAAATTCGCATGCTCGGAGCGATCACCGGCGCCGATGGTTATTACGGGTTGGATGGAATGGGCCGCGTTCAGGAAATTTTTCTGCAGGCAAATTCAGGATCGAATCCCATCGCCGATTGGTATATCGAGTACGACCTGTCCGTCAACGTCGTGGATTTTAGCGTGTAAACGCAGAACAACTCTGTTCAGGAAGGAAATGCCATGCCAGAGTATCTATCGCCCGGAGTCTACATCGAAGAGCAGGATACCGGACCAGAGCCAATTGAAGGTGTAAGTACGAGCGTGACCGGTTTCATTGGGGTCACACAGATGGGGCCGCTCGATGCCAACCCACCCGTGCTGGTGACAAGTGTCCCGGAGTATCAGCGAATCTTCGGCACTTATTTCACCCCGAGCTTCTACAGCGGAGCCGCGGCTGCCGATACCTACAACCTGCTGCCGCATGCCGTCGCAGGGTTCTTCAATAATGGCGGGCAACTTCTGTATGTCAAGCGGATCGGCAGCAAAGCGTCGCCGCCGTTAACCGCCGCAGTCAGCAACCTCGAGAACAATGTGACGGCGGTTGTCGGTCCGCCTCCGGCTCCCACGATCGTCACCCGTCTGGCGTCAACTGCGACTCCCGGTGCAACCGTACTTTATCTGGAAAGTTTGCTCGGCATTCAGAATGGAACGCAGATCAGTCTGACGCAGATCAAGAACGGGATTACATCAACTTCCGGCACGCTCACCATAACTGGTTATAGCAACGCACAGGGAGCGGTTACGCTCAATGAGACGCTGCCCACGCCCAACCCGGCGGTAGCGAACTACGACTGGCAGTACACGACAGTCGCCGTCGTGGTTACGAAAAGTGCGGCATTTACTCCGCAGAACAACACAAGCTACAGCGCCGGATTTGCGTTGCAGGCCGCGAATCCCGGCGTATGGGGCAACTCGGTGCAGGTTCAGATCACCCCCAGCTCGCGGGCGCAAGGGCAGGTCATCTCGCCGGTGACGGGCGTCGGTGGCGACACTGGTAATCTGGTTCAGCTCAACTCCGCTTCCAACTTCTACGCCGGTGCCATCGTGGAATTCGATACCGGCGGCCTCATTCAGATTCCCGGGAACGTCAGCGGGGGCAGTTTCACCGCAGGCCAGCAGATACAACAGGTCACCCAGGATGCCACGGCTAATCTCTTTGGCACCGCCACTCTTTCCAATCCCATGTACGTCAACACGGTAGTGGGCACGCCTGACTCCTGGGACCCGTGGACCGGCAATACCAGCAAGGCCGTTTACACTCCCACATCGCCGCCGACCGCTATGTACGCCGTACTTGGTTCGGTTACGAGCGGCGTTTTCGTTTCCGGCGAACAAGTGGTGCAAAAAAACACGGGCGCTACCGCAAACCTGATCGGAACAGTTACCGGCCAGAACGCCATGGTCATCGGTCCACAAACCGGTCCCGCCGCTGATCCGCTGGATGTCTGGACGGGTCAAACCAGCGCAGCTGTCTACACTCCGAGTCCGACCTCGACCTCGCCGCCCGTAGTTGTTTATGGAGTCAACGGCACTTTGACCAGTGGGACATTCAAGGTCGGAGAGTCGGTAGAACAAACCACATCGACGTCGGTAGCAACTCTCATAGCAGTTACCGGTGGAAATGTGCTTTGGATCGGTCCACAAAACCCTGCTGCAGATCCAACCGATGTCTGGACCGGCAAATCCAGCGGAGCCATCTTCACCCCTCCCGGCACCGCAACGACCGGCCCCCTCGCCATGTCTGTGGTAACAGGGCAAGTGACCAAGGGACCTTTTACAGCCGATGAAGTAATCACCCAGAACAGCGTCTCAACCGCCACCATCGTTGGATCTGTAGCAGCTACCGGGCCGCTCACGGTCGGGTCCATCACTGGCGATGCGCCCACGGCAACCGGCAATTGGACGCCGGTAGGAGCGGCTGCGCCTGTTTTTACCCCTTCCGGCCCGGGCGTAAATGAGGGGAAGTTCTATGGGAAAGTCCTCAGCATAACCGGCAACAGCCTGCAGTTGGTTCTGCAGCCTGCGCAAAGCTTCGCGCTCACTACGGCTCAGGTCAACGCCATCGGCAGTGCTCTTGGGGCCTCCATGCCGGTGACGGCGCGCACCTGTGAGTTCGACATTAACGATTCCTATGGCAATGTCACCGAGAGTTTCACCGGTCTAACTCTCGACTATACGACGCCGTACTTTTACGCAACCGCCATCAACAACGGATCGTCGCTGTTGGTCGTGCCGACCGTGCCCAATCTCCCTCCGTTGCCGCCCTACCCGACCGACACCGTCACTCTCGATCCCAGCACCATGCCGATGGCTCCGGATGGGCAGAACGTGCAACTGACGGGCGGAACCGACGGCGCCGCGCCGTTACCCTCGGACTTCGTCGGCATTGACAATGGGCCCAGCAGCCGTACCGGGCTCACGGCGCTCATCGACGCCTCCGAGATCAGCATCATCGCCGCTCCCGGCATTACCGATCAGACCACGCAGATGGCGCTGATCGATCAATGTGAAACGTTGAAATACCGTTTCGCCATTCTCGATCCCGCACCCACGCCCGGTGGCGGCGCGCCGACGATGACCAGCATTCAGGCACAACGGGATCTTTATGACACGGAATACGCCGCGATTTATTTCCCGCGCGTAGTGGTGACCGATCCGTTGAGCGGCAACCCGCTGGCTATTCCGCCCAGCGGTCACATGGCCGGCATCTACGCGCTAACCGATGTCACCCGTGGCGTGTGGAAGGCCCCGGCCAATATTGTCATCAACGGCATTCTGAGTCTCGAAACCAAGCTCAGTAAGGGCGATCAGGACATTTTGAATCCCGAGCCCAACAACATTAACGCCCTGCGCGACTTCACCGCCCAGGGACGTGGTCTGAGGGTCTATGGCGCTCGCGTCATCACCAGCGACGAGGAGTGGAAGTACATCAACGTCCGCCGGCTCTTCATCTTCCTTGAAGCTTCGCTCGATCAGGGAACGCAGTGGGCGGTATTCGAGCCGAACGATCAAACATTGTGGAACCGGCTCATCCAGAGTGTGTCAGCGTTTCTCACCACGATCTGGCAACAAGGTGGCCTGATGGGGGCAACGCCTGACCAGGCCTTCTTCGTGAAATGCGGCTACGACACCATGTCGCAGGATGACATCGATAACGGCCGCCTGATCATGTTGGTGGGCGTGGCGCCGGTATTTCCAGCTGAGTTCGTCATCATCCGCATCGGCCAGTGGGCGGGTGGCTCATCGGTGCAGGAACTGTAGAACATTTCCCGGCGGTGCGGGCTGAAACTTCGCCCGCGCCGCGCCGGCGAAATCACAAGATTGAACGAAACAAGGATCAGACAGTAAGGAGGATGCATGGGCTCACCAGGAACTCGCATTGATCCCTATCGCGGATATAACTTTCGCGTCGAAATCGACAACACTGCGGTCGCCTCATTCCGCGAGTGCAGCGGTCTGACGCTGAGCACAGACATGGTCGATTACCGCGAAGGCACCGACAAGCCGCTCAGCGTGCGCAAGCTTACCGGCTTGCGCAAGTACAACGCCCTCACGTTCAAGCGCGGCTTCACCAAAAACGAAGATTTGTGGGACTGGTACAAGAACATCGTCAACGGCGTTGATGACCGTCGCAACGGTGCTGTCGTTCTCCAGGATGAACAACACAATGACGTGCTGCGCTGGACCTTCACGGGCGCCTTGATCAGCAAATGGGAAGGCCCGACCATGAACGCGACCAGCAACGATGTGGCCATCGAAACCATGGAGATTACTCCAGAGTTGGTCGCGCTCGTGTAACGCCACACAGGCAAGCCATGTGGGGATAGCCGCCCTCGCCTGTTCTGAGCGAAGCCGAAGGGGCTGTCCGAGATTGAAAGACCCAGCAGATGCCGACTTACCTCACGCCCGGAGTCTATTTCGAAACGGTCGACACCGCCGATGCAGTGGTGCCCTCGGTTCGGACCGACGTAGCGGCCTTCGTCGGCGTCACCGCTCAGGGTCCATTGCACTGCGCCACTGCGGTCGAGTCGTGGAATCAGTTTCAGGCGGCATTCGGCAGTTATCTTCCCAACGCATATCTGGCGTACTCGGCTCAAGCGTTTTTTCAGAACGGCGGCCAAAAACTTTACGTGGTGCGCGTTGCCGCTCCGCACTACACCACCACAACCTCGGCGGCACCGCAACCCGCGGATGGCTCGTCTTCCTTCGTGCTCTCCGTGCAAGGTTTCGCCGTGGGCGCAGTCGCCACCGCACAGCAAACTGTCGCCGCTAGTTCAGCGGGCGTCCAACCGGCAGACCGCATGAGTTCCATCCTGAATTCTGTCGCGGGTTTCCCCCAAGGATCAGTCGTTCAAATCATCCAGGGCGACACTCAGACGTGGCACACAGTCGAAGGTGTCAACTCAGCTACGAATCAGCTCTATTGGACCGCCGCGCTGGAATCCACTTTCGTTCTTGCCGCGCCGATGACTTTCACTACATTTCACCAGAAGGATTTGGTGATGTCTTCGGTGAATCCTGCGCTCGCCGAACTGGGCTGGATGAACGGTCTTGGCGATGACTTCAACGTAACCCAGCCCATTCAATTCGACACAGGAGTAGGGACCTCTGGCGGAATTTTCTACGATTCCGCCAACGTCCCTACAGTGCAGATCGCCGCTTCCAGCCCTGGCTCGTGGGGCGACACGATCGCCGTCTCTGTCTCCTACAGCAGTCTCGCCGCCACCGCCGCTGCGGCGATTCCGCAGCCCGCATCTGGCGTGTATTCGTTCGTCGACAGCGTCGTGGGCTTTTTACCGTACTCGCTGGTCAGGGTGTATCAACTGCAAACGACCGGACCCGTTATCGGCTACCGGCTGCTCACCGCGGTCAATGCGGCGACGAATCTCCTCGAGTGGGACGTTCCCCTCACCGCCAATATTCCGCCTTACTACACGCCCGCGTTCGACGTCACTAAGCCTCTCTCTTTTGAAACTGTCGAGTTCGGCCTCACGGTCTATGTCAATGGTGGCGCGAAGGAGAGCTTCTCCGGCCTGTCGATGAATTCGCAGCATCCACGCTACGTTGAAAACATCGTCAATCCGCGCACCGCAAAGCAGGTTATGCCGCCTCAGGTCGGCATGCCCTCGCAATACATTCGCGTCACCGATCTGTACTCATCCACTCACTATCCCAACAACCTACCGAACCCTGCTGCGCCGCAGCTCGACGACGGAGTACTCGCCCTGTGGGGCGGACGCGACGGTATCGCGGCGCTGCAGGTCACCGACTACACCGGCAATCTGGCGAGCGAAAAAAAATGGGGCATCCGCGCGATGGAAGATGTCGACGAGATCTCCATTGTTGCTGTCCCCGACATCCTGATTGAACCGAGCCCGGCTGTTATCTATACGACGCCGACGCCTCCGCAGCCCAATCCCTGCTTGCCCTGTTCAAGCACGATCGCGCCGCCCGTGCCGCCGGTGCCGCCGCCCACCGAGGCGGCTCCGCAGTTTTCTCTCGACCAGGTGTTTCAGGTGCAGCAAGCGCTCATCGCGCACTGCGCCCAAATGCAATTCCGCTTCGCAGTCCTTGATCCGCCGGATTTCGGTTATCCCAAGCTGCAAGTCGATCTGGGAGAAATCCAGAGTTGGCGTACGCAATTCGACACCACGTACGCCGCGCTCTACTACCCGTGGGTCTATGTTGTCGACCCGCTGAATATTGGTAACGAAATCGTGCGCCGCATTCCTCCCAGCGGCCACGTCGCCGGAGTCTATGCCAACACCGACCTCACGGTGGGCGTGTTTCAAGCGCCGGCCAATACTGTATTGCAGTGGGCGCAAGACCTCACCAACGAAGTCACCGCCAACATGCAGGCTTTTCTGAGTCCGCTACAGATCAATTGCTTGCGCAGCTTTTCCGGGCGTGGCATCCGGGTCTACGGCGCGCGCACATTGAGCAGCGATCCAAGCTGGCTCTTCGTGCCCGTGCGCCGCCTTCTGTTGATGATCGAGCACGCCCTCGAAATCTACATGCAATGGGTGGTCTTCGAGCCGAACAACGTGCATTTGTGGAACCTGGTGAGAGCGGCGATCACAAATTATCTGGAAGCGATCTGGTCGCAAGGTGCATTCATGGGCAACACTGCCGCGCAGGCGTTTTTTGTCAACTGCGACGCCACGACGAACACTCTCGCGACCACATCGGTGGGACAGATGATCGTCGAAATCGGCGTGGCGCCCACCGCTCCCGCCGAATTCGTCATCTTCCGTATCGGCATGGAGCAGGACACACTGGAGGTTTCCGAACCATGAGCACAGTCGTTCCAGGAATGCGCGTCGATCCCTACAAGGCGTTCAACTTCCTCGTCACGCTCACCAAGTCGGCGAAGCAGTTGAACTTTGGAGGCTACGCGCCCCCACCGCCATCGCCCAGGCCGCCAAGTCCGCCCCCGACGGTGACTGTGACCGCGCAAGTTTCTGCCGGAGGCTCCGGCGGTCCACCTCCACCGCCCGCCCCGCCCGCAGGTGGATTCAGTGAGTGCAGCGGGCTCGAAATCGGTATAGATCCAGAGGAATACAAAGAAGGCGGCAACAACGGCAAGTCGCTGCGTTTTCCCAGTCGAATCAAGTGGACGAACATCCGTCTCAAGCGCGGCATCGCCCTTTCCGACGATCTGTGGCTCTGGCACTACGGTTTCGTGCAAGGCACAGTTTCGCGGCGCGATGGCGTCGTCACGCTGCTCGATGAACAGCGGAATCCGGTGAAGGTGTGGGCGTTCAAACGTGGTTTGCCCGTTCGCTGGACTGGCCCCAGCCTGAACGCCATGCAAAGTCAGGTAGCGATCGAAGAACTCGAAATCGCTCACGAAGGCCTGATGTTGATCTAGCGGAGATGCGAAGTGGACATTCGAATCAACGAGGTGAACAGCCAGGTGCAAACCATGGACTCGCAGAGCATGCTCGATCCGCGCGTCATGCGCCAGATCGTCAAGGCTTGCATGAAAGCAATTAAAGAAGAGCAGGCGCGCCAGAAAAGGCTGAAAGACGACCGCGACCTGACCGATAGCGTTCAGTCAGACGATTAATACGTTCGGGAAAGTTTTGCCCCGCCGTACAGAGAGATAACTGACCATGCCCAAACCGCTCAAAGCTACTTTTCAACAAGTGGACCCCATCAGCGGCGCACTCGGCGATCCCCTCATCGTCAACTACAACCCCACCGAGTACACGCTGAACAAGGGTGCGCAAATCGCCGAGATCGCCATCCCCGGCCTCGACTCGCCCGTCCTGCAATTCGTCCGCGGCCAAACCGAAACGCTTTCGCTCGATCTATTTTTCGATACTACCGAAGCCGGCATGGATGACGGCGCCGTTTCCGTCACCAAAGTCACGGACCTGTTCTATCAGATGGTGAAAATCAACGGCCAGACCCATGCGCCGCCCATTCTGTTTTTCTCCTGGGGCATGCAGTTTCCCGGGCAGCGGCCTTACGCGTCAATTGGAATCGGAACCGGCAGCCAGCAACGGCATGGCTTCAAGTGCGTAGTGGAGAGCGTGCGCCAGCGCTTCACGCTTTTCAGCCCGCAAGGCATTCCTCTTCGCGCAACGCTGACGGTTTCGCTGAAGGAATACAAAACCCTGGCCGAGCAGATTGCTGAACTCAACCTGCAATCGGCCAACCACACCAGCACGCACGTTGTGCAGACGGGAGAAACCTTGGCCCAGATTTCCGCCTCGGTCTACAACGATCCCACGCAATGGCGCGCGATCGCCGATCAAAACAGTCTTTTGAATCCTTTGCTGCTGCAGCCCGGGCAGATTCTACAAATTCCCCCGCTCAGCAACTCCGATGCAGACTGAACGATTGAGAAGTTGAACTTGTCGAACCGAACGAATTCGAACTGAACGACTCGAACTGAACATGGCAACCGCACCTAAACCCATTCCGATTTTCAGCACCGGCGAAACCTTCTACGTCCCGCAGTTTGAGGTTTACGTCAGCGGTAAATTGCTGGCCGACAGCATTGTTGACGACGTGCTGCAAGTGACGTTTCAAGACGAAGTCAACAAGATCGATACCTTCTCGATGGAGATCAATAACTGGGACGCCACATTCCGCGCCTTCAAATTCGCGCCTCCGCTCCAGAATCAATTGGTGGACTACAGCGGCGTCTTCGATCCCGGCAACAAGATCGAAATCTGGATGGGCTATCAGGACAACATGCGCCGGATGATGCGCGGTACCATCACAACGATTTCTCCGCAGTTCTCGCAGTCGGCACCGCCCACGCTAACGATCAGCGGCCTCAACGAACTGCAGGACTACCGCACCCAGCAGCACACCTATTCCTGGAACGACGGAAGCAAGACCGACACGCAAATCGCCCAGCAAATGTGCGGCTGGTCGGAGCAGCCGGGCCAGCCTGGACTGGGTGGCCTTCCCATCATCACCAATCCCATGCAGAATGAGCAACCCGATCCGATCGTCTACATGAAGACTCAGTACGACATCATGTTTTTGCTCGAGCGCGCCCGCCGTCGCGGTTATGAGGTCTACATCAAGAATCAGCAGTCAGGCCCTGCCTTGTATTTTGGGCTTTCGGGAAACGCAGCCAATGTGCCGGTCTACCGGCTGGAGTGGGGCAAGTCGATCATCAGTTTCACGCCCACGCTTGCCACCGGCAAGCAGGTCAGCCAAGTGACCGTGCGCGGCTGGGACCGCAAGGCCAACAGCGCGATCAACGAAACCTGCACGCAGCAGCAACTCTGGCAGAGCCAGGGCAAATCTCCGCAGGAAATCGCGCGCCTCACCCAGATTGCGCAGGCCTACAGCAATCGCAGTGAGGTGGTGACCGATCGCCCAATGCACACCACCGCCGAAGCGCAGGCCTATGCGCAGTCGGTGCTTGATAAGCGCAGCAAGGAATTGATCACCGCCAACGTGACAACGCTGGGTCTACCTGATCTTCGCGCCGGCTCTACGATTGAGATCATCGGCTTCGGAGTCACGACCAGCCAGAAGGGAAAGCTTCAGGGCGCAAGTTCAGATTTTGACGGCGAGTACTACGTAACCGCCTCGACGCACACGATAGGTGACGGAGGCTATCAGACAGAATTTTCGGCGCGGCGGGAAGGTCCGGTAAAGGGCCTTCCGGTGGCTGCGGCCTCAACTTAGGGGATTTCTAGCAAGCTGAACGAGCACAACTATGGCAATGATGAATGGAGTAGTAACCGGGCAAGTGGTCAGCACGGATGATCCCGATCAGCAGGGTCGCGTGCAGGTCAGCCTTCCTTTCCTCGGCGGACAAAATCAGAGTTGTTGGGCGCCGGTGGCCACAATGCTGGCGGGCAGCAAGAGCGGATCGTGGTTCATGCCCGAGCCCGGCGACGAGGTCTTGCTCGCTTTTAATCAGCACGACGTCAACCATCCCTACATCGTCGGCTTCTTGTGGAACGGCCAAGATCAACCACCCGATAACAATGCCAAGCACCGCACGATCATGACTCCCGGCAAAAACATGCTGCAGTTCGATGACACGGATGGCTCGACAAAAATCACTTTGCAAACCTCGGGTGGACAGTCGGTGGTAATCGACGACAGCGGGAGTGGCTCAATCACTGTAACCGGCAACACAGCCGGATCGATCACTCTGCAAGGCGGCGGACGAATGATCACCCTCTCGAACAACATGGTGCAGATCTCATGACCGAAAGGAACTCATGCCGCTCGTGTTGACCACCAATGCGCTGGTTCAGTGTGTGCACGGTGGCCCCGGCACCACCACGCCGATCAACCCCATCTGGACGGTCAACGGCGGATTTGTCACCGCCGAAGGTGACACGGGCGTGCTCGCTTGTCCTTTCATTTTGCTGCCCTGCGTCGGCTACACACTGAAATCAATGCACCTTAATGCCACGCAGCGCGCCGGCCAACAGGCAATTCTGGTCACCGATTTCCAGCAGAGCTTCACCGGACTTCCTTTGCTGATTCAGGATTTTCACGAAACCTACGACAACAGCACGCCTGCCCCGGTTCCCAGCGGCCAAGTCCCTCCGCCGCCTTCGCCCGCGATGGCCGATCTGATCAGCCCCACCGGCTCAGCAGTGCCCACATCGACTTCATTCAGCACGACGACGATGCTCCCCTCCGTAGTGGTCTTTTCCTTCACCATGGTGACCGACCATCCCATGATGTGGACGCTCAGACTGATCACCGCGACTGGCCTGAATTTTGATATCACTTCGGGTTTCCCTGGATTGACCGTGACTCCCTCGGGCGGAGACTGGACCTCGCCCCTGCTCTCGGTCGAAGTGTCAATTCCTGCGCCCATGGTGGCGACATTCGGAGCGGGCGCCAGCTACTTGTACCTCACGGGAGTGAGTCAAAGAGGCCTCAACGGATTCGCCAAAGCAACCATCACGGTAGGTCCGTGAAAAGGATTCACAAACGAAAGAGAAACTCGCATGGCAACACAAAACGTAAGAAAGTTTCTCGGCACCGGATTCAGCTTTCCGCCTCGGGTCAATCCCAGCGGGAATATGACTTACTCCTCCGGAGAGGAGTTGGTGCGCGAAGCCATCTGGATTCTGCTCGGCACCGCCAAAGGTGAGCGCCAGATGCTGCCGCAGTTTGGCTGCGGCATTCAGGACATGGTTTTCGCGCCCAACAATCAGACCACTTGGGGCAACCTGCAACACCTGGTCAAAGACGCGCTCACCCAATGGGAGCCGCGCATTGATGTGCTTGACGTCACCGTCACCGCAGCCGCCAATGAAGCCAACACGCTGCTGATTCGCGTCGACTACCGCATCCGCTCCAACAACGCATTTGGAAATCTGGTTTATCCGTTCTACATCACCGAAAGTCAGGGACAGCAGTAATGCCACTCATCGCACCCAATCTTGATGACCGCCAATTCGCCGACATTGTTTCTCAGGCGAAAACGCTGATCCCGCGCTACGTTCCCGAGTGGACCAACTTCAACGAAAGCGACCCCGGCATCACTCTGGTCGAGCTGTTCGCGTGGATGACCGAAATGATCATCTACCGCCTCAACCAGGTTCCCGATCGCAACTACATCAAGTTCCTGCAATTGATCGGCATCGAGCTCGAGCCCGCGCAGCCTGCCCGCGCCGAGGTTACGTTTTCCGTCTCCCGTCCGGACTTATCCAGCACGATCGTTCCCGCAGGCACACAAATTTCTGCCAGCGGCAGCTCCGGCCAGTCCGTAATTTTCCAAATCAACGAAGCCCTCGTGGTTATCGGCGCCGCTCTCGCCCAAATTCAAACTTTCGACGGCAGCGCCTACACCACGCAGACCAAAAAGAACAATACGCAAGGTCAGTTTTTTTATCCCTTTGGCTCAACGCCGCAAGTCGGCAACGCCATGCTGCTTGGATTTTCTCCCCCCGTCGCATTTCCCGCGGGCGTGCAGGTTAATCTCGGTGTGAGCATCTACCAGAGCGGATTGAACCAGCCCGTCCTGCAAAGCGGTGCGAATCTTCCTCCGCCCGCCACGGTTGTCTGGGAATACTGGAACGGCACGCAGTGGGCCGCCGTTAACCTGACCAGCGACGGCACGCGGGCCTTCTCGCAAGACGGCCACATTCTGTTTACCGCGCCGAATAACGCCGCCACCGGACCGCTCGGCAATTTCACCAAGGCTCCTTATCTTTACTGGTTTCGCGCCCGCCTTACGGCCGCAACGTACGAAATGCCGCCGCAGTTGAACTACATCCTGACCAACACCATCGGCGCCACCCAAGCCATCAGCTATAGCGGCGAAGTCCTCGGCGGCAGCGATGGTACTCCCGACCAAACATTCTCGGTCGCAAACACTCCGGTCGTCGTTCTGCAAACTCCGCTTCAGGTTACAAACTCCGACGGCACAACGGTCACTGTGATCAGCGTGCAGTTAACCGTTGACGAAGGCCAGGGCTTCATGACCTGGCAAGAAGTCGAAGACTTCTATCCCTACGGCCCCAATGACCGGGTCTTCGTCATCGACTACGACACCGGAGACATATCTCTCGGAGACGGCGACCACGGGCGCATTCCCGTGGCCAACCCAGCTAATCCAACCGGCAATGTTGTCGCGCAAAGCTACATGTGCGGCGGCGGAACTACAGGCAACGTCGCTGCCGGACAGATTACGCAGCTTCAAACCAGCGTGCCCGGGATTAGCTCAGTCACCAACTACATGCCTGCCACCGGCGGCACCAACGAAGAGACTATCAACGATGCCGAACTGCGCGCTGGCATGGCCCTGCAAAGCAACAGCCGCGCCGTCACCGTGCAGGACTACGAGTACATGGCCACGCAGGCGCCCGGCGCCAACGTCGCACGTGCCTGGGCTCTACCGCTCTATCGTCCGGATTTCCCCAACGGTCAGGTTCCCGGCTGCGTCACCGTCATCGTCGTTCCCAACGCGCCCGTGCTCGCGCCCACTCCGAATCAGACCACGCTGCAGGCCGTCTGCCAGTACCTTGACGCTAACCGTCTGCTGACTGCTGAACTATTCGTTGTAGGGCCGGTATATCGCGTGATTCAGGTAACGGTTCAGATTGTGGTTTCTAACGGATCCGATCTGGCCACAGTTCAGAACGCGGTCGAAGCCGCACTCACTACTTTCTTTGATCCGCTGCAAGGCGGCACCGACGGCACTGGCTGGCCTTTCGGCGGCACCATTTATTACTCCGACGTGTATCGCGTGATTCTTAACGTTCCCGGGGTGCAGGTGATTCAGGACAACCAGCTCTTGATTTCTCTCGATGGCCAGCAGCAGACGTTCTGCCGCGACGTAACCATTAACCCAGGCGAGTTACTTTCAAACGACTCGAACGGCCACATCGTGAACGTGGCCTATCAGTCGTCAACATCGTAGAAGGGAAGCTTGCCGAAGGAGATTTTTGTGGATGAACGCGGCGTCAATCGTTGCGCGAAGGTTCGAAACAAGATTCGTATCAGGGCACGGTTTTCATTTATAGCCTGCCCTGAGCCAAGCGCGCCGAAGGGTGCCGCAGAGCGCCAAGAAATCAAACGCGGCTTTAACCGCTTACAGTATGCCTAACGCACAAAAACATTACGTGCTCGATGGCCTCGCCGGCTGGCGGGCAGGCGCGCAAACAAACACTGCGCTTGCCAACAACGGCTTCGCCCTCACGCTGCAGCCGCTGCCCGGCTCCGGCCGGCCGCTGGTCGATTCCTCCGGCAGTTTCGGCGGCCTGCAGTCGGCCATCAACGTCGCCGTCGACACACAAAATCGCGTCTACATCCTCGATGCCGCCACCTGCACCGTGAAGCGCTTCGACCCCTGCCTTCAACAGTTCGTCATGCTCCCGTGCATAGGCGGTCCAGGCAGCGAGCCTCGCCAGCTTTCTTCCCCGCAAGGCATGGCCATTTCCTGCCGTGACAACCTCTACCTCGTCGATACCGGCAACTACCGGATTCAAGTTTTTTCTGTAAAAAGCCTCGCCCTGCGCGCCATTTGGGAGCCCATCGTTGTCAGCCAAACCGGCACGACCATCACTGTCGCGCCCGCAGTTCCCAAAATCACGTGGCCGACTGCGGGCGCCACTTGCGCCGCGCAGGTTGTCTATCCGCCGCAAACCTGGCAACCCTGGGATATCGCCACTTCACCCACGAACTGGAGCTACGTCACCGACTACGCAAATGGTTTGATCCATGTCTTCGATGCCGCCGGATGCTGGCTCAAAGCTTTCAACGGAGCAGTCCCAAACCAACCCGCACTGGTGAATCCCACCCGCATCGCTCTCGATCTCGAAGGCCGCATTTACGTTTTGCAAGACGGCCAAAACTACGTCGTCGTGCTCGATAAAGATGGCAACTACGTCGGGCAAGTTACAGCGCCCGACTCGCTTGAGGGCCGCTTTTGTCCAATCGCCGTTGCCGTCGATGTCAACGGCAATCTTTGCCTCAGCGATTGCATCACGCGCCAGGTCTACTTTTACCAACCCAACAGCGTCGGCGGCTGGTGCGGCTTCCACTGCTGCGGCAGCGTGAATTCGTTCGCCTGTTCGCTGATCTTCGATCTCACGGGCTGCCCCATCATCGCCGGCGGCGGAACATCGGTTTGCCATCTCCAACTGCAAGCTTCGTATCCGATCACGGGCACCTATATCTCGCAGGCGCTCGACAGCAAAACCTATCAATGCCAATGGCATCGTGTCCTATTGCGCGCAAGAGTGCCGTCAGGTTGCACTATTACCGTCAATACCTTCACTTCAGAATCCTGCAAATCAATCGACGAAATCACCAATCTTCCGCCCAGCCGCTGGGCTACCGGCATTACCGACGCCCAAACGGATTCGTGCGAGTGGGACTGCCTCATCTTCAGCGCGCCCGGCCGTTATCTCTGGCTCCAACTCACGCTGGCTGGCGAAGGCGTCACGACTCCGTGCATTGAGAAGATAAAAATTTTCTATCCCCGCAATTCCTCACTGCAGTATCTGCCCAGCGTCTATCGCGAAGATCCCGTTAGCGCCGATTTTCTAGACCGCTATCTTTCCATCTTCGACACCCTTCGCGATTGCACATCCCGGCAGATCAGCGCGATTCCCTGTTTCCTCGATCCCAAATCAACGCCCGCCAACCACCGCAATCAGGGCGGAAATGATTTCCTTTCCTGGCTCGCAGGTTGGCTCGGGCTGAGCCTCCAAAACAACTGGCCGATCGAAAAGCGGCGCAAGTTGGTCGAGCAGTCCCATCATCTATTTGATCGCCGCGGCACCGTCGAAGGCGTGAAGCTTCAGGTAGAACTTTATGCAGGAGTCCGCCCGCAAGTTCTCGAGTTCTTCCGCCTCCGCCGCTTCCTAATGCTGAACAGCGCCACACTGGGGGACTGCTCCACTCTGTTTGGAACCGGTGTGCTGAACCGTCTGGAAGTCGGAGTGAACTCTACGATCGGCAAGTTTGAATTAATCGACTACGGCGACCCATCACTCGATTTGTTCAACGCCTACGCCAACCAATTTCTGGTGGTTGTTCCGCGCTGGCCCGGCGCCGGCACCAACGACGAACAAAATCTGCAACAGATCATTCAGGTGGCGCAGCCCGCGCACACCCTCGGCACCTTCGAATGGGCTGATCCTAAACTGCGCATCGGGCTGCAAAGCTTCATTGGCGTGGATACGGTCATCGGTCGCTATCCAGTCGGCGTGATCACGGGTCAGGGAGAGCTCGGCTACGACACTGTGTTGGGCAGCCCCGGGGAAGCAACCAAACCGCCGCAGGCGCGCGTAGGAGATAACGCACGCGTCGGATGCGGCACAAGGTTGAACTGACTACTTGAACGGAGAGATTGAACTGAGAAACGGTTGAACTGAAGAAAGCGAGAGAAGCCCATGGGCAACTGCAATTGCAAACAGGGCACGAACGGAACGCATCAGGTCTGCACCGAGTGCGACATCCTGCAACTGGCGCGCAACAACTACTTCACCGGCAAGCTGCTGGTCGAGCGTGATTTCACCGACGAGCAGCGCTACACCATGGGCAAGCTGCGCCGCCATAATCAGAAGCTGCATGGCTGGGGCACGGTCTGCGGGTTGAAGGTGGAACAGCATCCCAACCCTGCCTGCCAGAGCCAGTACGTCGTCATCGAGCCGGGAACCGCCATCGACTGCTGCGGCCGCGAGATTCTCCTTAACTGCGAAGAGTACTTCGACTTTGAAGCAAAGTATTTGGCCGCTTGGCGGGCGCAGAATGGTGCGAACTCGCAGCCCGATGCCAATCCTCACAAGCTGCAAATCTGCCTCTCGTATAAAGAATGTCCCACCGAAAAAGTGCCCGCGCTGTTTGATGACTGCGCCACCGGGGCCGGTGCATGCCAGCCCAACCGCATTCTCGAAAGCCACTGCTTCGACGTCATCATCGACGGTCCCTCCACGCAGACCGACCCTTCCGGCGTGCTTCTTCGATGGGACTTCACCGAAAATATCGCCAACGCCATCAAAGTTGCCGAAGACGACGCCAGCGAGCGCCTCTATGTTCTGACTTCAGCGAGCACTGCAACCAACGCGACCGCCACGTTGTATGTGGTCGACACGGCCAATTACACGCTGCTTACCCCCATCAGCTTCAACAACAACATCGGCCTCGATGTCGCCGTTTCTCCTGAGGGAGATTTTGTCTACGTCGCTCTGCAGCCAACTACCGTGGGCACGAGCAACGGCACTGGTGCGCCCCAGGTCAACGTCTACAGCGCGTCCAACGTCACCGCGACCGTCAACCAACTGGCCCTCGGCACGGTCCCCGATTCCACGGTGAAGTTGGCGATCTACCCTGGAGACGAAGGCAGCCTCTTCACCTTCGGCCAAACCGCAGGCGTCACGTCATGGACCGGTGTCAACGCCGCCGGACCGACTTCAACTCCTCTTACATCGATCAACTCTCCCGTAGCCATGGCCGTGAGCCCTGGCAATCAATACGCCTACGTCGCCAGCAGCGGCAGTACCACGATCGGCGTGATTTCGTTAGCTTCGCCCGCCACAGTCTCGACCACAACCCTCACCGTTGCGACTGCGCCCACCTCCCTCGCCATTGCCTCCACTACGGCAAAAGATAAACTGGCCGCGCTCGATGGCGCCGGCAACCTTTATTTCTTCGATATCCCAAGCGCCGGTCCTGGCTCTCCGGGCGTCACGAACTTCTCAGCCAGCGGATTCACGTACACAAAAACCCAGCAAGTCCTGTTCTCGCCCGGCGGACGGTGGGCTTACGTTCTCGAACAGGATGCTTCGGGCAACGCCTACGTCCAGCCCGTCGACGAGCACGCCGTCGAAACCACCGGCACCAACTACATGGGTGTCGCCATCGCAGTCGGGGTGGCCCCGCAAAGCGAAACCATCTCCGACGACGGTACGCATCTCTACATTCCTTATCAGGGGACGAGTGCGATCTCCGGCGGCGTCGCCATCGTCGACGTTCTGCAGCAGAACTGCGGCGACATTTTTCAAACCGTTATCGACTGCTGTCCCGACTGTGCCGAAGGCAACTGCCTGATTCTGGCCACGATCAACCAATATGTTTACGGGGACGCAATCACCGATCCCGCTGCGAGCGCACCAATCGGAAAAGATCAAATCGACAATCTCACTGACCGCCGTCTGTTGGTGAGCACCGACGTTCTGACGAAAGCCGTGCAGTGCATTCTCGATCAAGGAGTGAATGCGGGTTCGCCAGGAGAGCAAGGACCTCCCGGGCCTCCGGGCCCTCCGGGACAGAGCGGCACCAACGGTACCAATGGTGCGCAGGGTCCCGCAGGGCCCTTTATCGACAACGCTACTGTCAATATGGTTCCTTGCGGCACGCCACCTTTAGCCACCGTCACAAAGGAGGCAAGTGGCAATTACGAACTCACTCTCACAATCCCAGGCTGCTGCAACACGAATCTGACGACCATCAAAAGCGTCAACTGGACTCACAACGGCCAGTTCCAGGTAACGGGAACGCCGACTGGAGCACCGCCGACGGTTACTCTGCAGGTCGCTCTTTCCGGTGGGGTTCAACCAACCGACGTCACGCGCAACTCTGTGATCGTGCTAAGCGAATATCTCCCGACGCCGAATTCTCCACTCATCTGGTACGAACTGGCCACCACTCTTGCCTCGGGCTGTTTTACGACCGTGGGTGACGTCACCAGCGGTTTTACTTCCGGGGCGACGGACCCTCACGGCCTTGCCAATGGCTTCCAGATTCAGTTTCTGCCGCTAAGTGCCGGCGGCACCAGTCCGATCCGGGTTCAAGTCAAGGGGGATTTCATGCGGGACCTGAACGTTTTGGCTCTGGACGGCGACCATCTCCCCGGCGATCTGACACCAGCATGGGTGCCCACAAAACTAACTGCCTACAGCACCGGCGATGGCATTGAAGGCGGTACGTTCGAGAGTTGGTTCACCCTGGTAATCGAGGAGTAAGTCATGACCCCGGACCGCCTTGGCGGCACATGGCGCTGGGCTGATTTTTCGAAGCGATTTCTATAAGACGTACCCGGATTTGATTGGAGGCATTCAATGCCACGAACTACAGGCACTATATCGCGCGCACTTCCAACTTCAGCGCCCGCGCGCGTCGTGAAACCGCAACCCCGCCCTGCCTTCAATCCGCCATCGCCTCCGGCTCGTGTCGCCAGTTCGCCCGCTCGTGCTGCGAACTTCACGGCGCCACGCATCGCGCGCATGTCCACGTCACAAGTCGCTTCGCAGATGTCGTCGGCCCCCACCATCAACCCCGTCATCACTCCGCGTACCACGAACGCTTGCTGCTGTGCCGCTTGCACCGGCCTGCAATGCCTCGACCGCACCCGCTTTTTCTCGGGCCAGCTTCTCACCGACGCCGACCTGAATAACGAGCAATGCTATCTGCTGGCCAAGAACCGCTTGCACAATCGCTACCTCCACGGCTATGGCGTAGTTTGCGGTTTGCAGGTAACGTGCAGCGAGTGTCCCGGCTGGGTCAACATCGGCCCCGGCTACGCCATCGATCCCTGCGGCAACGACATCATTGTCTGCTGCGCGCAGTCGTTCAATGTTCTGCAGGCAATTCAGAACTGCTGCACTCCTCCCGGGCAAACCACGAACTGCTCGCCCGTGCGCAACCTGCCTCCACCCAACTGCCAGCAGCAGATTCAAACCTGGTGCATCACCATTCAGTACCAGGAGCAGCAGAGCAACATGGTGACGCCGCTGCAGTCGGTGACCAGCAGCAGCGGATGCGCTTGCGGTACCACCAGTTGCACCTGCGGTGGTTGCGCCGGCAGCAACAAGATGAGCAGCGGCGGCTGCGGCTGCGGTTGCCAGGGGAACAGCAACGCCGGTTGCTCGTGCAGCACTTGCGCTGCTTCCACTACGAGCAGCAACGCCGCGGCGTGTCAGGCCACACGCATCCTCGAAGGCTTCCAACTAGGTGTGTGCCAGGAAGCGACGCTCACCCAATCGATTAACTCTGTGACCGGCGGCTTGAACAATCTGAATCCCGGAGCCGCCCCCTTCCTTGGCTACAACCAACTGAGCAATGTGGTGAGTTCCAAGCCGGTCTTTTTTGATAGCAACAACAACCCCACGATGACAAACTCTCAGGCCTACCAGGCGGCTTCACAATACCTCACCTCAGCGCAAAACACTTATGTCAACGCCGGTATCCAGAACTGCCAAGGCTTCGCCGATCTCAACAAAATTGTCATTCGCCAACCCCCATCGCCCAACGACCCCGCTTACGCTACGTACGCCCAAGGCCTGCAAACCAACGTAAACACCATCGGCACCAACGTTGCCGTGCGTGGCTTCGAACTTCTTTGTGCCGCCATGATGCCGCCTTGTCCGCCCCCTGCCTGCGACAGCCGTCTGATTCTGGCCTGTGTAACTGTGTCTGACGGACAGATCATAAACATCTGCCAGTTCGGTGGAGGACGCAAACTGCTGATCGGCTTTCCCACGATTGCTTATTGGCTCTCGCTGGTGTGGCCGAATTTGGGCGAGGGCCTCGGCTACGCTCTCGAAAAGCTTTGCTGTGATCAGTCGAAGTCGGTGTGGGGAGGATTCTCCGGCGACAATTACCCCCGATCGGTCCTCACTGGCAGCGCCGGAAGTCCCGACATGTTCAATCGTGCTGTCATGTCTTACGCAGCACAAATAATGGGCTCCGCTGTTGTGAACGCTGTCTCCCCGCAGGCCGCCACCGTCGACTTGCGCCCGCTTGTGAATCGGCCTTGGATGAGCGTGCAGAACGCCCTAGTCAGCTACAACATTCTCACGGAGAGCACAGCATCAACGGCCACCTCGAACAACAACGTCACTTTTACGGATGTGACGGCCAACCCCGCCTGGACCGATGACGCCATCGCCGCGGCTCCCGCATACGCCCCCGCTGCTTTTCAAATATCGAACCCGCTCACTATCTACTACCGGGGCGGAACGAAACTCGCTGTCAACACGAATGCAGTTGCGGAAATAAACCGGGTGCCGCAGGACGCAGTTGTAGTCGGCTTCGCTGTGACCAGTACAACCGACCTCGTTCGCAACCTGCAGAAGCAGGTCAGCGCTTTGCAATCCCAGGTTTCCTCCCTGCAAACGCCCCCTGCCAACCCGCCGGGTGCAGCACCTACTCCTACTCCACCCACCCCACCGCCCGCACCACCGGCACAGTCTGTGCACAGCACCAAGCCCGCCAAAAAAAAATGACAACCAGAAAACGCCAAACTCCGAAGAAGGCGAGTGACGCATGACCTACCTCACAGACATCGAACGGCTGAATTATTATGAGGGCGAATTTTTGGGCGCGGTCGATTTTCAGGCCGAGCAGGAATACCACCGCGACATGCGCCGGCGCCACAACCTCGGCCAGCACACCTGGGGCATCGTCACCGGCCTCGACCTGGCTCAAGCACCGAACGGCGTCATGGACGGGACACTCACCGAAGTCGACGTTTATCTGCAGCCCGGAATGGCCGTCGACGGCTTCGGCCGCGAGATCGTTGTGCTCAACCAGTACCAGTTAAGTCCCTCCTTGTTTGCCGCATTTGCGCCCCAAACGCAAGGTTCGCAGAATGTGCAGACTCTGCAAGTCTGGATCGGCTTTCAGCAAGCCTTGTTGCAGCCGCCAACCGATTCCTGCACAACCATGAATGTAAGTAACGCTTACGCCCGCATTCAGGAAACCTATACCCTGACCGTCACCCAACAAGGTGTACTGCCCGCGAATAGCGCCCTTGTGGTGAATGGTACTCAGGTGACTTCGTCCACCATCGGCACAACCACCGATCCACCGCCGATTACTTCGCCTGCTGACGACTCCATCCCGTACCAGGAATTTTCCACCGACGACACCAATCTGACGTGGTGGCTCTGCCTCGGGCAAGTTTCCTGGGACGCAAGCAACAGTGTCTTCGTGCAGTTGTCATCCTCCTCAGCCGCAACTGCGGGACGCGAATACGTCGGGAATGTTTCCGCCGAAACGTACGCTCCCGCTGCTGCCTACCTGATTGCCGACCGCAACTCGCCGTACCCGCCAACCGCGAGCAGCACCGACCCCAACCTTGGCGGCGTGCGAGCAGAAGTTGCCGGATCGCTTACCGTTGATTTCCTGCTCAATGCGGAACTAGCCGTCCTCATCGGCGCCGCCTACAATTCAAATAGCAAAATCACTCGTCCTCTGACCATCGTTGCCAGTGGCAAGAATCAGGACCTGCTTGAACTGCGCAACTCAGCAGGAACGCCCGCGTGGTACGTCAACGAGCAGTTCGACGGTACAACGTTGGGCTTAAACCTGGGTGAAGTCGGCCTCAACGGCAACGTCGACAATCGCATCTTCGTCCAGCCCACCCTGACCAATTCCGCTCCCAGCCAGCAAAACGTGGGAATCGGGACAAGCACGCCGCGCAATCCGCTGGCTATTCGCGGCCAGGGCGCATGGTGGGAACTGCTCAGCTTTGAAGACAACAAGGGGCTTACTAAGTGGCACATGAACCACAACCCCCAGGGCTCCGCTCCGAACGGAACTGCGTACACTCCCGGCCTCAACTTTTGCGAAACCGGCCAGGCCAATTTCCGTCTTTTCCTGCAGAGTGGTGGCAATGTTGGCATCGGAACGGGCGCACCGGTCGCCTCGCTCGATATCGGCAGCGGCGTCCTTCACGTGGGCGGAGCCACGAACCCATCCATCACCAACCAAGGGGCCTACCTCGGCTGGAACGCTCTCACCGGCGGCACCGGGGAAAGCGACTTCATCAATCAGCAGGGACTGGGAACGGGTGGGTTTGCCTTTATGAATGTCACTACGTCCGGAGGTGGGCTCAATACCCTGATGTTCATCAACGGCAAAGGTCAGGTCGGGATAGGAACCATCAGTCCTGACCGGCCTCTGGCGATTCAGGCCCAGGGAACTGGACAAGAACTTATCAGCTTCAAGAATCTTGGTGGCGCGACCAAGTGGCACATGAACCAGAACCTGTCTGGGACCGCCAACGGCTTAAATTTTGCCGAGACGGGTGTGGCCGACGGCCGGCTATTCCTGCAAGCGGGTGGCAACGTGGGGATTGGCACCACTTCGCCGCTCGCGCCGCTGCATGTGGCCAGCCCCTCAGGCTTGAGCAACTCCGCTCTGCCTAACGTGCTGATAGAGTCGCCCAGCGGCCTCGGTCCGTCGCCGCGCCTGGGACTGGTCGACACGTCGCTCGGCTCTAACACCAGCGCGCCCGTTTGGTTTATCGATAACGATGGCGACACTTTTCGAATATTCCGGCAGCCCAATTACTCGACCGGGGGCACAACATTTTTAGAAATAGACAACAGCGGAAATGTCACGATCACGCAGGGTGGTCTGAACATTTCCAACGGCACCCTGTATTCATCCTTCAAATCGGGCTGTGTCCAGGATCGGTTCATCAATCGAGACGGTCTGAATTTACAGCGGGGCGATGTGGTCGTGCTGCACTCGACGCCGGCCGCACACTACTTTGGCCCCGACTCGAGGATTCCATTGATCGAAGTCCAGCTTACCGACTCCGCAATGGATACTCGTGTCTGCGGAATCGTCGATGAGCCGTCGCTTCCCGATAAGGAGCTGGGCGACCTGGATCGTACCAAGCTGGGCAACGCAAAAGTCGGACGCATGGTGACGCTGGGAGCGTACGCGTTCTGCAAGGTCGATGCCAATATCTCACCGATCTCCCCTGGAGATTTGCTGACTACCAGCCCGACCCCTGGCTACGCTCAAAAGCTTGAAGCCGATCTCGACATATTGCCTGGCGGCATCATCGGCAAAGCACTCGGCTCAATGCGCAGTGGCAAAGGAATGATTCCGGTGCTGGTTTCCCATCAATAACGCCAGCACTCATGACTTATAAGACGGCTGTGTCTGCATGAACGGAGAAAAACAATGAACGACAGACTTACCCAACTCAAGAAGGAACTCGAAAAAGGCCAGCAGCAACTTGCCCTGCTGGAGCAGCGCAAGCAGGAAGTGCGCGACACCATGCTGCGCATCGCCGGCGCAATTCAAGTCTTGGAAGAAATGCAAGCGTCGGCCTCTACGCCCACGCCGGCGCCGGTTGAGAAGCCCGCGTTGTCGGCAACCGCATGAGCGCGACTGCGGCCATCGCGAACCCTCGCTCGGTGCCACGAGTAGCGCCACGATTGGAAATTGGCCACTGGCGCAACACCTTTGTGGTCCCAGAAGACTTCCTGCGTCGGTCCGCCACGCACGATGTCCTGCGCCGCATTGACTGCTCCATAGTCGAAGAACTCCCCGAGTCCTGCGCTCTCCGGCTCGGCGATTGCTCCGGCGATTCGCCCGAGGGTGTATGGCTCATCCGCGAGCTCAACCTCAACTTCACCGTTGATCTCTCAAAACGTGGCGCTGGCGACATCGCCCCGGCATGGAGCAACCAACTCGCCGCACGCCTGGCGCAAACAATCCACCGTGGTCCAGACGCCGACGATGGCGTTTTGTATTTCCCCAACCGCGCAGCCTATCTCGCCCAGTTCATTCTCGATCTGATCTCCGGCCGCGCCTGGAGCAAGTGGTACTACGAGGAATTTCAGTCGCTCGCTATACTTTCCTCCAGCCGCGCCATCGCCGAAGTGCTCACTCGCGAGCCGGAGGTGGGCCTTCGCACGCTGGTGCATCTCGCGGAGGCAGGCCGGATCGATGAAGCGCTTCAGGTGCTGACGGCTGCGGATGCGCGCACGATTGACCATTCGTGTTTTCCGGCGATCGTTCCAGCAGACTCCCGATCCGCAGCCGCGTCGCCATGGATCGGCCGGCTTCTCGAGATTTGGCAGAACGAACCGTCGCTTTCCGCCGGCGTTTTGCCAAGCATTTATCACCACGCCTTGCGCTGGCTCGCACTCATGTCTGTGCGGTTTCGCGACCTCGAAATCGATGCTGTTGCCTGCAGCGCAGTCGCGGAGTTGCTCGAGCTACGGCGCGTCTTGCTGGAAATGAACTCTCCCTTTTTCGCCGACCGGCTAGTCCGCGAACTGGTGGAGGGAACCATCTCGCTTGGCGCGGCCATCGAGCGGGCTTCGCAGAAAGGCACCGACTCTCCGGCGAGAGCGCTGGGTTTCCTGGTGGCAGCGGCTGCGGGAGATAGCGATTGGGCCGTTCAGGCCGCCGCAGTTCTGCTGAAAGAACAAATGCCGCCGGGCGCGGCAGTGCTGACGGGCGAGTCGATGGTAAGCAACTTCGCGGCGATGTTCCTGCTCGGCCCGGCGCTTCTACCGGTGAATGAATTTCTTCGGGAGGCGATTGCTCAAGGCGAGATCGACCAGCATGAGCAACCTCAAGATGGCCTTGCCCGCAAAGCGCGACTCGACCAGGAGAGCGCAGAGCAGATTGCCGGTTTTCTCCGCTACCTGATTCTGGTCAAATGCGCCGGCAGCGCGCGAGCCTTCGATGCCACGTGTGACCCCGCGCTGCGCTTGCTGTCCGGCTGCCCGCAGCTATCGGTTCGCGAAGGCCTGCTGGCTTGCCCATCCTTCGATCTCGACCGCGCCTGCAAGTTTCTTCTGCGAACACTGACTCCAGCCGATGACGGTGACACGCGTTTCGTGCTTGCAGAAACCATCGCCCGGCAGGCTCAGGGCAGGGAATTGGTTCTGCTACGTGAACTGTTGGGCTCGATGTCGCGCGAAACATACTCCTCGATGCTGGACGCGTCAGAACGGCTCTCCTACTTTTCATTCGCCAATCTCTGGCAGGAATTTGATTTGACTCTCGACTTGTTCGGCTCCCTGCTGTCTCGCGCCGTCATGGGCCAGTTCGCCAGCCGTCTTATGGGTTTTCAAGCCAGCAGCCCGGAACATCTTTGGCGCAATTTCCTTGAAGGCGCGGGTACAGTGCGCAATCTTGCCGACCGCATCGAAGTGGAACTTCCGCGCAGCCCGCTGCTGCTCGTGCTGCAGCTCTCCGGGTTGAGCCGGCAAAGCTATTTCGTCCCATGGCTCGAAGGAAAAGAAGTATGCCTGTTGCCACCGAAGGAATAGCGTCGCAAACCGCAGTCGCGCCGCCCTTTCTCACGGGCGGCGAGCATCTGCTGGCCGAGATGCAGCGCCTCAGCCTGATGGTGCATGCCGAAATTCTGCGCCTCCGCCTCGCCAACCAGTTGACCGAAAATCAATTCCGCGGCCTCTACGTGTCCGACGAACAGATCGATGCGATGTTCCAGGCCACCACTCAAAAAAAATCGTCCCCAAATGAGCCAGACTCGCCCGCCTCAGTGCTGATGGCGGTTGCCGAGCAGATCAACGAATGTGAGCGCATCGTTGCCGCGCGCTGTGCAGCCAGCCGCGCAGTCGAAGTCGCGCTGCCGCTCGAGCACCTGGTCCGCATCTACTCGCTCTCAAAACCCGAGCGCGACGCGCTACTGCTTGCGCTCGCTCCCGAACTCGACTCCCGCTTCGAAACTCTCTACTCCTACGCCCAGAACGACGTCACGCGCAAGCGGCCAACCGTGGGTCTAATTCTGCGCCTGCTTACGCCAAGTCCTGCCGCTCAACTCGGACTGCGCGTCCTATTCTCGGCGACCGAAACTCTGCTGCAAGTTCCGCTGCTGCGATTTTCCGATGAGGCTCCCGAGCGCGAGGCTCCGCTGCTTTCGCGAGCCGTCAAACCCGAAGAGCGCATCGTCGATTTCCTGCTCGATCACGACAGCATCGATTCCCGCCTCCGCCCATTTACCTCGTGTATTCAGCCCGCGCGGAACCTTGCGTCTCTGCATTTCTCGGGCGAGTTTCCCGCACATATAAAACAGGCGGCCGATGCATTACGATCGCGCGAGGGCGGCTTGCTGTTTTTCCACGGCCCGTCCGGCGCAGGGAAGCAGGCCGTGGCCGAGGCACTTAGTGCTGAGTCCGGCCGCAGCCTCGTCACGGCTGATTTGCGTCAGGCGAATGCCGCGGGCGCCGCAAGTTCCGTCCCGCTTGGCTTGCTGTTCCGTGAAGCCCGTCTGCGCGCGGCAAATCTTTTGCTGACCCACGCGGAAGTATGGCTGCCCGAAGATGGCTCGCAACGTCAGCCTCAGCCCGGCTGGCAAGGACTGCAAGCGAATGGATCGGCCGTTTTTGTGTCCAGTGAATCGCAACTGCCCGTCGCGCAAAGCCCACCCCCCTGCCCCTGGACTTCCTTCGAATTTCCCATCCCTGATTTCCCCTGCCGCAGCAAACTGTGGCAGGAGGCGATCGCCGCCGCTGGCGCAGGACAACAGCCCGAAATGGCCTCCGCGCTCGCCAATCAATTCGTCCTGACTGGAGGGCAAATTCACTCCGCCTGCCAAACCGCCTACACTCACGCCCAACTGCAGGGCCGTGACGTCTCTGGGCTGACCATCACGGATTTTCAGGCTGCCGCCCGTGCCCAATCAAACCAAAATCTGCGGCGCCGCGCCCAGAGAGTCGCCAGCACGCACGGCTGGTCCGACCTGGTGCTTCCTCCCCGCACCCTGCAGCAATTGCGGGAAGTTTGCGCTGCCGAAAAATATCGCAGCTTCATTTTTGCTGAGTGGGGTTTCGATCGCCGCCTCATGCAGGGCAAAGGCCTCAACATCCTCTTCTGCGGTGTGAGCGGCACCGGCAAAACCATGTCTGCCGGCATCGTTGCGCGCGAACTGGCGCTCGACCTTTACAAAATCGATCTCTCCAGCGTCATCAGCAAATACATCGGAGAAACCGAAAAGCACCTCAGCGAAATTTTCCGCGAAGCGCAGTCATCGAACGCGATTCTGTTTTTCGACGAAGCCGACGCTATTTTCGGCAAACGCTCGGAGGTGAAGGACGCCCACGACCGCTACGCCAACGTCGAAGTCGCCTACCTTCTGCAAAAAATGGAAGACTACGAAGGCGTCGTAATTCTCGCCACGAATTTTCGCAAGAACATCGACGATGCTTTCACGCGCCGCATTCAGTACATCGTCGAGTTTCCGTTCCCCGAGCCAAAGTATCGCGAGCGGATCTGGCGCGGCTTGATTCCCACCAGCGCTCCGCTCTCCGACGACGTCGATTTCGCCTTCCTCGCTCGCCAATTTGAGCTCGCCGGCGGAAGCATCCGCAACGCCGCGCTGGTGGCCGCGTTTCTGGCCGCAGAAGAAGGCGGCAAACTTCGCATGGAGCATTTTGTCTTGGCAACCGCGCGCGAGCTACAGAAACTCGGCAAGCTGCCCTCGCGCTCCGATTTCAAGGAGTACTACGACCTAACCCGCGAAAAGATCTGAGGAACAGGAAGGATCCCGATTGGGCATGCAAGCTGCCCTCGAAACCGTGAAGGACCGGGGCCACAAAAGTGCGGGCCACAAGCCTGCCGGTCCATCGCCCTGTGACGCAGCCAGCTCCAATCCGATTCTCACCTTGCAGCAACAAGCCGGCAACCCGGCCGTGCAGGCGTTCCTGCGTCAGGCGGGAATTCACCCGAAGCTGGCCATCAGCCAACCCGACGACCCCGACGAGCGCGAAGCCGATCAGGTTGCCGCCCGGGTCATGCGCTCGCACTCCGGGCTTCCTCTGTCATCGTGCGCCTGCGCCGCGGGTGGTGACATGTGCGAAGAGTGCGAGGAGAAGCAAAGTGGAACCATTGCTCGCAAGGCGGAAGGCGGCGGCACAGGCGCAACCCCGCAAGTAGTCGCAGATGGCGATGGCGGTTCCGCACATCAGACGCAAACGCCGGTCGTAGCGCCCGGATTACAAACATCCTCGGTGCCCCAGGCCCCTTGCGGCGGAAACGATAAAGCTTCAGCCTACACCCCCACGGAACAGGGGCTTAATCCGGAAACAGGTCTTGGCAGCTTGTTCGGAGTCACCTCAAAGTTGCCGGCTAGAGTTGTTTTTGGCGCATGCAAAGTCGGGGACAGTTGGCATTTCCACCTGACCGACCTTGTGGTTGCGATAGCGTCAGCCGTACAGCCAGAAAATTTTCGAACTAATGTTAACGCTGCTGACGACCCGGCGGTGACTCGCGAAAATTACCGCAAGGTCGTCCAGGACCTAAGTCCTACCGCCGAAGGCGATGACACCCACCACTGTGGAGGGGCAGACTTCCCCGAACACATTACTCACTACTCCCATCGCCGCCACTTTTGGAAGCACCAGCTCACTATCGAACACGAGGCGTTCCACAGAAACGACTGGAACACCATGTACCGTGTGGAGCTGGTCCAAGCCCAGTCGCAGGTGTGGCAATTCACTTTGCCTGCGGCTTCGGCGTCAACTCCAGAAGCAGCTGTTAGCCACGCGGCACAGACCCTCCACGGCTATTTTACGGACGCATACAACCGGACGTGCCAACGGTATGCTCCGCAGCAAGAGACGCGGGCCTATACTGCTGGAGCGTCCGGATACCAGGCTCTCGTAGACGCGATTCAAGCCCGAGCTACCGCAGAAGGTTGGGATCGACCGACGCAGCAACCGGGTCAGCAACCACCACCGCAGCCGTCACCTCAGGCACCACATCACCCGTAGGAGGGCCCCCGTGAGCATCACATAATTCGCCAAAAAGTCAATTTCGTATACGCGACGGGGCGGCACTGTTTTCGCCGATGTTGCGGGCAAGTGGGTTCAAACCAATCGATACGGTGGGAAGCTGGTAATGATATGGATATGACACTAGAAACCACGAGACAGACGGAACGCCGCCACGATGGAGAAGCACGAACGGGGGATTCACTCGCCCATCCGGTGGCACATCCCCTGCTCACGATGCAGCAACACGCCGGCAACCAAGCCGTGCAACACCTGCTGCGCGACGGCCCCATTCAGGCCAAGCTCTCCATCAGCCAGCCCGGCGATCCCTCGGAGCGCGAAGCCGATCAGGTTGCGGAACGCATCATGCGCACGCCGGATGCAACAAATGCACACCTGGCTGTTGGTCCCGCCCTTTCCCAAGTGCAGCGTAAGTGCTCCTGCGCCGAGTCGGACACCGAGTGTGAAGATTGCAAAATGAAAGGTAATGCAAGTCCACTGCGGCGAAAAACGCAAGCGACGCCTGCAGCCAAGTCCGATGTACCAGCGGTCGTCCGCGACGCCCTCAGCGCGCCGGGCGAACCACTGGGGGAGCGCACACGCTCGTTCATGGAATCTCGCTTAGGCCACGATTTTCGCAACGTTCGCGTCAGTTCCGACGAGCGCTCTGCTAGGGCCGCCGAGGCTATCCAGGCTAAAGCGTTTACCTTGGGCAACCGCATCGTCTTCAGCCGCAATGAGTATTCCCCAACAACCACCTCGGGCCTCGGACTGATAGCTCACGAACTCGCCCACACCGTACAACAAGGATCGAGCGCCCCCGCTTTGCAAACCGGCCTGCAAGTTGGAGCCGTGAGCGATCCTCAGGAGCGCGAAGCCGATCTCGCTGCCGCTGCCGCGACAGGGCTCGGCCGGTCGCCCTCATTGAGCCCCGGCCGCACGACTATTCGCCGGCAGCTCGAGGGCACAGGCTACACATGGGATTGGAAAGGCGACAATGAGGGCGTTTACACAAGCGGAAGTGCAAAGTATACGGTCACGCGGACTTCCGAGACAAAGACCGACTCTGTACCGACGGACGTGAAAGCAGGTCTCAAGTTTGCCAAGGCGTTCGTCAGCATTACTTGGTGTAAGGGCTCAGCAAGCGGAGCGGTTGAGGCGGGGGTTGATATCACAAACCAACTCCAACAACTCATCCCACAGATTCTGGCCACAGGCAATCCGGCCCAGGTTCTGCGAGACGCCAAACTTACCCCTTATGTGAAAGGCGTAGTCATTCAGTCGGGGAAACGTTCCTTCCACTTCGACATTCAGGCTGATGTCGGGCGGCAAGGCGTAAGTGCTGTGCGAGTCGGCGGCGGTGTTGAAACTCCGAAAGGCGGGTTCGACGTCAGCGGCGGTGTGTCAGGTTTGGGTCCCGGCGAACACCCTTTTCCCAGCGGGACTGTTACTTACACACCCGGTTCCCCAGCGCAAGACTTTAAGTGCGAGACCACCACTTTCCCAGTTACCTACAAATGCACCAAGCAGGAGACGACGCCTCCCCGCGATGTACCCATTACAGTCAACCTTCCCTTCCCGCCTCGAACTCACAATCTCTACTTTGACTTTGCCAACGACAACGTGACCAGTGCCAAAAACAAATACGGTAAGGATCACCCCAACATCGTGGCCCGCAATGAGGAAACTTTTCAGAAGGTCAGGGAAGACCTTCAACATGGATTTCGCATTTCCGCCATCACAGGATTCACGTCTCCCGAGGGCCCGATGGGTGCGGGTAAGGGCAAGTTTGAAGGAAACGAAAAGCTGGCACAAGAGCGGGCAGACGCGGCGTTCAGGGTCTTCGCCGAAGGTGGTTTATGCGCCATTTATCGCGAGGAAGCATGCTTTACTCCAAGCAAGGACGCAGTCAAGCGCGTCGCTGGCGGAACGCATGGCGAACTCTATACCAAGGGCGAGCCAGGGCAAGAAGCTGAGGGCGAAGACTTGGCCAAAACCGCGGTTCCAGCGTTCCTCGCCAACGAAGGAGAAAATCTGAGGGAGGAAGAGCGCAAGGCACTCGCCCAGAAGCGTGGGGCAACTGCTCAATCGGATATCGTTTACCCGCTTCTTCGCCGCGCGGAGATCACTCTGGTGCGCAGTGGCACCAACCCCGTTACCCTTTGGACGGAGCACCTGCCAGGCGGAGTGGAGTGGAATCCGGTTTCTTGTCCTGCTGAGGTCGAGCAAGCGGCAGATCTACAGTTTTCCCTAAAGGATCCCAGTCCCAAGTAACGTCAGACAACGGATCGGCTAAAGATTGAAAGCAGTTTGGCGACAGAATATGCAATCTGCGCTCGAAACCGCGAAGAACCGGGACCACAAAAGTGCGGGGCCCAAGCCTGCCGGTCCATCGCCCTCTGCCCCAGCCAGCTTCAATCCGATTCTCACCCTGCAGCAACAAGCCGGTAACCAAGCTGTGCAGGAACTGCTGCGCCATGCAGGCATTCAGGCCAAGCTCTCCATCAGCGATCCCGGCGACCCCGAAGAGCGCGAAGCCGATCAGGTTGCGGAACGCATCATGCGCTCTCACGCCGCTGACGTTTCCTCGTCCTGCTCCTGCTCCGAAAACGAGGAGCAATGTGGGGAGTGCAAACAGAAACAAAGCTCGACAGTCTCGCGCAAAGGCGCGAACGCTTTACAGATGCAATCTGCAACTCCGCAGTCTGCTGCGTTCGCAGGTCCGCAGGCCGCTGACAGCGCAGCCGAACTCTCCCTGCTGGGTAGCGATGGTGGCCACCCCCTCGATCCCCAATCCCGCGCCTTCTTCGAGTCCCGTTTCAATCATGATTTCAGCAAAGTGCGCTTGCACACTGGCGGAGAAGCCGCGGAATCTGCGCGATCGATCCAGGCTCTGGCCTACACCACCGGTAATCACATCGCGTTCGCCGCATCGCAATACCAGCCCTCGACCGAGCAGGGACAAAAGCTGTTGGCGCACGAATTAACGCATGTAGTCCAGCAGCGCGGGGCTTCGAACAAATTGGAGCGCATTGCCGATTCAAGTCATGCCGTGGAGAGTACAGATCGAACCAACTCCTCCAGAAAAAGCAGCGGTCGGGCTCCGGCTGGGGGCGACGCGATCACCCAGCCTGCGATACAGCGTAAAGTGGCCAACGTAAACTGTCCCGCAAATGCAGCCGGAGCGCCTGCCGATCCGAGGAAGGATCTGGAAGGTGCTGATGTTAAAGCGGTCGAGCTCACCAAACAAATGGCGGCCGATCTCGCCACCGATGCGGAAACCGTCAAGGGCGGCATTCCCGCTGTCCCTTCATTGTCTTTACAGTCGTTCGAAAATCATTTCGGCCTGCCGATCGCCCAGGGGAAAGGATTTCTCAATCGTCTTACCGGCCAGGTGCGGCCCACGCAAGAGATCGCGTTGAGCGAAGAGCTCTCGCTCGTCTCTCGCCGCTTCAACCTAGTATTACGCCTTCTGGGCCAAGGTCTGAGTTACATCTGCCCGGGGAACCACACCGTCAGTCTGGTCGGTTGTGCGCCGGGTGCGTGTCCCATAGGAGATTCGTTCTCCTGCCCGGGCAATTCGTTGGTTGGTCTATGCGAAACTTTCTGGACATCGACCGACGAAACCGGTCGCGCGCAAATGATAGTTCACGAAGGCTTCCACATCGTTTTCCCCGGCGTCCTCGATGCAACCACCCGCGGCCCCGGACGAAACTTCAACATCGATGGCTGCTACGAAGCCCTGCTGGAAGATCGAACCGGCAGCCAAACTTCAACATGCCCGGATCCCCCGAATCAGGCACCGCCAGCTCCCGGCAATCAAGGAGCACAGGCCCCGCAGAATCCGGCGGTCCAACCTAAACTTGCGAGCAGCGGTTCGGGCAATGTTCTGCGGAAGGGCGCCGGCACTGATTCACAGGAGATGGAATCCGCCGACCAGGTAAGCGCTGCGGTGTCGATGCTGCATGGCGATAACGGCCAGCCTCTCGATGGCTCAGCCCGCGCCTTCTTCGAGCCCCGCTTCGGCCACGATTTCAGTGATGTGCGCGTGCACACCAGCGGCCAGGCCGCGCGATCCGCGGAATCAATCCAGGCGCTCGCCTACACCGCCACCGGCAATCATATTGTGTTCGGCGCATCCCAATACCAGCCGTCCACCGAACGGGGACAAAGGCTGCTGGCACACGAACTCGCTCACGTGGTGCAACAGCAAGGAAGCGCTCGGGAGTCTCGAAAAACTTCTGACTCGGCGCGACCTCTGCGCATCTTCAGGCAGCCGCCACCCCCAACTAGCCCCACAGGCTCTTCGCCGTCCACCCCCTCCCGCATAGTGTTCTTGGATAATGATGTCGTGGGAGAGATCGCGGATGGAAACAAGGCCGCGGCAGAAAAGCTGCTGGAACTGCAAGCCAGCGGCGCCGACATACGCATTGCCAGGGCCACGTTTAACGAAGCGCTGCGCGGCGACGCACAGCGTGCCGCAGCGCGCCGTCTCATAATCGAGCAACTCGGCGTGAAAGTAGACGACGGGGCGGGCATAATCAGCCGCATGACAGCCTACGAGACCTTCGCCGAAAAAGGTATTCACGTCCAAATCAAAGATCTGCCTATGATCGCGGCCGCAAAGGCAGCCGGCGCCGAGATTTGGAGCCTGGATGGAGGCGTCCGGACAAACGTCAAACATTTTGGTGTAAAGCTAATGCCGGGTGGTTGGGTGTCGAAGCTGAGGCCCCTGGGCGTCCGCGTGGGGCTCGATAACGTCGGTCTTCACGACTTTACTATCGCCAAGGACGGTACCGTCATTCGCGAAATCGCTCCCATGACACCACCCGCCAGAACGGTTAGCGGAGAGATCAATTTGCCCAAGAGCGGCCCGCGGGGTCCATCGGGTGCAGGCTTCGCAGAAGGCACATCCAAAGACGTTCTGGCGGGCGAGGGGAAGATTATCTCTACAGCCGGCAAACTTGGCCGTGGATTAACCACGGTGGCGAAGATCGCCGGACCATTCGTGGACGCAATCCTGATGTTGCAGAGCTACAAGAGCGTCGCTATTGACGCGTCGGCGTTTCCAAAACTCAGTGCCGAGGTACTGCAACCAATTGTCGACAAGCAGGTGAGCGCCAGGTCTGCTGAAATCACGAAGATTGCAGCCGAGGATCCCGACGCAGTGTGGGGAGTATATGCGAATGTAAATTGCGAACTGCACTACGGGTTTGAATCTGATGCGCGTGGCGGAAGCCTGGGCACGTTGCGCCTTTACGAGATGCGCTTCCTCGACATGAGCTTTAGTGCTCACGATGTGAACACGGCTGCATGGGACGCGGAACGCGGCAGGAAGGAAGGGGAAGGCGTCCAGCAGGTGACCATGTCAATTCGAGTTTACATGCCACCACCAATCGCACCGCTGCTTCCAGAGCAGCCTGAGCCAACAGATCCACTGTACTTTTCCGGGGGTGGCCACGCATCTCCATTGGGCCCGCAACCGATCACGACTGATCAGCTATTAAAGTGGGCCCGGGAACATTATCCCCGCCTTTTCGACGACCCTGGGTTGGCCAAGAATATTTTATCTTCCAACGAGTTTGCCGGTTCCCGAATGGCGCGCGAGAAGGCCCTCAACGACTTGCGCGACAGGATCCAGGAAGAGCAGAGCCACCGCTAAAGCAAGCGAGTCGCGAGCGCCAAGCGGCCCATGGTCCGCCCAGCTGCCGGTTATCACGCCGCCCTTATCCGTTACGATTCCCACAACAAGGAACCTCGCTAAGGTTTGCAGCGAACCCCAGACTACGATACCGTAAGAATCACAAGTACGAGTCGCGGGGCCATTACGCGTAGAGTAGGACTGCATGTGATGGAAACAACCGATGGCAGTCCTCGATTATCAGACGGACCTCGATCGGCAATCAGACGCGTCCGCCCTGTCAGACCGCCGCCGTCATTCCTCCGCGCCCGACACGTCTCATCCCGTCTTCGCTCTGCAGCAGCAGGCCGGTAATCAAGCCGTGCAGCGTCTATTGCGCACGTCCGCATCCCCACACTCCGCCGCCACTACCCCTGCACACGCGCAGGCGTATATAGGTCCGCAGCTCAACGATGCCATCAATGAAATCAAGAGAGAGCTGGACCACCTGGTCTACACCGATAACGTGGAGGATCGCGTCCTGAAGATCCTCTCTCGATGGAGCGAAGACAACTTAAAGACCGGCTCCCTCGACATGATTTTCTTTGCTCTTCAGACGCCCAAGTCCGGAGTCTTTTCCGACACTACTTACTACGATGCCATGCTCGACCGCTTTGACCGCGCCGACGAAGTTCGCGCGCTTCGCGACTCCACGTGGAGGTATCGGGGAAAGGAGTCAGCGAAGGTCACCAAGCAACACAAGAAGGAAACGGAGGAGCGCGCAGAAAAAGAGAAGGAAGCCGCCATACATGACGACACCGCTCCCAGGGCCGTTGACGTCGAAGAATATGACTTGCCACCTACGCCAGAAAATCTGACGCTTGCGAAACGTGAGATTGACCGCCTCTCCCGAACGCCCGACGAAAAGCTGACTGTGCTCGAGCGCCGGCAGAGCGTGCTGCTCAGGGACGCGGGCTACGATCCGAAAGTCCTGCTGAGAAAGTGGCACACAGTAACCGCCTATGAGCGCTCCGAGCGGCAAAAGGAGCGCCTGCGAGCCCTGGCGCGCCCCCTGCTCGAAATGCTTTTGTGGACCACAGCCGAGCGTCTTGCAGTCTTGGCGATTGAAGCTGTTGTTGCCCGCCTGTTCGCGGCAGAGGCACGGTCGGCGGCACTTGTGCTGAGCGAGGGCGAAGCTGGTTTGGGCGCGATCGCGGGTGAGGGTGCCCCCGAGGGCCTCGTGGCTCCCGGCCCGACGATAGCGCGCGAAGGTTACACCTTCCACATTCAGTCCATGAATCCCGTAACCGGCGACGTCATTGCCGTAGGCCGCGACTTGAAGACCGGCGAAATAGCCACTGTCGAAATCAATATCGACACCGGAGTTGGCCTCGCCACCAAAGCGAACGGCGAAACCATTTCCATTCGGCAGGGTCGTCTCGATTTTGGGAGTGGGACAAGCGCGACCGCGAAAACGGCCGGAGAAGCAAAAGCTGGAGTGCCCGCTTTCGCGAGCGAACCGGTTCAGCCCCTTTTCGCCCAAACAGCGACCGACAAGATTGCCGCCGACATCGAAGAGGAATTAATGGCCGACACCGGGACCGCGCCCACTTCCGCGGGCCTGCTTCCACCACCTGCCACCTCTGAGATAAGAACGTTTCACGCGGCCTTAGAGAAGGTTGATCTTAAAGGTATGCCTTCAGCCCTCAATCAGAGACTCGAACAGAGTTGGGAGAAATACCTGCTCAATCCCAACCGGCGTTTACATACTCTCGATGACTACAAGCGCTTCGTCTACGGAAAGATCTCGGGTCAGATCCCAGCCAGCCTGCGCCTGCCCGGCGCGGGTTTGTCGTTCGAAGCCCAAATTTCAATCTCGGCCGGCCTCGACGCTGAGAAAATCCAGAGCCAGCTCAGGAACACAGTCAAGAACACGAGTGCGTATCCCGTTACGTTCTACGACCCAATCCGGAAGATCACAGTGGCAAAAACCGTGATCCCCGACTTCATGCCCGCACCGAGAATCGACGCCACCGGGAGATTTCTTTCCGCCAGCAATCCGACTGAGGCGGTGGTGATTGCGGACTCCAAGGTTACGTGGGAGGAAGGCAAAAACGTCGCCAACGATGATCAAATCAGGGCCATGATCGTTCTGGCCAAGGAGAATGGGAAACCATTCGTCTTCCTTTTGAAGCAGGGCGGCGATATCTCCAGCGGAATCCGCGCCTTTGCGGCAGCCGTTCACGCCGAGATTTACGTAGTTCGCGATGCCAGCGGCCTGATCAAATAACCCTGATGGCTCGCCTTTTCGTTTATATTCTGCGTTCGGCTGGATACACATCGGCCTCGATTCGCAAACTCTGCAAATCCGGCAGGCGCTTTTCGAAGGCGGGAACTCGCTGGAGGCAACTGCGAAGAAATTTGGTTGCGGGGGGTGGATTTGAACCACCGACCTTTGGGTTATGAGCCGAGAGAAGCATTATCCCGTCTTTGCTTCTCAATGATTTAGCTGCACACTGGTAGACGGTGTTTCACCCTATTCTGACTTATTCTGTTCCACATCTGTTCCAAGTTCTGTTCCAAGTTTTATTCCAGAAGACGGAGGTCACTTCGTGAGCAGTGACCGAACGCCGGAAAGACTGTTTCGCACAATCTCACTCGATCGATGATGGCCCCCCTGATTTTTGTGACATTGGATCACATTCGCTGCCATTCGCACTCTTGAGCGATTCTCACCCCGCTTGTAAAAGTTGGATCACAGGCAGATATGCCCCGGGGCGGTTAGAGCTTGCAGAGTAGCGATCGGCAACGGCGGAGTGAAAGTGAAGAAAGCCCTTGCCTATCGTTTCGGATGCACTGAAAGTACGACGTCAAAATGGTCACCGCTCTTCACGACGTCGAGACCCACGAGCGAGGTTACCTTTTTGCTCGAGAAATATGCGACGTACATATTCATCCGGTTTCCTTGCCACTCGGGCAAAGTAGCCCGCGTCAAATCAATCAGATCCTCGAATTTGTTCGCGGCCTCAACCTCCGAGTCGGTGCGATAGAGGACGCACTCAATCACTGGTGCCTGGGGGTAGCCTGAACCCCGGCAGCTTACGGCGCCCGGGAGGCTTACGGACGGGGTCCAATCCACCCACTCTTCTGCGCCCAGCGTTTGGAATCCGGACGGAGCTTCGGAAATGTAGCGGAGTAGCGTAGTGCGAAACGAGTCCCGGAACGAGATTTTTGGCGCCGGCTGGGAATTCTCCGCCGGAGGCCCCGTGTGAGCAGGCGGGTCTGCCGTGACCTGTTCCGTCTTTTGCCTTTCGACGGCGGGGTTGAGGACCACCGGAACAGGCCGATGGCTGAGGGTGTACCAAGTGAGGAGAGCGGTGATGACGGCGGCCCCGGCCCCCGCCGAAAAGTACAAACGGCTGGACCTCACACGGGCCACAGGCACCAGGTTGGTCTTAGGGTTTTGTTTCGCGTCTCCAATCGCCACCAATAGAGACTTTAACGGTTCGTCGTAGGAGGTCCGGAAATCGACATACTGGATCCGATTCAACCGGTACGGTACCTCACAATCCTGATGCAGGACCGGAATAATAGGCTTTTTCTTCGAGAGAGCATACCCAATCTCGTCGAGCACGTTCTGTGAAGAGATCGATTTGGGCGAGAGCACGGCCAGCATCCGTCCGCAGTCGAAGAGTCCGCGCTCGATCGCCTCGTCCCAGTCCTCACCGGGATGAATATCGAGTTGGTCCAGCCAAATCGACGCGCCGGCGGCGCGCAAGTCTTGGCACAGCCGCAATACGAAGTCCGTATCCGCGCGCGAGTAGCTGACAAACGCTTTCGCTGGGTCTGCCATGATGCCCTTTGCCAGTACAGCTTTTGGCAAACACGCTAGAACATGCTGTTTCGCCACCCGCCCCTTTGGGGCAAGCGCAAGCCGCCCAGATGCCGGACCCTGCTTGGGTTTTCCTCACCAGGTGCGCCCCTCGTGCCGTTTCGCGCTCAAAGCACCTGGCTACGGAGAAGACGGCGTTGACAGGTTTCTAACCTGGAATCTTCCTTTTGGCTCGAAAGACGGCACCGACTATACACCTTTCGTACCCGCTCACGTAGTAATAATGGGCTCCAGGGACAGTCACTTAAGAACCGTTACCCTTAGTTCGCGAACAATTCGGCTATCTGTGAAAGGGTGACCACGCGAAACAGCCGCGCCGGGCTCATTCTTTTTGCTGTTTACCGGGTTCCTGCTGCTGAACCGATGCCCACTTGGCGTGCTCCTGCGACACCATTGACTCGATGCGTTCCGCTAGGAGGGCGTGTGGATCGGAAACATTAGCGTAGGGCGCGGCCTTGCCGAGATAGGTGTACTTCTCATGCTTCAACGCTTCGCAGGTTGAGCGGTAGTTGATCCAATTCTGCTGGTACTGGTTTAAATGCAGCAGTCCTTCGAGCACCGTGATTAACACACCCAGGCCAGCAGTCACGATGTTGGTGTGTGCAAGCCCGAGAGCTGCTAGGAAAGGAATAACTGCTGCAGCGAGAATCTCGGTAATCTTAATTAGCCTATAAGCCCGCTGGTTCGACATGCTCTTGCGGTCGTACCAGGCGATCTGATCCTCTAGTCGTTCTATGATGGGATCGGGGGCAGGAAGTTGCGCGGCAGAGGTATTCATAGCGGGGCAAATTGTACCTTTTCGGGAGAGAGATGGACGAGGTAATTTGCCCTCGCACCACAAGCCGACTTGCGAGTTCGTTGATCAACACTAGGCGACAAGTGAGGACCTATTTGTAGTTTTATTTGCCCTGCGAAGACTATGCCGTCACTCAAATGATTTGAGCAATGGTTCAGAAAGGCGGGAAGGTAACCGAGACCGCTAACGTTCCGACAGGGTGGGAGCGTAAGGAGATTTTGGAACAGATAACAGCTGATCGGTGGTAATATTCCGGGGGCCAAAAGCGCGAGTGATGCGGAGGGCCTCTTAGCGTCCGACAAGTGTCCTCCTTCAGAGCTGGGGTATTCGTTGGCTTCCCATTCCTTGTGGCTGCAGGCCATTGTGCGAGTGGCGGGGTTTTCCGTATTTAAGACTATTGTTTGGCCGGTCTCTTCAATTGGCGTTTTATCCTTCATATCGGGCCTGATCGGTACCTCGGTCCTCGTCTTCAAACTGCTGATTCCCTGAGGCGAAGGTGAAAGTTACGGTGCACTCATCCGATCGGATGAGTGCAATCGGGATTTTCGTTGGGGGCCCCATGTACTGGGATTTGCGACACCTTTGTGGTCATCGACAATTCATAAAAATTCACGTATTTCAGACCGCGCCCCGTAGAGGTGATACGGAATTGCGGCCAAAATCACCATCATCATGACGGCTTACGCCCAAGCTAAGGGTGAGTAAGGGAGGGCCAAACCAAACTGGGGTCCATGAGGCGGAAGTGCCCGTCAAGCCAATGGCCGAGGGTACTCTCGTCAACTTCAAACGCAATTCGTTAGAGAGGTGAGCCATGTACGACACCATCCGAAATACCAGCACAGCGTGCTTTCTGCTTGTCCTGGGCATCGGGCTGACCAGCGCGAGAGTCGCAGCCCAACAGAAATCGGGCTCTTCAGCCTTAAGGACTTCCGTTATGCGTTTGGCGTCCCAAGGGGAGTTCGACGCCGCCGATCGAGCAATGGAAACCTCACTCGGTTCGACGCAGCCGGACTACGACGTCTTTTGGGAATATCTCGACTACCTTGTAAACCAGGCGCAGCCCTACCAAAATGTGCGCGCTGCGCAACTTGGGCAGAAATGGCAGGCCGTGGTGCGAAGGGCTCCGCCGATGGCACGCGGCCGGATCATGAAACAAACAGGAATTGCGATGATGTTTGGCCTTTACAGCCAGACACGGTCGGCGGCGGATCGAACTGCTGCGAGAAGGCTCTTAGAGGACGCGGTCGAAGCGAATCCGCGGCTCTGCGAAGCCTATCTACACTTGGCGCTGATCGCCGCACTCGAAGGCCGTCTCGTGGCAGGTTTAGCGCTACTTGACAGAACGATCGAGACGGCGGATGACGACGAGCAGCGTGCGCAATTCATCTCCATCCGAGATCAATGCAGAAAGGATTCTGCGAATCTGGTTACTCTCGCCCGCAGAGTGTACAGGTTGGGATAGTAAGTAAGGGGGCAGGATGGTAGCCAAAAAGTACGCCGCCTTTATCTCGTACAAACACGGTTCGATCCTCCCGTTCGCGCAGATGCTTGCGCGGAGCCTTCGGACCTATGCTACGGGAGTGTTCTCGAGGCCGCGCGACATCTTTCGAGATGAAGACCATCTTGTACCTGACTCCTCTTTGCCGGAGCTTATCCAGCACGCGCTGGAGAACTCCGGATATCTCATTTTGCTCGCGTCTCCCCAAGCAGCAAAATCTCCATGGGTGGAGCGCGAACTGCGCGCCTGGTGCAAAGACCTCGGCCGCACCGATCGCATGGTGATTCTTCTTCTGGACGGTTCCATCGAGGTTGATTCTTCCGTCCCCGCGATCGATTGGGGGAAGACAGACGCGGTTCCCCGCATCCTGCGCGAGTATCTCACCGATGTGCCCCTCTTTATCGACTTGCGGGAGCTTCGCTCAGAGCGCGACCTGAATGAGCGCAACCCGGTGTTCAAGACAGCAGTCGCGAAGATCGTCGCGCGGTTTTTGGGCGTGGACGTCCACGAGTTGATCGGCTACGAGATCGCTCAACATCGACGACTGCTTCGGATTCGGAATGGCGGCATCGTAGCTCTGTCCGCATTAACCATAATTTCACTTTCTTTTGGCCTCTACGCGAACAAGCAGCGAAACGAGCAAACGCGGGCGACTAATGCTGCGATCGCTAATTCCCTTTCCGCCCAAGTCAGGCCCGATGATACGCACGCCCAGGACGAATACAACGCCTTGCTGGCGCGGCAGGCATATCTGTTCGCGCAACGATCCCGGAAGTCTCTTCCGGATTCGGTCAATCGCGCGCTTCAGACAGCGCTTTCTCCCGATTACTTCACGAGTTCCAGGCCCGTCGGACCTGGCTTTGTCAGCCACCTCGCAACGGGAGCAGGCGGACGGGTTCTCGCCGCGGGCGGCGATTTCAACCGGGTCTACGTTTGGGGCGACAAGCTGCCCGGCGGTTCGATGATCCTGACGCTCGAAACGGGCGCGCAGGTGAGCGCTCTCGCGGTGGATCCTCAAGGCCGGTGGTTAGTTGTCGCCGTGCGGGAGGACGGGTCCGCTCGCTTATGGAACCTGGACGGCACGGCGACTACGCGCCCTTCTGCGATTTTTGCGGGGAGCAAGGGCATCACAAACGACAGCCTTACATTCGATGCAGAGGGTACTCGGCTAGCTGCGGTGTCGACGGACAAGTCCGTTCGGATCTGGAATGTGTCAAATCCCAACGCCGAGCCTGTGGTTCTCCATCACTTTGAAGCCGTCTCCGCGGCCAAGTTCGTCGGCGACCAGGTCTTCACCGCAGACGATCGGGGCAACATCCAGGCATGGTCTCGCGATGGAAACGTAATGAAGCAGTTCCACACATGGTACGAATCATCGGGGGCATCCATCGATATCAGTAATTCAGGGACTCAAGTTGCGATCTCGTCGTTTGCTGCGACTGAAGCTCGACTCTACGATCTCCGGAACGCTTCCGCCGGGCCCATCGTTCTCAAATCGTCTGAGGGCGAGATCACGGCCCTTGCCTTCGCGCCGACGGGAGATCGAATCGTTGCCGGCACATCCTCCGGCAAAATCGTGATTTGGGAAACCGACGCAAAGGGGCGCGTGACGACGATTGATAGCGGTCACGGCACCGGCGTCACAGCAATTGCGGTTGTGGACGGCCATGGCATTATCAGTGCCGGCCAACAGGACGGCCAGATTCGCGTGCGATATCTCAAACCCATCACCACGTCCGCAACATTGAAGGAAATCTCCCAGCCGCGTTTTAGCAGTAAGGATGACCTCATTCTCGCGGTTGACAGAAATGCAAGTCGGCCACTTGTGCGAAGCCTGTCCGATACGGCCGGGTCCGTCAACGGAGTGGGCATTCCGGAATTACCTAACACCAGTTGGTACACAGGGAGGACAGGCTTCGTATCCATGAACTTCGGCGAGAAAACAGGAGCTCTCTGGCCAGCTAACGGGGCGGCGGAGCCGGCGCGACGCTTTCGTTTTTCGGAGTATCGCAGCGAGCGCGCCGCGAGCGTTGCCTTGAGCGAGGATGGACGACTCCTGGCGTGGACCGATTCACATGGCACACCTGTGTGGGTCGTCGATTTCACCGACGCGAATCCAGCCCCCTTCCAACTTCAGGACCAGCCAATCCGATCGACGGTCCGTTCTTCCATCGCCGCGGACGGATCGCCGACGGATGTTCTGACTCAAGGGACCAGGGATTGGTCGGCACCATTAGCGATTAGCGCCGACAGCAAAAAGATTGCGATTGGAGCGGGAAACGGGAGCGTCCGAGTTTGGACTGTCGCCGACCGGAAAGCGAGGCCGCTGGTGTTGACCGGAATCGAAGGCTGGCCGCTCACCCTCGCCTTTTCAGGGGACGGAGGGTTGCTCGCCGTGGGTGGCACCAATCGTACGGTGGTTATTTGGAGTCTCGCAGACCGCCGGAACCTCGCGACACTCCGCGGCCACAAAGGACGCGTTGACTCGGTAGCTTTTGCTCCGAATCGCCGCTTGCTCGCATCCGGGGGCCCAGATGGGGTCGTTCGTTTGTGGGATCTCGAAATCAGCGATGCGTTACCGGTGCTATTCGAAGAGTCCAAAGCGGTGGACACACTGGATTTCAGTCCATCCGGCCAGAAGTTGCTGGTCTCGGAGGAGGGTTCGGCTCATGTCTTGACAGTGGCCGCGAATGTTTTGGCCGAGCAGATTTGTCGAGTCGTTTCTCGAAATCTCTCGCTCGAAGAATGGCGGACATTGGTTGGGCAGAATTTCGAATACGAACGCACGTGCGACAACTTACCGGTACACCCGAGCTTGCTAGAGACGGCACGGACGCTGGCGGCTGGCCGCGCACTCGATCAAGCGAAAGCTCTTGTTTCGCGCGCCGTCAAAATCGATCCGGAACATACGGCCGGGTGGTCCTCTGAATTGGAGCAAACCGTCGCCAACGCCCTCCTGACTGAAGGAGAGGAAGTTGCGCGATCCGGCGATGCGACGGCCAGTGCGGCGATGATGAAGAAAGCAATTTCTCAAGGCGCAACTCTGGCCTCGGATCCGGATGCGCACGCGCGGCAACTCGCCGCAGTTGGGCTGCTGATACAAGGCCAGGAATTGACCAGCGACAAGGACACCGCGAAGGCGGTGGCGTTGTTCGACCGCTCCATTGAGATGGCGCCCACTGCAGACGCGTATGCGGCTCGTGCACTCGTTCTCTCCCAGAGGAGAGAAACAGATAAAGCAATCGCCGATTTTGATCGCGCTTTGTCGCTGGATCCGTCGCGCTGGGACGTGGAGGGACAGCGCGCGCAGGTGCTTGCAGACAAAGAGGATTGGCCGGCCGCCTTAGCAGGCTATGGTCGTGCTCTAGAGCTGATCCGGGCAAAAGAGCGGCGGGGCCGCAGCATTCCATCTAGTAAACTCGGCGTCGTTGACCAGAGCCAAATGGCAATGATTGAAAGCCAGAGTGCCCAGCAGACACTTCTCATGGGGAGAGCCTATGTGTGCTTGAGGATGGGTGACACGACCGGCGCAACTGCCGATTACAGCTGGGTCCTCGCTGATAGTCCGAGCGATGCGACGGCTTTGTTGGGGCGGGCGATGGCCTACCGAATGAACGGCCGATGCGACAAAGCGATACAGGATCTAACGACCGCGATCGAGAACAAAAGGGATTGGAACACATTGCTGGTGCGCGGACAGTGTTACGGAGATCTCGGGTCCTATGACAAGGGTTTGCGCGATCTTGAAGCCGCGGCAACTCTTAATCCGGATGATAAGGAGGTACGAAACCTGATCCGTTCGTACCGGGTGAAAGCTGACTCCCGCGTTAAGCACCCCTGACAGCCAGACCTGCAGAATCCTCCCACTTGAAATTGTGGGTGAATCCCGCTGCTTTGTGAAACCATCTGCGTTTTCTTGTGGTCGCACTGTGCCGAGTCTTATCCAATGACGATCACCTCACATCCACGCCCTTTGGCCCAGAATCTATATCACCATGAGGTAACCGCCGTGAATCCGCACCTCGGAGCTCCGTTTGTCAAAAAGCCCCAAAAGATATCTTTTGCGGCTCGGGGATTAACGAACCTCTACTGGCACCGATTCATTACAGATGCCTCACCCGGGATATGGATTCTGGCCGCTTGGAATTGAGGTCGCCAAGTCGAGCCGCGTAGCGCTACTGCAAGAGAATCGCAGGAGCAGTCTGAGCTACCCGTCCGCTCACAATCCTAAACTGGGACTTCCTCGAAGCCGACTTCCGGCCCGGAACGCTTCTCCCTCCAGAAGACCGTTCGTGCAAGAGAGAGCTAGATGGAGCCGACGGCTTTACCTTTCAAGAATTTGGTGTCGGCGCCGATACCGAAGGCTTCCAACAAGCTGGCTTGCACTTTCCGTGAGACGGCGTTTATCTCGTCAACGCCGAAGCTTGCGGCGCTAATCCGATACCTGAGCTGCTTCTCTCCCGCGGGAGTTTCAAGAATCTGCAGAACGGCGTCTGCGACTTCTTGAGCGTTGCCGGCCGTGGATAAAAGTGCTCCGTTTAGCTTCGCCGGAAACTCCTTCGCAGCGCCATACGTATCGGTGCGAGCCACATCGGCAGCCGTGACGCTGTTGCCGAAGACAGCAGTCTCATAAGCCCCCGGTTCGACAATCACGGATTCAATTCCCTGCGCGGCAAGTTCGTAGCTGTACGACTCGGCCAGCGCCTCGAGTGCAAATTTACTGGCGCAATAGAAACCCGCGGAAGGAAGAACCACGCGGCCGGCTCCGCTGCTTATGTGCATCAGCAGGCCGCTGCGTTGGCGCCGCATGTGCGGAAGCACGGCGCGATTTACGCGCACCGGGCCAAGAAAATTCGTGTCCATCTGGCGCTGTGCCTGTTCGGTGGTGACCGCTTCGGCCAGCCCCCCCAGGTAATAGCCAGCGTTGTTGATAGCCACATCGATGCGTCCTGCTTTCGCGGCGGCGGCTTCCACGGCCCGCCCCACCGAGGCATCGTCGGTCACGTCTAATTCAAGGATGTGGATTGCCAGTGACTCCTTTTGCGCAAGCGTACGTATTTCGGTGGCATTTTTGGCATTCCGACCTTCGGGATCACGCATCGTCGCGAAGACAGTATGCCCTTTACGCGCCAGGGTTTCCGTGAACAGTCTGCCGAAGCCAGTGCTGGAGCCGGTGATGAGAACCACTTGGCTGGAATTCATGTTCAACTCCTTGCCGGTTGTGACGATATCGTGCTGCAACCGATTTGATGCCAGAAGCAAAGTTTGGATACAGAAACGAATTCATCAGATTGCTTACTGGGCAAAATGAAAGCAAGCGGTTCATGGGTCCACAAGGCGCGCTTATCGTTCGTCTACGGATGTCGAAGCAGTGTCCGACCGAAGCTTATTCTCACGGTTTATCGGCGAATTGTCGGCTAATCTGAAGTTATCCAGAAACGGGCTTCTAGAAAGTCTGGGCCGACCTCCCGTATTCGGACTTCTGTCCGGGAATAACTTCCGGATTGCCCGTCAGAACGAAGCCGCTGGCGCGGCGGACGCTGCCGCGTGGGTGATGTCGGCAGTCCTTGTTTTCGATTCAGATAAGTTGTGGGTCACAAGGAGGTGTCCCTGTGACCC
>Ga0070734_10000892_pt1 | contig 50917 bp, 48 predicted proteins | sample Coa_R1_8_FD_66444 | JGI IMG/M metagenome (GOLD analysis project Ga0070734, IMG submission 66444) | Surface soil microbial communities from Centralia Pennsylvania, which are recovering from an underground coalmine fire - Coalmine... | ecosystem: Environmental > Terrestrial > Soil > Unclassified ...
GCACTGTCTTCCCGGCAGTTCCGCCTAACAAGCGCTGCGTCAGGTTCGCGAAGACCATGCCGCCGAGCAGCCCGACCGCCATCAGGCCCAGCACGCCGTCCGTGAGCATACGCCGGCGCTGGGCCATTCCCAGGAACGCCCCCAGACCGACCAGGTATCCGGCCGCATAGAACCCTTCGGAGAGTGTCATCGCCTGCTTTCTTTACGAGAGTACGGGGCACGCCTGTTCGCGGTTACAGGCGTTTTCTTTTTTCGTACTGTCATAATACCCCCGGACGCTCCGAACCGTATGGGCCTTTTGGCTCATTCTGCTACCACACTTCACTCAGTTCGCGTTCCTAACAAAGCCTTCCGACCGAGAGTTCCCTCCCCCAAATTTGGGGGAGGGGTTGGGGTGGGGGCGAGAATGTTAGCCGCGTGGGCGGCCCGCCAGGAGTTCGTAGGGCGACGTATCAGGATCGTCAATGCCCAGCAATGGGTAGACAGCCTGCCGGATACGCGGCTCGCAGTCCGGGGCGAACATCTGCGTCCCATAGTATTTGTACGCCTCTGCGACCTCATAGCCGCCCCGTGCATACTCCGCGGCTGTGGGGACGTAGTTCCAGCAGCCGTTGGTATAGCCCAGAGCGATCACGGGCTGCCGTGTCTGCCGGGAGAAGTCCAGCGCGTACTGCGCGAATATCTCGGCGGGAAAGCCCAGCAGGGAGACGCCCTCCAGGGAAAAGTGCTGGATGGAGAAGGATTGGGCAACGGCGTAGCTGCGCTCCGCATTGAGGCGCAGGCATTCGCGCACCCAGGCCAGATGCCCCTCCGCCATTAAAACCTGTCCCACCTGCCCCTCGTCGCCCGCCCGCTGCAGTTTCGTCTCCCAATCGCGCTCCAGACTGTGCAGCGCGGCGTCCTCCGGAGGTGGCAGGAGCGGCAATTCGAGGGAGACCTCTTCGGCGCGCAGCCCTCCCTCCAGTCGGCCATGCGCCGCCCATCGCGCGGTATGGGCGGCCTCGGCGACCTGTCGCCCGTTCTCCGCGACTGCCTCCCAGGTCCCCCGGCGCACGGGGTTGATGTCGCCGCAACAGCCTACCAGGCAGAACGGCAGGGCACCCTCGGCAATCCCCTTCTCCTCCCCCTCTTTGCGAAAGCGGGCTTGGAGGTGCGCTACCGCCGCGCCGGGCCAATCCCCCGTAAACTGCAGGTTGTCGCGCTCCATCGTCGTGGGGTGGCAGGCATGGCAGCACAGCAAGGCCATAAGCCGTCCGTCTGCGCCGTCAATGCAGAGTGTCTGCACGGTCGGGACGACCACGCCGCCATAATCCACATGGCCGGAGATGCGCCCATCCGCCCCGCTGCGCCGCCGGTTGACCCCGATCTGCGCCGAGGTCTCGCCGTAGGTGAGGTGTGCGGGAACGAGGCGAGAGGCCGCCTGCGTGGCGACACCGATCAGCTTGCGCGCCAGCACGTCCGAATAGGCCGGGTCCGCTTCGCCCATGGTCCGAAACGTGCCCAGATAGGGTCCGCCGTGTGTGTGGGTGCAGTGGAGCATCACGGCTTTCGCCTCGATGCCCAGCGCCTCGGCGATCTTGCCCCGTATCTGCTGGGACATCGCGTACGGCAGGGCGATCAGGTCCGCGACCACCAGCACAAGGCGCTGATGCCCATCCTCCAGCACCAGGGCGCGGGCGTAGAGTTCGTCATGAACGCCGACCGCACCGGAGGGGCGCAGGGCGTAGCCGCTCATCCAGACGCCCGGAGGCGGCGTGATATTCGTCTCATAGACACCGGCAAACAGGGGCATAGCAGGTCTCTCCCGATAGCGCGCACGGCCCGCATCGAGCTTCCGGCGGCTCACCTGGCGGGATGCGTATCGCGCCCATTGTAGCGCAAATCACTCTGCTTTGCAAGGAGCCAGGACGCGCAGGGCGGCGGGGGCGACCTCCATGCGGACCGGCAGGAGGGCGGCGATATGGTCGTCCGCGTGGACCGGCAGTCGGTGGTGCGCCCGATGCACCCGCCGGATCGAGACCCTCTTTGCCAGGGCGTGTTGTACCTTCGGGAGCGCCAGATGCCGGCGGCGCAGCAGCGCGAAGACGAACCGGATAAGCTCCCAGCGGGAGAGCGCTCCGACGATCAGCACATTGAACAGGCCGTCATCGAGATGGGCCTCGGGTGCAATCGGCCAGCTCTCTCCCAGGTAGGTCGCGTTGGAGACCACGACTACGCTGGCCTCCTGGCTGTGCGTCACGCCATCCAGGGTGAGCTTCAGATTGCGCGCGCGGGGGTTCCAGTAGATGGGCAGTGCCGTGCGGAGGATATGGAACACCTGATGCCGATGCGCTTCGTCCGTCCCCAGTGCGCAGAGCACGTCGGCAAACAGCCCGACGCCCGCCCCCTCGATAAAGTACTCTCCGCCGATGCGCCCCACGTCCACCTGCCGCTCGACGCCCTGCGCCAGCACCTGCAGGGACGCTTCCAGGGAGAAGGGGATGTCCAGGGCGTGGGCAAAGTTGTTGGCGGTGCCCAGCGGCAGGATGCCCAGGCGCAGTGGGGAGCCGACGAGGTGCTGGACGAGGTTGTGGACGGTTCCATCCCCTCCGACAGCCACGACTGTGTCGTAGCCCTCTTGTTCCGCGCTGCGGATCAGCTCACCCAGGCGCTCCCGAGGCGGAAGGGCCTCCACATTGGCTACCAGCCCGACATGAGCGGCGGCTTCGGCGAGCAGCGTCAGGCTGAGAGGCGCGTCCGATGGCAAAGACCAGGGGCGCGCCCTGGCGAAACGGCCAGCGAAACGGGCGAGGGCCTCGCGCAACGCCAGGCGCCCGGCCTTGGGATTGGCGAGGATCAGACAGCGCGGCGGGGACGGGGGAGCGGGATCAGGATTTGCCATAACGTAAGCGTCGCCATGCCAGGCTGAGGGGCCGTCGTCCGCGCACCAGCCACCCGCCCAGCTTGCTGCGGCGTTTGCCGGTGATGTGGGCGGAGGCGAGGGCCTGGAGAAACTGGGCCGGGTCATCGAGATCTGCGGGCGCGTCGAACTCATTGGCGACGGTCCCGATGGCATGCAGGTGGTGGGCGTCGCTGCCGCCTCCGCCGATCTTGTCGTGCTTGCGGGCGAACTCGGAGGCGTACAGATTGTAGTGATCCCGCCCCACCTTGCCATTGAAGGTCTCGATGATGTCCACTTCGGGGAGCACGGAGAGGAGCGACGCGCCTCCCGTCTTCCGCGCTCTGGGCTTGTCGAAGGGATGAGGCAGGTAGACCAGGCCGCCCTGGGCGTGTATCGCCTGCATCGTCTCCAGCGCGGACATGCCCGGCGGGATGCGTTCGCGCAGGAACAGTCCGATCACGTCGCCGTCTTTGGACGTGACCTCTTCGCCGACGATGACATGCAGCGCCTTGACGCGTTCACGCAGGCGCAACGCGCCCTCGATGGCGTCGTGGTCGGTGACCGCCAATCCGGTCAGCCCCTGCGCCAGCGCGTGCTTCTCGATGGCATCGAGGTGCGTGTCGGAGTCCGGCGAGAACTCAGTATGCAGATGCAGGTCATAACGCACTCTGGACATAACTCTCTTCCCGATTCGTGAGTGATACGCCGCCTATTTTAGCCCCTTTGGGGCGGGATTCCTGCGCATTTTGTGGGGCGCTATTCGCGGCGGTAGACTTCGGGGTGGAGGGTCGCGATGTAGGGCAGGTTGCGGTATTGCCCCCGCCAATCCAGGCCGTAGCCGACGACGAATTCGTCGGGGATGGCAAAGCCGACATAGGCGACATCAATATCTACGATGCGGCGATAGGGGCGATCCAGCAGAGTACAGATGGTTAAGGAGGCGGGTTGGCGGAGCAGCAGTTGGCGGCGGATGTAGGCGAGCGTCAGGCCGGTGTCGATGATGTCCTCGACGATGAGGACATGGCGGCCCTCGATGTCGTCGTCCAGGTCCTTGGTGATACGCACCGTCCCATGCGACTGCCCGGCGTAGCTGGAGATCCCCAGGCAATCGAGGGAGAGAGGCCGCTCGATGGCGCGGGCCAGATCCGTCAGAAAGAAGAGCCCGCCCTTCATCACAGTAACCAGGTGCAGGTCGCGCCCGGCATAATCACGGGTGATTTTGCGGCCCAATGACCGAACCCGCGCCCGCAACTTGGTAGCCGGAATGAGTATCTTCGCGATGTCTGTCTGCACGTTGGAGGACCTCCCCAAAGGACCCGAAAAAATATTTTGCGGACACCCTTGACAGAATTCAGAATCCGTTGTAATATGTGTTCACGCTGTTCGGAGCAATCCAAAACGGCGGGACCTGAGCGAAAGAGATTCTCTGCACTGACGGCTTGATGAGGCGACCCGAAGCGGTCACCCCACTGTATCAACGGGCGCGATATGCCGCAAGGTAGGTCGCGACGGAGACGGAGCGGTGATGGCGACGGGAAGCGGAGAGCCGCCCGGAAGGGTAGGCGGGGAAGTCGCTTTCATGGTTCGGTGCGCTCCATTCCGTCTTGATGGGTCGAAAGGTTTGTTGGGACGGGGGCAGTGTCCGGGGCATGCGAAGAGGCTTCGTCGAAGTCAGCGAAAGAACCCTCGTCGCTCAGGTTTTTTTCTGCCTCCTCTCTCCCCGCTTCCTCGCGCCTTCGTCCGTATTTCAGGAACAGCGCCTCCACGTCTTTCAGCGTCAGCAGTTTGATATTGATCTCAGGGTAGTGTTCGCGGAGCTTACGGAGTTTGCGGTTCTTACGGTTGATAAGAGCGGGGCGTACGGTGGTGACTTCCAGGAAGAGGTCGTAGTCGGGGAGATAGAAATCGGGGGTGAAGGACTGCGTAGGTCGTCCCTGCGCATCCCATTCCAGAGGGAACGAACGCGGCTCATAGTGCCAGTGGATCCCATAAAAGTCCAGCAGGCGGGCGATCTCCGCTTCGCTCTCATGGGCAAAGATTACCGGCGGGCGTGGGGCAAGTTGGGAATTCATATCTCTCCTTCCCGATAAAGACCCATCGTCATCTCAAGACATAAATTAGTATAACCTCCTACACGTCCGCCTGTCAACCTCTTTTTGTCGCATCAAACCCGATTTCCATCCGAATTTCACCTTATGGCTCGGGAAAAGGAGTGTCCTATGCAATGTAAGCTGTGCGGACGTGAACTGGCGAGTGAGGCGACGTACTGCGGGTTCTGCGAGCAGGTTGCGAGCGGAATGGCGAAGAAGGTTGAAGCGCTCGACCGCCCTGTGCTGCGTCTCACGGTCGGCTCCGAAGGCGCGTCTTCTCCCCATGAAGACGAAAAGCCGACGAAATCGGCGGAGTGTCCCGACTGTGGACATACGATTTTCAAAGTGATCGGCCCGAAGTTTGATGAGCCGCATGAGCCGAATATGCTGATTGTCGCGTGTACTGGCTGCGGGTTCAAGGGCAGAATGCGCTGGCAAGGCGTAGCGCGCACCACGCTGACGCTTAAGGCCCCGCCCCCATCCGACCCCCGCCCCTTCGCCGAGTTTGCTACAGAAGATCGTGAGTTAGCTGAGGCCGGTATGTTGGAATATGTCGAAGGGTTAGCCGCCGAAGACCACCCATGACAGCCTTCTCCAGGCCGTAGTGGAACTGTTTTGCCGATGGAGTGCACCGGGTATCTATCGGCAATGCATGGTCGTCCGCCGCACGATGCGATAGGCAAATAGGCGAGAGGGGTTGCGGCCCAACAATCCGGTGAGCGGACGGGCCACACGAAGTTTGTATGCACCGAAGGGTTGACGAGTGGCCCGCGGCTGACTTTGGTCGTTGGTCCTTTCTGTATGGCTTACACTACGACTTGATTTCAGCGTATAATGAAGTGAAGCGCAATCACCTGCGCTTCACTTCTACCGGGAGGCTGAGATGGCTACATACACACAGATGAGTGGCGATGAAGTGGCACAGCGCGGCAAAGCTCTCTACGCCGATGGTATACGTGCAAAGGTCGAGATACCGGAAAATATCGGTAAGATGGTCATTATAGACGTAGAGACCGGTGACTATGAAGTAGATGAACTTGGTCTGGAAGCATCCCATCATCTGCACGCGAAACGGCCCGATGCCCCGCTCTATGGTATTCGTATCGGTTACAATGTTGCGGAATCACTTGGTGGCGTGATGGAGCGAACCGAGGCATGATTACGGGACAGGTCTCTAACCGCCGGGCACTGGTACCTGTTACGTTTCGCCTTTTGGGCCAGCCCGATCTCCTCATCGAGTTTGTCGTAGATACGGGTTTCGCAGGCTTTCTGACCCTGCCACATGCGGCAGTCCTGGCGATGGGATTGTCCTATCAGCATCATACTCCCGCAGGATTGGCCGATGATAGCCAGGTGCAGATACCTGTCTATGAAGCCATTGTCGTTTGGGAAGGTGTCGAACGGGCAGTTCGGGTTCTGGCAATGGGTAAGCGTCCATTGCTCGGAACCGCATTAATGGATGATAGGGAACTTCGAGTATTATTCCGTGGGGGAGGTCCAGTAACGATTGGCGAGCCGCAGATTCCATAGATGAAGGGGTATGCCACAGAAGCGGCACGGGCGTTGATGGAGTACGCTGAGGAAGTGGTAATGACACCTGATCCTGAATAGGAGGGAATCCGATGGCAACATCAACTGCGTCGACAGGCAAGGGTGAACTGGGCGTAAAGGCGCTGCAACTCTACGCCACCCTAAGAGATAAGGTCGAAACACCGGAAAACATTGGAGCAGACCACTTCATGATGGTCGGCAGTGTTTCGAGGCGACATGCCCTGCCCCCAATCATGTTTCGTCTACCGAGCCAGCCGGATTTGCCCCTTGATTTCGTGGTAGATACCGGTCGTGATGTAATCGGAGGTTTACAATGCAAGACCAGAAACTGCTTGAGCATATTACTTGCAATCCCAATGTAATGGCCGGCAAGCCCGTTATTCGAGGCACGCGCTTAACAGTCGAATTTATCCTGAACCTACGGGCGCATGGCGCGACGGAAGAAGAGATCCTCGACGAATATAAAGGGCTGACATTGGAAGACATGCAAGCCCGCTATCTATTCGCAGGCAAGTCGCTTGAAACCACATCCTCCCTACGTGCAGTCCAGGGACGCTGAATTCGCACCCGTTGGGCTTGGTCTTGTGGGCTTTGTGCGTCTTGTCAGGTTAGGAAAACGGGCTATACTATGACTATGGATTACTCGAAGATTCTGACAATCGAACCAGGGAAGCAAGGGGGCAAACCGTTTATTCGTGGCATGCGGATCACGGTCTATGATGTGCTCTCCTATTTGGCTGCCGGCATGACCCAAGAAGAAGTTCTGGCCGACTTCCCGTATCTGACTGCGGAAGACATTCTCGCCTGTCTGAGTTATGCAGCGGATCGGGAGCGGCAGACGTTGGTATCGGCATGAAGCTGCTGTTCGATCACCATCTCTTTTTTCGAACGATTTTGCAGTAGCAAAGAAAGGAGATCAAGCGATGCCTCATCCACGCTATAGCGGCGAAGAGATAGATCGCCGTGGGGAAGAGATCTACGAGTCTTTGCGGGCCAAAGTTGAAACCGAGGCAAACATCGGTAAAATCATCGCCATTGACATTGAAACGGGTGATTACGCAATTGATGCTAATGTGATAGCCGCCGGTCGGCGTCTCTTTGCCAAGCACCCTGATGCAGCAACCTGGACCAAAAAGATCGGCTACAATGCCGTCTATGCATTGGGGGGTACGCTGACCAGGACCACTCAGTAATGCGGGGTCAGGTCGTTGGACACGAGGCTCAGATTGGGGTGATCCTGCGTCGCTCCGGTCAACCCGACCTTGAAATCACCTTTGTTGTCGATACGGGCTTCGAGGGTGCCTTATCGTTACCTCCTGCCGCAGTGGTTGCCCTCGGTCTGCCCTACTTTACGCGTTTGGATGCCAATCTTGCGGACGACTCAAGTGTCAAAACGGATGTCCACGTTGCAACCATTCTTTGGAATGGAGTCGAAGTAGACGTAGCAATATTGGCAATGGGGCGTCGTCCTTTGCTGGGAACGGTGCTTCTGCAGAATAAGCGGCTTGGGATAGACTTCGAAAACAATGGCCCGGTAACAATAGAGGACTTGCCGTAACCGAAAGCCATCGGCCCCAAAATCGCATGTAGAAGACAATCCTCATACCATCCATAGAGCCACTGTCTGCCAGCAAAACCGCTTTCCCCGACTACCCTTTGCCCCGCAACCGTGAAATAGCTTGTCCTCCGCTCATTCTCAACCTGGTATACCGCATATAGATGTCGCTCTTGACTCTCCTTAGATTCCTCGTTATAATACCGAAGAGACGTTCACCTGTTACTTTATTCGTAGTAAAGGATTGCCAGTTTCTTTGGTTTTTGCTGTCCCATTCCGGTGTTCTACCGAAAAGTCGGTAGAACACCAAGTTCGGTGGCAACTCATACGGATTGTGCATAGTATCAAGTAGGAGCGCAAAGAATATGAATGACGAACTCTCCATCTACAAATATGATCTGGCTATATCTTTTGCTGGTGAGCAAAGAAGCATAGCCGAATCACTTGCATCACGTCTTGATGCAAGTGGCTATTCTATCTTTTACGATCAATTCGAGACAGCTCAATTGTGGGGCACGGAATTGCCAGTAAAGCTAGGAGACATTTACGAAAAGCAGGCTCGCTACTGCCTAGTAGTAGTGTCTGAAGAGTACGTCCAGAAAATGTGGACCAACCTGGAGCGGAGTTTCGCAATCTCGCGTGCGATCAAACAGCGGGACGACTATATACTGCCTTTACGAATAGATGGTGTCGAATTACCGGGTATTCCACCTACGATTAGCTATGTTGACATGAATATAACATCGGAAGACGCCATTTATGGCCTCCTCCTACAGAAACTGGGTGAGCCTCATCATGTCCATAATGTGGTCGGTATTTCCTCGGAAGAACAGGAGTTGGTCAGAGAACTCATAGGTATATGCAACCGTCGCGCCCTCTTCACAAAAATGGATTCAGAGATAAATATGGAGGCCATGTTCGATTCGCTCGGAGAATGTTTGGCTGGTGTCCAGCGCATCTCTTCAAAATTACATCAACCTGACCTTCAGTATACTTCACTGCTTATCGTGCGTGATCTGGATGAAATTGAAAGGCTACGCATGCGTGACTTCGGGGCGATATCCAATTTTTGGCCCCAGCGAGCAAGAGAAGACATGGAGAGGCTCAAAATTAGTATAATCGGCCACCTCCACCAGATTCGGCGTAGATCTGGGATCCAGTTTCAAATGCCCACGTCTTTGAGGTTCGACCACTTTTATTCTGTAGAGCAGGCCAACGAGAGACTGCAGAAGTAGCAGATCCCTCTTGCTATATGTACATGGCTGGTGTTTGCTGAACTGCATATATAAGCGGTGCATCAATGTACCCCATGATGGAAATCATACTTCACCCTCAGCTTGTGCCTTCACGCCCCATAAGGGCGTAGACTTCCTCAAGTAGGACGCGTAGTTCGTCAGCGATAGAGTCTGGTGGGGTTCCTGCTAAGGCCGTTGCAATCAAGCGTTCAGCTTCTCGGTATTCACCACAGTCTCGTGCCAACGTGGCAGCACTGCGATAGAGAACAGAACGGGAGGGTTCTGTTTGTGCCTGTTCTGCCGCTTGCCTTTCCAACAGAAAGGCTTGACGGGCGAACTCACGCGCGTTTGAAAGTTGCTTTTGCCTGCGAGCCACAAACGCCTGCTCTGCCAATACCATTGCCTGCTGATGTAATTCAGTGACAGGGTTCATTCTCAGATCTCCACGGAGGTACAGAGAAATCAATCTCTGTGCCTCCGTTTCTTTTGGCGCGGGTGGTTAAACTACTTGCGCATCTCGTCGAAGAGGGCGAGGGCCTCCTCCAGCGATTTGGCACCCAGGTCGCCTTCGCCGCGCTTGCGGATGCTGACCGTGTTGTTCTCGATGTCCTTGTCGCCCAGGATGAGCATGATGGGGACCTTCTGCATCTCGTTTTCGCGGATGCGCTTGCCCATCTTCTCGTTGCGGTCGTCCACCTCGGCCCGGAAGCCGGCCTCCCTCAATTTCGCGCAGACCTCCTCGGCATAGGGGTTATGGCGGTCGGCGATGGGGATGAGCGCGATCTGCTGCGGAGCCAGCCAGAACGGAAACGCCCCCGCATACTGCTCGATGAGCAGCCCCATAAACCGCTCCGTCGTTCCCGTCACAGCCCGGTGCAGCACGACTGGCGTCTGGCGCTCCCCATGCTCATCCACATACTCGCAGCCCAGGCGCGCCGGCTGGATGAAGTCCACCTGGATCGTCGAGGCCGTCCACTCGCGGCCCAGCACGTCCTTCGTCTGGAAGTCCGCCTTCGGGCCATAGAACGCTGCCTCGCCAGGCGCCTCGAAGTACTCGACGTTGTTGGCTTCCAGGGCGCGGCGGAGGGCGTCCGTCGCCCGGTTCCACTTGTCGTCGTCGGCGACGTACTTGCCGCCGGGTTCCGTGCCCCGCATGGAGAGCCGGACGCGGTAGTTGTCGAAGCCGTAGCGCGTCAGCACCTCACGGATCAGCCGAAGAGCCAGACTGAACTCCGCTTCGACCTGCGCCTCCGTGCAGAAGATATGGCAGTCGTCCTGCGTCAGCGCCCGCACCCGCGTCAGGCCGTTCAGTTCGCCGGACTTCTCATACCGGTAGAGCGTGGCGAACTCCGCGTAGCGCAGCGGCAGGTCCCGGTAAGACTTCAGGCCGCTCTGGTTGAACAGCGTCATGTGCGACGGGCAGTTCATCGGTTTCAGGCGGTAGCTGATGCCCGCCTCCTCATCCTTCATCGGCGGGAACATCACATCGGCGTAGTTGTCGTAGTGACCGCTCTTCTTATACAGCTCCTCGCGTACCAGGTGGCCCGTCCAGACATGCTGGTAGCCGTAGCGCGTCTGCACCTCGCGGACGTAACTCTCCATCGTGTGGCGCAGCATCTCGCCCTTCGGCAGGAAGAGCGGGATGCCGGAGCCGATGGACTCCGCCGCAAAGATAAACAGCCCCAGATCCTTGCCGATCTTGCGGTGGTCGCGGGCCTTCGCCTCCTCCAGGCGGTGCAGGTAGTCGTCCAACTCCGCCTGCGAGAACCACGCCGTGCCATAGACCCGCGTCAGCATCTTGTTCTTTTCGCTGCCGCGCCAGTAGGCTCCCGCCGTATGGAGCAGTTTGAAGTGCTTGAGATGGCCCGTGCTGGGGACATGCGGTCCCCGGCACAGGTCGATCCAGTCGCCCTGCCGGTAGAACGAGATGACCTCGCCCTCCGGCAGGTCGTCAATCAACGCGATCTTATACGGCTGATCCAGCTTCTCCTCGAACGCCCGCGCCACGGGGCGATCCATCTCCTCACGGACGATCGGCAGATCGCGCTTGGAGATCTCCCGCATCTTCGCCTCGATCCGCTCGAAGTCTTCCTCCTTGATCGGCTCCGGCAGGTCGAAATCGTAGTAAAAGCCGTCCTCGATGGGAGGGCCAATCGCATATTTGACGCCAGGAAACAACTCGCCGACCGCCTGGGCCATTAAGTGCGCCGTGCTGTGGCGCAGATTATACAGGGCATCGTCACTGACTGCATTCATCGTATTGACTCCTGAAAATAAAAAACGCCGGCTCTCCTTAAAAGATGGGAAAGCGGCGTGGTTGCGTGATGTATCGGGATGGATGAGGCCGAACGGCGGGGATTAACGGCTTCGGCGGACGCAACAAAACGCCGCCCCGGCGGTATCAACCGACACGGGCGAAGCCTCCTGGACCCTCTGGAGTTGGACGTTTTGTGCGAACATCGTCGTAACGGACCTCATCGAATTCTGAACGCTATTATAATCGGACGGAACGCCCTTTGTCAAGAAAAACACGAAAAGGACCGAAAAGGCCGCCTCTCTGCAGTTTGCGCTGGGGTCCATGGTAGCAGAGAGAGAACGGATTTTCAATCCGGAGCGGAAGCAGAGAGGAGTCGGGGCGGGGCGTGTCGAATTCGTCGTCAGCCGGTCGCTTGGTGCGAGCGGGACAGGAAGAAAGGCATGGACGATGAAGATTCTGATTACCGGGGCCAGAGGCAACTTTCCGACGGCGCTCATCCCCCGATTGGCCTCCCAGGGCCATAATCTGGTACTGTTCGACCTGGAGCCGATGAGCGCTCCGGAACATAGCATCAGCGCGCAGGGCGATATTCGCGATGCCGGGCTGCTGACCCACGTTATGCAGGGTTGTGAGGCCGTCGTTCACGCAGTCGCCTACCACGGCAACGCCTCGGGGACGCGCAACTACGAAGACTACTATAGCGTCAACGTGACCGGGACCCAGAACGTACTCCGGGCCATGCTTCTCAATGGCGTCAAGTCCCTGGTCTTCTCGTCCAGCGAGGTGGTGTATGGGGATGGGATGCGTGGGACCCGTGTGATGGATGAGGACGTTGCCTGCGTCCCGACGCACATCTATCCGCTGACAAAGGTGCTCGGCGAGGAGATGTGCCGCTTCTATGCCCGCAAGCACGGCTTTCACATCGCCATTTTGCGGTACGGCTGCTTTATCCCGGCGGATTGGAAGGTCGCAGGCATGGGGCGCCTGAACAACTGGCTGGATCGGAGGATGTCGCCTCGGCGAATGAGTTGGCGCTGGGAGCGGTGGCAGCAGAGGCCTTCTCCTGTGAGGCGTTCCTGATCCATTGCGCCAAGCCGTTTGTGGACAGCGATTGGCCCGTCCTGGAGACGGAGCCGGAGAAGGTGATCGAGTACTACTATCCCGGCGCGAATGCCCTGCTGGCGGAACACGACCTGCGGATCCCCCACATCCACACCCGCTACGACATCAGCAAGGCCGTGACGACGCTCGGCTACGACCCCCAGCACAACTTCGAGCAGTTCCTGGACCGCCTACGAAAAACAGGCCGCAACCTGTTTTAGGTGGTTAAATCTTGTTGCTGGGGTCGGGGGGGGGCGCGACCAGACGCGGCGTGTTGGGCTGCGTCTCCGGGTGCTTGGCGGCATAGGCCTGCAACTGCGCCAGGATCTCGGCGTAGGGGAAGCGCCCGCCGGGGCAGTAGGTTTCCCGGACATCCCGATGGCGTCGGACATTCTCCGGGGGGATATGGTACTTCGACATCAGGCCCTGGCAGAGGGTAAGGAGCGCCTTGATCTGCGCCTTGGTGGGTTTGGTGGGGTGCCAGTTGGGGTTGTCTATGGTGGAGAAAGCGCCGATGAGGCAGATGCCGAGCCAGTCGTTGTAGTGCGGGCAGTGCGCCCCCTGGCAGCGTTCCGGCCGCCCTGTTTCTACGGTCCCGTCCGGCAGAATGACATAGTGGTATCCGATATGGTAGACCCTGCCCTCGTAGCGAATAGCCCAATCCGGGTGCTGCGCGGCATGCATGGCGTCGAGCCGGGCGGCGTTCATGGGCTTGCCGCCGACGATGCCGGGCGAATCGGAGTGGTGAAACAGGATCCCCGGCGGGTCGCCCAGGATCGCCTCCGAAATACCCGAGGGGGCGGGGACGGCAGGAACCGGTGGGGGCGGGCGTCGCAACAGGCGGGATAACGCCACCGTCAGGCCGGTAAAGGCGACGCCGAACCCCACTGCAAAGAGCTGCCGCCGACGGTAGCGCCGCTTCGGCGCGCGTACCAATGCCCTCAGTGTCGAGGTCACTTTTTGGCGAAAATCCGGCCCGTTCGTCTCCATTTTCCTGCTTACCGCTGCCTTTCTGTCCCAACCTCTCTCCACAGCGGACAGAGAACTTCCCTTCCGCGCAAAGTTATTGTAGGGCTCTTTTTCGTCCCTGTCAAGAACATTTTTTGCCGCGTCAGCGTGTCCCCTTTCGGCTGTTTCTTTGCCCCTCGTTACCGTATAATTCGCGGTTTTTCGCCTCCCTGTATGTCTTAACAGGTAAAATTTTTGTCCGTATCTCCCGAAAATATGTCTCAATCTCTTGCATTCCTGTCCATTTCTATGTATATAATGTTGGTGACATCGCATCGTTCCCAGGGAGAGTAGGAAGTATGGCCGAGCAGGCCGAGATACGCCGTTTACGTTTGATGGAACTGCTGGCAGAGAGCGAAGAGCCGCAGGATCTGGAGGCGCTCGCCGACGCGCTGCATTGCGATGCGCGCACCATTCGGCGGGACCTGGACCAGGTACAGCGGCTCTTACAGCGCATGCATGGCCTGGAAGTGCGGCGGGGCCGCGTACTGATCGCGCGCTCCGGGTACAGCCCTGGCTACTTCACCGATCAGTTGGGGCGCAACGCCGGGGCGAAGCAGGTCATTGCCCGCGCCGTCGTGGCGTCGCTCTCGGACGACCAGGCGATTGCGCTGACGGCGGGCAGTACGCCCTATGCCGTCGCCTGCGAGATCCGGCGCGCGGTCGTCGAAGGAGGGCCGCCGCATAACCTGATCGTCTTTACCAATAGCGTCCCCTCTCTGCTCGAACTGGTGGCGGCGGGCGTCTCCACCGGGGTCATGGGCGAAATCTATGCGCCGGAAGACTGCGCGTTTCATACGCCGGAGTTTCATAGCGCGTTTCAGCCCAGCCTGGCGATTGTCGGCGCCAGCGGCGTTCTGGTCGGCTCCGGCCCAGGCCAGAGCGGCCTCGATCTCTTCTCGCATCGTGCCGAGGAGGCCGCATTTCTCAAGCAGGTACTCGCGGGCGTCCCGGAGATCATCATTGCTGCAGACAGCACCAAGCTGGGCCGCCGCCACCCGTGGAGTTTCGGCGGCAGCACCCTGCATGGCAAGCGTGTGCGCCTCGTCACGGAGACGTTGACGGAGGCGCATCAGGAGGAACTGGCGCAACTGACGGAGCGATTGGCGCAGTACGGAACCGCCTTCACGTATGAGGCGGCCTGTCATTCTACGGAAAACGGCGTTTCCCCAGCCGGTACGTCCGTAACGTCTGAATAGCGAACTTTCATCGCGAAGAAAGAGCAAAATATCATGTGTGGTATCACTGGATATATCGGCGAGCGACCTGCGGTCGAAACCGCCCTCAATAATCTTAAGCGCCTCGAATATCGAGGCTACGATTCGGCAGGCGTCGCCTTCCCCAACTGCTCACGGGTTCAAGTCGTGCGGGCGATAGGCAAGATCGTCAACCTGGAGCAGGCCCTCCAGGGCAAGGAGAGCGTGGCCCGGGTCGCCATTGCGCACACCCGCTGGGCCACCCATGGCCGCCCCAGCGAGGCCAACGCCCACCCCCATACGGATTGCACCGGCCGGCTCGCCGTCGTCCACAACGGCATCATCGAGAACTACGCCGAACTACGCCGGGAGCTGATCGCCCTGGGCCATCGCTTCACCTCGGAGACAGACACCGAGGTCCTCGCCCACCTGATCGAGGAGTGCCGCAAGGCCGAGGCGGAGCGGGGGCATGAGGGGATCGAGGGCATGATGGAAGCGGTGCGTGCGGCCCTGCGGCGCGTGACCGGCTCGTACGCCATCGCCGTTATCTCCCAGGACGCCCCCGACGCCGTCTTTGTGGCCCGCAAGGATTCGCCGCTGGTCATCGGGCTGGGCGAGGGCGAGAACTTCCTGGCCTCCGATATTCCCGCCGTGATGCGCTATACCCGCCGGGTCGTGCTGCTGGAGGATGGGGATGTGGCGATGATCGCCCCGGACCGGGTGATCCTGACCGACCTCCATGGCGAGACGGTAGTACGCGAGCCCCTGGAAGTGACCTGGGACGATGCGGCGGCGGAGAAGGGCGGTTTTCCGCACTTTATGCTCAAAGAGATCCATGAGGGTGCGCGCACGGTGCGCGCCACCCTGCGAGGCCGCCTGATGGAGAACGGCACGGTGGCTCTGCCCGGCCTGCCCTTCACCGCCGAGGACTGGAAGCGCTTCAAACGGGTCGCGATTGTCGGCTGCGGCACCGCGTACCATGCGGGCGTGGTGGGCAAGCGGCTGTTCGAGCAGCTCCTGCGCCGTCCGGTCGAGACGAGCATCGCCAGTGAATTCCGCTACAGCGACCCGCTAGTGGACGCCGAGACCCTGGTGGTGCTGATCTCACAGTCCGGCGAGACGGCGGACACCCTGGCGGCCATGCGCGAAGCCAAGGCGAAGGGCGCGACCACCCTGGCGGTGGTCAATGTGGTCGGCAGCACGCTGGCCCGCGATGCCGACGCCGTGCTCCTGACGCAGGCCGGCCCGGAGATCGGGGTCGCCTCCACCAAGGCGTACCTGGCGCAGTTGACCGCCCTGGCGCTCCTGGGCCTCTACCTGGCGCAGTTGAAGCAGGAGGGCGAAGGGCTGGATCTGAGCAGCGGCGCGGGCTCCGAACTCTTCCACTCCGCCTCGGCCCTGCGCGAACTGCCCGCACTGATCGAAGCGTGCCTGGCGAAGGAGGCGGAGATCGCGGCGCTGGCCGAATCGCTGGCGCAGCATAGCAGCTTCTTCTACCTGGGCCGCGGGTACGACTATGCCGCCGCACTGGAAGCCGCGCTAAAGCTCAAGGAGATCTCCTATATCCATGCGGAGGCGTATCCGGCGGGCGAGATGAAGCACGGCCCGCTGGCGCTGGTCGAGCCGGGGGTCGCCGTCGTGGGTTTCTGCACCCAGCATAGCACCAACGAGAAGATGGTCAGCAACCTGAAAGAGGTCAAAGCGCGGGAGGCGACGATCATTGCGGTGGTACGCGAGGGCGATACCGTTCCCGACTGCGCGGACGCGGTCATTACCGTGCCCGTCACCCTCGACGCGCTCATGCCCATCGTGACCATGGTCCCCATGCAGTTGCTCGCCTACTATGTGGCGCGGGCGCGCGGGTGTGAAATTGACCAACCACGGAACCTTGCGAAGAGTGTCACCGTCGAATAAGAGGCTATTGCGGAAAAGTACGGAGATTTCAGCAGGGGGCCGAATGGAAATAAACCATTCGGCCCACTGCTTTGGCAGGAATTAGCTCAAACTATGGAAAAATTAGGAAAAATAGCGCACCTAAAAAATTGTGCAAATCTGTGTGCTATCCCACAGTAGATGAACCTGGTTTCGACGTATAATACAAATATGCTGGCGGATATTGGCTATCCGCTTTCAGTGTATAAGATAAGGCGGAAGTAAACAATGGAGCTGGCGGAAGGCCCGCATTTTACATTTCGGTTCGGGCAGAGGGTACGGATACGCCAACCGCATCCGGAAGCCGGAGCCACGGGAGAGGTCGTCAATGCGTACCTCTATCGAGACGGACGCGAGAAAGTGTTTGTTGCCGTACCCGGTGGCGAAGGCATCTATGCGGCAAACCAGTTGGAGGCTGCACCCGACGCGCGATCCGAAATCAAAGAGGAGCAGGCCGACGATTGAACTACATACCGAACTCCAATGACGGGGTTCGTGCAATAGAACGGGGATTTCTCTTTGTGGGAGAACCTTCCCTTTCACGCGTTTTCCAGTTGTGCGACGAAGTAGGCCGGATTGAGCGGCTCGCCGGTCGCATGATGTAACCAGCCCTCCCACGGGCGTAACGCGCCGGGGCGAAAGACCTCGGTAATCAGATACCGACCCACACCGGGGCTCTCGATCAGCGCATCCGGCCCTTCGCCTGGAAGGACCGTCGTGCGGAGCGTATGCAGTAACTGCGAGGCGACCATCTCGCCGAGCAGATAGTTGTGGTAGTAGACCGGCGCGGTCGCCAGGTGGATCTTCGCGGCCCAGTCCGGCGCGTAGCGCCCCTCCGGGCGCTTTACCCCTTGAAACTCCTCCACCAGCCTCCACCACACCGTATTCAGATCCTGATCCGGATCACGATAGAGTTCTCTCTCGAAGTGCGCCATCACCAGGCACCAGCGGGTGAAGACGAGCAGGTGATCCCGGATCTCCTGGCGCGCGGCCAGGCTGATGCCGTCCGCCTCCGCCTCGGCTACACCCGCATACCGCTTCAGCCAGGCGGCGTCCTTGGTGAGCCGCCCCATGAAGAGGGCGATAGCCTCTGTCGCCAGCGTGTGCGCCGGCTCCCGCAGCAGGAAGGGCATTTCGGGATCGGTGAATTTGTCGTAGACCGCATGGCCGAACTCATGGAGCATGGTGCTCATCCAGCGCTCGTTCGGGCGGTTGTTGCAAAGGACGCGCACATCCCCCTTACGGTCTATATCCATGCAGAAGGCGTGCTGGCACTTGCCGGGGCGCTCGTAGAGATCGGAGTTCTGCAGCAAGTCGTCCACGGGCAGCCCGATGGCCGAGAAGAATGTCGCCGTCAGCGCTTCCAGATCCTTGTCGGCGAAGAAGCGATCCAGGTCGGCTTCTCCCGGCCCCGGCTCCTGGAAGAAGCGGTTGGCGTAGTGCCAGGGCTGTACCTCTTCCTGTGAGATACCGAACCGCGCCGCCAGTTGGGCGTCCAGGTCGGATTTGTAGGTCTGCCAGAGGGGGTCGCTCTGATGCTTCAGATCGTCCAGCAGCGCGAAGAGGCGCGCCTCGTCCAACTCCTGAAGGGTGAGTCCCATGGCATAGTAGTTGTCGAACCCCAAACGCCGTGCCTCGCGATTGCGGAGGCGGGCCAGCTTCAGCACGCGCTCCGCCACTTCCGCTCCGACCCGCTTACTGGCCTCCCAGGCCTCACGGCGCAGGGCGCTGTCGTTCGACTCGATGAGCAGATCATCGATCTCATTATCGCTGACCGGCTTGCCCTGTACCGTGGCGCGAAAGACGTTGAAGGCGTCGGCAATCTCTATCTCCAGTGCGATCATCTCCTCGATGGTCGCCTCCTCAATCTGGTTGGCGAGATAGGCGTTGACCAGGAGTTCGCGCTGTCGGGCCAGGCGCGGCGTATCGAATGCATTCGGCGACAATCCCTTCAAAAAGGCGTACTCCTGGGGATTGGCGTAGATTTTGGCGCGACGTGCGCTCAATTCCTGAGAGCGATCCCTGGCTTCGGGGCTGCTGGTCGTTTGAAGTTCCCATTCGGCGAGCGCAACTTCGCGCTCCAGAGGTTCGACGATGGCAAGATGACGATCAATAAACGCTTGGAGAACAGAATCCTGACTCATAAAGTTTCCTTGAATAGAGATATAATCCTCACGGGTGGAAGACAAACGCGGGCGGGTCATCCTCGTATGAATGGAGGCTTTCCGTATCGGACGTCAGCTTCGAGCATGTCTGTCGGGGGCGCGACACGTACGGATCATTGTACCCGCAAATCGAGGGGGAAGCGTAACCGGCGCGTGACGATAGAAAGGAGGGGTGGTAAGCGGAGGAGTAGAACAAATTCCGAGCACAGAGGCTGTTTGGTCTCAAGTCCCGTGCCGATTAGACCAAAAATCTAGTCGCACGATGTGGACGGAACATATTCGGCAGAAGGGCCTGCTGTCCTGTCGGCTTATACGTGGCGCCCGGAGGAAGAAGCCCATCTCTCCTCCGGACGTCTCTGCTACTTGTTGCTTTGCGTCTCTGACTCGCTCCTGAACCGCACATTTCAAGCCGATGCATCGCTACCCGGAGAACACGCGCACCCCATAGCCGGACAACGAGAACTCTGCCGTAAAGGCTTCGCCCGTCAGCAGATCGCGCCGCTCCCCGCCGCCTGCAGGGAGTGTCAGCGTAACCTCCTGCCGGGTGTGGTTGAGGAACATCAGCACGCTCCGCCCGTCCGGGCCGATCCGACGGCCCACTTCCACCCCTGCGGGCGCATCGCGCCATACCGGTTCCACCTGCGCCCTCTCCAACAGCCAGCCCGTGAGCGCGTTTTGCAGCGTATCGTCCAGTACGGCCCCGACCGTGATGACCTGCCCCCCCTCAGTTCCGACCGGATGCCGTGTCACTGCGGGATGGCCGTCGAGCCAGCCGTTCGACGCGCCCCACACGGCCAGGGTCTCCGTCGTCTCCGCCAGGGGCCGCAAGCGCTCCGCCCAGAGACGGCTCTCCCCCTCCGTCGTCGCTCCCCACGAGGCGGTCAGGGGGACGGGGCTCTCCAGAGCATAGAACTCCTCCGTCTCCACGCCCGCCAGTGCGCGCAAGGGGCCGGGTTGCAGGGTCGGGAACAGGGCGTTGTGGGCATCCTTCTGGCCGCAGCGCACCGTCAGCACCAGTGTGCCGCCCTGCTCCACGAACGCCGTCAAGTGCGCGACCGTCGCATCGGGCAGTACCACCAGCGCGGGGGCGATCACCAGCTTATACCCGTCCAGCGGAGCCGTCGCCGAGATCACATCCACCCCGACATTGCGCGCCGCCAGCGGCTGATAGTAGAGTTCCAGGTGGCGCACGGGATCGAAATCCTTATGATGCCGCTGCCAGTTGAGGGACCAGCGGGCGTCGTAGGAGTGGAGCAGGGCGACCTCATTGCGGGGCGACGTGCCCTCCAGGGCCGCACTTGCGGCGGCGAAATCCCTGCCCAACTGCTGCACTTCGCTGTAGAAGGGGCGGGGCTGACCGTCCGCGCCCAGCAGCGAGCCATGGAGCTGCTCCTGCCCGCCATGTGCCGGGCGCCACTGCCAGTAGAGTACGGCGTCCGCGCCATGCGCCGCCGCATGCCAGGCCATACAGCGCGCCTCTCCCCGGTTCAGGGTGGTATTGATACCCGCCCAGTTCACCGCACCCGGCTGCGTCTCCATCAGCCAGAAGTTCTTACGCTTGAACCCGCGCGTCAGGTCATGGGCCGCTCCGGTACGGGTGTAGTCGTGGTGGCCGGTGCCGATATACCAGTCCCAGGAGGCGAAATCCAGGTCTTCACAGATCACGTAGTGGTCGAAGGCGTCGAACCAGCCCATGAAGTTGTGCGTGATCCACTGCTCCGGTGCGGCCACCTGCCGGATGGCGTCGCACTGCATCTTCTGGAAGTCGTGCCAGGTGCGGGTCACGAAGTGACGGAACGCCAGCATCAGGCCGGGGTTGTGGGGGCCGATGGGCAGCGGGATCTCGTTCCAGTCCGTATAGGTCTGGCTCCAGTAGGCGGTGGACCAGGGGGCGTTGAGGGCATCCAGCGTGCCATAGCGCTCCTTGAGGAACGACTGGAATTTGCGGCGGGTGTCATCCGAGTAGTCCACGCGGTTGTATTCGTTGTCGATCTGCCAGCCCATGATCCGTGTGTCCCTCCCATAGCGCTTCGCCATCTGCTCCACGACGCGCCGTGCGTACTTCAAAAAGGTGCTGCTGGAGGGGTTGACATGGCAGCGGTTGCCATGCTGCGCGGGGCGGCCATTCGGCTCGATGGCCAGCGTATCCGGATGGTGATGGGTGAGCCAGGCCGGGGGCGCGGCGGTCGGCGTTCCCAATACGACCTTCATGCCGTTGGCGTGCAGCAATTCGATGGCGCGCTCCAGCCAGTCGAAGGCGTAGTGCCCCTCGGTCGACTCCAGCGTAGACCAGGCGAACTCCGCGATGCGGCAGACCGTACAACCCGCCTCACGCATCAGCCGCACATCTTCCGGCCAGCGCGTTTCGGGCCAGTGCTCGGGATACCAGGCCGCTCCCAGGTGCATATCTTCGGATCCTCTCTTCCTCGTGGCAATGCTCTTTTTCTACGTACACTCCGTTATGCGGGTTCTTCCCGATGGCGGCAAGTATCAGGTTTTTTCTGCTGCCTCAATGAGTTGCTTGGTGATGGTGAACTCGTCCGGCTTCTCCTCCGCAAATAGCCATTCCACTTCGATCCAGAAACCAGGCACGCCAACAAAAGCCAATCGCCCCGTGGTGAGGAAGGCTGCCTCGTAGTCCTTCTCCGTTTTGCGCAGATAGCGGATCCCTCGTTTGCGCGGGTCGATGAAGACGATTTCCGGCACGCCGAGGTCGCGATAGTCGGTTTCGAGCGGGATGAGCGTGGAGGGACGGTCGTTCTCCGAGACGATCTCTATCACCAGGTCAGGAACGCCATAGATGGCCTCGTTATGTATGATTGAGGCGTTCTCCGCGCGCACAAAGAGAATGTCGGGCAGGCGTCCATCGTTGCCGCTGATTTTCACAGCAGACCGCGACCCGAGCACGACCCCCAGTTTGCGATGGGTAACAAACGGACGCAAAATACTGAGAAGCCATGCGAAAATCCATTCGTGTGGGTATTGTGCAGACATTCTCTCTACAATCACTCCTCGGACAAGCTCCGTATCCAACTCTTGAGCGATTTCCAGCCAGCTTGCAAAGTCAATCGGACTATCCGCTATATAGGTTTTGCGCGGTACGGGATCGCACTCCGGGCGAATATCGAGATCAATCATAACGACGCCTCCATATGACGGAAGGGAGAGAGTGCATTCTGCACCCTTTATTGCTATTATAGCATAAGGTGAGGAGAGCCTGACAGAGAGCCGGCACAAGGCGAGGATCCAGGCATGCATCAAAGGGAAGGAATTCTTGGGGCCTTATCGGTCATTGCGGGCACGCAACAGATAACACGCTTCGGATGACCCCATATGCCGGGCAGGGCGTAACAGCTCTTCCCGATTGCCCGGCGGTTCCGAGGCAGACCGCAATAACACCGATTGTGGCTCTATCGCCTCTATGGCTTCCCATGCCGCCGTCATCAGCCCGTAGTGACGCCCCGTCGTCAACTCCCGCAGCGCGGGAACCGCCCGCATATCCCCGAGTTGCTGCAGCGATTGCACCACCTTCAACAGAAACGGCACATCGGTGGGATAGCACTCCATGGCTCGAAGCAGCGCCGGCACGGCGGAGCGGTCTCCCAATTCCCCGAGCAACTCCGCCGCTTCGTGGCGCATCTGCGATTTGGGAGACGTGAGGCGTTGGGCGCACAAACGCACGTAACGGGACTGCTTGCGATCCGTCAGGCCGCGCCTCCCCTCCCACCAGCGTGAGACATGGGCCATGCCCTCCTCGCACAATGCGCCCACGATGATGTAGATAAAGGCCAGTATTGTCACCGGCCCCAGGAAGAAAAGCCAGAAATATCCCCCGAACATATTGGCCTCCTCTTCAGGGAGATGAAGGATACATGAGCAGAACGATGTCGAAAGTCTTCTCGCCGCCGGAGCGCGCGGCCACATAGGCGTTTCCCTGGCGGTCGCAGGCGATGGCTACCGGAATGTCGTCGACGTTACTGGGACCATTATAGCGGCTGTTCCAGATCGGCAGGAAGGTATCGGCGGCATACTTGATGGTTATCACGTCATAACAGGCGCCCACTCCGAAGACGTCATCGTAGGTTTTTCCGGTCACCAGAACGTTTCCCGCCGGGTCCACCGTGATCGCAAGCCCCGCATCGGCATGGCCTGTAGGCCCGTTGTAGCGCTGAAACTTCGGCTGCGTCTTGTCGCATTTGATCCGGGAGGTCATGATGTCCAGGCTCCGACCGGGCATCAGCGTCTCACCGGTAAAGAAGACCTCTCCATCCTTTACCGCCATGGCGTGCAGCAGGTCTCGACTGTTGTACTCGCCGGCACAGGGAGACTGGAAGAGTTGCTTTCCATCCGGGGAGTAGACGACCAGATAGAAGTCATCGTCCGTGCCTCGATTGTTGATGTCGCCGTCATAGGCGGTCCCGCCGACATAGATCTTGCCCGTAGAGTCGCTGCGGATGCAGGTAGCCTTATCGTCTCCATGTCCGCTGCCATCCAGGAAATGCACCCACTGTTGCGCGCCGTTGGTATCGTACTTCACGGTCAGAAAGTCCATGTCCATCTTCTTTCCGACCGCATTGCGCGTGGAACCGGCCAGATAGACATTGCCATCCGCATCCACCGTCAGATCGTAAGCATAGTCCTCCCCACCCTCTCCCACGTAGGGCCGCGCCCAGAGGAGCGCTCCGGCGGGGGAGTATTTTAAGGTCAAGCACTGCACGCCCGGCTTTCCGGTCCGGGAGTGGCGCACTCGGGAGTATCCGGTGATATAGACGTTGCCATGCGGATCTACCCCTGCCTTCTGAGGCCAGTCTTCGCCATCGTCATCGCCATTATAGCGCCGCGCCCAGAGCTCCTTGCCTGTCTTCCCATCGTACTTGATCGTGACATAGTCCAGGCCGGAGAGGCGCGTGGAGCCGTTGCCTTTGCCGTTGTCCGATTCGCCGGTGACGACGACATTGCCCTCGTTGTCCAGGGCGAGCGAACGCGCCCGATCCACGTCGTTCCCGGTCCCATTGTAACGCTTTCGCCAGAGCAGGTTGCCGTTCGGATCCACCTTGAGCGTCAGGAAATCGATGTCGTGTTCGGTAGTTTGCACAAAGCCGGTGATGTAAACGTTGCCTGCCGCATCGACCGCCATCGCCGTCGGTTCGCTGTCCATTTCGTCGCTCGCCCTCGGATAGCGCCATACCCGGCGGGGGGAGATCTGAAGGGGAGGTTGCAGTGTAGTCGTAGTCATAGAAGCCTGTGAAGCCTGTGCGGGCTTCTCCCCGGAACGAAACCGCAGGTACATCCCTCCCAGGAACAGTCCGTTCAGGATCAGCAGCATGGCGCCGAGTGCGGCCCAACGCCACCGGAGGGACGCGCGGTTGGTGGAGACAGGCGCAAGGGGAGTGGGAGAAGGCGTCATCGGGGAGGCGGAGGAGTACGCTGCCGGTTCTTCGGCCTCTCGGTGAGGCGGATCCCGGTGCGCGGTGGGATTATTGGTTTCGACAGGGCGGCTCTCGGAAGCGCTCTGCTGTTTGCCGTTCTGCCGCAGCGCTTCCAAGAGCGTATAGGTCTCCACGGATGGCTCCAGGTCCAGCTGCTCCTTGAGGGTGCGCTTCAACTCCTGGAACTGGCGGAGCATGGCGGAGGGCTGCCCGGTCTGCGCATAGAGGCGCATCAGAGCGCAGTGCGCCTGCTCCGAGAGGGGGTCGTGCTTCACCACCCGACGCGCGCACTCGAGCGCGTGCTCCGGGTCACCGGCCTCCTCGTAGGCCTGGCGCAACTGGTTCAGGGCGCTCCAGTAGAGGTCGGCGAGACGCTGCTGCTCGGAGAGAAAACCGTCCTGATAGTAGCCCGGAAGCAGCTCTCCGCGATAGATCTCCACGGCCCGGGCGAGGGGGCCGATGCGTGCGGCAGGCTCTTCCGTCTTTTCCGCCAGGCGGATCGCCTCCAGGAAAGCGCCCACATCGGTCCGAACCAGAGCCGAATTGAGCCAGACGGTGGTGCGGGTCGTCAGCAGAATGCTTCCCGCTTCAAAGGGGGGCTGCTCCAAGTGGCGGCGGAGGGTATGCAGGGCGGTCCGGAGGCGATGTCGCGCCGTTTCCGGGGCTTCCTCCGGCCAGAAGAGTGCGACCAACTCCTCGCGGGTATGCTGCCGTCCCGGATGCAGCGCCAGGTAGGCCAGAAGCGCCTCGACCTGATGGGGAGGCATCTCGACAGGCGCCTTTCCCGGAAGCAGGACGCGCAAACTGCCGAACATCTCGATGTGCAAAAGGGGTTGTGCCATGGCGATCTGACGCCTATTCCGTCGAGGAGAATATCTGCATTATAACAAAGCACCGGTTGCCTGTCAATGTACACAGTCCGGTTGACGACGTGCAAAGGTTGCACCCTGCGATGTGTGATCTCTCCTATTCAAAAAGTCTCTTTTTTGAATTTGGCCCCAATCTTGAGCCAAATTGACGATCAACTGACGCTGAATTGACGGTGGTCGGTTAAGATAGAGGCTGAACTTTGCCTTCCATATGCTTCTTTTGCAGGCGTCTGCACCGTTGCAGCGCCATCGCAATACCAGAACCTCCTAGGGGACAGGAGGACTTCAGGGAGTGTACGACCTGTTCCAAGCAGGGAGACGCTCCCTGCTTTTTTGCGAGCAACCAGGCGGATGTGCTCCTGTGGAGCTGTGCGTGACAAAGATGTGGGGACATCGCAGGGTGAGCGCTCAACGCACGGAGGCGAGGGCCGGCTTGATCCAGTTGAGGGCGGTCTGAGGCGATTCGCTGTAGTTGTAAAACATCACGCCTGTGCCGCCTCCCTCCCGTATCGCATGGACGATGTCGGTCAGCTCCTGCGCGTCGGCGACCGAGTTCAGGCCGAGCCGGACCCCCATGTAGAGCGCATGGTGCGTCGAGAGCCCCTGCTTTGCGGCGCGGGTCGAGGCCAGTACCTGCGCCGGTTTCTGCCCATAGACGCCGCTGTTGAACACATCCACAGCCGAGGCGATCTGCGGGTTGGGACCGCCCAGAAGGTACAGTTGCGCGGAGGAGGGGCGTAGCGCCGCCCTGATCTCCTGAATGAGGGTATCTTCGATCTCCCGCCGGAACGCCAGATAGGGCTGGAGTTCCGACAGGCTCTCCGCAACCTGAGAGAGGGTCTCCGGATGCCCCTTGGGGCGGCCCGGCGCGGCGGCCATCCCCGCCTCCAGAATGGCGCGCAGTGCGGCCCGGACGCGGGCAATCTCCACATGCTTGCCCTCCGCTTCCCGCACGCAGGCGTCGCAGAAGCAGAGGTCCATCAGGGCGAACTCCAGGGGCGTCAGCACCGTCAGATCCCGTTCGTGGTGGTGTCCATGCTGCAGGCCCATATAGCCCGGCGATTCCAACTGCACCGCATGCAGGGGCAGGTTGTTCGCCAGGTCGTGGCACAGGGCGGTCAGGTAGGCGCGCACCTGCGCGTTGGCGGGGCAGAGCGCGTGGGGGTAGGAATCGCCGAAGCAGTTACGGACGGTACACTCCGGATGCAGCAGGCCCAGCCGCGTGTTGTGTGCGCAGACGGTCCAGGAGACCAGCTTGAGGCCGTATTTATCCAGCCGCTTGCCCGCCTCCCGCATCCAGTCCGTCCGGGCGCAGACAGAGGCGACCTTCGGCTTCAGCACGGTCTGCGCGTACAGGTTCTGGGCAGGCTGGAAGTAGACGCAGCCATCTTCCGTCATATACGCCCGATGGTGGGGGTTATGGGGGTGTATGAACCAGCCCGCATGGTAGGAGCCGGCGATCTGGAGCGCCGTCAGCCCGCTGTCCGCCGCCCAGCCCATCACATGCTCGATCCCCTCATCCGCCAGATCCCAGGCAAACATCCATAATCCGGAATACATGCGCTTCCTCCCACCTTATCAGGATTCAGGTATGTGACGGCGTTGGTCCCGTTGCACAGGGCCGTCCTCTCCCAATTGTACGAACCCTCGGGGGAATCCTTGTGCAGATAAGGGCAGGAAGACGCTTTTCTTCAGGATCTTGCTGAGAAACGATCCAGCTCCCGAATCAGACGCTGGAGTATGGAGGCCCAATCCCCAGGAAAGGACTGGCGAAAGAGGCGCATGGTGGGGTACCAGGGGCTATCCTCACGCTCCTGCAGCCAGCGCCAACAGGCGTGGAAGGGCAGCAGCGTCCAGGTGGGCCGGCCCAGCGCCCCGGAGAGATGCGCGACGGCGGTGTCCACGGAGATCACCAGGTCCAGGTTCATGATCGCCGCCGCCGTGTCGGCAAAGTCGTTCAGTTCCGGGCCGAGATCGATCAATCGCATCCGCTTCGGAGCCGATCTCCCCTGCTCCGCCGCCTGGCCCTTCTGCAGGCTGTAGAATTGAACCTGAGGCAACTGCGCCAGCCACGCGTAGTCTGCCAGGCGGCAGGAGCGCACCTTATCCTTTTTGTAATCGGGGTTACCGGCCCATACCAGCCCCACCTTCAGGCCCGGATCCGCCGCCAGCCGCGCGCGCCAGTGGTGCACACGCGCCGGATCGGGACGGAGATAGGGGACCGAGGCCGGGAGGTGCGCTTCGGTTTCCAGAGGGCAGGGCAGGCTCATGAGCGGGATGTGCAGGTCGAAGTTCCACTCCATCACCTCCCATCCGGTGTGCCGGGGAATGAGCGCATCCCAACCCTCTGCGCCCTGCAAGAGGGTGTGCAGCGCCGGCTGATGCTCCAGAAGCACGCGTGCGCCTTGCGCTTTGAGCAGCGGCAGGAAACGCACGAACTGGATCGTATCGCCGAACCCCTGATGCGCCTGGACCAGGATCGTCTTGCCTGCGAGTGAACCGCCATCCCATAGGGGTTGTGGGAGGTGCGAGACCCGTTTACTGTGCTCTCTCCAGCCATATTTGAATTCGCCGGACTGCAGCAGCAGCATGCCGAACTGCCGATGCATCACCAGGTTTTCGGGTTCGAGCCCGACGATCTTCTCCATCACCGCATCGGCCTGCTCGGAGCGGCCCTGCCTGCGCAGCAACTCGACCAGGTCTACCGCCGCCACCATCAGACTCTCCCCTAGCGGCGCTGTGGGGTGGGTCACGGCCCTGCGGATGACGGTATCCGCCTCCTCCTGGCGGCCCTGCTTTGCCAACACATACGCCAGAAGGAGCAGCGCCTCCAGATGATCGGGAATGTGTTCCAGGGCCAGAGAAATCGCATTCTCACTCTCCGCCAGCAGCCCCTTGCGCCGGAGTTCGGTCGCGAGCCGGAGATAGGAGATACCTTCGTCGAGGGTCTGGCTCTGTATCACTGCCAGATCGTGGGGGGGAACAGCAATCATGTTGTATGCCTCCTCTATGCCATATATTGGTATCTGCGGCTTACGCATAGAGGGGTTTTTCGGCGCGCGGATTTTACGCGTTTTTATCTCTTTTTCACTATTTTGCGGTATGTTGGAGAATAAGAATTCCGCGTGAGGAGGGAGAACCGAATGAGGATCCTCTTGATCGAAGATGAGACAGGCATCGCCAACCTGATTCGGGAGGGCCTGGAAGAGGCAAACTATAAGGTGGATGTCGCCGCCGACGGGCAGACAGGGCTGAGGATGGCGTGCGAACAGACCTATCATCTCATTCTGTTGGACATCATGCTGCCGGGGCGCGACGGCTGGAGCGTCTGCGAGGAGCTGCGGGCACGGCGGGATCGTGTCCCGATCCTGATGCTGACGGCGCGGGACGGCGTCAGGGACCGGGTACGTGGCCTCGACGCGGGAGCCGACGATTACCTGCCCAAGCCCTTCGACTTCCAGGAGTTGATGGCGCGGGTCCGCGCCCTGCTGCGCCGCGATAAGATCCATCGCACCCGCGTGATCCGGGTGGCGGACCTGGAGATCGACACTGCACAGCACCGCGTGACCCGCGCCGGGGTGGTCATTCCCCTGAGCCATCGGGAGTACGACCTGTTGGAGGCGCTGGCCGCGCACGAGGGCAAGGTGCTGACCCGCGACATCATTCAGGAGCGGATCTGGATGAATGAAGAGGCGACCTACAACACCGTCAACGTCTATATCGGGATGCTGCGCAAGAAGATAGATGCAGAGCATAAGGTCAAGCTGATCCATACCGTCCACGGCGTGGGCTATACGCTGCGCGTGTCCGAGGGGGAGACAACGTGAACGCCGTGTTCCACGCCCTCCTGGCGCGGCTTCCGGCCCACTGGCGACGCTCTGTGGGCTCCCTGCGTACCCAGTTGATCTTCTGGAATGTGGTGACGTTGTCGCTGTTGGTGGGCGGCCTGGGCATTTTCTGTCATTTCATTACGCTCTCCTTTATGACGCAATCGGTGAATAGGGAGCTGGATCGCAGCCTCAACATGTTCCGGCGTCCGCCTCCGCCTGCGCCGCGCCCCTTCGATGGCGGCGGACCCCCTCCCTCTCCACAGCCCCCCTTCGATGACAACCGCCAGCCCTTCGGTCCCGACCATCCGGAGGGAGAGAGGCACTTTGGGCCAGGGCCGGCGCCTCCGCCGGGCGGGCGTGGGCCGGCGCGTTTTCCCGGCATGAGCACCCCCTATCACGCCCGATTCTTCTACGCGCTGGGGAGACCGGAGATGCAGGGCGATACGCTCCCCGCCGTCGATCCAGATGCCCTGACGCGCGCGCTGAAGGGCGAATCGGTCTACACGGATGTCCTTGTGGACGAAGATCCGGTGCGGGTCTTCTCCGCGCCCGGCTTCGATCACGAGGGCAGAAAGGGCGCGGCACAGAACGCCTACCCGCTCAAGGATGTCTATCGCGCCGTCTCCGGAGTGGACACGGCGCTGCTGCTGCTGCTCCCCATCGGCCTGTTGTGTGCAGGCTGGGTAGGGGTCGTGCTCACCAATCGGGTGTTGAAGCGAGTACAACGGATGTCGCACGCGGCGGGACGCATCGGCGCGGAGGACTTCTCGCGCCGGCTGCCGGTCAGCGGCAGCGATGAGTTTTCGGAGCTGGCGGAGACCTTCAATGCGCTGCTGGGGCGGCTGGACCGGGCCTTTCAGGAGCAGAAGCAGATCCTGCAGCTCCAGCAGCGGTTCACGGCGGACGCCTCCCACGAGCTGAAAACGCCCCTCACCATCATCAAGGGGCGCGCCGGCCTGGCCCTGAGCCGAGCCTCCACGGATGAGAAGTCGCGCGGCACCTTCCAGGAAATCGAGGCGGCGGCGGGCACGATGTCGCAACTGGTGCAGGACCTGCTCCTGCTGGCGCGCTCGGACGAAGGGCAGATGGGGCGCGACCCCATGGAGCTGCTGGTACGCGAGGTGCTGGAGAGCGCCCGGACGCAGGCCATGCAGGAGGGCGGCGCGCCCATCACGCTGCAGATCGAGCCGGAGGACCTCACGGTTACGGGCAACGAAGGGGAATTGGTGCGGCTGTTTCGCAACTTGCTGGACAATGCGGTACACTATACTGCCGCCGACGGACGGATCATCGTCACTGCCCACGCCGATCCGGGGCATGTGGTCATCACGGTACAGGATACCGGGACGGGCATCGCGCCGGAGCACCTGCCCCACCTGGGCGAGCGGTTCTATCGGGTAGACGCCTCCCGAACGCGACCGACAGGCGGCACGGGGCTGGGCCTCTCGATCTGCCGGAGCATTGTGGCGGCCCATGGCGGCACGCTGGCGTTCGAGAGCACGCCGGGCGTGGGAACCACCGTGACGGTCCGCTTACGACGGTCCGCCTGAATCCATAGGCGCATTCGGGAGAGATCAGAACATGCCGCCCGATTCCATACCCGATCCTAATAATCCCGTTCTATCGCGCGATCTCTACGATCAGATCCTCCATTACGCCACCATACCGGTCCTCCTCTTTCTGATCTGGCTCAGTTGGTTTATTATCAATCGCCTGATGAGCCCGGAGGCGCGGCAGGCACGGCGTAATCGCGAGATCCGGAGAGCGGTCGCGGAGCGCAAGGCGCTGCAGGAAGCAGAGGAAGCGAAGCAGGCCGCTTCCGACGGCTCCGACAGGGCCTAATCCCCTAAACTCCCTTGTGAACGTCGGATTGGTCCTGCCAGCCTTACAATCCTCCCCTAAAAACTTGAGATGGAGAGCACCGTGCAAAATACCCTGCGTTTGGACACACAGCACCATGTCGGCGAGATAGACCCCCGGATTTTCGGCGGCTTTTTGGAGCACATGGGGCGCGCCGTGTATGAAGGCGTCTACGATCCGGGCAACCCCCTTGCAGATGCCAACGGCTTTCGGCGCGATGTGATGGATGCGCTGCGCCGCCAAAGGATGCCCGTGATGCGCTACCCCGGCGGCAACTTTGTCAGCACCTACGACTGGACCGATGGCATCGGCCCGCGCGATAGCCGCCCCCGCAGGCCGGACTACGCCTGGAAGAGCGTGGAGACCAACCAGTTCGGCACGGATGAGTTTGTGGCCTGGTGTAAGGAGGTAGAGACCACGCCGATGCTGGCGATCAACCTCGGCACCCGTGGCGCGTCCGAAGCCGCCGCGCTGCTGGAGTACTGCAATATGCCTGCCGGGACGTACTGGGCGGACAAGCGCGCCGCCAACGGGCACCCGGAACCGTATGGCGTCAAGACCTGGTGCCTGGGCAATGAGATGGATGGTCCCTGGCAGGCGGGCCATGTCCCGGCGGAGGAGTATGCGCGCCGGGCGGAGCAGGCGGCCAAGATCATGCGGGGGCTGGACGGGACCATCGAATTGGTGGCGTGCGGCTCCTCCGGGCGCGGCATGTCTACCTACCTCGCCTACGACCGCATCACCCTGGAGTACTGCTGGAACGACGTCCACTACGTCTCCGCACATCGCTACAGCGAGAACCATCGCAACGACACGGCCTGGTTTCTGGCGGAGGGGATCGAGGTCGAGCGGATCATCGAGGACTATGCCGGCCTCTTCGACTATGTGCGGGGCTTGAAGCGGGCGGAAAAGCGGGTCTATCTCTCCTTCGATGAGTGGAATGTCTGGTACAAAGCCAGGGAGATGGATGGCAAGTGGACGGAAGCGCCCCATCTCATCGAAGAGGTGTACAACCTGGAGGACGCCCTGGTCTGCGCCCAGTATCTGAACGCCTTTATCCGCCGCGCGGATGTGGTGAAGATCGCCTGTATCGCCCAGATCGTCAATATCATCGCGCCTCTGCTGACCCGGAAGGAGGGTCTGCTGGTGCAGAGCACCTACTATCCCTTTGCGCTGATGGCGGAGCATGCGCAGGGCAAGTCCTTGCGAACGCTGCTGGATGGTCCCACCTACGCCGCCGGCGCGCGCGGGGAGGTCCCGGTGCTGGATGTGTCGGCCAGCATGACGGCGGAGGGCGCGCTGGCCGTCTTTGTGGTGAACCGCAGCCAGACGGAGGCCGCCCAACTCGCCATCCGGCTGGAAGATGCGCGGGTGACCGAAATCACCGGCGTGGACATCCTGACCGGAACCGACCCGAAGGCGTGCAACACCTGGGAGGCTCCGGAGGTCATTGTCCCGAAGCCCGGCGTCGCGCAGCTGTCGGAGGGAGGCGGAATCGACCTGGAGATACCGGCGCTCGGCTTCGCCGCCCTCCGCGCCAACACGGCACCCCGGTAGCATCATCTCCCAAACAAGAAAATGGTCGTCAGGAACAGAAATCTGGGACCAAATCGGATTTGCCCTGGGGGCATCATACGCCATGATAGACCATGACAAGCTGTTCAAAGAGTTGTTGACGACGTTCTTCTATGAGTTCCTGGAATTGTTCCTCCCAGAAGTCGCCGCTTATGTGGACAGAAGCAGTATCACGTTTCTGGATAAGGAGGTGTTCACCGACATCGCGACCGGCGACAAACATGAGGCAGACATCGTGGCGAAGGTAAAATTCCGGGATCAGGACTCTTTCTTTCTGATGCATTGCGAGAACCAGTCGGAATCGCGAGGTGGCTTTACCAGGCGCATGTTCCGTTACTTCGCCCGATTTTCCGAAAAATTTGATCTTCCGGTCTATCCGATTGCGCTGTTCTCTTTCGACAGGCCGTTGCGACCGGAACCTAACCGGTACGAAGTCGTCTTTCCAAACAGGACGGTTCTGACATTCTCATTCGATGCCATTCAGCTCAACCGCTACGACTGGCACAACTACGTTAACACGCTTAATCCTGTGGCGAGTGCGTTGATGGCGAAGATGAAGATCGCTCGGCAGGACAGGCCAAGGGTGAAGGCAGAGTGTCTGCGCCTGTTGGTGAAATTGAACCTGGATGAGGCGCGAACCCAGTTGATTTCCGGTTTCGTGGATACGTATCTGAGATTGGAAGGCGTGGAAGAACAACTCTTCGCACAGGCAGTAGCACAGTTCGTTTCGCCTGAGAAGGAGCAAGCGATGGAAATCGTCACGAGTTGGATGGAAGAAGGAATGCAGAAAGAGGCGCGGAATCTCGTCATGCGTCTTGCGGAGCGAAAACTTGGAACCTTAGCCGAATCAATGAAAGCGCGTATCACTGCTCTCTCTACCTCCCAGCTGGAAGAGTTGGGCTTGGAGCTATTGTCTCTCACCAATGTGGATGCACTGAACGTCTGGTTGGATACGCAAACGGCCCAATCCAACGGCAATTAAACAGCTAGGCTACCCCTCTCTTCTGAAGGCATGTAAGGAGGTTTGGTAGATGGAAGTGCTTGTAATCCTATTCGGTATCCTCTTTTGGCCTGTCGCGATAATCGCGTGGTTCCTCTATATCCGTAAGCAAAAGCCACCGAAGCTGTTCCGTTATGCCGGCACGCTTTTCATAGTAACCATGCCTCTGCTGGCGGCAATTTCGATGGGCAAGTATATGCTTTTGGATGAGCCTCTGGTAATCGCGGCTAAAGAGGGAGATGTCGTTAAGGTGAGATCTCTCCTCGCAATGGGTGCGGATCCCGACGCTTCTTTTAAGGGTAATCCTGCGCTCGAACAAGCCGCAGCGGAGGGACATCAGGAAATCGTTCACTTGCTTCTCTCTCATGGTGCATGGCCTGACACTCGGAACGATTGGAGCAAGCAGACGGCTTTGGAGTCTGCCAAAAAGAACGGTCATGCAGAAGTAGTCAATATGCTAAAGCAAGCTCAAGCCCCTCGTTAGGATAGCGGATTGGCTGAGCCCTGGGCTGAGGGGCCTCAGCGGCTTGGGCTGGAGGGAGGGAGTTGTTTGAGCAGCTCCTCGATACCCCGCTCCAGTTGCCGGTCGTGGCGCTGGAAGACGTCTATGGGGGTATTCTCCACTTCGATATCGGGTGCGCAGCCGTGGTTCTCCATGTTCTTTCCGCTCAGCGTATAGGCGCCGATGCTGGGGGTGCGCAGCAGGGTGCCATCCATTAGGGTGGCGGCACCGGTCCCGATGACCGCGCCATGGGTCGCGACGCCGACGATCTTGCCGAGTCCCAGCTCCTTGAAGCCCCAGGGCAGGACCTCCGCGTTGCTGTAGGAGTTCTCGTTGGTGAGCATGAGGGTCGGCTTGGTCCAGGCCAGGAGCGGCGAGGTGGTACGCTTCGGGTCGTCCCGGATGGTGCGATAGCCGGAGATCCGGTTCTGCAGGACTTCCAGGATCTGCGGCGCGGTGCTGCCGCCGCCATTGTCCCGCACGTCGATGATGACGGCGTCTTTGTCGCTGTAGTCGCCGAAGACGAGGCGCTTGAACTTCTCCAGGTTCGGCTGGTCCATGGCGCTCAGGTGGATGTAGCCGATCCTGCCGTTGGAGAGCTTCTCCGTGATCTGCTCGCGCTCCTTCACCATCCGGTCGTACTCCAGTTGGCGATAGGCGGCCACGGTAATGGGCCGGATATGTACGGTGCGCGCTCCCGCTTCCTTCCCGTCGCTGCTGACAAGGAGGTCCATGTTCTTGCCCGCCTTATCGTCGAGGAGCCGGTAGAAGGTCTCATTGCCGACAATGGACTGATCGTCCACCTTGAGGAGAATATCCCCGACCTTGAGGCGGCTGCGCTCTCTATCGGCGGGGCCTTTCGGCATGACGGAGGTGATGCGGACACCGGGACCGGTGTATGCGTCGTCATAGCCGACGCCGAGGGAGGGCGTGACCGGGCCGCTGCTGCTGAGCGGGCTGCGGATGCCCACGTGGGAGCAGTTCAGCTCGCCCATCGCCAGCTCGAAGAGGAGGTCGAAGTCCTGCTTGTAAGTAAGATCTTCCACGACGGGGCGATAGAGATCGCGTATGTGGTTCCAGTCCACTCCATGCATTTTCGGATCGTAGAACGCGTCGCGCATGGTCCGCCAGGCCTCGTCGAAGAGCTCCTGCATCTCGGCGCGGGTGTCCACGTCCATGCGGGCGGAGAAGGGAATGGTGGTCGGCTCCGCGCTCGGCCCGGTGAGGGCCAGGCTGCGGATGAGGCCGTTCGCAAGGTAGAGGACGTGGGAGCTGTCCGGCGCGATCTCGATGCCGCCGTTCACCTCCCCGGATTGCGTGAGGCGCACGGGCGCGCCCCCGGCAGGGGCGATACGCCAGAGGTCGGAGCGCCCCATGACCCGCCCCACAAAGAGGACGCTCTTGCCATCGGGGGCGACCGCATAGTTCCCCACCCCCTCCAGCGTGGTGAGCTGTTTTGCGCGCTGGTGGATGTCCTCGAAGTCTATCTTGACCGTGACGGGCTTCTTCTCAGCGGGCTTTGCACCATCGGCAGCTTTCGTCGTTTCGGCGGGTTTCGCCGCATCGTCCGCACCCGATTTCGGCTTCTCCTGAAGGAGCGACACGCTCCAGAGGTTGTTATTGGTGGTGCGGTCCGAGAGGAAGAAGAGCGTCTGCCCATCCGGCGACCAGAGCGGGCGAACATTCACGGCGGGATAGCGAGTGATATTGGTGGCTTTGCCCGAGGCCACATTCAGCACAAAGATGTCGCTGGCCTGTCCGCCGGAGTGGGCTTTGAGGCGCGCATAGGCGATCCACTGCGAGTCCGGCGACCAGTAGGCAGCGCCGATTTCGGGGTCATGCACCAGAACGCGCGTCTCGCCGCCCGCCGCTGAGACGAGGCAGAGCTCCGCGCCATCGTAGCCGCGCAGAAACGCGATCTGTTTGCCGTCCGGCGAGAAGGCCGGAGAGTGCTCCGTCGTCGCGCTCTGCGTCAATTGGCGCGTCGCCTTCGTCTTGACGTCCAGGATGTAGAGATTGTTGTTGCCTCCCCGGTCGGAAGCGAAGACGATCTGTTTGCCATCCGGCGACCAGACGATGTCTCTCTCCCGCTGCGGCGTGTCGGTCAGGCGCACCACATTGCGGAAGGTGAGGGCCTCATTGGCGGGCTTCTTCGGCGGGGTGGCGGGCTCCTCCTCCGGGTCGGGGTCCACGGCGGGCGCGCCGGCAGCCGGCTCCACAAAGATCTCGCCATGCACCACAAAGGCCAGGTTCTTGCCGTTGGGCGAGAGGGCGATCTCCTGCGCGCCGGTCGTGAAGGTCTCGCGGCGGATGGGGTTGGTGCGCTCATCCGTCGGGGCGTAGATGCGCAACTCCTTCGGCTCGCCCCCCCGTGTCGAGACGCTCCAGAGGCCGAAGTCGTGCATAAAAACGACCTTGCCGCCGTCCTTCGACAGGGCAGGATAGAGGATATTGCCCGCTTTGAAGTGGGTGAGTTGGGTCGGCTTGTCGCCCTGAACGGCTCTGCGCCAGAGATTGGCGGTTCCGTCGCGGTCGCTGACGTAGGTAAACGTCTTGCCATCCGGCGCGAACATGGCCCAGCGGGCGTTGTCGGTCTCTTTGACCAGCCACTTCCCAGACCCGCCCTGCATCGGGAAGAGCATCAGCTTGGAGTTGGCGCTGCCCCGATAGACCTTGCGCGGCAGGGTGCCGCTGCACACGCAGGCGACCTGCGTACCGTCCGGCGTAACCTCCGCTCCGCTCAGGGGGTCGTGGTCCTCCGCGATCTTGCGGGTCCGTCCCGTCTCCAGGCTCACCGCATAGATGCAGGTCGTGCGGGTCGTCTCGCGGGCGGAAGTGAACAGGATCTCCTTGCTGTCGGGCGTCCAGGCGCTGACGCGGTCCGGTGCGGAGTGGAAGGTAAGCTGGCGCGGCTTCCCGCCGGACGCGGGCATGATCCAGACATCGTCGTTGCCCGAGCGGTCCGAGGTGAACGCCAGCCACTTGCCATCGGGCGACCAGCGGGGCGTGGTGTCGTAGGCTTCGTTGATGGTGAAGCGCTGCGCCCGGCCTCCCTCCGCGGGAACCGTCCAGATATCGCCCTGCCAGGCGAATGCCAGCGTCTTGCCGTCCGCCGAGAGCGAGGGGTAGAGCGGGAAGCGGATGGGGCGGTTCTCCGCCTCTTGCGCCTGGAGGGTCACCGTTACCATCAGGCCGCAGAGGACCAGCAGCACACAAAAAAGCCGACGCCCATGCGCCGGAAGCCTGGAAGAACACAGCATGATGAATTCCTTTTCAGGGTCGTATGGGGTGCGCTAGACGCCGAAAGGACGCCGGTAGCGGGCCGTAGTCGCCGTAATGTCCACCTGGGGCAGGTGCGTCTCGACCAGCGCGAAGGTCTCATCGATGAGCCTATCGAGATCTACTAACGCCGCGCGTGGCTCCTCACGGAGCAGGCGCTTCAGGCGGGCGGAGAGATCTGCCGGCGCAATCGTCATCTGCTGGAGATACGTGTCCATCCGCTTGTATTCCCCCCAGTGGTAGAGGCGATTGAGGCCGAGCAGGATGCCCAGGATATTCTTCTCCGCCTGAACGAAGATGTCGTACAGAAACAGCAGGTCGTCACGCTCCAACGCCATGCGCTCCGGAACCCAGGGCGGGTAGAAGAAGAGGTGCTTCTGCACCATCGCCATCTGGAGCGCCTCCGGATAGTCCGCTGCCTTCGCCTTCCAGCGTGCGATGATCTCCTCGCCGTAGAGCGGCAGGCCGTCCAGCAGGCCGGCAATCGCCTTCTGCATGGGAGAATCCGCCTGATGCTTCTCCAGCACCTCCGCCATGTTCTCCTCCCATTTGCGAAAAGTCGAGTGGGCGAAGTCGTGCTTGACGCCCGCCACCGGATAGATCTCGATACAAGCGCCCTCTGCGGGATCGCCCGCGAATAGGAGCCTCTCGCCCCCGCCTGCCAATTCGCGCACCGCCTGGATCGCCTCGGCGGAGGGCATCTCCTCATAGTAGAGACACATATCCACGTCGGAGATATCGTCGCTGACGCCCTGCGCCACCGATCCGGTCACCAGCGCCGCCTTCACCGGCAACTGCGCCCGATAGATATCCGCCAGCCGCTGCGCCGCTGCCAATAGCCGCTTGCTCGCTTCGGTCACTTTCCGGATCCCTTTTCGAACGGCGTTGAAACGCCGCTCTGAAACGCAAAGTCCGCCTTCGCGGACTGCATTCCGAACCCGCGAAGGCGGGTTTTGTATTTCAGAACGGGGATTGATCCCCGTAAAGCGCTTTCAGGCGCTCTCTTCGTGGAACTCCTCCGCCAGATTGCTTCCGAGGCGCTCCCAGGCAGCAATCAGGTTGTCCTCGAAGGGGTGGTCGTCGCTGTTTTCGATCTTGTCGCGCGCGTCCAGCCAGGCGACCGTACGCTTTACGCCCTCCACCCAGGGGATCGTATACCGGAAGCCCAGGTCGGCCATCGCCGCCGAGTTGTCGAAGACGCTGGGGTACTGGAAGATGTCGATGCTGATCCCGAAGCGCTTGGGCGCGACCTTCGCCAGCAGGTCGCAGGGGATATGGATGATCTTCGGCGTGGGGGAGCCCAGCGCCTCCGCGACGCCCGCATGGTAACGGTTCCAGGTCATCCACTCCTCGCCGGTAACGTTGTACGATTTGCCGAACGCCTTCGGATTGCCTGCCGCCCCGACAAAGCCGCGCCCCACATCGTCAATATGGCACGCCGCCCAGAGGCATTCGCCGTCGCCATGCACGATGATCGGCTTGCCCTTGCGGATGCGGTCGAGATACATCGTGCGCCAGCCCATGCTGTGAACGATGGTGCCGCCCTCGCCGTAGGTCTGCGAGGGGCGCATGATGGTTGCCGGGAAGTCGCCGCGCTCCCCCACCTCCAGCAGCAGGCGCTCGCATTGGCTCTTGTTCGCGCCATAACCTCCGGTCGGGGTGTGGGGTTCATCCTCGCGAATGGGGTAGCGGGTGGCGGGACCGCCATAGACGCAGACGGTGCTGCAGAAGATAAAGTGGCCGATGCGCCCCTTGAACGCCCGGATGACGCTCTCCGCATCGTTCGGGTGGAACCCGACCATGTCCATGACGCAGTCGAAGTGCCCTGCCTCCGCCATCTGCGCCTCGAACGCCGCGTACTCCCGGCGGTCGCCGTTCAGGAACTTCGCACCGTCGGGGATACGCGCCTCGCTCTTGCCCCGGTTATAGAGCGTCACGTCGTCCCCACGCTCCAGCAACTGGGTCGTAATGGCGGTACTGATCAGTCCCGTCCCGCCGATAATCAGGATCTTCACGCCAGTCGCTCCTTTACACGGGCCATCAGTTTCGCCAGAGGCACCTCGAACGGGCAGGCCCGCTCTGCGGACGCCCAATCGCCCTCCGCAATCGCCGTTAGATCGCGCTGCTCCGCCGGGAGCTGAGCGAAGAGCTCGCGGGCGTGTTCGCGCTTGCCATAGTGGTCGTGGTACATCAGGAAGCGGAGGCTGTCGGCGACCGCAACGGTCGCGCCTGAGCCGCTGGCCGCGCGGCAGAGGGAATCGCAGCCCCGGCACCAGAGGTGGCTGACCAACTGCGCATGCTCGCGGATCGCGTCGGCCTCCGCGACCGAGAGTTTGCTGGCGATAGCCGCCGCGTTCTGCTGGATATGGTCCACTGTGGTCATCTCGGAGCAGACGGAGTGGATGCGCTCATCCGCTGCGACCGCTTTGATCGCCGCCTGGTGCTGGTTCAGGCCGCGCTGCTTGAAGGGGTCGAACTTGTCCGGCAGGGTCATACCGCCGACCTGCGTCTTCATGGCGACCAGGCCGATGCCCTTCTTAGAGCAGCGATCTATCGCTTTCATCAGATCGTCGCGCTTATAATAGTGGCAATCGTAGCGGAACATGATGACATCGATGAAGTCGCTGTCCGCCGCTGCGTTCAGGCACTCGACCACAGGGGCGTCGTGGCAGGAGAAGCCGAAGAAGCGGGCCTTGCCCGCCTTCTTCATGCGGGTCGCCATCGCCTTGATCTCGGGATCGGTCGGCAGCTTCGGGTCCTGGATCTGGTGCATATAGAAGCAGTCCACATAGTCCTGCTGCATTCGCTCCAGGCTGCCGTCCAGCTTCGCTTCGAGCTGGCGGTGCGCGTGGGTTTTGGAGACGATCCAGAGCTTTTTGCGGGCCGCGCTATGCCCTGTCGCGCCGATGGTCTTCAGGATCTCGCCGAAGCTCCGCTCGCTCTGCCCGCCGCGATACGTCTCCGCCGTATCGATGTAGTTGATCCCCTTCTCGAAACCGAGCGCGATGACCTCCGGATCGATGTTCCACGAGCCGCCGAACGCCAGCCGGGAGACCTTCATGCCCGTCTTGCCCAGGGGTACCATGGGCACCTTCTCCGCGTCCGCTTTCGGCGGCTCGGCGGCGCCTGCCCGCGCTTCCATCCCCACCGCCAGGGTTCCCGCCCCTACCGCGATACCACTCGCCAACGCCTCACGCCGTGTCAGAGCTTTATCCTTCATCGCAATCTCCTCAAGCAGATGATTTGAACCACAGAGGCACAGAGACACAGAGATCACACAGAGAAAGACGAGGGAAGAGAGATGAGAGTTATCCACAGATTACAAGCCAGAAGGAGGAACGATGGCTCCCTCAATACGAATAGGTTACATTGTTCTCTTCTGTTATTTGTAATCTATGGATAATATCTCCTGTTTTTCTCTGTGCCGCCTCTGTGTCTCTGTGCCTCTGTGGTTCAATGCATTATTCGGGTAACTCCATGCTGATGACCCGGTGCGGGTAGTCGATGCTGACCCGATGGGCGCGTTCGCCGAAGTACGAAATGCCCAGCAGGCCCGCGAGATTGAAGTCGAACTCGGAACTGATCTTATCCAGCCCCTCTTCTCCGATGACGTCGGGCATCTCGACGAAGTAGGGAGTCCGGTCTCCGACGAGGCAGCCTATATCCACCGGGAAGAGGAACAGCATCGCCGTGAAACTGGTCTCCGAAACGCCGATGCCGTGTCGACCGCGCAGATGCAGTTCGATGGTCGAGGTCTGGTCGCGTCCCTTCGCCAGTCTCCGCGCCAGTTCCAGGGAGATGCCGCCCCAGCGCTGCGCGCCGGTATCCACCATCGTCCAGATCGGCTGGTTATCCACGCTGATCCGCACAAAGATATACCCTTTGACATAGCGGAAGGGGATATCAATCACCCGGTTGCCGGTCATTGGGGCCGGGGCGACCGCCTCTTTGCCGCGTGTCAGCGTCATGGTGTTCTCCTTGAAATCTACTGTCACCACGTATTTCTCGAACACGCCGCCGCCGATCAGTCCATCCTCATCGCCGATGGGGTTTTTCAGCGATTCCACGGGGATGTTGCGCCAGGTCTCCGGGCCGATTTTCAGGGTGTCCGCCTTGTGCAACTGCGTCTCCTCCACGCCGCTGACGCCGCCGACAAGCGACTTTGCCAGCGTGGGCAGGTTCAGGCGTTGGGCAGCGAAGTTGCTGACGGTGAACGCATGGCCCGCGCCGGTATCGAACAGCATTTTCAGCCGACTGCCGTTGACGCTCATCGGAATGATGATGTCGTCGCGACCGCCTTCGCCGACCCCGCGTTCAAAGGGAAAGCTGAAGGAGATGGGCGGGATCTTCCCCTCGTCCGCGTCTTTGATCTGCTCGGCGGAATAGGGCTTGCTGGGAAGAAAGATGCCGTCTTTGACGAGCGACTCCGCGTAAGCCTGGTGCTTTGCATCATTCTCTTTGCGCTTGGTCTCGTCCGCCTTGCGTTTATCGGCCTCCTCTTTGTCTTTCGGCGCTTTTTTCGGATGCTTCTTCTCTTCCAATTTACGCAGGGCATCTATGATGGGGTGCTCATCGGCCGCTTCCCATTCGCTATAGGTGTGTAACCAGTAAAGGTAGGACTCTTCGATTTCGGGCTGCATCTCCGACGCCTTTTTGAAGTCGGCGCGCGCGTCCGAGTCCTTATAGTTCCAGGAGAGTGCGCGGCCCTGCGCCAGCAGCGACCAGAAGCCGCTCGCATTGAGCTTCTGGGCGGCGTCAGCCTCTTTGAGGGCTTCGTCCGGTTGCCCGCCGCGCATCAGGGCGAGCGAGAGCATGGCGTGGGCGTCCGCGCTTTGCGGAGTGGCCGCAACAAACGCGCGGGCCTCCGTGATGGCGGAAGACCAATCATCCAGACGGAAGAGGGTGCGGATCAGGCCGATCCGAGGGGCTGCCAATTTGGGCGAGGCTTTGATCGCCGCGCTGTAGGCGGTTTTCGCCTGGTCATACTTGTCGTCGTTAAACAGTTTGTCCGCATTGGAATCCGCGCGAGCGGGATATGCCAGGGCGACACAGAGCCCTAAAGCCGCACCGGCGCCCAGAATGAAACGTCGGGAAGTAATCATCGAACCAGCCTTTCCTAATTAGAGCGGGAAGCGGGGATTGTCACGCTCGGGACAAACGCACCGCAAAACGTAGATGATTGAGCGTAGTTAGCGATCTATTCGACAGCATTGCCGTCAATTCCTGCAAGGAGTATGTTCCTGGTAGGGTCATGCAGTTTTCTAGCGAAAACTGCATTTCGCGTCCGTGAGGCGGGTGAATGCGCGGACGCGCAGAGGGCCGGACCCTGGGTGGCCGAAGGCCCTCCAGCCGGGTACGTTCTGTACCCGGCTGGAGGGCTCTTTTTAACGTCCGTTGTAGCGGGTAGACAGGCTATTGCGCAGCAGCACGGCGTTGATATTGGACAGGAGGTCTACAACCTCGGGAGTACGTGTTTTCGAGAGGGAGTAGGACGTTCCGTTCGTCTCTTTCTCCCCAAATTCCCATGCCCATATCGCCCCTATCGGCGCGGTTCCCTGCCGAAGGCGCTGGAGATAGTCCTGCAGCCAGGCGGCATCGGCGTTGGTAGGATGGTCCGGGAGCGGCTGCCCGAATTCGCCGATGAACAGCGGTTTGCCCGGCGGGTGTTCGGAGCGGGCCGTATACGGCAGCCGCTCGGCGGCCAGACGCGTCCAGGGTAAGCGCAGGGCATGATCGTCATCTTCATTCAACCAGCGCACTTTTTCCTGCCCCGGTGGGTACTGGTGGACGCTAATCAGGTCAAAAGGAGCAGGATTAAAGAAATCGAGCATCTGGGTGTACTCATCGAAGGTGTCCTGCGTCCAATCCATCGGGTAGTTGGCGGGATCCGGATCGTTGCGATGGGCCAGCATCGCCTGCCGGAGGTGCCAGGCGCCGGGGCGCATATCGGCGTTGCCGGTGGTGACCAGATGCTTCTTGTCCAGCGCCTTGATAAGGGTAGCGATCTGGACCAGGAAGGCGCGGATCTGGTCGGAGGTGGGGATCTGATTGCGGGGGCGCTCCTTCCACTGGGCGGAGAGGTCGGCCTCCAGGTTGTACTCGTTGCCGATCTCCCAGAAGAGGATGCGCGGGTCGTTCTTGTAGCGGTTGACAATGGCGGTCACATAGCCGATGGCGAGTTGATTGGACGCCGAGCCGGGGGTGAGATAGTCTACCAGGTCTTCATTCTTACCGGTTTTGCGGCGCACGTATTCGGGCAGCATCCGGATATTGAAGAGCAGAGAGGGCACGACGCCGATGCCCGCATTGTCGGCGGCGGCGAGCATCCGGTCGTAGGCGCTGAGCCAGCGGGCGCGGTCGGTTTCGAAGAGACCGAAGTCGTCCGGCCCCCAGGTCGCGCCGAAGCAGCGCGCCAGGCGAACGCCTGCATCGTGCGCGTGGGACAGCATGGCGACGGCGGCGGCATCGTCGTTATGCAAAAAGCGCTCGAAGAGGTCGGGCAGGTTCGCCCCGACATTGCGGAACGGATAGTTCCCCCGCCAGAGTTCGGTCTGGTTGCGGAGGATCAGAAAGTCGCGGGCCGGCGTGGGGCGGGGCGCGCTCTGGGGCGGCGGTTTCGGGGGCGTGGTCTGGGCCTGCGCTGTGCCCGTCAGGCCCAACAGCGATAGGATGAGGAAGAGACGTCCCTGCCTCCAGAAACCTTGAGGGGCGATCCACTGGGATACTTTCATACTTTCTATCATACCAATCTTTTTCGCGAGACGCAAGGGGGAATGAAATCGCCCTGCAGCGCAGGGCAGACATTTCCGAAACTTGACAACCGAGGATGACGCGGCTATAATAGTATCTCGGGGGACCAGGTATCACAGACGCGAGATCAGGCGGAGCCTCACGGAGAATGGCGCGTTGCGATATGGCGTTCCGGTGTTCTGGGGGAAACCAGGCAAGAGCAGTGAGTGACCCCGGTTTCAGGAGGCGCACGGCAAGATGCTGCCATTGGATGTTCGTAAAGTCCGAATTTTACAGGCTGTTGTCAACGATTATGTCCAGACGAGCAAACCCGTCGGTTCTGAGCGTCTGATCGAAGTTTATAAACTCGGTTGCAAATCCGCCACGGTCCGCAATGAGATGGCCGAGATGGCCGAGATGGGCTATCTGGTGCAACCGCACACCTCCGCCGGGCGGATCCCCACGGATCGCGGCTATCGCTACTATGTCGATGAGCTGATGAACCCGCCTGCGGCGCTCGCCCCGGAGGACACGCGGCGCGCCCAGGATGCCTATGAGAAGGCGCAGAGCGAGGTCGCGGATCTGGTACTGCAGACCTGTCGTATCCTCTCCGGCCTCACCTCCTATGCGTCTATCGCCACCGACCCGCTGACCGAAGCGACCACGCTGCGGCGCATCTATCTCACCGGAGCCAGCCCGCGCCACATTCTGCTGGTGGCGCTGCTCTCTACCGGTCACGTCGAACATCGGCTGATCGAGTTGGAGACCGCGCCGGGTGACCGCGCCCTGGCCCCGCTCGCCAACTATCTCAATGCGCAGATTGCCGGACACGACCTGGAGGAGGTCGGGCGGCGGCTGCGCGGGCTGGAGACGCCCAACAACATGGCCGCGCACGCCTCCACGCTGGCAAAGGTCGTCACGACGCTCGCCCAGGTGACGGCGGCGCTCTCCGAACGACGCGTCTTTCTGGAGGGGGCGAACCAGTTGCTGCGGCAGCCGGAGTTCCAGGATGTCCAGCGTCTGGAGATCCTGTTCCATGCCCTGGAGCAGCGCAACGCGCTCTATCAGGTGTTGCGCAGGGCGCTCCTGGGCAGCGATATAGCCATCATCATCGGGCATGAGAATGCCTACGAACCGATGCAGGAGTGCAGCGTCATCACGACCTCTTACCGTATCGGCAACCGGATGGCGGGCTATCTGGGCGTGGTCGGCCCTACCCGGATGAACTACGACCGGGTCGTCGCCGCCGTCAATCTCATGGCGTCCAGCCTATCGCAGGTGCTCACCAACCTGAGCATGGCCTGATGGGTTGGTTACTCCCCGTGCGTTCGGAACACGCGATGGCGTGTTCCCGTCAATTCGAGCAAAGCGTGTCGCTCCGGGTGCGCGGAACACGGAATTTCAGGTACAATCCACTTCGGCGACCGCTCTCCGGCGGTCGCCGAAATTACGCTGTTTGTGGATCTCTCAACAGAGGAACTCGAAGGAGTTGATATAAGATGCGAAAAAAAATTGAAATCACCACCGATGAGGAACCGAATATCTTGCATACAGAGGAAGAGACATTGCCGGATGCCTCCACACCTTCCGGCGAAGGCGAAACGAGCGAGGCAAAAGCCGCCGCCGAGAGCGCTACGGGCCGGACCGGGGGCAGGGCCACGAAAGATACCGGAGCCGAAGACTATATCACGGCGCTGCAGGCGGACCTGTCCGAAGCGCGCGGCCAGGTGGAAGACCTGGAGAAGCGCCTGCTCTACGCGCAGGCGGAGTTCCAGAACTTCCGCCGCCGCAAAGAGGATGAGTTCAAAGACCTGCAGCGGTTCGCCAACAGCGAACTGATCCGGACACTGTTGCCGATTATGGACAACTTTGATCGGGCCCTGCAGGCGGCGGAGCAGACCCGCAACTTCGATGCCCTGGTCGGTGGGGTGTCGGGAACGCGCAAGCAGTTGCAGGCGGCGCTGCAAAAGGTCGGTGTGACGCCGATTGAGGCGGTGGGCAAGGAGTTCGACCCGAATTTCCATGAGGCCATCGGCCATATGGAGACCGACGACTACCCGCCCAATACGGTGGCCGAGGAGGTTCAGCGCGGCTACTTGATCCATGACCGCGTCCTGCGCCCGACCCTGGTAAAGGTGGCGCAATGAACGGGCTTCGGCCCGTCCCCCCATAACACTATGAGCAAAGAACGATTATTTGGAACGGATGGCGTGCGCGGCGTCGCCAACATCGGCCTGACGGCCTCCATGGCGATGCATCTGGGAATGGCTGCGGGCTACTGGGCGACCGAAGTCCGGAGGCAGAAAGCTGCCGATGGCGGAGCGCCGTTGACAGAGCCCACACGACAGACGAAAGGCGTCGAGGTGCTCTTCGGAGCGCTCCCCTCGGCGCAGGATGGACAGGAGCGGCCTTTCGTCATCATCGGGCGGGATACCCGGCTCTCCGGCGATATGCTGGAGGCGGCGCTGGCGGCGGGGCTGGCCGCGATGGGCGTGGATGTGATCAATGTCGGGGTCGTGCCGACCCCGGCGGTGGCGCAGATCGTGCTGGCGTGGGGCGCAGCGGCGGGCATCGTCATCTCCGCATCGCATAATCCCTTCGAGGATAACGGCATCAAGTTCTTCGGCAGCAACGGCAAGAAACTGCCCGATAGCGAGGAGGATAAGATCGAGGCGTTGCTGCAGGAGCTGGAGACGCTGCCCCGACCGACCGGAGGCCATATCGGGCGCATCGTGGAGAGCCGGGAGCCCGTGACGGACTATATCGAGCGGGTGATGGCGACGGTGGGCGGCCAGGTGGCGCTGTTCGGCGAGCCGGAGGTCCTGCCCCTGCATGGTCTGCGGCTGGTGATGGACTGCGCGAACGGCGCGGCCTATGAGCTGGCGCCGGAGATCTTCCAGGATCTGGGCGCGGAGGTCTCTCTGCTGCATACCGAGCCGGACGGCATCAATATCAACGTGCACTGCGGCTCGACCAAGCCCCAGGAGATGGCGGCGAAGGTGCGGGAACTGGGCGCGCACGCCGGGCTGGCGTTCGATGGGGACGCCGACCGGGTGATGCTGGCGGATGAGCATGGCAATATCGTGGACGGCGACCGGATGATGGCGATCATCGCCCTGCACCTGAAGGCGGAGGGCCAACTGCCCGGCGATGTGGTCGTCGCCACCATCATGAGCAATGTGGGGCTGGAGCAAGCCCTGGGCGCTCAGGGGATCCGGCTGCACCGTACCGATGTGGGCGATCGCTATGTGGCCGAGGGGATGGATACGCTGGGTGCGGCGGTGGGCGGGGAGCAGAGCGGGCATATCCTGCTGCCCAATATCACCCCGACCGGCGACGGCCTCGTGACGGCCCTGCAGGTGCTGATCGTGATGCATGAGACGGGCAAGTCGCTCTCCGAACTGGCGGGGGTGGTGCAATCCTGCCCGCAACTGCTCAAGAATGTGCGTGTCCGCACCCGCCAGGGCTGGCGCGACGATCCGGACATTCAGAAGGCCATCGCCGACGGACGGGCGCGGCTGGGCAGCCCCGAGTGGCTCTCCGTGCGCCCCTCCGGCACGGAACCGCTGATTCGCGTGATGGCGCAGGGCACGGACCAGGCGACGGTGGAATCGGTCGTACACGACATCTGCGCCGTGGTCGAGGCCAAGCTGGGCTGAATTCCACGGCGTTTCAACGCCGTCCCTATTCGTTGAGGCGTTCGCCGTAGAGGTAGCGGTCGCGGACTTTGCGGTAGAAGGTGGCGTGGTCGAGGACGATGAGGCGGGTCATGTAGTCGGCGCGGCGAATGACGACCCGGTCGCCGCTGCGGAGGGGGAAGGCGTCCGCGCCGTCCACCTCGAAGATGGCGTCTTCTCCTTCGGCTTCCACTTCGATCTCGATGATCTCGTCATCCGGAACGACCATGGGCCGGGCGCTGAGGGTGTGGGGGCAGATGGGCGTGACGATCATGGCGCGCACCGTGGGGGCGACCAGCGGCCCGCCCGCCGAGAGGGAGTAGGCCGTCGAGCCGGTGGGGGTAGCGACGATCACGCCGTCCGCCGGGTAGGTGGCAAACGGCGCGCCGCCCAGCGAAGTCTTCAATTGCAGCATCTGTGCATGGCGGTTTTTGACCAGGGCGTCGTTCAGCCCGATCCGCTCCATCAGGCGCTCCCCCTTGCGCCAGACCTCGCCCCGCACCATCATGCGCTCCTCGATCCGCATCTGCCCGTTCAGTACTCGTTCCAGATGCCGAAAGAGCGTGTTAGGATGCGTCTCCGCGATAAACCCGAAGCGGCCCATATGGACGCCGAGGATGGGAGTGCCCGCCGGGGAGGCCAGGCGCGCCGCCGTCAGGATCGTGCCATCGCCGCCGAGCGTCAGGATGAACTCGACCGCCCCCCAGGCTTCCGGCGAATACTCCAGGGGCGGTTGGTTCAGCCGGAAGGCGGTGTCGCTGTCCAGACGCACCCCGATGCCCCGTTTGCCCAGCCAGGCGATCACCTCGGTGGCGAAGGCTGTCGCCTCCGACCGTGTGGGGTGGACGATGATCCCGACAATGCGCTCCATACCGTTAGTCGCCTTCCAGGCTATCCAGATCGTAGGTGTCGGTGTTTTCGTTGTCTATGCGGACCTCGAAGTGCCAGGTCTCTCCGGGGCCGATAGAGTCGGTGGAATCGGAGATGCTCCCAAGCTCTTTCTCCTTCTCATCCCAGAGCTTGTAACGTACGACCACATGGTTGATGGGGTGGTCGGTATTATTGTGTACCTCCCCGACGATATAGTTCACATTCTCGCGCTCCTGAACGTCGTCCTTCACCAACTCTAATCCCTCCGTGATATGCGCACTACTCTTCTCGTCATCCCCACCTTTTGCAGTGCCTCCCGAATCGGTCCCGCCGGCTGTTGTGGGCTCTCCTGCGCTGGAAGGCGCACTCTCTTCGGAGGGCGAGGGAAGTGTAGACGGGGAATCCCCGGAACGGTAGGTGACGCTGGAAGGATTGCTCGGTGCGGCATAGGCGTCCGACCTGGACGCGCTGGCCCGGAACATGACCAGGGCGACCAGGCCGATAAAGAAGAGGAAGAACAGGCCGAGCACACTCAGGATCACGACAACCCAGGCCGCCGAAGAGCTGCGCGAAGAGGGCGCCGCCGGGGTTGGCGTGTAGTAAGGCGGCGCACCGTAATCTCTCCGAGGAGGCACGCCGTAGCCCGAGCCACCGCCGTAAGGAGGCGGCATATAGGAGTTCGGCTGGGAATAGGGTGGCGTGGGAGCGGTGGCGTTCGGAGGCGGCATGTAACCATTGCCGGAGGGCATCGCCGTGCCAGGAGCGGGCTGCGGCGTCAGATCGAAATCGGGCACAGCAGAAGGCGTAGGCACGGTATGCTCTCGCTGAGATGTCGGAACTTCGGTGTTGCAGCGCGGACAGACCTTGTCCGTCTCCATTAGCGCATATCCGCATTCGATACATTGCATCGTGCGTCCTCCTACTCTCTTACCACAACCGGGAAAGCGAACCGCCAGCCTGAGCGTCCAGGCAAGCAGAGTATTCATCATGTACGGCGAAAATCAGCAGCATTCCTACTCTCCGCCTGAACTCATTGTAAGGGTAAGTACCGCATATTGTCAAGCCGATCTGCCGCCGCATCAGGGCTAACTCTCCTCGCTGGCGTATTTGTCGCGGAGGGAGGCGACGACGTAGGTGTGTTATAATATACCAGAGACTAGAACGAAACTGCGGTTATGATTAAGCATGGCGGATCATATTCGAGCGCGGATAACCGAAGAACTACGGCAGATCACTGCGATTTTGGAGGAGATAACAAATCGAACCTCGCGCTGGAACGGCACAGTAGAATTGGTTCGAGACGCAGGATTTAAAGGGTTGAAGCCTTTCCACTGTTCCATTTTTATGGCCGAAGATTTGGCAGAAGAAGATGTTCGCTGGCGTACTCTCATTCATGAAGCCCTTCATGCTCTGTCAGCCGGGTACAATTCGACCGATTTTGAGGCTAACCGAGGTTGGGAAGAAGGGACTGTAGAACAGTTACAACGCCTCATTCGTCCAATCGTTCTTGCACGAATGAAGGTCCTGCCGAACGAGGCTGCAATGATGCAGATTGAGGAGAATCATCTGTTCAACGCGTACATCAAAGCGCTGGAAGATGTTCGCGAAGCACTCGGGCGAGAGAATCAGGAATTCTATTTGACCTTGCTGAAGACGCCTATTCGAGATAGATACACCTTGTGCGTTCAAGCTGCTATCAGTAGCACTGGAGACAATCGCCGTAAAGCTGTGGAAGTTCTATCTGCCGCAAGTCCGATATTGAAGGGAAGATTACTATGAACTACGCCAACGATCCGAAAAGACGGTTGCTGATTGCACAAGTTTTAGGTGCGACAACACTGCCGGAGATCGAAGAAGCCACCCAAGCCTTGCAGCAGTGGGTCAAAGATCATCCCGATGATCTGGGAATTGTGGATGGATTTGAACAATTAGCGCTCATGCGGATTTGCGCGGAGGAAAAGCTAACCTCAACCAAAGCACCTGTAGAACCGGCACTTGTCCGATAGATCCCCATCCTCATGAAGCGCCCCTTATTCTAACCACAGAATCCACGACGCTCGTCGGGCTGATGCTGAAAACGTTGATGCCTCCGACCCACCGATAATCTTCCCGGCCTGCTGCCATCTGATCCGCAACGGCTTCCAGTGCATCCATATACTCTTGAATGGCATGATCCGGACTGAACTCCGCTACGAGATGGAGTTCGTCACGGACGACATTGATCGCCTGAACGGAGCCTTCCAGGCGTTGAAACGCCATCCCCACCTCCGCAAAGAGAGAACTTCTCTCTTCGGAGGTGAGACGACGCAGGATTGGCCAATCTTCC
>Ga0070734_10000897_pt1 | contig 50698 bp, 38 predicted proteins | sample Coa_R1_8_FD_66444 | JGI IMG/M metagenome (GOLD analysis project Ga0070734, IMG submission 66444) | Surface soil microbial communities from Centralia Pennsylvania, which are recovering from an underground coalmine fire - Coalmine... | ecosystem: Environmental > Terrestrial > Soil > Unclassified ...
CGCTGGAGCAAGCCGTTCAGGAACTGCGTGCGCTACGTCCGGCGGAGGTTTCGGTCGCGCCGCCGCCGAGCCCGGTGATTCCGGTGATGGAACCCGCACCGGAGCTTGAGCAAGTGATTGCGGAGCCCGCACCTCCTTCGATTCAGGTGGAAGCTCCTCCGCCCCTGCCGGAATCCGAACCGGAACTGCCCTTTGTGCCGCGACCCGCGGGACCAACCATCCGGCAACGCGTCCGCGAATCGATGAAGAACGAAGAATGGGAAGCCGTCGTTGGCGGAAGCTGGCTCAACAAGCTAGGCGTGTTGGTGCTGGTGATTGGGATTGCGCTGTTCCTCGGCTATTCGTTCACGCAAGTGGGTCCCGGCGGACGCGCCGCCATCGGACTCGGAGTTAGTTTCGCGATGCTGGCCGGGGGGTTCTTCGTCGAGAAAAAGCCGCGCTACAAAATCTTCGCCCGCGGATTGCTGGGCGGCGGATGGGCCGCGCTCTACTTCACGACATATGCGATGCAGGCCGTGGATGCCGCCAAAGTAATCGACAGTCCGATCGCCGGAGGAGCTTTGCTGCTGGCCGTCGCGGCCGGGATGATTCTGCACTCGCTGCGCTACCGGTCGCAAACCGTCACCGCACTCGCGTACTTCATCGCCTTTGCGACGCTTAGCCCGGCCGTTACGCCCGCCAGCCTCACCGTGCTTTCGGTGATTGCGCTCGCGCCGCTCGCAGCATCGCTGCTTTTTGTAGCTTATCGATTCAAATGCTCGCAGATGGCATTCTTCGGACTGATCGCGACTTACGGAGCTTGCGCATCGCGCGGCGATTCCGGATCCCCGCTGTTCAACGTTCAGCTTTTGTTTACTACGTATTGGATTTTATTCGAAGGCTTTGATCTTCTGCGCGCAAAGCGCCGCACGGAATACTCGCTGTGGGAAAGCGCCATCCTTCCGTTGAATGCTGTCGCGTTCATTGGTCTCTCGTACATGAAATGGTCGGCCGCCGCGCCGCACGATCTTCATTTACTTGCCGCTGGAATCGGTGCCGCATATCTGGTAAGCACGATTCTCCGCGCGCTGATGCGGCCGCCATCCAGTTTCGCCCCCGAGATTGCAACACCGGAGCGCGCGCTGTCGGGCGGCTATGAAGGACCCATCACCCTCACTGCCGCTCTCACCGTTGCTGCGATTTTCCTGAAGTTTCATGGCGCTCCGGCTCTCTTCGGACTACTCGCCGAAGCCGAAGCGCTGTTCATCGCTGGACTGTTTTTCAAACAAGCCTACCCGCGCCAGCTCGCGGCCGCCTTGTTTGCCGGCGGGATCGGCGAAATCATCGCCGTGGATATTCCGGCGGGTGGATCGACCAGTATCGGTAACTGGAGCGTCAAGCCATGGACACCGATCGCCGCCGCGAGCTGTCTGCTCTTCTATCTGAATCGTGCACTGCGCAAGATGGACACGTTCTACGGCTATGCGGCGTCCGCTGCCATTGCGCTTGTGCTCGGATTCGAAACGCCCCGGCAGTATGTTGGGCTGAGCTGGTTCATCCTCGCCGCATTGCTCTTTGGATTCGGATGGTGGCGCAGGCTCGGCGATTTCCGCGTGCAAGGCTATCTCGCCGGCGCATTGGGGATAAGCGGAATCGCAGTCTATCAGGCGGACGTGGAATTCGGCTTCGCTCCGCCGCTCCCTCATCCCTGGATCGCGCTTTCAGGGGCTGCAGTGTTGAGCTACCTGGCCGCGCTATGTGGGCTTCGCTCCGCGCCGGATCGCATGGAGGATTGGGAACGCCGTGGTATGCGCGCCGTGGGATCGTGGGCGGCAACCCTATCGCTGGTCGCGCTGGCTTGGCGCGCGCTTCCTTCGGATTTTTTGGGCCTCGGCTGGCTCGGTCTTGCTCTCGTCATCTTAGAATTCGGACTGCGCGGAATTCCCGAAAACTTCCGCATCCAAGCGTACTTCGTGGCTACTCTCGGCGCGCTGTGGACCTTCTTTGACAATTTCCTCCCGATCGCCAATGACGATCCGTTCAGCAAACGCTGGATCGTAGCGGCCGCTTCGCTGCTTGCATACTGCATGGCCACGCGGATTCACTTTGCACGAAAGCAGATCTCAAGCGAGGCCGAGGTCAAAACGGTCTTTAATTTCAGTTCTTCCATCGGCACCCTCTTTTTGCTTGCAGGACTCTGGGAGCTGCTCCCCACTGTGGTGATCGGCCCTGCGTGGGCGCTGGTTGCTCTGCTCTTAATGGAAGCCGGATTCGCCCTCGATCTCCCAAGCCTGCGCCTGCAGTCGCACCTCGCTGCAGGCGCCGCGTTCGGCCGGATGTTCTTTGCCAACTTCACCGGGATGGGCCACGTCGGAATCGTCTCGCACCGGGCCCTGACCGTCGTGCCCGTCGTAGCGTCCTATTACTTCCAATGGTCGAAACAAAAACTGGAGCGCGCGCGATTGCGGGAATGGGAACTGCCTCTCGGACGCCTGTACTTATACGCGCCGGCCATCCTGGCAGTAGCCCTGATGCGGTTCGAACTGGGCCGCGTCTTTACCGTCACGGGTTGGGCTGCGCTCGCCCTTGGGTTCCTCATATTCGGCCGGCGTTGGGACAACATCGATCTGCGCTGGCAGAGTTTTCTCCTCGCCGCGCTCACCTTCTGGCGAAGTTGGACCACCAACTTCTACGCGCCTGAAAGTTTCGGCGGCGTGTCCGGACGGATTCTCACCGGCGCTTTCGTCATTGCGTGTTTCTATGCGGCGCAGCTTCTCATTCCGCAAAAGCATGGAGAAATGCCCGCTCCGGAACGTCACGCGCGGACTTTCTATTCCTTGCTTGCTGCCTCGTTGCTCGCAGTTCTGCTGTTCTACGAGGTTTCGGGCAGCGTACTCACGGTAGCGTGGGGAGTAGAAGGCGTCGCCCTGCTGATGGCTGGCTTTCCGCTGAACGACCGGGTGCAGCGTTTATCCGGAATGTTTCTTTTCCTGGTCTGCATTCTCAAGCTCTTCGTCTACGACCTGCGCCATCTCGAAACGATGTACCGGATTCTTTCGTTCATCGTGCTCGGGCTGATGCTGGTGGGCGTCTCGTGGATCTATACCCGGTTCCGGGATCGCATTCAGAAATATCTGTAGCGCAAGGAGGACTTATGACTTGGATTAGATTCGGCTTGGTTGTTGCCATGCTCGGGGCAGGAGCCGCGCTGGCGACGCGCGGGACGCCTGACAAAGACGTGAGCCTCAACTCCCTCGTGGAGCTATGGTCGGACGCTTTGCGGGATACCGACCAGATCGGAATGAAACTGACGCGCGTCAGCGACGCGGATGAGATGAGGATTGGCTCGGAGCTTGCCCAAGCGTTCGCGAATCCGGAAATCGAAGATGCGGGCGGGTCGCGTTATCTCGCGGGAGTGGCTAAGCCCATGCTGCCGCATCTTCGCCGCCGAGGGATGCAATACCAATTTCACTTGATCAACTCACCTGAGATCAATGCCTTCGCGTTGCCCGGCGGACAGATCTTCGTCACGCGCGGCATGCTGGACTTCGTGGAATCGGAAGCGGAGCTGGCGGGTGTGCTGGGACACGAAATGTCCCATGTCGACCTGCGGCACTGCATCGAGCATTACCAATACGAAGCCAAGCTCAAAGAAGCCGGCATGCCGGCGGCTGGATCGGTTGTGGAAATCGCATCGTTTGGTGCAGCGAGGATTCTCGCAGCAACAGGAGTTGGAAGCAGATGCGCAAGGAGAGCGGCTAACAGTGGAATCCGGCTACGACCCGGAGGCGGAGGCTGTACTGTTCGCCCGCATGAAGGTGAAGCTCCACGAACCGTCCCGAGTTCCGGCCACGACGCCCGCCGGTGAAGTGGTAGAAGCTACCGGCGACGCCCTGAGCGCTTATTTCCGGACACATCCGCCGTCGGAAGAGCGCGTGCGCCGGCTAAACGATTTGGTAGCCCGGCACACGGAAGAATGGTCCGGGAAGTCGTTTTACGTAGGCAAGGAGAACCTGCATGGGCGCGTTCCGCGATCGAGCCATGCATACGATAGCGAATTTCGAAAAATTTCTCACGCACGTTAGTAAAAGTCGAAACGGAAAACCGCGAATTGAATCTATTGTAGTAGCGCTACCCAAGTGAAGAGGGCGTATGCGCAATGCCGCCCGGCGATCTCGCAGGGATTGCCGGGTGGTTCACTCCTATAGATTAAACTTCCGTCATATTCTTGTCGAGCACCAGTCTCCGCAAGCGTGAATCCGTCTGACGGATTGGATACACTTTGGGCGCAAGGAGTGACTCGCTGAAGTCTGTCCGGCAGGCTCCGGTGTAGCCGACCATGAGCTGAAACCGAGGTTTGATGGAATTACGGCTCCCGTAATGCAGGCACGCTGAAGAATCGGTAAACAAGACGGTCCCCCGTGGATAGCAAAACTGGATCGTGTCTTCGCGATTAGCCACCGAATAAACGTCCGCGTCGCTGATCCGGTAGCCTCTTTTCTTCCCCCAATACCCGAGCGCGTCCGAAGCTTTCTTCGAAATCGATTCCGGAAAGAACGTCCAAGGACCATTCTCCGGCGTCGTGTCGCGCAGCAGCACGATCATGTAGATATTGGGCCGGGAATAGTAGTCGATGTGATAAAGCTGGCTGTCTTTCGGTTTATCCGGCTCAACATCGTAGGCTGCGTTCGATTCCACAAACCGGATTCCGGGCGGTAGCGTGGTGGAAAGAGCTGGAATGCATTGGATGTGATCCGCAACGGTTGCAATCACATCGCTCGACGTGGCGAAGTCCAAAAAGGCCGGATATTTTTCGGCGTCCCCATCCATCCAGAGATCCTGAAAATAGCTGCGATACGGATCCTCAAGCGACGGTCGGTTACCGGAGCGCTCGGCGATGATTTTTTCAGATTCTTCGAGCATGCGTCCGAGGTGCGGCAATGAGAGCGAAGTGTCCACCACCCAGCCGTCCTTAACTTGAAGGGTTGGGCGGGTTGGACCGCCATTCTCTTTGAGCAGCGCCGGGAAGTGGTTTTTATACAAGTCGCGGCGCAACTGATCCTGGCGATGAAATCGGATCTTGTTCGTAACACGCGCCAGCCGCATCGTGTTGGCGATGCCGAGGTGCGCCATGTGCCGGGCTTGCAACCATCCTGCAGCCATCTTGCCGAGCGATTTTCGTTCCGGCACACTGCTGATGTTTGGATTGCCCATCGAATTGGATTACTTCTATCACAGCGACATTCGAAATGGCAACCATCAACCCCTACCGAACCGCGACCGCGAGGGAGCGCTACCATGAACGTTCCGGGTAGCGCTCCCTAGCGGTCGCGGTTCGGTCACACCAGACTCCGATGGATCGTGTCGTTTCTGGTTGCAGCTTCGACGTATTACCCGCAAAATGTCCACGAGATAGGGTCGGAACTGCTTCAGCAGGTTGGACCGATTCCGATGATCTTGAAGCATGGCGATGATCCGCCGATGCGCTATGTGCGTCAGTAGGACTTCTCAGGACACCGGGTCGCCCGTTTGCTGCTGCTCTGATACGCCGGTGTAAGCGTCCAGGACGCTCCCGACATCGCCTTCCATGACAAGCTCGCCGTGATCCAGCCAGATAGCCTGCTCGCACATTTCGCGAACATTCCCGGCCGAGTGGGAAACGAACAGAATGGATTTTCCATTGCGTTGAAATTCCTGCAAAGTGGCCCGGCACTTGGCTTGAAAGCCGGAGTCACCCACCGCCAGCACTTCATCCAAAAGCAAAATGTCCGGTTCGGTGTGGATCGCGATAGAAAACGCCAGCCGCATGACCATGCCGGAGGAGTAAGTGCGCAGCGGCTCATTGATGAAGTCGCGAATCCCGGAGAAATCGATAATCTTCTCGGCCAGATCCAGGGTCTGCTTCCGGCTGCGCCCGAGCAATGCTGAATTCAGCAGAAGATTCTCCGCGCCCGTAAGATCCAGATGGAAGCCCGAGCCAAGCTCGAGCAGCGCAGCCAGGTTTCCGTTCACTGTGACGCGCCCCGCGTTGGGGGTGGCCAAACCCGCGGCCAAGCTGAGCAGCGTGCTCTTTCCCGCACCATTCCGGCCCACCACTGCCAGGCTTTCCCCAGGCTCAAGCCGGAATGAGACATTTTTCAGCGCGACGAAATTCTCCTTGCGCGCGCTGCCGAACCATTGCGCGATGTGCGTCCGCAGCAGCGCGCGCCCGGTGCTATGCGGGAACCACTTGGAGACATTCTCGAATTCAATGAGCGCGGTGCTTCGTGCCATTCAGCCTTACAGGTACTCGTAGAATTTTTCCTTCATTTTCCGGAAGGCGAACCAGCCGCCGATGAAGGTGAGGAGCGAAACCAAAATCAAATTCCGCAGCGTGGATGAGACGGGCGGCCGGCCTTCCAGCAGAATCGTGCGCATCATCATTACCAGCGCCGCCACTGGATTGAACTCGTAGATGGTACGAAACTTTGGCGGAATTTGAGAAAAGGAGTAGAAGATGGGAACCAGCCAGAACAGAATGGTGGTGGCCGATTCAACCACGTAGCGCGTGTCGCGCACGTACACATTGATTGCGGAAAAGGTCAGCGCCAGCCCCAGAACGAAAACAATCTCCAGGGCCCAAATCACCGGCAGCCACAGCCAATACACGGTCACGCCGATGCCAAAAATCACTACGCCCATCAGCAGCAAACCGATTTGAATCACCAAATGCATGCAATTGGAAAGTACGCTAGCGATCGGGAAGATCTGCCGGGGCACCGGGACGCGCTTAATCAGTGAAGCGTTTTCCAGCAGAGAACTGGTGCCCGTCAGCCACGCGAGCGAAAAAAAGTTGAACGGAACCAATCCGCACAAGACAGCCAGCGGGTAATGCCTCATGCTGGAATTGGAGAAGATCTGCGTAGTGATGAATGTCATCACGCTCATCATGATGAGCGGATTCAACAGCGACCACAATACGCCCAGCGACATGTTCCGGTAACGGACCTTAAAGTCTTTTGCCACCAGGCTGCGGATCACGAACCAATAATCGCCGTTCCACATACTTCTGGAGCGGCTCACGCCGTCACGGCTTCTTTGATGAATTTTCCGGTGCCGCTTTCGCGTGCCTTGTATTGATCGAAGATCCAAGCGTATGTTTTCGCGAGGCCCGCGCGCAAAGAAGTGCTGGGCTCCCAATTGAGGTATTTCTGAATCAGCGTGTTATCGCTGCTTCTTCCGTTTACGCCTTTGGGGGCGGTCAGATTGTAGTTTCTCTTCAACCGGACGCCCGCGATCTCTTCCACCATGTCTACCAGTTGATTGATGGAAACCATTTCGGACGATCCCAGATTGATCGGCTCCAGGATCTCGGAGTTCATGATCTTCTCCACGCCCAGCAGGCAATCGTCGATATACATGAAGCTGCGGGTTTGATGGCCATCGCCCCAGATCTCGATCTCATTCTTCCCCGAAACTTTGGCCGCGATCACTTTGCGGCAAATCGCCGCCGGCGCTTTCTCCCGCCCTCCATACCAGGTTCCATTCGGACCATAGACATTGTGAAAACGTGCGACGCGCGTATGCAGCCCGAAATCTTCCCGGAAATGCCGGCACATCCGTTCGCTGAACAACTTCTCCCAACCGTAGCCGTCCTCGGCGAGCGCTGGATAAGCGTCCTCTTCCTTAAGCCCCGGGCAATTCGTGTCCCGCTGCTTGTCGCCGTTATAGACGCACGCTGAAGAAGAGAAGAAAAATTTCTTGACGCCGAATTGTTGCGCGGCTTCGAGCATCTGGGTATTGATCAATACCGACAGCATGCACAACGCTTTGTTGTGCTCGATAAATCCCATGCCGCCCATGTTGGCGGCGAAGTTGTAAATCTGGAACGCGTCGCGCGCCGCCTGGTCGCAGTTTTCCCGCCGATTCAAATCGAGAGACAAATTTTCAACGTCATCAAAGCGCTGATACCATTCGTCCAAAGGCTTGATATCCACGGCACGGATTTTCCGGTAGCCCTGCTTGCGAAATTCGGCTACCAGGCTTCCGCCGATAAAGCCTCCAGCCCCGGTGATGACGGCGAGTTCGTTCTTCATGATAAAGGCCCATTTTAGCGAAGTTCGCTCATCGCGCGCCGGGACTGCGACAATGATCAGTTTGTACTTCGATCGGCCGTTCTTATCGTGGTCGTCATTCTGTCGAGGGCTTCTTCACTAGCCATGGTCTTCCCTAGCTGGCTTGTTTGCTATCCATGGCACTTTGCGTATGGACACGTAACACGCGGAGCAGCATTGGGAACTCGATCGATCCTAGATTGTGGCTGTCCGGTTGGAAGCGTGGTTGCCGAGACCGCGAAGGAGCCGGTCTACGAGGCAAAGTGCATCCGCTGTGGGGCTCGGTTATTTGAGTGGAAACCGCTATTCTATAAAGTTAGGTTTCATGCAATTGAGTCAGAGAAGGGTGAGCGAGAAGGGTCCCGATTCGCCGTATCTGTCAGTAGTCGTTACAGCCCGGAATGACGACCACGGAGGCAGCCTGCTTCGCCGAATGCAGGTATTCGTGGATGCCTGGATCAATCAAGCCAAGCGCCACAATCTACCCTCGGAGTTGATTGTGGTGGAATGGAACCCGCCCGCTGATCGCGAGTCGCTCGCCACAGCCCTGCGGTGGCCCGTCGACACCGGGCCTTGCCACGTGCGGATCATCGAAGTGCCTGCCGAAGTGCATGCCCGATACGCTCACGCTTTGGCGCTGCCTTTGTACCAAATGATCGCCAAGAACGTAGGAATTCGGCGTGCGCGAGGCGAGTACATTCTCGCCACCAACATCGACATCATTTTCTCGGACGAGTTAATGGAATTTCTAGCCGCGCACCGCTTGGAACATGGAAAGATGTACCGCATCGACCGGACCGACGTGATGAGCGACGTGCCGGTGGACGGGACGATCGATGAACAACTCGCTTATTGCCGCAGCAACTTGATTCGTATATTCGCCCGGGAAGGCCCCTTTCCCCTCAATTCCAGCGGACGGCGCGAAACGGAAGCGATCGATATTGTCCGGCGCGAGTCGGGCATTCATTTTGGAGACGGCTGGTTTCCGGTGGAAAAATGGGACCCGTCCGAACCATTTCGTTGGATTGCAGGCGAGGCGGAGATTGTCGCACGAGTGCCGAAAGGCGGCGCTGTGCTTGAGATTGAGCTAGAACCGGGACCGGCGATCGAACGCTTACCTGCGGCTTTGCACCTGCTCGATGCGGGCGGCGCGAAGGTTGCGGACTTTCAAATCGAGCGCCGCACTCTCATACAAGTCGTCGTCCCCCCGGCGCGCGGCGCCGAAACTCGCGTATTCCGGCTGATAACGCCCGGCGGTGGCCTGGCAGTAGCGAACGATCACCGCATCCTCAACTTCCGGGTGTTCCGCTGTGATTGGGCGCCCGTCGAAGATCGTTCGCCGCAGCCCCTTGGCTTAAGTATGAGTCAAGCGCGGCCCACCCTCGGGCGATTGCTCTTCAGTCTTCGCCGGCATCGCGGAAGCGCCGCTGTCTTCTCTCGCGGCCTCGGTCTGATGCGCCGGACGTTTCGGCTCCTCGGAGCACGCGGGCCCGATATTTTTGAGGCAGGTTTGGAATTCTGGCCGGGCACGGGCTGGTCCTATCTGGAGGACCACGGATCGGAACGTTATCGCTGGGTGGCTGCGGAAACCCAGGTCACCGTTCGGGCGGCACATACAAACCAGACGTTCGGGATGGTGCTGGAACCCGGGCCCGCAGTGGGTTACAACCCTTTCGTTTTGACGGTAGGGACCGCTGACGGACAAACGGTCGCTCGCCAGCCGGTTCAGGGTTTGACCTATTTTGAATTTTCCGCCCCCACGGTGGAAGGCGAGATTCTGACTTTGTGCTTCAGCGCGGAAGGCGGGGGTGCGCCGCTTCGTTCCGATGGCCGCGATTTGCACTTCCGCGTTTTCGCATTGTGTTCCGGCTCGAGAAAGCGGAACGCCGTCGGCGCCGCTCCACCAGCCCCCGGTTGCGAGTATTGGGCCACCCTCCCGCAAGCGATTGTAGGCTCGCCGGAAACCACACCCCTCTTTCCTGCCGCGCCTACTCCGGAACGGCGAAAAGAAATCGCGGCATTGGGAAGACCTCCGTTTCTTCATACGTTCGCCTGTGGCGATTTTACGCTGATGAGCCGTCAACACTGGTTCGATCTGCGCGGGTATGCGGAGCTCGACCAATTTTCGATGCACATCGATTCGCTGTTCTGTTACTCGGCGCATTATGCCGGTGCCGAAGAGGAAATTCTGCTAGAACCGCTGCGAATTTATCACATCGAGCACGCCGTTGCGTCCGGTTGGACGCCGGAAGGCCAGGAGCGATACCTTGCGGGCGTTCTACAAAGAGGCATACCCTTGCTGACGTACGACGACGTCCTGTGGTTCATCAAGAGCGTACGGACCCTGCGCGCGCCGGTAATTTTCAACCTGGAAAACTGGGGTTTGGCCGATCTGGAATTGCAGGAAATCACTCCCGCAGAATCCGTCAATGCGACCAGAGGTGGCGCCTAACTCATGCGCTATAACGGAACGTCGGCGCCTTATATCTCGGTGGTGGCCGCCGCGCGCAACGATGATCATGGCGGCAATATGCTCCGCAGGATGCAGGCGTTTCTCACGTCCTGGACCGCTCAGGCCGTCCGATATCAAATTCCTTCAGAAGTGATCATCGTGGAGTGGAATCCTCCCGCCGAGCGTCCCCGGCTTAAGGATTGCCTCGATCTGTCGGCTGACACCGGGCCCTGCGAGATCCGTTTTTTGGAGGTGCCGCGTGAACTACACTGCGCATTACCGAACTCCAGCGCCATTCCGTTGCATCAGATGATCGCAAAGAACGCCGGGATTCGCAGAGCGCGCGGAGAGTTCATTCTCTCGACGAATATCGACATTGTCTTTTCAGCCGAGTTCATGCAGTTCGTGGCTGCGCGGTGCTTGGAACACGGCGTTTCTTACCGCATCGATCGGCACGACGTCGCGAGCGAGGTTCCTGAAGATGGCTCCGTTGACGATTTATTGGCCTTTTGCCACGGGAATCTGCGCCGCGTGTTTTCGGCGGAGGGCGATTTCGAGTTAGAACGAAACAATTTACACAAACCCGAAGCGGAGGACATTGTGGCTCCCCAGGGCTTGCGCCTTGGCCCGGGTTGGTACGCCGTCGAGCGGTATGAGAAAGATGCGTTCCGTTGGATGTCCGAAGAAGCCGAGCTTCTCTTCGAGAAGCCAAGGGACGCTGAAACGAATCTTATGCTGGATGTCGAGACGGGTCCGAGCGCGCCGAATGGCGCCGTTTCCATCGAGGTTCTGGACCGGGAAGACACCCTGCTCACTTCGGCAACTGTTCGAGGGCGAGTGAAACTGCGCTTGCATATCCCGGCCCGGGTTGCATCCGGATCCTTCCGTCTTCGTCTCCACGGGGATTGGGTCGCGCTTGGCAAGGATTTGCGCTTCTTGTTTCTGCGTGTTTTTCGCATATGGTGGGAGGATTCTCCGTGGTCCCCTGCGACGCCGGCTTTGATAAATCCGCCCGCCGAAGCGAACATTCGTGTCCGCGCCATCGAGCCGCGACGGATCGAACTCATGCTGAGCTCGGACGAAGGAACGGATCTCGATAATATCCAACTTCAGCTGACCGATTCTTCCGGCAACGAATTGTTGCGGCTCGGCTCGGAACATTTGCTTTCCACATCCAATGGCGAATATCGGCTGTCAGTGGATTTTGGATTCAAATTTATAAAGCTGGGTTCGGAGGAAGCCGTCGGCCACACAGAATGGTTTCTGGAAGTAGTTAGCTCACGGTCAGGCGTGAACTGGGGCAAGACCGAACAAGCGCCCAGCACGTTTGCTCGCTATATGCACCAGCCTGCGCTTCTGCACACGAACGGCGCTGGAGATTTCACGCTCCTTGCGCGCGACGATTGGTGGGCGCTGCGTGGCTACGCCGAATTTCCGATTTGGCCGGTGCACATCGATTCGTTGTTCTGCTATGCCGCTCATTACGCCGGTTTCCGCGAAGTAGTGTTGCACGAGCCGATTCGGATATTCCATATCGAGCACTTCTCCGGCGCTGGCTGGACTCCGGAAGGCGAGCAGGAACGCGTGGCTCGCATCGAAGCCAAGGGCGTCAATGTTTTATCGACCATGGACTTGGTGAATTGGATCGATCGGATGCGCCGCTTCCATGCCCCCGCGATTTTCACATTGGAAAACTGGGGCCTGGCCAGGGCGGATCTGCCAGAATACGTACCCGAGAACCACTCTAGAACCAACTAGCCAGTTCTCTCAGGCTATTTCCCAATTGCGAGTCCCGTCTCGGGAGAATATTCTGAGCCTTGGAGGTGATAGGCGCGTGAAGGCCACTTTTCAGCTTGCAGCTTGGTTAGCGCTAGCGGGCTTCGCGTTCGCTCAAGCGCCTACAGTGGGTAACTGCACGGTTTTTCCGGCCGACAATATCTGGAACACACGCATTGACCAGTTACCCGTGCATCCCAGTTCGAGTACTTGGGTGAGCACCATTGGTTCGACGGCGCATTTGCATCCCGATTTCGGCTCCGGGTTTTATCAAGGCGCACCGATCGGCATCCCCTTCGTCACGGTTCCCGGAACCCAAACCAAATATCCGGCCACCTTTACTTACCAGAGCGAAAGCGATCCCGGACCCTATGCCATCCCGCTGAACGCGCCGATTGAAGGCGGAAGCGCCAGCACGGGCGATCGTCACGTTATTTCGGTGGACACCACCAACTGCATCCTGTACGAAATCTACGCCGCCTATCCACAGACATCCAGTTGGCAGGGCGGTTCGGGCGCCATCTTTAATTTGCTTTCGGACGCATTACGCCCCTCTACCTGGACATCGGCCGACGCCGCGGGCTTACCGATCTTTCCGGGCTTGGTGCGTTACGACGAAATCGCCGCCGGACAGATTCATCACGCCATCCGCTTCACGGTCCCTCAAACTCAGGACATGTTCGTTTGGCCGGCGCGGCATGAAGCGTCGTCAAAAACCAGCGCGACATATCCCCCCATGGGCGCGCGCTTTCGCTTGAAAGCGAGTTTCGATATTTCCGGCTATTCGGCGGTCAATCAAATTATTTTGACTGCGCTCAAACAATACGGCATGATGCTGGCCGACAACGGATCTTCGTGGTATATCTCCGGCGCTCCCGATGACCGCTGGAACAATGACGATCTGCACTTGCTCAACAATATCGCCGGATCGAATTTCGAAGCTGTGGACGTATCGCCGCTCATGGTAAATCCGAATACCGGTCAAGCGCTTCAGAACTCGGTTGCGGTAACAGTCTCTCCCGCCAGCGCTTCGGTCCAAGTGGATGCCAAAAAGCAGTTTAGCGCCACCGTAACGGGCAATAGCAATCAAGCCGTCACCTGGGATGTGAACGGAACCATTGGCGGCAACAGCACGGTCGGTTTTATCGATTCCATCAGCGGGCTCTACACGGCGCCACAGATAGTTCCATCGCCCGCGGTTGTCACCGTTCACGCCACCAGCAAGGCGATGAGCTCCGCGGTTGGCAGCGCTGCGGTTACCGTCACGCCTGTCACTTCGACGCCGAGTCCCGATTTTTCCATTTCCCTTTCGGCGGGTCCTGGAACCGTAGCCGCGGGGGCCAGCGCTACTTACACCATCAGCATTACACCTGCGCACGGATTTGCCGCCAAAGTCACGTTCCAAGTCTCGGGACTTCCGAGCGGTGTCACGGATATCTTGAGCCCCAACAGCGTCACGGGCTCTGGTTCGAGCACGTTGACCATCAAGACCCCGTCGAATGCGCCGGCGGAAAGCTTTTCGTTCACGGTCAAAGGAACCAGCGGATCTTTGAAGCATTCGGCGTCCGGTTCTCTCAGCATCAAAGCCGCTGGCACTTCAACCGGGCCCGTGCCCGTCTCAGTGACGCCGAATTCCGGCACTGGATTGAGCCGCACGTTTTCCTTTGTGTTCTCCGATGTAAGCGGCGCCACCGATATTACAACCGCTCAATTGGATATCAACGCTACCTTGACCTCCACCAAAGCTTGCTACTTCTACTTCTCCCGCCAGACAGGCGCCATCTACCTGGCAAACGATAGCGGCGCGTGGCAAAGCCCTCTCACAGTTGGACACACGGGGACAACGCAAAATAGCCAATGCTCGCTGAATGCTGCGGCATCCTCGGTGATATCGTCGGGAAGCACGATGCAATTGAACTTAGCGGTAACGTTCAAATCCGCCTTCACAGGATCGAAGAAGATCTACATGGAAGTCCGCAATGCGTCACACGACAGCGGTTGGGTGCAGAAAGGTGCTTGGACGCCCTAGAAAACCGCCGCCCCTTCGATAGCCGGGCGCTATATTGAGAGGGAACGTGTCAATGAGCGCCCATCCCCTGGTCAGCATTATTACGCCTACGTACAACATGGCGCAATATCTGCCCCAGACCATCGAAAGCGTTCTGGCGCAGGATTATCCGAATATTGAATATATCGTCGTCGACGGCGGATCCACGGACGCGAGTCTCGAAATTCTCGAACGCTACGGTAGCCGTCTGCGTTATTTCTCCGAGCCCGATCGCGGACCTTCCGACGCTGCCGCGAAAGGATTCAATCAAGCGCGCGGCGAGATTTTCGCCTGGCTGAACGCCGACGATACCTACCTTCCCGGCGCTGTTAGTAAGGGCGTTGAATATCTAGTAGCGCATCCCGAAGCAGACATCGTGTATGGCGAAGGCTGGTGGATCGACGAAAACGGCGCGAGAATCGGCCGCTATCCCACTTTGCCGTTCGATGCCAAACTCCTCGAACGCGAGTGTTTCATCTGCCAACCGTCGCTGTTCATGCGCGCGGAAGCCTATCGCCGTTGCCCCCTCGATCCAGCGATCACGCAAGCATTCGATTATGACCTGTGGATTCGCATGGCAAAAGCCGGCATCCGATTTGAAACCATTCCGGATTACCTGGCGAATTCCCGCATGCATTCCGGCGCAAAAACGTTGCGCGAGCGCGAGAACGTATTCGATGCGTCCATGGGCCTGCTGAAACGCCATTACGGGTACATCCCGCTTCCCTGGATTTTCGGTTACACCGCCTACCGGATGGATCATCGCGACCAGTTCTTTGAGCCGCTGCGTCCTAGCGCCCTAAAGTATCTGGCCAGTTTGCCGGTCGGGCTGTGGTATAACCGCCGAAAACCATTCCGTTTCGCGGGCGAATGGCTGGTGAAGGGCGCACGCTACGTAGCCGGGCGGCGTTGAGTTTCAGCGCGCGCTGCGCTATCATGAAAACTCCTGTAAGGATTCCACTTAGAGCATGGCAAATACAATTTCGTCCCTAAAGCGGGTGCGCCAGACTAAGCGCAAGGCGGAAGTAAATCGCCTTCGCAAGACCAGGTTGCGCCATCAGATCCGGTCGGTTCGACGTCTATTGGAAAAGAAGGACGCCCCCGGCGCGCAGGCCGCGCTTCCTGCTACGTTTTCCCTCATCGATCGCTCCGCGAAGTGGGGCATCATTAAAAAGAACACTGCGGCCCGCTACAAGAGCCGCATCGCCGCGCGCATCAAAGCTATCGCGTAGTAGGGCGTACCCCTGGACCCTTCGGCATAAATCGGAAGGCAGCAGTTATGCGCTGCCCTCCGTTCCATAACCGCTAGTGTCCGATGTAGGTGATCGTCGTAGTCGCGGTGGCGCTTAGACCAGCGTTATCCGTGACAGTGACCTTGAACGTGTAAACCTGCGGACCGTTGTCACCCAGCTGCGCCGTCGCTACCGCGGAATTGCCGTGCAGCAGCGATACGTTTGCGCCGCCTAAGACGCTCCACTGATAACTCAACGCCATGCCGCTCGGATCGGTGGATTGCGAAGCATCCAGCGTCACTTCTTTGATTGACACCGTCTGATTTGCCGGCGTGATCACGGCAGTTGGCCCGTTATTTCCACCGCCGCCACCACCGCCGCCGGACGGAGGCGTGGTCACGGTTAACGTGTTCACCGTCGCACTCGGTGAATAGAGCACGATGGCTCCCGCCACGGCTTCAATCACGGTATTCACCTTGGGCGGAGTGTCGGCCGTGAATCCAACCGAAATCGAGGAGGCCGCCCCTTGATAAGTCCCGTAAGGAGTCGTGGTGCTTTGGGTATCCGTTCCCACGAACATCACCGACATAAATGGCTTGGTAGTTACATAGATTTTGTCCACCGACATAGTAACTACTGCCACCAGCGCGCTGCCTAGATTGGCCAGCACGGCAGGCGGCGTGGGAATGGGAGAACCTGTCGGAACCGCGAATACGGTGGATGTCAACGTGTTCGCCTGGGGATTGTAGATCAGGGTTTCCCGAACCTCCAGCGCGCCGCCGGCCAATGCCGCTAATACGTTGGCAGGAAGGTTTGGTGAGATACCAGTAAGGATATTGTTGAGCGCAATGCTTCGTTCGATATTGAACGCCTGCAAAGTTTGAGCTGCGGCGGGTGTTATCGAAGCCAGCGCCAGGACCAGTGTCAGTGCAAATACTCCAACCAGATTTCTAAATCGCATAAATTTTTCTCCTTCGTTCATGCGCGAAAACGCGCGATGATACCGGGGCAAAACCTAGGTGAGTAACGCCTCTGTAGAAATACTATGTTTTTAACCCGAGGTCAAGGGAATTCGGAGGAGCACTTACAGCAGCTTACGCCGATGACGAACGCTCTCTTACGGCAGCTGGTCGTAATTGGGCCTCTTCCAGGCGCTTGGCTTCCTGGTAAGTGAAAACCATCCGGTGGATTACAGTGATGTTCGCGAGGACCGCAATTACCCATAGTACCGGCGCCATCCGATCAAACAGTGCACCAATGATGAAGAGCACCACTCGTTCCGGCCGCTCCATGAACCCGACTTTGCAGCTCGGAATCGTATTCTCGGCTCGGGCGCGCGTATAACTCACCATCACGGATCCCGTCATCACAATGGCGGTCAACACCACGTAAAACGGCCGGTTGATGATGCCGTAGTAAACCAGTAAACCCATCAAAAGGGCGAGGTCGGAGTAGCGATCCAGCACCGAGTCGAAAAACCCGCCGAACCGGGTTACACGATTGGTTTCCCGCGCTACGCGGCCGTCCACCATGTCGAAGAGTCCCGCGCCGATGATGACGAAGCCCGCCGCGCGAAATCGTCCGGCGGCCAGCAGTACGGCAGCTGCGATGTTGATGAGCAATCCCAGGAACGTCAGAACATTCGGATGGATCTTCGAGAGCGCCAAGCCATGAACGATCAGCCGAATTATTTTGTCGCAGCCAATCCCGATCGCGCGGGTGAACGTTATCTTCACAGTTCCTTCTAGATTCTACCCGAATCCTCGCGGGTTTGTTGCCGTCCGTCAACCATTTCGATCAGGAGGGAAGATCGTGGATCGTCAACAGCCGGATGATCTCAAACTCGCGAGCTCCGCCCGGAATCTGAAACTTTACCGTATCGCCCGCTTTTTTGCCCAGTAACGCTTTGCCAATTGGCGAGGTAGTGGAAATGCGCCCGTTCGCCACATCGGCATCTTCGCTAGTCACCAGCTTATAAAGCACCTCTTCGTTCTTATCCAGATCGAGCACGGTGACCTCAGAGTAGAGGCCGGCGCGATCCTTTGGGATTTTGTCGAAATCCACCATCGACAGTTCCCGCAGGCGAGCCCGCAGTTGTCCCAGCCGAGCGTTTACGATGCCCTGGCGCTCTTTAGCGGCATGATACTCGGCGTTTTCGCTGAGGTCGCCATGGGCCCGCGCTTTGGAAATCTCGCGGGGCAAGTCCACCCGCAGTTCCAAATCCAGCGCCGTGATTTCGTCCTCGAGCTTCTTCTTCAGATCTTGCATCTTTATCGATTATAGGGTCTGGAGTGCTTACATCGGGCAGCCGGCGCTGTAAATCGACAATAACCAGCCAAAATGTTACAATTAGAGGCAGAGGCCCTAAGTTCCCCAATGGCTATCAAACCAGCTTTCGCACAAGGTGCGCAGATCGAACACAACAAGTACGGCTTGGGTTCGGTGCTGTCGTGCACCGAAGAGTACATCGTTATCAAATTTGACGACCACGGGGAGAAAAAGTTCGTGCTTTCCATCTGCCTGCCGGCCCTCAAGAAGAGCGACCGTCAGCCACCCGTCGAGAAGCGCCGTTCCACCCGCAAGAAAGCCGTTCCGGTAGCAACTTAGTCCGTTCTGAGCGTTACCATTGGATCGACATCCGTAGCTCGCCGCGCCGGAATATAACTGGCCAGAAAAGCCGCTCCCGCCAATACCGCCAAGCCCGTGGCGAACATGGCCGGATCGTACTCTTTCACGCCAAAGATAATATTGGCGAGCAGCCGCGCGATTCCTAGCGTAATCGGCAGGCCAATCAGCAGTCCTGTTCCAGTCAGCACCAACCCGCGCCGGACAATCATCCACACCACATCCGGCGGCCGAGCTCCCAGTGCCATGCGCACTCCGATTTCGTGCGTCCGTTCGCTCACCGAATAAGCCATCACCGCGTACACCCCGATGCTCGAAAGAAAAAGCGCTACTAACCCAAAAATCCCCATCAGGACCGATAAGAACCGAAAACCTGCCAGTTGATCGTCGAACAATTCCGCCAATGTCTTAAACTCGTAGATCGGTTGATCGGCATCGATCGCCGCCACTTGCGCGCGGGCGCTCGCGGACAACGCTTTCGGATCTCCCGCCGTGCGCAGCAAAACGTCGAAACTGCGCATCGCGTGCTGCTGGTAAGGCCGGTACATCGCAGGCCGATAGATTTTGTCGAACGGATCGCGCCGCAGGTCGCCCACCACGCCCACGATGGTCATCCACGGCGACTCCGTGGACGGCAGTCCAATCTTGATGTGCTTGCCGATCGGATTCTCGCCCGGGAAATACTGATTCACCAGGGAACGGCTCACAATCACCACTAGCGGCGCGTCCTTGCCATCGCCGGCGCTGAAGGCGCGTCCTTCACGCACCGGCAGATGCAGTGCGTGGAAGTAATCCGCACTGACACAGGAGTTGATCGCCGCCGGCGGACTGCCGCTAAGCCGCGTATCTCGCCCCTCGATCGTAAAATTCGCTGAGGTGCTCATGCCCGAATAGGGAAGATTCGTGGTCAGAGCGGACTCCACTCCCGGAATTCCCTCCATCAGCCGCAACAACCTCTCCTGAAACGTCGCGATCTCCGGTTGTCCACGATATTTCGATTCCGGCAACGAAATCCGCATGGTCAATGCGTGCGTGGGGTCCAGCCCCGGAGCGGGATCGGTGACAAGCGAACTGCCCTTCGCGATCAATCCCGCGCCTACCATTAACACCAGCGCGAGAACAATCTGGCACACCACGAGAATCGCGCGGATCCGATGCCTCTTCACACCGCTCGACGTTCCCCGATTGCTGTCCTTCAGGACTTCATTCAGATCCGAGCGCGATCCAAACCATGCCGGCACCAGGCCCGACACAACGCCCGCAATCACCGCGGCCGCGAGCGTGAACCACAAGACGCGGGAGTTGATTCCCAGCCGGTCCCAGCCCGGCAAATATCGTTGCACTTCCACCGGCAGCGACGACCGCATAATGTACAAGCCCCAGTAAGCCAGCAACAGACCAAAGGCCGCGCCCAACATCCCGAGCATCGCGCTCTCCGCCAGGAATTGGCGCAGCAACCGGAAACGGCTGGCGCCGAGGGCGGATCGGATCGCCATCTCTTTCGATCGCAACGACACGCGCGCAAACTGCAGATTAGCCACATTCGAGCAGGCAATCAACAAAACAAACGCCACCGAGCCCATCAGCATGACGATGAATTCTTCCACCAAATTTCCGGAAACATACTCGCGTAGCAGCTCCACGCGCACGCTGCGATGTTTGTGCGCCTCCGGATCCAGTTCGGAAATTCTCTCAGCCAACGCCGCGAGTTCCGCGTCTGCCTGTGCTACAGAAACGCCATCGCGCAACCGGCCCACCACGTCGAGCGACATCACCGATCGCTGGCCGCGCTCGGTGGCATCCATGGCTAGTGGAACCCAAAGATCCACTCCAGGCGGATATCGAAAGTCCTTTGGCATTACGCCCACCACGCGATAAGCGTGCCCTTCGAGCTGAATCGTGCGGCCAAGAATGTGCGGATCGGAGGCAAATCGCCCTGCCCAAAGGGTGTGCCCCAAAATCACCACCCGATCGTTTCCGGGCGTGTCTTCGCCATCTAAAAAAATGCGCCCTTGCGCCGGCCGTGCGCCCAGCGCCTTGAAAAAGCTGACCGAGGCACGTGCACTAGCGACTCGTTCCGGTTCGCCCTCGCCGGTGAGATTCAGATTGGCTTCCACGCCCGCGCCAAGATTCTCGATGGTGCGAGTTTGCCGCTGAAAATCGAGATAGTCGGCCGGCGAAACGCGATCGAACGATTTGCGATTCTCCTTCTGCGTGCCAATCACGGTTACCACGCGTTCCAAATCTGGGAGCTCGAGCGGACGGTAAAGCAGAACGTCGGCCAGGCTGAAGATCGCCGTGTTCGCGCCGATCCCGAGGCCGAGCGCAAGCACCGCTACGGCGGTGAATCCGGGGCTCTTGAACAGCATGCGAGCCGAGTAGCGCAGACTTTTTAGAATCAAGTTCAAGTTTCGCACGTGGCGCAACTCTCCCTGCTCGCGCCTTCGGCAAGCCGGAGGCTCGCCCTACGTGTCATGATGCTTTCAGCATGTCGTATCAACCCCGCGCCGACATCGCCGAACGATTCGCGGAAATCCATCCGGCGCTGGGTCCCGATGCCGCGCTCGCGGAGGCGAACCGTTGCCTCTATTGCTTCGACGCCCCATGCACCGCCGCTTGCCCCACGCACATCGACGTACCTCGGTTCATCAAGAAAATTGCCAGTGGGAATCTGCGCGGATCGGCCCTCGGAATTTTGGAGGCGAATATTCTCGGTGCAAGTTGTTCGCGGGTCTGTCCCGTGGATGTTTTGTGCGAAGGCGCTTGCGTGATGCATCGCTACAATAAACAGCCAATCGAAATCGCTCTGCTTCAGCGCCATGCAATGGATCATTTCTACGAGCACGGCGCTAAGCTTGCCATCGCGGCGGCGACCGAGCGAACGGCGCGGGTAGCCTGCATCGGCGCCGGACCTGCGTCGCTCGCCTGCGCGGCCGAACTCCGCAAGTACGGCTATGGCGTGACGATCTTCGAAACCCGTCCGCTTCCCGGCGGATTGAACACCTACGGCGTCGCGGAGTACAAGCTGCGTGCATCCGATAGTCTGCGCGAAGTAGATCTGGTGAAATCGCTCGGTGTGGAGTTTCGTTTCGGCGTTCGCGTGGGCGAAACCATCGCGTTGAATGAAATCGAGCGCAATCACGCTGCGATTTTTGTCGGAATCGGGCTAGGTCCTGGAGGCTCTCTCGGATTACCCGGCGAAAAATCCAACCGCATCGTGGACGCGCTGAAATTCATCGCGGATTACAAAACCGCGCAAACGTTCTCCATTGGCCGCAAAGTCGCCGTGATCGGCGGCGGCAACACCGCCATCGACGCCGCAAACGCCGCTCTTCGCCTGGGCGCCGAAGAAGTCTACATGATTTACCGCCGGAGCGAACGCGAAATGCCGGCGTTCCAGTTCGAATACGAAAATGCCAAGCTGGAGGGCGTGCGCTTCCGCTTTCAAACGCAGCCCGTCGCCGTTTTGCCGAATGGCATTGAGTGCTTCCGGATTGAATTGGGCGCGCCCGATGCATCCGGACGCCGCAAGCCCGAGCCGGTCGCTGGATCGAATTTCCAGATCGAGTGCGACATGATCATTCCGGCCATCGGGCAATCGCGCTTTCTTCAATTCCTCGCCGAATTCCGAGGCGTCAATCTGCTCGACGGCAGCGTCATCGTGAATCCGGAGACCGGACAAACCTCAAACCCGCGCTACTTCGCGGGCGGCGATTGCGTGAACGGCGGGCGCGAGGTAGTGGACGCTGTGGCCGAAGGGAAACGCGCCGGCCTTGCCTTGGCGCAATGGTTGGAGTCGCAGCATGGCTGATCTATCCACGATATTCGCCGGCGGGATCCGTTGCCCGAATCCGTTCTGGCTCGCCTCGGGACCGCCCGCCAACTGCGGCGATCAGGTGATGCGCGCCTTTGATGCCGGGTGGGGTGGCGCCGTTTGGAAAACGCTCGGCGATCCCATCGTCAACGTCTCGTCTCGCTATTCATCCGTCGATTGGAACCGCCAGCGCATGATGGGGCTGAATAACATTGAGCTGATCACCGACCGTCCGCTCGATGTCAATCTGCGCGAGATGAGCGTGGTGAAAAAGCGCTATCCGAAGCACGCTGTCATCGCGTCGCTGATGGTGGAATCGAAACCGGAAGCCTGGCGGCAAATCGTCCGGCGAGCCGAAGACGCGGGCGCCGATGGTCTTGAGCTGAATTTCGGATGCCCCCACGGAATGAGCGAGCGGGGCATGGGCAGCGCGGTCGGACAGGTTCCTGAATACACCGAGCTGATCACCGGCTGGGTAAAAGAAGTGGCGCGGACGCCCGTTCTGGTGAAGCTCACGCCCAACATTTCAGACATCCGGATGGTGGCGCGCGCAGCCAAGCGCGGCGGCGCCGACGGGCTGTCCGCCATCAACACCATCAACTCCATCACCGGCATCGACCTCGAAACTCTCACGCCGCGCCCTGACGTCGGCGGCCTTTCGTCACACGGCGGATATTGCGGACCGGCCGTGAAACCGATTGCTTTGCATCTGGTGCAGCAGATCGCATCCGACGAACCGTCGCGCCTGCCCATCTCCGGCATCGGCGGAGTTTCCGGCTGGCAAGAAGCGGCCGAGTTCATCCTGATGGGCGCGGGCACGGTGCAGGTGTGCACCGCAGCGATGCACTACGGATTCCGCATCGTCGAAGACATGATCGATGGATTGTCGAATTGGATGGACGCGAAAGGATTTCGAACCATCGAGGATTTCCGCAGCCTGAGTTTGCCGCGCGTGGTGGAATGGAAGAATCTCGATCTCAATTACAAGATCGTCGCACGCATTCATCCGGAGAAATGCATTGGATGCGAGCTTTGCTACACCGCTTGCTGGGATGGCGCGCACCAGTGCATTCATTTAGGTTCGGATCATCGCACTCCCGCCGACGTTGAAGCCGAAAGCCGCCGACGGATCGCCAGCACTCCGATCGCGAAGCTGGACGGGGCATCACGCGCCACTCCAGTCACACGCGTTCCGCGCGTCGACGAATCCGAATGCGTCGGATGCAATCTTTGCGCGCTCGTCTGCCCCGTTGATGGCTGCATCACGATGGATCGAGTCGATGACGGGCGACCCTTCGAATCCTGGGAGCAGCGCACCGCAAGATTATGAGCATACTCATCCGAAACGGCACCGTTGTCACCACCGAGAAAAGCTTTCCCGCCGACATTCTGGTGGAAGGCGAAAAAATCAAGGAGGTCCGCGCGGGCATTCCGGCGAACGCTGCTGGCACCGTGCTCGACGCCACCGGACTCCTCCTGCTCCCCGGCGGAATCGACGCTCACACCCATCTCGACATGCCCTTCGGCGGGACCACCTCGAGTGACGATTTCGAAACCGGCACACGCGCGGCGGCGTTCGGTGGGACCACCACCATCGTGGACTTCGCCATCCAAGGCCGCGGCACACGTATGCGCGATGCGCTAGATACCTGGTGGAAGAAAGCCGAAAACAAAGCGTGCATCGATTACGGATTGCACATGATCGTCACCGATCTCGGCGGCGCCGGTCTTGAAGACATGGACGACATGGTGCGCGAAGGTGTCGCCAGCTTTAAGCTGTTCATGGCGTACCCGAACGTCCTGATGGTGGACGACGCGACCATTTTCCGGGCCCTATCGCAGACCGCCAAAAACGGCGCGCTGATTTGCATGCATGCCGAGAACGGCGGCGCAATCGACGTGATCGTGCAAAAAGCGCTCGCCGAAGGAAAAACGGCGCCAATCTATCACGCTCTCACACGTCCCACCATTGCAGAAGCGGAGGCCGTTCACCGCGCTATTGCGCTTTCGGAAATGGCGGGAGCTCCGGTGTACATCGTGCATCTGTCCTCGGAAGACGCTCTGAACGAAGTGCGCGAAGCGCGCGATCGCGGCGCAAAGGCTTTCGCCGAAACTTGTCCGCAATATTTGTTGCTGTCGATCGAAGAACTCGAGCGCCCCAACTTCGAAGGCGCCAAATATGTCTTCACTCCGCCGCTGCGCGAAAAGAAAAATCTCGGCAAACTGTGGGACGGCCTGAAGCATGACCATCTGCAGGTTGTCTCTACCGATCACTGCCCCTTCTGTTTCGAAGATCAAAAAATTCTCGGCAAAGACGATTTCACCAAAATTCCCAACGGCGGCCCTGGCATCGAAAACCGGCTGCAGTTAATCCATCACCACGGCGTGAATCAAGGGAAACTAACCATCAACCGATTTGTTGAATTGGTCTCCACCACGCCCGCCCGCATCTTCGGCATGTATCCGCGCAAAGGCGTTCTCGCGGAAGGCAGCGATGCGGATATCGTCCTCTGGGATCCGTCCGCGTCTCACATCATCAGCGCTAAAACCCACCACATGCGCGTCGACTATTCGATGTTCGAAGGATTCGAAGTGAAGGGCAACGTGCGAACTGTAATGTCGCGCGGCGAGGTGATTGTCGACAATGGGAGATTTCTCGGAAAGTCCGGCCGCGGCCAATACCTGAGACGCCAAGCTCGCGGCGGGGCCTGGGCGTAAGTGACTTCAAGACTGCGACGCCTCAAAACTCCGGATTGCCGCGCTCTCATCCTCAAACGACTGCAGCAGCGAATCGATTCGCGTGACATTCAAAACCTTTTTCACCGAACTATCCGGGTGCAGCAGCTTTAACGCGCCCGAGTTTTTCACCGCGTGGCAGTAGCAGTTCATGAGCACGCCTAAACCCGTGCTGTCGATCCGGCTTACGTTGCTCATATCAATCAACACTTTCGTGTCGTTCTGCAGCCGGATGGCTTTGGTGAGCTCCGTCAGCTCCAGCGACGCCGCCAAAAGCTGGCTGGATTCCACAAAGCGCAAAACGGTAACATCGTTGACCCGCCTGCGCTGCAATATCGGCTCGCCCAGCCCACGAATGAGCAGCTCCGTGGCCCGGATTTCTTCATAGCAATCCTGGCATTCCAGATAATGGGCCTCGAACGCCTGCACCAGATCCGGATTGAGCCGGTGGTACAGATACTCGGTGACCACATGGTCCCGCCAAAGTTCATCGTGGTGGAAATCCACGCCCATATCCCTTAGTGACGTCAGACCCTCCGATGTTTCGTCTGATCCAAATAAATATTGCGAAATCGCTCCTTCGCGCGGCACAGTACCACGCGGAAGTTTTCATCCGTCATCCCAGTCACTTTCAGGATCTCTTCCTTCGACTTTTCTTCGAGATAGTAGGCCCTGAGAATGCGGCGGTCGCGCGCAGAAAGCTGCTCCATGCCGGCTGCGATGGCGTCTTGCAATTCTAATAGGTCCGCTTCTGGAAGATGTTTGCCCGGTGGCTCTGGTACCACCTCGGGCATTGGTTCATCTCGAAAAGCGCGCCGGCGATATTCAAGAATTACGTTCCGGCAGATTCCGTTAAGAAAAGCTCCGGGCGCGTCCGTGTTCCGGACCTTATCGTCTCTATAGGCGGCGAAAAAGCGCGTCAAGGTTTCCTGCACGATATCGTCCACGTCCGGACACAGAAAGCCGACCTCGTAGCAAACCTTAAATCGCACTCTCGGCCGGAGCTGCTCGATCTCTTCGTCGGAAAATTGCATACCAGCCGGAGCGAAAGAGATTGTAACACGCTCATCTGATAAGATGAGAATCCATTATTTTCAAGACATCATGCACATCGTAGCGACACAAGTAGACAAAGCAGTCGTGCTCAAAGTCAGCGGCCGCATGGACGCCGAAAACGCGGATGAGTTCGACAAAGCCTGCGACGCTTGGAGTTCCAAAGGCTCCAAAAACATCATTGCCGACCTCGCCGACCTTCAATACGTCAGCAGTATGGGCCTGCGCTCGTTCTTATCCGCCGCTCAAAAGCTGAAAGCCGCATCCGGATTGCTGATGCTGGTGGGGCTTCATGGTCTTCCCCTACAAGTTTTTGAAATGACCAAACTTAGCAGCTTGTTTCCGATGTTCGAGAGCACGCAAAAGGCCCTCGATTCCCTCTGAAATGCCCGAGCCGTTCACACGACTGAAGCTGCCCGCCCAAGTGCAATCGGTTCGGATCTTCCACGAATTTGTCCGGGATGGCGCGGCGGGCCTCGGGTTGGATGCATCGGATTTGTTCAAGCTCGATCTGGTACTCGAAGAGATTCTCGTCAACATCGCCCGTTATGCCTATGATGGCGGGGTTGGAGAAGTGGAGGTCGGATACTCCGCGCAAGGTGATACGCTCCAGGTAGAGGTAAGCGATCAGGGCCGAAAATATAATCCACTCGAAGCCGCTCCCGCGCCCGATCTGACCCTGGGACTGGCAGACCGGCCTATTGGCGGCCTGGGCGTCCTTTTAGTCAAACAGATCGTCAGCTCATTGACTTACCGGCACAACGATGGCCGAAACACCCTCTCTTTCCGTTTCCCAGGCCACAGTACTGATTCTTAGCTAAGCTTTTTTTTGAGACTTGCAACATCCCAGTAACTTGCGTCACTCTATAACAACCGATCCGATTTGAAACCTGAAGCGGGCGGAAAAGGAGAAATTGCAATGACGACGTTCCGGAAGTGGAGATTCCCCGTTTTGATTGGAAGCGGCATTCTGGCCGCCGCCGGCTTGATTTATTTCGCCAATGGCCGCGTGAACTCCAGCAAGACCCAGGGTGCGATTGGTAATCGTGACGTCTATCGCGATGGTAAGGTGGACGCGGCCAGTGTGGGCGCTACTCCCGGTTCAGCTCCGGTTGCGATGCAAGCCATCCTGGACAGCAAGGAATTCAAAGAGCTCGCGAAGAACGAAGCGTTCCAGAGCTTGATGCGCAATCAGGGATTCCAGGAACTTTCCAAGAACGAAGCTTTCCTGCGCTTGCTCTCGGACGCGTCTTTTGTCCGGATGTCGCAGAGCCATGGGTTCCAGGAGTTGATGCAGGATGCCAATTTCCGCAAAGCCGTGGAAGCATCGCACGTCAACGCTCTGCGCCAGGAATCGCACGATCAATTGATCTCCGAATCGCACATGAACCAGTCCCAGCGGCAGGAGCTCACGCGCTTCGATTCGAACTTCGCCTCCTTCCGGCAACAGGCGGGCTTCAATGAACTCCATCGCAATCAGGCGTTCCTCAATCTGCTGGGCAATGAGTCGTTCCGCCAAATGGCTCAGAACGCCGCGTTCCACAACATGATTCGCTTGAACGCGTTCCAATCGTTGATGCATGAGAGCTCATTCAACAGTTTGGTCCACCAAAACCAATTCCGCGACGCGCTGCTGGCGGGACATGCCGCCAGCCTGTCCAATCAGTTGGTGCGGCAGTAACGCTCGAAAACTGGAATTTGGTTTTCCGTTCGCGTAGAAAATCGGAGGTAGTGAAGCGGGTCCCGCGATGGTTCGCGGGACTCCTTCTTTTTTGCGCGCCGGCGTTCGCCGCTCGCCCCCGCATCTACATTCAATCCTCCGAGCACATTGAAGTTCTCTATTACACTCCCGCCCACGAATACCTGGTCACGCATCTTATCCGGTCGTACGAAACGGCGCTGAACTTCGAGCGCAACCAGTTCCACTTCACGCCTTCGCGGAAGGTCAGCGTCTTGATCGAGGATTTCGGCGACTATGGCCACGGCGCGGCTGGCACGGTGCCTTCGAATTTCATCGGCGTCGGGATAGCGCCCTTCAGCTACACTTACGAGACTTTGCCGGCCAACGAACGCATGACGTGGATCATGAATCACGAGTCGATCCATATCGTAATGGGCGACAATGCCAACAACGTGGACCGCCGGTTTCGTTCCATCTTCTTCGGCAAAGTCGCGCCGACCGATGAAGAACCAATTTCCGTGCTTTACAGTTCACTCACCAGCCCGCGGCACTACTCCACGCGCTGGTTCCACGAAGGCATCGCCGCGTTCATGGAGACCTGGATGTCCGGCGGACTCGGCCGAGCGATGGGCGGCTACGACGAAATGGTGTTCCGCGCTATGGTGCGCGACGATGCGCGCATCTACGACGTGGTGGGTCTCGAATCCGAAGGAACTTCCGCCGATTTCCAAACCGGCGCTAACTCTTACCTCTACGGCACGCGCTTTATGACCTGGCTCTGCAACACCTACGGTCCTGGCAAGCTCATGGACTGGGTCACGCGCGGGGAAAATACCAAGCGCTATTTCGGATCGCGCTTCTCACAGGTCTATGGCATGGGAATGGGGGATGCCTGGAAAAAATGGATCGCCGGCGAGCGCGTCTGGCAGACGAACAATCTCAAAGAGATTCGCAAGTATCCCGTCACCAAATCGGAACCGCTGACCAAGCAAACGCTCGGCTCCGTTTCGCGCGCTTACTACGATTCCAAACGCAACGTCCTGTATGCCGGCATCCGCTATCCCGCCCACATCGCGAATGTCGCGGCCGTTCATCTGGACACCGGCCGCATCGAAGAACTGAAGGACATCAAAGGTCCGGCGCTTTACTACGTCACATCGCTCGCCTGGGACGACAAGGGCAGAAAGCTGTTTTACACCACCGACAACAACGATTGGCGCGATCTGATCGAATACGATGTGGACACTCGCCACTCTCGCCGCCTGCTGAAAGACTGCCGCACCGGCGATTTGGCTTTCGATTCGCAGGACGGCTCGCTCTGGGGTGTCCGGCACGAAAACGGTCTCTCCACGCTGGTGGAAATTCCCTCGCCTTACAGCGAATTCAAAACCCGGCACGAATTCGACTACGGCATCGACATCTTCGACATCGACATCTCGCCTGACGGGAAATATCTGACGGGCGCCATCACCGATCTTAGCGGCAAGCAAAAACTAGTGCGCTTCCCCATCGCCGATCTGCGGAAAAACGAAGCGCAGTTCGAACTCCTGCACGATTTCGAATACAACACGCCCGGCAATTTCGTCTACTCCGCCGATGGCCGCTACCTCTACGGTTCGTCCTATTACACCGGCGCGTCCAACCTCTTCCGCTACGATTTCGAGACCAAAAAGCTCGACGCCATCAGCAACGCCGAAACCGGATTCTTCCGACCCGTCCCGCTGCCCGATGGGTCGCTGGTCGCTTTCGAATACACCAGCAAAGGCTTCGTCCCCGGCCGCGTCCCCACCAAAACGCTCGAGGATATCAATGCGATTCCGTATTACGGGATGGCGACGCTCAACAAATACCCGGAACTCAAAACCTGGAAGCTGCCGCCGCCGTCGAACATCAGCTCCGAAAAGCTCGTTACGCGCGCCGGCGAATACAAGCCGCTCCAGAACATCCAATTGATCTCCGCTTATCCCATCGTGCAAGGCTACAAGGATACCGCTGTCGTTGGAATGCGCGCCGAATTCGCCGATCGCCTCCGCCTGGCCGGCGTCAACATCGATTTCGGGGTCTCGCCGGATCCGAATTTGCCGAACAGCGAACGCGCGCACATGTCTTTCGACGCGCATCTCTGGGATTGGAAGCTGAGCGGCTACTACAACTATTCGGATTTTTACGACCTGTTTGGTCCCACCAAAGTCAGCCGCCGCGGCGAGTCCTTGAAGCTCGCGCATTCGAAATACCTCATCTTCGACACGCCCCGCACCCTCCAGTTCGATTGGAACGTCGCCGGATACCGAGGCTTAGATGAGCTTCCCGAATACCAAAACGTCAGCACCTTCGCGCACAATTTCTTCGAAGCCAACGCGCTGTTGAAATACGCCAATCTCAGCCGCGCCCAAGGCGCCGTGGACGACGAAAAAGGCGTCAAGTGGGGCCTGTACTCGCGCTTCTATTACGCCAACAGCTCCTTCCCGCGGGTGTGGGGCAATTACGATCGCGGATTCTTGCTGCCGCGCAACAGCGCGCTTTGGATCCGCACCTCCGCCGGAAAATCGCTCGGCGATTTCAACAGCCCATTCTCGAGTTTCTACTTCGGCGCTTTCGGTAACAACTACATCGATCACCAGGAAGTGGACCGCTATCGCGACTACTACAGCTTCCCCGGTGTCGGTATCGATGCCATTGCCGCGCGCAGCTTCGGCAAACTCCTGGTCGAATATAATCTTCCGCCCAAGCGATTCCGCGATTTTGGGACAACCTGGTGCTACATCAACTGGGCCCGTCTTACCCTGTTTTCCTCAGGACTCTTCACCAATTTCACCAGCGCTCCCGTCCGCGATTATTATGGGAATCTCGGAACACAGCTCGATTTGCGTCTGGTATTGTTTACTTATCTGAACACGACACTTTCAGGCGGGTACGCAGCGGCTACCGACAAGAACGGGCATATCTCCACCGAATACATGGTGTCTTTGCGGGTGCTCTGATGCTCCCGGCTTCGTTCCGCACCGGACTGATCCAAGCGGGGCTGAGTATTCTGCCCGTCATTCTTTTTTTGCTCGCGCTCGAACTGATCGATACCTACAAACTGCTTGCGCTGCGGCGTGTTTTGCGCAGCTTACTCGTCGGATGCGCCGTCGCGCTCGTTTGCTATGCCCTCAACACCGCAATCTACCAGCTTGGCCTAGTGACGCCAGCGACCTGGACGCGCTCCGGCGCGCCTGTGCTCGAAGAAATCGCTAAGGCTCTCTACATCGCCTGGCTGCTGCGATCCAACCGCGTCGGCTTCATGGTGGATACGGCGATCTCGGGATTCGCTGTCGGCGCCGGATTCGCCGTGCTCGAAAACATCACCTACATTCCGGATCTCAGTGCCACCGGTCTGGTAACCAGCGCAATCCGCGGCTTAGGAACAGCCATGATGCACGGTGGAACAACCGCGATCTTCGGCACTGTTTCCGCCAACGTCAGTGAAATGCGCGGCTCGCGCTCGCCGCTCGTTTTCCTTCCGGGACTCGCGATCGCCATCGTGGTCCACCTGCTCTACAATCAGCCGTTCCTGCGCCCGCTTACCTCCGCCGTCGTGATTCTGTTGACGCTCCCCGCCGCCATGGCGTTCATCTTCTGGCGCAGTGAATCGGCTCTCGAAAAATGGCTGGGCACCAAGCTGGACAAAGACATCGATCTGCTGCAAATGATTTCGAGCGGAACCTTTAGCTCCTCCCGCGCCGGCTCCTACATGCGATCGCTCGAAAGCACCTTCGCGCCCGAAGTCCTGGGTGACATGTTCTGCTATGTGCAACTTTCGCTGGAACTCAGCGCGCGCGCCAAAGGCGATCTGCTGCGCCGCGAAATGGGATTTCCAGTACTGCACGATCCGGAACTGCCGGGACAATTGCGCGAACTGTCATGGCTGGAATCGCGCATCGGCCGCGCCGGGAAGCTGGCTCTCTCACCGTTAATCGGACAAAGCCGCCGGGACCTCTGGGAGTTGCAGCAGTTGGCCGAAAATCAACCGCAGTAATGGCGCAAGTCTCCGGCTTGCGTTGTTTTGTACGCGTCACCACCGACAGCACCGGATTCACATCGTTCCCGAGTTCCTCCTCCAGCCATCAAGGGTCTCTGTCGGCTTTCGGAGCGCCGATGAAATACAGTCCCGCCGATCGTTTGTCGCTTGAGCTGAAAGGTTCTGCCTTCGGCATCCCGCATCACGTCCGCCCATAGGAACAGCAAATCGCACCCAGCGAGTAAAAAACCGTGCGCAAGAATTGAAGCGTATACAACCCAAAATCCCGGCAGCTCTCGACCGTAGAATCGCAGCCCAATCCCGACATTTCCCAAAATACGGAATGGCCTCCTGCTAGGACGCTGTACGTTCGCTGCTCCCAGTAATAACGGACCGCGCGCTGCACAACCCAGCAAAGTCCGGCAATCCACACCCATTTGGCCGCCGCCGGCTTAAACCAGCGATAGATCGAATAACCCAAGCCAAACGCCGCCAAGGAATCCAGCCAGACATGGCTCCAAAGCATTTGGGAGATATTGCCGCTCCGTGCATGGCTAAATGGCGAGCTCAATATGTTCGTCGCCACACAGGCAACGATCAGGTTCACACCAAACGCGAGAGCAAAACGCACTCGCTTGGATGGCCCATGCATGATTCGCCTATTCTACTTGAACTAAACTCTATGCAGGAGAAATCAAAAGTGAACTACTCCCGGCGCGATCTACGATTTCTGCTCCCGATTCTGGCCGCTCGAACCGCACCTGCCGATACACCAAAACTTCTGCCGTCTCGTGCGTTCCGTTACGCGGATCTTCCCGTGCGCGCGAACGGTCAGAACAAGGGACGCGCGGTTCTGAACGGCGCCACGCACTCCGGATTTCCCATTGAGTTACACCTGACGGAACTCGGTCCGGGACAAGAGCCACATCCGCCGCACAAACATGTTCATGAGGAGATGGTTTTGCTGGAGCGCGGCACGCTGGATGTCACAATCGACGGCGAAACCACGAGGCTCACTCCTGGTTCCGTGGCTTTCGTGGCCTCCAATCAAATGCACGGCTGGAAAAATCCGGGCGACAGCTCCACGGAATACTTCGTCATTGCTTTCGGGCGCGACGAATCCTGATGGTCTCAGTTCGTCTCGTCCACTACTTCCAACGCGTAGAGAGAAGCGTAATCGTGGATCGGCGAGAAGGATACCAGCAAAGTTCCCTGCCCGTTGGGTGTTAGACCATGGAACGTCTTCACTACGGCCTGCGCCATTCCGGCTTCCTTCAAAAGGTCGAACTCCCGCAGTAGCGCGACTCCATTGCAGGTGACGTCAAACACGCGCGTTCCCGGCTGGCCGCCACGCGAGCCTCCGGGACCGAAATATTCTTCGGCGAAATAGAGCGACAGGCGATAAGTCCCTTTGTCAACTGGGATCGCATAATCGAAGCGGCCGTAGCGTTCGCGGGAGAATAGGTCGGGGTCGCGCGTTCCGCTCAACTCCACTGCGTGCGTGGCGTTCTGTCCGCCGTTGTAGTAGCGATCCGGTTTCCACACCATTCCGGCGGAGTCCGTATAAAAGCCGTCCTGAGCCGTGATCCGGATGGGATTGAGCCGGTGTGGCGCCGCCGGTACCAGTTCGATCGCATTCAACAAAGCCGCTCCCGTCTGACCTTGGAACGAAAGCGTCAGCACTTGCCCCGGACCCGCCGTAATGTCCTTAAAGACCCGCACATCAGCGATGTTGGAGCCCCCAGCGTCGGCGTAGATATCGAACCGCTGCAAAATCGGTTTTCCATTCGCGCGGACCTCGAAAATCCGGCTGATCTCACCCCCGCCCGCAGGCAGCGCCGGACCGTAGGTGCCTTCGTTGAAGTACAAATGCAATTCATACGTCCCGGGGCCAAGCGGAATCTTGTAGGTGAAGTTTCCAGTGCGGCCGGTTTGGAACAACCTTGGATCATAGGCTCGCGCAATATACTGGCGATGAACTTCGAAAGGCGTTCCGCCTTCATAGTCGCGATCCGCGTCCCAAACATCGCCGCCCCGGTCGGTATGGGTCTTGGTGCGCCCACATGAGATCCGGATTGCGCCCTGAGCGCCCGCGGGTGCAGAGCTTTTTGAGACATTCTGAGCCGGTGCAATCGCCGCCGATGGCGCCTTGGACACCGCCGGTGAGACAGTTGGGCTTCGACGCCACCCAAGCGCTGCCACGGTCGCGGCCAGCAAAATCACTCCGAGAGCGATAAAACCGGCGATCCGATAGTTAAATCCTGGAGACGCCGGTGGATTCTCCGACGCCAGTGCTGCCGCGCCATTGGGGGGTAGGGCGGGAGGCTGCGAATGCGCCTCCTCCCTTGCCTCGGCCTTGTCGTCAACCGGCGGTTCTGCTACCAGAGGCTGGAACACGACGGCGTAATGGCCGAGCGGTAGCTCAATCCTCAGCGTGTGCTCCCGCCCTTCGGTCTCGTAATATTCCTTGAGTCGCTTTCGCAGGCGGTGAGCTTCTACACGGGCTGCAGCATCCTCAGCGGGATCGAACGAAGGGGGACGGCCCAACACCTCCACCCCGATCTGATATTCCTTTACCTCTTCCGTTGCCCCCTCCAAATATTTGTTGCACAAATACTGGAGCAACCGGGACAACCGGGGCGATCGGACGAACAGAGTCGACGCCAATACCGCATCAAGCTCCGCCCTTGCCTCCCCTGCAGAGGGCGCGATCTTAACCTCAAACATTGTTGAAAAGCATAACACAACGTCGCATGTAACGCCAGCCCTTTCAGGTGTACGTTGTTGTTACTACGTTGGTAACGGGTGAAAAGAGATTTCGGTAACGGGAATAACCTATAAATACTATTGACATCCCTACTAGAATGGAATCCTCGGTTTGGTTAGTTTAAGTTCGTTGGGGGAAATCACATGTCTGATTTAAGATCCACGCGGATCCTGAATTCGCAAGCCTACCTTGCTTTAGGCTCTCGACCCGCTTTCCATCTTGCCCGCATTCGTGCGCAAGTCCTGGCAGCCATCCTTATATGCTGCCTCGCCTCGGTTCTTCCCTTGGTTGCCCAAAATTCCGGTACCCTGACGGGGACCGTGACGGACCCCAGCGGCGCTGTGGTTCCGGGCGCGACCGTAACCATGAAGAATGAGCAGAGTGGTGATAAGCGCAAAACGGTAGCGAACAACGACGGATTCTTCTCGATCAACGCCGTCCAACCGGGCGACTATAGCGTGACGATCACCGCCCAGGGCTTCGAAAGCCTGACCCAAAAGGGCATTCACTTCGATCCAGGCGACACCCGCAACCTTTCGAACCTGTCCCTCAAGGTCGGCGCCACGACGGACGCCGTAACGGTCGAAGCGGCGGCGGAACAGCTTACGCCGGTCGATTCGGGCGAGAAGTCCACGGTTATCGGCCAGCAACAGTTACAGAACATCGCCATTCAGGGGCAGAACGCGGCAGAATTTATTAAGATCCTCCCCGGCTTTGCCATGACTGGCGGTAACACGAACGCAGCCAGCTTTGGCGGCGGGGCCGAGAACACCGGCGCGGGACCAGTTGGCAGCTTCTCTCCCAACGGACTCCGAACGGCGGCACTCGACATTACCTCGGATGGCGCGCACACCATCGATCCTGGTTGCAACTGCGGCCAGGCGGTAAACACGGTGGTCGACATGACTTCCGAAATGAAGGTGCTCACCTCCAACTTTGGCGCGGACAACGCCAAGGGCCCCGTGGTTATCTCCGCGGTCGGCAAATCCGGAGGCAACCGGTTCCACGGCGAAGCTTATATCTATGCCCGGAACGGTGCGTTATCCGCCAGCAACGCGTTCAATAATAGCGAAGGAACCAACCCGCTGACCGGACAAAAAGTAGCCCCGAAGCCGGACACCAACTTTTATTATCCGGGCGGCAACATCGGCGGTCCAGTGATTATTCCTGGAACGAATTTCAACAAGAATCACGACAAGCTGTTCTTCTTTATCGCCTACGAGCGTTATCAACAGACCGTGCAGGACCTCAACCACGATGTGTTCAATTCCGTGGTCCCTGCGCCCTTCGAACGCAACGGCGATTTCAGCGCCGCCAGCATTAAAAATTACTTTGGTTCTACGCTCGGCGCTCAAGGTTACGCGCTCGGCGCGGCAACCGCCAATTCCAGTATCGGAAACAACGGCATTATCCCGCAATCGGAATGGAACTCGGTTGGCGTGAACATGTTTGCGAAACTGATGCCGAAAGCCAACGTCAATCCACAGCAGAACAACGGATACAACTACATTTCGTCCACCACTCACTCGGATAACATGTGGCAGCTCCGTCCGCGCGTGGACTATAGCATCAACGACAACACCAAATTGTTCGTGAGCTACAACCACCAGCAGGATTTGAATCACGACAACAGCACCGCATGGTGGGGAACCAACCCGGCGGTGCCCTATCCCACGCCGTTGGCTCAAGGAAACTACTCCGAATCGGTGACCGCCAACTTAACCAAGGTGTTTAGCTCCACGCTCACCAACGAGTTGGTGTTCACGTTCACCGATCTCTACGTACCGTTTACGATTCCGAATTTGAAGAATTTTACAGCCGATGCGCTGGGAGTGAACTTCAAGCACGTGTTCAACGAAACCGTTAACAACCAGGTCGCGGCGATCACCGGCTGGAGCGACGGTATGGCGAACCTGATTCAACCCAGCGGTTTCGAAACCGGCTCCTTATACGCTCATAAGTGGCTGCCGAGCGTGTCCGACAACCTGTCGAAGGTGTGGGGAACGCATACCGCGAAATTCGGCTTCTACTATGAATGGACCAAGAACCAGCAGCCCAGCAGCAACTACACCAACGGCGAGATGCAGTTCGCCAACTGGGGCCAAGGTTCCACCGGTAACGTTTATGCCGATATGTTGACCGGTATCATCTCCGGCGGATATGCGGAAAGCAACAAAGACCCGCTGGTTCGGATGCACTTCAACACCATTTCGTTCTACGCGATGGATTCCTGGAAGCTCAGCCGCCGGTTAACGATTGATTACGGCTTGCGCGTCGATCACCTGGGTCCTTGGGTTGACGAGAGCGGCAAGGGCGCGGCAGTATTCGTACCCAGCGCTTACAACAACAGCATCGCGGGCGGTGGTACTACGCTGACCGGTTTTGAGTGGCACGCGATCGATCCTTCCATCCCTCTGAGCGGTGCAAAGGGACGGTTCGCTTTCTATAATCCGCGCCTTGGATTCGCTTACGATATTTTCGGAACCGGCCGCACTGTACTCCGCGGCGGTTACGGCACCTATCGTTATCACGACGAGCAGAACGTTCAGGCGGGCGCCATGAGTCTCTCGGGCGGCGCGTACACTTACAGCGTTCCAAATCCTGCGGGCGGAAAGCCGCAAACTTTTGACTATATTGCGAGCATTCAGCCTAAGGCCATCACTCCGGGAAGCGTGGTCGTTCTGAATCCGCGCGACAGCCAGCAGCCCTTTACCCAGAGCTACAGCTTCACCGTTTCTGAGCGTATGCCCTGGTCCTCCACCGCGGAAGTTGCCTACGTTGGCAACCATGCGTCGGACCTCAGCAACTACAACTCAAGCGTCGGCGGTCTAAACGTCCTGCCTGCCGGAACTTTGTTCCAACCGCAGAACATTGGCTTGTTCGGCACCACCGGTAATGTCCACAATAGTCCGAATCAGGTGCCTCTGACACCCTATCCTTTGTACGGGACGATTAAGCAAATCGGACACTTCGAATACTCCAACTACAACTCCTTGCAAACCAGTTGGAACAAGCAAAGCGGACACGCCAATTGGCTGGTCAACTACACGTTCAGCAAAGCGCTGGGTATTCGTGGTGAGAACGGCACCAACGGTGTCGGCGATCCCATTAATATTCGTAACGACTACGGCGTTCTGCCGAACGACAGAACCCACATCTTCAACGCCGCCTATGTGTATCAGGAGGGCAGCCTCTACCACGGAAACAAGTTCGTGGGTGGGGTAGTCAACGGCTGGCAGATCTCGGGTATTACCCAAGTCCAGAGTGGCAGCCCGCTGCAAGCCGTCAACAGCAGCAACTTCGGTATGGGTGGGACCTTCCTCCCCGGCGCGACACTGCCAAATGGCGTGAGCGTGGCTGGCGTGGGACTCTCCAATGAGCTCGTGACCGGAAGCAACGACATCAACATGCAACCGGTTCTGACCTGCGATCCAAGGAAGAATTTGGCGAATCATCAATACATCAACGCCAGCTGCTTCGCACCGCCAACTCCGGGGCACAACGGGTCATTTATTTTCCCGTATCTGAAGGGACCCATGTTCTTCAACAGCGACCTTTCGCTGTTCAAGAACTTCCAGATCTCGGAAGCGAAGAAAGTACAATTCCGGGCTTCGTTCTACAACTTCCTGAACCATCCGCTGACCAGCTATAACCCGGCGGGTGGCGACGGAAACCTGACCCTGGGCTTCAATTCGGCTGGGAAAGTGAGCAACCCGAATTTCGGGTACGCAAACTTCCTGAACGGCAACCGTAACATTCAGTTGGTTCTGAAGTTCTTCTTCTAAATCACTGAACATCTTGAGTAAGGACGGGGCGGCGCAGTCAGGCCGGCCCCGTTTTATTTTGTGCCCCCGTTTTATCTGATGGATGCTATGCTTTCCATCGTGGGTAGGTCTGCCGCGGTTTTCCTCCTCAGTCTCACAGCTCTGGCGCAAACCGATCCGCCCAACTCCGCCGCAGTCTTTCTCGGCAAAGGCAACCAACTCGTCGAGCGGCGGTTGTTCCTGGAGGCCGCCGGCGAATTTCAGAAGGCGCTCGAGATCGAACCCGGCCTGGACGCCGCCCGCTATCAACTCGCGATCTGTTTTTTCGCCCTCGGCCAGAACGACGACTCCCGCCGGCAATTCGAACTGCTGAAAAAGAAGCAGGCTGGATCCTCGCATGAGGTCTCCTATTATTTAGGGCGCATATTGCTTTTGAGCGGCGATTCGGCCGGCGCCATCCGCGAATTGGCTGCGATCACCAAAGATCCCAAAATTCCGGATGCGGATTATTTCCTCGGCCTGGCGTATCTCGACGCAGGCGATCAGAAACTCGGGATTCAATGGCTCGAACACGCCGCCCAAGCCAGGCCTCGGGATTACCACGTCCACTATCGCCTGGCCCGGGTTTATGCGGGCGCTGGACGTAAAGCTGACGCCGATCGCGAGTATGGCTTGTATAACAAATACCGCAACGGGGAGCGCAGCACCGAAGACAAAATGAGGGCGTGCAGTTCGGCGCTGGACTCCAAGGCAGCGGACAAAATCCAGGAAGCCTGCGCTCATCTGGTGGATCAAAACGATCCCGAGAAACTGGAGCTGCTAGCGGAAATTTATGGCGCTCACGGGCATTTTGCCGATGCGGTGGAACCGCTCACGCGCGCAGTACGTCTCGATCCCGGGTCTTATGACGCATGGCACAATTTGGGACTCAGTTATTTCCGGCTGAAGCGGTATCAGGAAGCGCGGCAGCCGCTGGAAAAGGCCGCAGCCTTGCGGCCAGACATTTTCGATACGCTCAACCTGCTGGGAGCGACCCTTTACGTTCTGGGCGACGATAAGGCCGCGCTGCCGGTGCTGGAACGCGCCCACCAACTTCGTCCCGACGACGCGCAACTGAAAGCGGCCCTCGATCAACTACGCAAGTGAACGAGACTCAGATCCAGCAGTTCATCCGCGATGGATTCGTGAAAATCGAAGGCGCTTTCCCGCGCGGCCTCGCCGAGAAAGCCCGTTCCATCCTCTGGCGAGACACGGGCTGCGATCCCGACAATCCCTCCGGCTGGAAAAAGCCCGTCATCCGGCTCGGAATGTACGGGCAGGAGCCGTTTGTCCAGGCCGCAAATACGCCCGCGCTGCACCAGGCATTTGATCAACTGGCCGGCAAAGGGCGATGGCGGCCCCGCACGGATCTGGGGACGTTTCCCATCCGCTTTCCATCGCCGGACGATCCGGGCGACGCCGGCTGGCACGTCGACACCAGCTTTCCGCCCGAGACGGGCAATGCGTCGGATTTCATGGATTGGCGGGTCAACGTGAATTCGAAGGGAAGGGCGCTACTGATGCTCTTCCTGTTTTCGGATGTCGAGGAAAACGACGCTCCGACGCGCATTCGGGTGGCTTCGCACGTCGACATGGCGAGGCGGCTCGCGCCCGTTGGCGACAGAGGCGTGTCGTTGCGAGAACTGGCCGCCAACGGCTTCGCGGAGAGCGCCGCGCGCCGGCAGGTATTGGCAACTGGTGAAGCAGGCACTGTCTATCTGTGCCATCCGTTTCTGGTTCACGCCGCTCAGCCGCACCGGGGAACGCGTCCGCGCTTTCTGGCTCAGCCGCCGCTGTTACCGGCCGAGCCTTTTTTGCTCGATCGCAAGGACGGCGCTTACTCGCCCGTGGAGGAAGCCATCCGCATTGCGTTGCGGGAAGAGGTCTTGACCTAGCCGGAAGGGGCGCATGCTGCCAATTCGTATCCTTGTCCTGGTTGCAGCGATTTGCGGGTGTGGCGAACTGATCGCCCAGCAGAAGCCGCCCGGCGCACCCGAAGTGGTTCTTCGCGGCGGAACTCAGGAAGTCTTGCTCGACTTCGTGGTCCGCGACAAGCATCAGAAACTGGTCAAAGACCTTCGGCAAGAAGATGTGCAGATTTTCGAGGATGGCGTTCCGCAGAAGATCCGCAGCTTTTCGTTCCGCGATGGGCGAAGCGTAGCGCATGCTCCGTCGAGCAATGCCTCGGGGAATGACGCGAGTGCGCTGAAGCTGAATTCCTCGGACCCTCTGCGAGAAATCAACCTGGTCACGCTGGTTTTCGAAGCCATGAGCCCGCTGAGCCGCCGCACGGCGGTGGAACGCGCGCGTGAATTCATCAAGGCTGAAACCGGACCCAATACATGGGTCGGCGTGTATTCGTTGCGCTACCAGCTCGCCGTCTTGCAACCCTACACCACGAACTTGACGCTCCTAAACAAGGCGGTGGATCGCGCCGGCACTGGCGCTTATCAACAGTTCGCCAAAGAAAGCCTTCAAATCGCCGAGCGGATTAATAGTCTCCAGGCCATCGGTTTTAAGGCGCAGCAGTTTCAACCGCTCAATCTCGGATCGGCCGAAGATCGGGGCCCGCAAAACGACGGCGCGTTGGCCATTGCGGAGCTTCAGATGCAAGATCTGATCCTGAAAACGCTGTTTCGCCAGGAGGGGATGCGATCCATCGATGCCCTGCGTACTCTGGTTCGAGAACAAGCGCGCCTGCCCGGCCGTAAAACGGTCCTGTTTTTCTCCGAAGGTTTGATCGTTCCGCCAAGTCAACCTGAGCTCCTGGATTCGGTCATCGGCGAAGCGAACCGCGCCAATGTGAGTTTCTATACCGTGGACACACGCGGCCTGACCAATGTCTCCAACCTGCGCCTCTCGCAATCTTTGAGCGCCGCCATTGCGGACGCCGAGCAGGATAGCCAGATGACTCGGCAGGGTGTGTTTGATCCGGGACCAACAGTGAACTTGACGGATCTTCAAGCCAACGCGCGCCGTTTAGCCGAGCGCACCGGCGGATTCGCCATGGACAACAGTAACGATCTGCGGGGGCCGCTGCAGCGTGTGATGGAAGAAGTCCGGTCGCATTACGAAGTCACCTACGCGCCGCGCTCCGATCGCTTCGATGGGCATTTCCGGAAAGTGGAAGTCCGGCTCGCCAAGACCTCGCTGAGAGTACAGAGCCGCGCTGGCTATTATGCACTCCCGTTGGTGAACGGCGAAACCATTGCCCCGTACGAAATGGCGGCTCTGAATGCCATCAACATGCTTCCCGCTCCGAGTTCCTTCGCCTATACCGCCGGCGTTCTTCGATTCGGCACGGATGCCTCCGGGGAAGTGGATTGCCGCATCGTCTTTGCTGTTCCTGCGAGATCTCTGCAATTTCAGAACGACGCGGGAACGCAATCCTTCCAGATCCATCTCTCGGTCTTGGGATTAGTGAAAGACGAACAGGGCCAAGTGGTGGCAAAGGTTGCGAACGACCTTCCGTTTCGCGCGCCCATCGCTAAGCAGGAGAATTTCGTGGAGGGAAAGGTCACTCTCGCTCTTCCGGTGCACTTGCCGACTGGCCGTTTTCAACTGCAGACCGCGGTAATCGATCGCGAGGCGGATCGGGCCAGCGTGAAAAGATCGGTGCTGATTGTGCCCAGTGGCGGACGCGGTGCGCTCGGACTCAGCGATGTTGTTTGGGTGCGGGATTTGGCGCCGAACTCCGCGCCCGACGCCGCAAATATTTTGTGGAGCCCGGAGGGCGAGATCACGCCGGAACTGGCGCCGGTCTTGACTCCCTCGGGGTCTGCGTCGTTCTATTTCGTCACATATCCTCCCCGTAATTCGCCCGATAAGCCGCAAGCGCAGATCACGATTGAGAGCGATGGCAAGATGGTCACATCGAGCGTTTTGCCGGCACCGGAACCAGATGCGAGCGGGGCGTATCGGTATCGCGTGACCCTCCCGCTAGCGCAATTCTCGCCCGGCGCTTACGAGTTGAACGTGACCGTGAATTACAGCGGAATCCGGACCAGCCGGGAGTCGCTCTTTGAGGTGCGATAGTTCCGCAGTCCAGGCATTTTTCCAGGCCGAAAACATCAGCATTTTGAGCGTCTTGGCGCACTTGGACGTGATACAATTTGGAGAAGGTTCTGGTGATGTTTCCCCTCCGGTTGGTTGTCGCAGCGGGTACCCTTTGCCTCTGCGCTCAGAGCGCGCTACAAGGTCAAACCACCCAATCTCCTCAAGAGCTTTTGAAGGAAGCCGTCACTTTCCACCAACAGGGCAAGCTCGAAGAGGCGATTCACGATTACGAGCTGTTCCTCGATCTCTACCCCGATGCTCCCGAAGTGCGATCCAACCTGGGCGCAGCCTTGGCGGCGACCGGAAAGTACGTACAGGCGATCGAGCAGTATAAGCTCGCGCTGATGAAGAAATCCGATCCGAAACTCCAATTAAATCTGGCGCTGGCGTACTACAAAACGGATGACTTTGGGGACGCAATTGTAGAACTGGAGAAAGTCCATGAGTCGGATCGAGATAACCAAAAGGTTCTGACACTCTTGGCGGATTGCTACGTGCACACCGGCGAGAACAAAAAAGCCATCGATCTACTTTTGCCGGTGTTCAACGCGGGCACCAACGACGTGGCGATCGAGTATGTGTTGGGCACCGCGCTCGCACGCGATGGGCAGGCGGAACTTGCGCAGCGCGTGATCAATCCTCTGATGGAAGGGCCGGATTCCGCGGAGAAGCACATGCTGCTCGGCACGGCCAAGTTCGCAGCGCGCGATTATCCGGGAGCGCTCGAAGAGATACGCAAGGCCGCGGAAATGAATCCGAACCTGCCCGAGGTGAACTCCTACTACGGGCAAGCGTTGTTTTCGAATGGACGCACGGAGGAAAGCAAAGCGCTTTTCGAGAAGGAACTAACGCAAAATCCGAACGACTTTCAATCGAATGTGCATCTGGGCTTGTTATTAAAGCAGGATCAGAAATACGACGAAGCCCTGAAGTTTTTGAAACGCGCCCAGGCGTCGCATCCGGGCGATGTGGCCGTTCGCCTGCAGATCGCGCTGGTCAAGATGGCGCAGGGCAAGGACCAAGTGGCCCTGGATGAACTGGAGGATATCGTTTTCACGTCTCCGAAGTTCTTGGAGGCCCACGTCTCCCTATCCACGCTGTATTACCGGTTGAAGCGTAAAGAGGACGGCAACCGCGAGCGCGAGATCGTGCAGCGGCTCACCGCCGAACGGCAAGCAGAGCAGCCGGCGGCGCGCTTGGGTGCGGACGGCGCCGCGCCATCGCCCACCACAAAGCAATGAAAGCTTTATTCAAGGCGGCGCTGCTGTGTCTGGCGTCCGCGTCGCTGGTTCTGATGCACGCGGAGGAGCCGAAAACTCCGGCGCCCACTCCTCCGGCAGTCCGGCAGATTCAAGTGCAAGCGGAGGCGGCACGAAAGCAAAATCACGTGGACGCCGCGATCGCGCTTTACAAGAAGGGCGTCGGCATCGCGCCCACTTGGGATGAAGGCTGGTGGTCGCTCGGAACCCTGCAATACAGCTTGGGGCATTTTGAAGAAGCGCGTGACGCATTCCTGCACCTGGTTGCCACGCAGCCGAACGTAGGCGCCCCTTGGGCTATCCTCGGACTCTCGGAATTCGAAACCAAGCGATATGATCAGGCGCTTTCGCACCTTCGCCACGCCGCGGAACTGCATTCGGGGCAGAACCAAAGTATCGCGGACGAAGCCAATTTTCACCTGGCTTTGTTGTTAACGCGGAACGAAGAGTACGAAAGCGCGATGAAGATTTTGGGTCTTTTTGCCCAGCGGAGTTTGAATGACGCGAAGTACATCGAGGCCATGGGAATCGCCGCATTGCGCAAACCACTGCTGCCGGCGGAGGTGGTGCCCACCGACCGGCAACTAGTGATGGACGTCGGCCGTGTCATGTACGACGCCACCGCGCTGCGGACCACCGAGGCTGGCGCCGAGTTCAAAATCCTGGTGGACAAATATCCGGAAACTCCGAATATTCATTACCTCTACGGCAGCTTCCTCATGTTCGCCGACGCCAACAACGGATTGCGGGAGATGAAGAAGGAACTGGAAATCTCGCCGGCGCACGTTCCAGCCATGGTGACGATCGCCAACGAGTATATCCAGCGCAAGGAGTTTCAGTCGGCTCTTCCTTATGCCAAAAAAGCCACCGAGCTGCAGCCCCAATCGTTTCCCGCGCACGCCGTTCTTGGACGCGTGTTGGCGGAAGGCGATCTGGATATTCCGCGCGGTGTTCAGGAACTGGAAGAGGCGCGGAAACTGGCGCCCGGAAGTCCGCAGGTGCGCATCGCGCTCGCCACGGCTTACGCCAAAGCGGGCCGGAAGGAAGATGCGGCTCGTGAACGCCGGGAATTTTTGAGGCTGCGTCAGGAAGTCGATTCCACGGAGTCACCGAATTCCAAATGAAACTCCGCGCGGGCTGGCTTCTGTGCGTCGTGGCGGGCACAGCGCCCTTTTTCGCGCGCGCGGACACGAAACCCGTCGACTCGAAACCGGCGATTGACAGCTTCACGCGGAATGTCCGCGAATGCGTGCAATGTCACGCCGCCGAATCCAAGGCGCATCCGCTCACCCCCATGGCTCACGCGGCTGAAACTAACGCTGAGTGCACTGTGTTGAAGAGCCATCCACTCATGAAGCTGCGGTTGGGACGCTACGATTACAAGATCGAGCGGCAGGGCAATCGGAGCATGTATAGTGTGACGGACGGTGTGGAGACGGTAACTTATCCTATTCGATACGCATTCGGGTTAGGCGAAGCGGGACAGACCTACATCCTGGAAAAGGATGGCGAATTCTACGAGAGTTTTGTCAGTTATTATCAAGCCATCGATGCGCTGGATATCACCATCGGCGATCAGCCGCTCAAGCCGTCCAATCTTCGCGATGCCGCAGGCCGCCATATCGGAATTCGCGAGATCGCGACATGTTTCGGCTGCCATACCAGCAACGCCGTGAGCGGCGGGCATCTCACCGAAAACACGCTGCTGCCGGGCCTGACTTGCGAAGGGTGCCATGGTTCCACGGAAAATCATCTGGCCGGTCTAAAAAAGGGCGACGCGCAACTTGCGGCGATGAAGAAACTCACCGGCATGACAGCCGAGGAGAGCTCGCAGTTTTGCGGGCAGTGCCATCGAACGTGGGAATATGTGGCGGAGCATGGACCACACGGCGTGGGCAACGTTCGATTTCAGCCTTACCGGCTGACCAACAGCAAATGCTTTGATGTGGACGACGCACGCATCAGTTGCACCACCTGCCACAATCCACATGAAACGGTCGACCGCGTGGCAGCGCACTACGATGCGAAATGCCAGGCTTGCCACGCTGATACCGGTAAAGCGCGCGCCAAGATTTGCACCGTCGCGAGCAAGAACTGTTCGAGTTGCCATATGCCGAAAACAGAGCTCCCGGGAGCGCATCACAGTTTCACAGATCACAACATCCGGATTACAGCGAACAACGCGCCTTATCCGCAGTGAACGAAAGCAATGAAGGAGTAGAACCATGAGGATCGTTTCGACATTGACGATGATCGTCGCCTTAGTGGCGTCAGGTCTTTCCGCTCAAACGCCCACACCAGCGGCGCCCGCGCCCGACGACAAGGCTTCGTTCAAAGCCGGCGCGGAAGAAACCGTGCTTGACGTCGTGGTGCGCGACAAAAAAGGCCGGCTGGTGAAGGACTTGAAAGAAAGCGATTTCACGGTGATCGACAACGGGACGCCGCGTCCGGTGAAATCTTTCCGGCTTGTGGAGGGAACCGAAGCGATTAACTCCACCGGCGGCCGTATGCAGCTCGATCCGCTACGCCAGCTTCGCTTGATCACTCTGGTTTTCCAAGGCGGCGACCAGAACGCCAAGAAATTGGCGCGCGACGCGGCTTTTGAGCTCATCAAGGGAGAACTGGCCCAGAACGTCTACATCTCCGTGATGGCCATCGACCATAAACTGCAGGCGCTGCAACCGTTCACCAACGATCGTCAACTGCTGCACAAGGCCATTTCGCGCGCCACGGCGTCGGTGAACGATTACACCAACGACACCATCCAGGTGCGCAAGGACCTGGAACAATTGCTCGGCCCGGCACAAGGCGGCGATACCAGTGCTACTGGGCGTGCCAACCAGCTAACGAGCGCGGCGGGATCCGCCTCGGGTCCAGGCGCGGCGAACTCGAGCGGCGCCCAGGCCGCCATGGCTCAGTTGATGGTGACCATTTTGAAAAACGCGCAATCCGACGAATCGCAGGATTGGTCGCGCGCTTCCGTTTTTCCGCTGCTCGATCTGGTGAAGGAACAGTACCGCCTGCCGGGCCGCAAGACCATTCTGTACTTCTCCGGCGGATTCCCGATCACGCAAAGCGTCGAAGATCCGTTCAAGCAAATCATCAGCATCGCCAACCGGGCCAACGTCAGCTTTTATAACATCGACATCAACGGACTGACGACGTACAGCACCGCGGGCAACGCCAATAGCGCGCTGGCCGATGCAGGAGCATCATCGGCGAAGAATGTCACCAGCAGCACCACGGGAATTTCCACGATGGAAGCGCAGGCGGCGGATCAGGCGCTGGATGCGGGCAAGAGGGATACGCAGCTCACTATTAAAATGCTCGCCGAGCAGACCGGCGGCGTCCTGATCGCCAACACCAACGACTTCCGGGGCGCCATCCGCAAAGTCACTGAAGACGTGCAGAGCTATTACGAAATCACCTACGATCCGCAAATTCAGAAATACGATGGAGCGTTTCGCAAAGTGGTGGTTAAGACCGACATGGCCGATCTCCGGGTGCAATCGCGTGCCGGTTACTTCGCCCTGCCTCCGAATCTGGTTCAGGGAGGCCAGATGGTCGCTTCTTACGAAGTGCCGCTGCTGCAGGCATTGGAAACTCAGCCATTAAAGACTGACTTCGCATTCCAGGCGGCCGCGATGAACTTCCGCGCCGCGAACGGGGGCATTTGTGAAGTGGTGGTGGACATTCCGGTGGGTGGACTCACTTTTGAAGAGAACAAACAGGCCGGGTTCTTCGACGGAAAACTCGCGTACGTCGCCGTCGTGAAAGATGCGGACGGGCAAGTGGTCAAGAAACTTCGCCAGGAAGTTCCGCTGCGCGTAACTCCGGATAAATTGGCCGCTTATAAAGCCTCCAGCCATTTCATTTACGACGAGAGTGTCACTCTGGGGCCCGGGCGCTACACGCTTGAGACGGCAGTTCTCGACATGCAATCGCAGAAGATGAGTGCGAAAAAATCCAGCTTCGTCATTCCTGCGCCGTCGGAGCAGCTCGCAGTGAGCAGCGCATCCATGATCCGGAGCACGAAAGTGAAAGACGCCACAGCCAAGGCCGACGATCCCATGCTTATGGCGGACAAAGTGATCCTGCCGATGGTTAATCCAATTTTGAAGAAGGCCGATTATGACGCTCTTTCGTTTTACCTGACCATTTATCCGGACAAAAAGAATTCCGAGAAGCCGAGCATGATGATGATCTTCAGCAAGGATGGGCAGGTGCTTGGGCAAGCTCCCGCGCCGCAACTCGGAGAGCCGGACGCGCAGGGCCGGATTCAATATGTCGCCACCGCGCCCGCGTCGGCTTTGCCGCCGGGCAATTGGGAGATTCGCTTTGTCGCGCAACAAGGCAAGGAGACCGCGGATTCTTCGGTAACGTTCACGCTGCAGTAGGAATGCCATGAAACAAGCCTTGGCGCTTTGTCTTTCGATTCTGGGCGTCGCACCTTTGATCCTACTGGCCCAGGAAAGGACCGCCATCCAGAGCTCGGGTGAGGAGGTGCTTCTGGATGTCGTCGTGCGGGACAAGAAGGGTCACGCCGTCACCAATCTGGATCAGCGGCTGTTTACGGTGCTGGATGAAGGCGTGCCGCGCGACATCACTTCGTTTCGCCTGGTGAAGGGAGCCGAAGCGATTTCCCTGGGCAACGGCGGCGCCGCCGCCACACAGACGCTCGACCCAATCCGGCAAATTCGTCTGGTCACTTTGATCTTCGACAAAATGAGCCAGAGCGAACGCGTTTTCGCCCGGCAGGCCGCCATGGAGTTGTTGAAAACGGAATTGCCGCCGAACCGGTACATGGCGGTTTTTACGCTCGGAAATGAACTGCAAGCCATCCAGGGATTCACCAACAAGCGCGATTTATTAATGAAAGCCGTGGACAAAGCCACCAGCCGGCCATCGTCCCAGTTTTCCGCCGATAACGACCAGTTGCGCGAGGAAGCCGAGAAAGCGCTCGGTGCGAATCAAACGGGCAATCAGGACATGATCACCCGTCTTGGCCAGTTGGCTGCGAATGTGACCACTCCCGCGGCGGGATTCGATGCCATGTTCGCGCGGTCGATGATTGAGATGATCTCCTTCGGCGAACGGTCGGAAATGTCGTACGCCGGCCGCTCCACGATTTGGGCTCTGCTCGCCGCAGTGCGCGGCCAGTCCCAATTGCCCGGCCGCAAAGCCCTGCTCTATTTCTCGGAAGGCTTCGCTATTCCGCAGGGTGCGGAAGATGAATTTCGCGCCGTCATCAGCGCGGCGAACCGGAACAACCTCAGTTTCTATCCGGTCGACGCGCATGGTTTGGCTTCCACCGGCGGAAATAAAAAAGCCACCGAAGGGCTTTCCGGTGCGATGGCGGCGTCGTCGCAGAGCTCCGTGTTGGGATTAGGCGGCGCTGACGTGTTTCAGCCGAAAACGGAAATCGTAATGTCGGCGGACCTTGCTATCAATGCGAACCGGATGAACATCCAGGATACGCTTGCGATGCTCGCCGATCAGACCGGCGGTTTTCTGACGGCCAACACCAACGATTTCACCACGCCCATGCATCGGGTGATGGATGAAATCGATACGTACTACGAGATCACTTATATTCCGCACGTCGAAAAGTACGACGGCAAGTTCCGGCATATCTCGGTGAAGGTGGCGAACAACGACCTGACCGTGCAGTCCCGAGCCGGATACTTTGCGCTGCCGCCCGACCTGGTGCGAACTTCCGGCCTGAACTCTTACGAAATCCCGTTGCTGCACACGCTCACCGACATGCGTGTGAATCGCGCGATGCCGTTTGAGTCCGGCGGCATGCATTTCCGCGGCGATGGAAACATGGAAACTTGCGGCGTTCTGATCGACATGCCCCTGAGCAACGTAACGCTGCGCGAGGAGCGCGGCAAGGATAAGATCACCGGCGGCTTCGCGTATCTGGCCTTGATCAAGGACGTCAAAGGCGCGGTGGTGAAAAAGCTGCAAGGCGAGATGCCGCTCGAACTGACCAAGGATCAAGCGTTGTCGCTCAAGCAGAGCCGCTTCACGGATGTCGACTATGTAGATTTGCCCGCGGGCTATTACACGCTGGAAGTAGCGGTGCTCGATCGGGAGAGCGCACAAACCAGCGCGCGGCGCAGCGCGATGTTCATACCCAAGCGCCGGGAAGGTCTGGCGATGAGCAGCGTGGCGCTGATCCGGAAGTGGCGGCCGAAAGAGCCGGACGCCGGCGCTGACGATCCGTTTGTGGTCGGGGACAAGACCGTGACGCCGTCCCTGCTTCCCAAAATCAATAAGTCTTTATCCACGTCGTTGCCGTTTTATCTGGTGGTTTATCCCAGCGCGAAAAATCCGGCCAAACCCGAAATTTCCATCGAATTCGACCGCCAGGGCGTGGTGAAACGCGTGGCGGCAGCCCCGATGGATGCGCCGGATGCGGAAGGGCGTATCCAGTACGTAGCCAATGCGCCGATCGGTCAGTTCGATCCGGGTTCCTATGCAGTGCGTTTTCTCGTGCGGCAGGGCACGGAGGTCGCCGAAGAACATTTCTCCATCAATCTGGAGCCATAAAGTTGGAGAACACCCCGATGAGAAAATTCACCTTCCTTTGTTCCGTTGCAGCCTGCGTTAACGTATTTGCACAGCAGCCAGCGGCCCAGACTGGCGCTGGATCCGAACATGTCGTCCTGCGCGGGGGGACGCAGGAAGTGTTGCTGGACGTGGTGGTCCGGGATAAAAAGGGGCAGCGGGTGGCTAATCTCAAACCCGCCGATTTGGAAATTCTGGACAACGGTGTCGCGCGCAAGATCCACAGTTTCCGCCTAGTGGAAGGCGATGAGACGCTCGCAGGCGGCGCACCGGCCACTCGGCCGAAGCCTGGGGAGCCGGCTCCGCCAAAGCGCCCGGTAGACGTGGAGCGACCCATCCGGCTAGTAACCCTGATCTTCAATCGGCTGGATTTGAACGCCCGAACCATCGCGCGCACCGCCGCCTTGGATCTCTTGAAGAACGAGTTCCCGCAGAACGTCTACATGGGCGTACTGGTGCTGGGCGATTCCCTGCAGGCGCTGCAGCCGTTTACGAACAATATTGAGCTGCTCCGAAAAGCGGTTCTGCGTGCCACCAGCGGAGCTTATACGGAATTCATTTCCGATTCGGCGCGCATCGAGCAGGAGATGCAGCAGCAAATGGGTCCGGCGACAGCAGGTGAGAGCGTTGGGGAGCAGGCGCAAGGCATGAGCGACGCCACCGGCGGATCGGGTGGCAAAGGCCCCAGCGGTGATCCCGCGGGCGCTGCTATGGCCCAGATGATGCTCAACATGCTGATGTTGGCCCGGACG
>Ga0070734_10000900_pt1 | contig 50650 bp, 37 predicted proteins | sample Coa_R1_8_FD_66444 | JGI IMG/M metagenome (GOLD analysis project Ga0070734, IMG submission 66444) | Surface soil microbial communities from Centralia Pennsylvania, which are recovering from an underground coalmine fire - Coalmine... | ecosystem: Environmental > Terrestrial > Soil > Unclassified ...
TACTTCAATATCGTTTCGCGAGTAGGGCCAGTTCCACGAAGGCATCAGCACCGTCTGCGCCTTCGCATACCGCAGAATCACCGTCGCTTCGTCATCCACCTTTGGATAGACATCCGGCTTTTCCGTCTGCGCAATCGCCGTCACGCTGATGGGAGCTTGTCCGTGCATCAGAACCGTGGAAAAATCGGCCCCGTAGCAGCCGAAATCGAATAGCGCGCCGCCGCCGTTCTGCACCGGATCGGTCAGCCACGGCAGCCATTCCGGACCCACACCAATCTCCTTCGGCCCTCGATGGCCCGTGTGCGCGATAATCCGTCGCAAATCGCCCAGTTTGCCTTTACCCGCCACGTCGAAAAGCTCCAGCGAATTTGGCTGCCAGGTAATGAAATAGTTCGTCAGCACTTGCACGTGATGTTCGCGCGCCGCCTTGCGAATCGCCAGCGCATCTTCCAGCGTGGTCGCCAGCGGCTTTTCCACCATCGAACTGATTCCATGCCTCGCCGCGGCCTCAATAATCTTTCGGTGGTCGACAATCGTCGAATAGACCAGCACCGCATCCGGTTTCTGCTCGGTCAGCATCTTTTCCAGGTCGTTGTACACCGGCACCGTTTCCAGAATGTGAAAACTCTTGGCGTATTGTTCCGCAAGCGGCTTCTGTGGTTCGTAAATCGAAACCAACTTCACATCGGGATGCTGCGGCAGCATCTCAAACAAGCTGCCCACATGGCCGTGAACCAATCCGACAATCGCCACGCGAACCGGCGGTTTCTCCTGTGCCGAAGTGTCGATGTTCATAAACAGAATCGCGGCGCACAATGCGGCGCACGTCACTAAAATTCGCTTGCCCACTTTTCACCTCCTGAAGTCGCTAACATCTTAAACCACATGGCGCCTCTTTCAATAGAAGCCGGCTGCGCTACACTTTTCGCATGGCGAAAAACTGGAAAACAAAACTGATTCATCCCGACGCGCACGCACCCGAGGGATTTTCTTCGCTGGCACCGCCGACCTATCGCGGCTCGACCGTGCTGTTTCCGAACGCCGCTACGGTCCAGGACACCTGGGACCAGCACGCCGTCGGCTATACCTATGGCCTGTACGGAGCGCCGACGACGCTCGAACTTGCCGCGCGGATTTGCGAGCTCGAAAACGGTTACCGGACTTTTATCACTCCGGGCGGGCAGGCGGCGATTTCGCTGATTAATTTTGCGTTCCTGAAAGCGGGCGACCACATTCTGGTTCCCGAGAGCATTTACTATCCGAACCGGAAATTCTCGATCGAAATATTGCAAAGATTTGGCATCGAAGTCGGATTCTATCCGCCGACCATCGGCGCAGGAATTAGTTCGCTCTTGCGAAAGAATACACGGCTCGTTTGGTGCGAAAATCCCGGCTCGATCTCTATGGAAGTGCAAGACGTTCCCGCCATCGCCGCTGCTGCACACCATGCCGGCGCGCTGGTGGTGCTCGACAATACCTGGTCGGCGGGAATTTATTTCGATGCGTTCGCGCACGGAGTGGACGTAACGATGCAGGCGCTGACGAAATATGTGGGCGGCCACAGCGATTTTCTGTTGGGCTCGATCACGGTGCGCGACGATGCGGCGTACCAGAAGATCGGTCTGGCGCATCAACTTTTCGGCTGCGCCGCATCGCCCGATGATTGCACGCTCGCTCTTCGCGGGCTGAAGACTCTCGCGGTCCGTCTTGCCGCGATTGAAAAATCCGCGCTCGCTCTCGCGCAATGGCTCGCGGCCCGACCGGAAGTCGAACTCGTCCTTCATCCGGCGCTTCCTTCCTGCCCAGGCCACGAATTCTTCAAGCGCGACTTCACCGGCTCGACTGGCGTCTTCTCCATCGTTTTCAAGAACCACTTCGGCAAAGAGCAGGTCCACGCGTTCGTGGACAATCTTGCACTTTTCAAAATCGGCTACAGCTGGGCCGGCGTCACCAGTCTTGCCGTCGCTTACGACTTCGGCTCGCGCCCCGGCCGCCCCGACTACCAGCACCGCATCGTCCGCTTGAACGTAGGATTGGAAGATATGGCCGACCTGCAGACAGATTTGGCGCAATCGCTGGAAAAAATGAGTTGAAGCGGGGGCGGTGAGGGGCCACACCCCCATTCTTATTGCAAGTGTGCGCAACCCATTCAAATGAATGGAGTTACAGCGGAAATTGGAATGCCGGTTTGTGCAAAGAGTGCGCAAGGCGATGAAAAGAAAAGAGTTACTTAACGGCACGAGGCGCGATTGCGGTAAGTTATTGAAAAGGGAACGGTTTACAGGACAATTGAGGTGGGATTGCTGGCGAAAAGCGCGCACGGAGGTCCATCCTTACCCTCCGCTTACCTACAACGATATATTATAAAGTAGGAATCGGCCCAAGTCAATGGAAAACGCAAGGCCTGAGCGAAGTTCGGCGGTTACGACTTCCAGTGGAGGGTGACCGGGCCATCCATCGGGTGGGGCTTGGGCTGTCCGGTGAGGCGCTCTTCGAGCACATTCGCTTTGAGCGCGAAATACCACTTTGCGGGACGGTCCGCGTCGTCGATGAGCATCAGGCGCGGATTGTGTTTTAAGCCCTCGGACTGCTGGATCATTGTTTCCTGATCCTGGCGCAAGAACGTTTTGGCAAAACTGCGGAAGACAAACACGGGAAGCGGAACGTTCCAGGCGGCGACGAAATCGATGCGGCACAAATCGCGACGCACCGGAGTAACGGTGGCGCGGCTGGAAAACCAGAGTTTGCCGGTCTGAATGATTTCGGTGCGCATGTTCGGCAAAACAAAGTCGATCGTCGTGGTGACCGGAGCGCCGGTCATTTTCTTGAGTAACTGGTACGGAGCGCTGTTGGTGCTCGGCGAGTGCGGGCTCATGCGAAAACCGTTCGGGATCGGCTCGAACTTTTTTTCTTTTTCGTGGATGCTGCGGCGGCTGCGCCAGAACCAGGATTGATGGACGAACGGGCCATGCGCGGGGTCCATCAAGCCGATGATTCCGTGATCGACATGCGACGGCAAATCGCAGAAGAGCTGCGTGCTCTTGTAACGTTCGCCAAATTTCGCTAGCTCCGGCGCGGGAGAAAGCTTTTCCGGCACGCGCCCGCCCGGCGAGGTCATGTAAACCCAGACATAGCCGTCGCGCTCTTCACAGGGATAGTGGCCGGCAAAAACGCGCTCGACCTTTAATTTGTCCTGGCTTGTGAGCGACGGAATTTCCATGCACTGGCCACTGCAGGCATCAAGGCGCCAGCCGTGATAACTGCACTCGACGGACTTGCCGTCGAATCGTCCGTAAGAAAGCGGAATTCCGCGGTGCGGACAGGCGTCTCGCATGGCAAACGCGCGGCCATCGCTGGTGCGGCCAAGCACGAGCGGAACTTCCAGCAACATCGCCGTGGCAAGCCTCAAACCGCGAATTTCTTCGCTGCGCAACGCCGGATACCAAAAATCCCACAAGAATCCCGCGTCCGTCACAGCGTTTGTCCCTTGCTGCACTTCGCTATCCACGAAACTCGCCATTCTCGCCGCTTCGCTCATCGTTGTGCATCGTAGTACACCGCGTGCCGCCCCAGCAACCGCGCGCAGGCGGCGATTGCCCGATATTCCGTTTGGCGTTATTCTATTGAGGCAATGTACGCCGCGTTTTATTAGCGCTCCCTCCTTACGCCTGCCTACCGGGCGGGCCGTCCTCATTCCTCGACGCACAGATTTCACATTGTCTTTGCCACTCCGCGCCGATGCGCCGCGAGTGCTTAACGAAAGGAATTCCGAAATGCCAGTTCTATCGCTCACCGAAAAACTCGACCAGCTTGACGCGCGCTATGAAGAGATGACGCAGCAACTTTCTTCCGCCGAAGTCGTGAACGATTCCGCGCGGCTGCAAAAGCTCGCAAAGCAACATTCCGAATTAGAGGAGATCGTCAGCAAGCACCGCGAGTTCAAGCAAATCGAAAAGGATCTGGCGGGTGCGCACGAAATGGTCGTCGAGTCCGAAGACGCCGACATGCGGCATATGGCGCAGGAAGAGGAGAAGCAGCTGATCGAGCGACGCGACGCCATTGAACGCGAGCTGAAACTTCTGCTGCTGCCGAAAGATCCGAACGACGATAAGAGCGTCATCGTGGAAATTCGCGCGGGGACCGGTGGCGACGAAGCCGCTCTCTTTGCCGGTGAACTTTTTCGCATGTATTCGCGGTACGCGGAAACGCAGGGCTGGAAAGTGGAGATTCTGGAAAGCTCTCCGTCATCGCTGGGCGGACTGAAAGAAGTTGTCGCGGCGATTCAGGGGAACAAGGTTTATTCAAAACTGAAATACGAAAGTGGCGTGCACCGCGTGCAGCGCGTGCCTGCAACCGAAACGCAAGGACGCATTCATACCAGCGCCGCAACCGTTGCGGTGTTGCCCGAAGCCGATGAAATCGACATAAAAATCGAGGCGAAAGATTTGCGCATCGATACGTTTTGTTCGTCCGGCCCAGGCGGACAATCCGTGAATACAACGTACTCCGCTGTGCGCATCACGCACTTGCCTTCCGGACTCGTCGTTTCACAGCAGGACGAAAAATCGCAAATCAAAAATCGCGCAAAGGCAATGCGCGTGCTTCGTACGCGGCTGTATGAAATGGAATTGGAAAAGCAGCAAGCCGCGTTGGGCGCGGAACGCCGCGGGCAAATCAAGACCGGCGACCGCAGCGAAAAAATCCGCACGTACAATTTCCCGCAAAACCGCGTGACGGATCACCGCATCGGCTTGACCCTGCACCAGCTGACCGATGTGATGGAAGGCAAACTTCCGCCGATCGTCGACGCTCTCTCCGGTCATTACGAGTCTGAACGGCTCAATCAGGAACTTGCCGCGAGCTGATCGCCGGCTGGCGATTCATCGAACATGGATTTTCGCTCCGCACTCAAACACGGGATCGCGCAATTGCGCGCAGCCCACGTCACCGCAGACACGCTCGCAGCGGAGTTGCTGCTGCTTCATGCAACGCAGCGCGAGCGGACCTATCTCTATTCGCATCCGGAAGCGGAACTCACCGCGGACGAAGAACGCGCGTATCAAACGCTACTCGGCCGCCGTGCTTCCGGCGTGCCGGTGCAACATCTCACGGGCAAACAGGAGTTTTGGGGGCTCTCGTTCGAGGTAACGCCTGACGTCTTAATTCCGCGGCCGGAGACCGAACATCTGATCGAAGTCGCACTTGATCGCCTCGCACTGCGCGAACTTCGCGCGGGGCGGCCAAATAAGAATGACGGCGCAGGATTGCGGGTCGCCGACATCGGCACGGGCTCTGGCTGCATCGCCATTGCCCTTGCGAAAGAATTGCCGCAAGCACAATTCATCGCGCTCGACCTTTCTCCCGCATCTTTGGCTGTCGCGCGACGCAACTCAGAAAAACATGCTCTCGAGAATCGCATCGAGTTTCTCGAATCGAATCTTTTCGATAGAGTGGCAGCCCAATTCGATCTGATCGTCTCGAATCCGCCCTACATCGGCCGCCGCGAGGCGCCGTCGCTCGCACGCGAAGTTCGCGACCATGAACCCGCACTTGCGCTCTACGGCGGCGAAGAGGGCTACGAATTTTATGGAGAGCTAATCGCGCAATCCGCCCAACATCTTAGGCCCGGCGGACTCCTCGTGTTGGAGCTCGGCCACGATTCCCTTCCCGCGGTACAGCCTCTGCTCGACGCACCAATCTGGACAAACGTTGGCGTTACGAATGACCTCGCCGGAATTCCGCGCGTCATCGCTACGGAACGCGCCTAAGTTGTCGGCGCGACTCCGGCGGCGTAGGCTACCTCCATGCCGGACCTGGCGCGATTTCGAGCGTTACATGCAGGCGCGGAAGAACTTTCGACGCCGTCGATCGCGAACATTCTTCACGTAGACATGGATGCGTTTTTCGTGTCAGTGGAATTGCTTGAACGGCCCGAGTTGCGCGGCAAACCGGTAGTCGTGGGCGGACGGCCCGATCAACGCGGCGTCGTTTCGGCCGCAAGCTACGAAGCGCGAAAATTCGGCATTCATTCCGCGATGCCGCTTCGCACCGCGGGAAAACTCTGCCCGCACGCGGTTTTTCTCGATGGCCATCACGCGAAATATTCAGAATGGAGCGACCGCATCGCGTCGATCCTCGCGCGATTTTCTCCCGTCGTGGAGATGGTTTCCGTGGACGAAGCGTATCTCGATTTTGCCGGCACCGAGCGCATGCACGGTCCGCCGCTTGCCGCAACGGACAAATTGCTCCGCACGATTACGCGCGAAACCGGGCTGCCGTGTTCCGGAGGCCTCGCTACAACGCGGCTAACCGCAAAAGTCGCGAGCGATCAGGGAAAGCCGCGCGGGCTGGTGTGGGTCGCGCCGGGGCAGGAAGCGAAATTCCTGTCGCCGCTGCCAGTGCGAAAAATTCCCGGAATCGGCGAAGTTACGGAGCGGGCGCTTCGCGCGCTTGGAATTGACACCGTCGCGCAGCTCGCGGAATTTTCTGCGGAAAAGCTCGAGAAAATCTTTGGCCAGTGGGGCACGGCGCTCTATCGGAAGGCGCGCGGCGGCGATTCGTACGAATTCATTGTCGACGCCGAGCCGAAATCCATTTCGCACAATCACACGTTTGGCGAAGACACGAGCGACGTCGAAGCGCTGCTCTCGATGCTCAGCCTGCTTTCGCAAAAGACATGCAAACGGTTGCGTGAAGCGGGGCTCGCTGCCAGGACTCTCACGCTCACGATTCGCTACGCCGGATTCGACACATACACTCGTTCGCGCACGACGCCCGATCCGGTGCATCTCGACGCGGATATTCAGCGCGTGTTCCGGGCGCTTTTCGAAGAACACCGGAATAAAAAACGGAAGATTCGGCTGCTGGGCACGACGCTCAGCAATTTCACGCACGGCGGCGAACAACTTGCTCTGCTCGACGCCGCGCGCCGCGAAAAACTGGAGAAACTGACCGAGGCGGCGGACAAGCTGCGCGACCGCTTCGGCTTTGGAAAAATTCAATTTGGCGGCTCGCTGAAACGAGACGATTGAACTTCTTTGTCACGCCGCATTTTGCCGCAATGCCCTATACTTTTGCGATGCCGTCTCGCGATTCAACTTCGAATGGCCCCTCGGGGCACCGTGCGCCGCAAGGACCAAGCCTCTGGAACCGGCTCAGCGAAGGCCGCCGCATTGACGAACTGTGGTCGCAATTCACCGCGGACGCGCGAGCGAGCTACGGGTTTTACGGGAAAGATGTCGACTGGGAAGAAATCGGCAAACTGGCATGGTGGCGGCGGCCGCTGCCCGTTGCGAGAGCGATGTTCACGGCGATGCTTTACAAGCTCACTGCCGCACGGCGTGTGCTGCTTGTGGTGGCCCTGGTAATGCTGGTGATGTCCGGCTTCAAGTTTGAATTTCCGGGGAAATCCACGATTGAAGTTCGTTTTGAACTGTTTGCCGCGTTGATTTTTCTGTTTTTGCTGTCGCTAGAATTGGCAGACAAAGTTACGATGAAACGCGACCTGGAAATCGCGCGCGAAATTCAATCGTGGCTGGTGCCTTCCGAAGCGCCGGTTGTTCCGAACGCGGATGTCGCGTTCGCGACTCGGCCGCAAAATTCCGTCGCCGGCGATTACTACGACGCGTTCTACCCTCTCGGAAATTCCGGCGGAAGTGAAAAACTTTTTCTCGTGATTGCGGACGTTGCGGGGAAAAGCATTCCGGCGGCGCTGCTGATGGCGACGTTCCAGGCGAGCCTGCGCACGATCGCCGGAGAAGGCGTTCCGCTCGCGGAACTCGTGCTGCGGCTCAACCGGTACGCAACGGCGCACAGCCTCGACGGCCGCCGCTTTACCACGGCGCTTCTTGCGGAATACGATCCGGCCACGCGCCATCTCGAATACATCAATGCCGGGCACAACAATCCGATTTTGAAACGCAAAGACGGCACGATCGAGCGGCTCGATATTGGCGGCGTTCCACTCGGAATCGAGCCTGGTTCTCAATATCAAATTGGATCGGCCAATCTTGCCTCGGGAGATCTCCTCGTTCTTTTTACCGACGGCATGGTGGACGCGTTCAATCACACCGGTGAAGAGTTCGGCGATCCGCGCCTGATCGCATGCGTGAAAATGCTGCAGGGCCACAACGCGCAGCAGTCCATGCAATACCTGATGCAGCAGGTGGACAATTTCGTCGGCGCGACGCGGCAATTCGACGACATCACCTGCCTCGTTTTGCGCTGCCAGTAGCAGCGCACGCAGATTCGCGAAACTTTCCTGATTCCATCGCGTCCAGTGCATAATCGGCTTGTGAACGCGCGCGAACTTGCCAATTCGATTTGTGGCACGCTGCAACGCAACGGCTTTCAGGCGTTGCTTGCGGGTGGCTGTGTGCGCGATCCGCTGCTCGGCCGCGTGCCCGCAGACTATGACGTAGCTACAGACGCGACGCCTGAGCAGGTGGCGGAGCTATTTCCGGAAAGCGTCGCGGTCGGCGCGCAGTTTGGCGTGATTCTGATTCCCGCCGAGAATTTCAAAGTGGAAGTCGCAACGTTCCGTTCAGATGTCGGTTACACGGACGGCAGGCGGCCCGACGCGGTCATCTATGCCAAGACGCCGGAAGAGGACGTCCTTCGGCGCGATTTCACCATCAACGGTTTGCTCATGCGCCACGACACCGGTGAGATTCTCGATTTCGTCGGGGGCCGCGAGGACTTGAAAGCGGGAATCATCCGCGCGATCGGCGATGCGGACAAGCGCATCGAAGAAGACAAACTGCGTATGTTGCGCGCGGTGCGCTTTGCCGCACGATTCCGATTCGAAATCGAAGCGGCGACGTTTCGCTCGATCCGCAAGCAAGCCGAAAACATTCATCAGGTGTCCGCGGAACGGGTTCGCGAAGAGCTCACAAAAATGCTCACAGAGGGCGCGGCCGGCGATGCATTCCGACTGCTCGATCGAACCGGGCTGTTGCAAAAAGTTTTGCCGGAGATTTCCGCGATGAAAGGCGTCGAGCAGCCGCCCCAATATCATCCGGAAGGCGACGTCTGGGTTCACACCTGCATGATGCTGGACGGCATTGCGGCGGGCAGTTCACCGACTCTCGCATGGGGCGTGCTACTGCATGATGTCGGTAAGCCCCCGACATTTCGCTCCGCCGCGGAAACCGGGGATCGCATCAGGTTTGACGGTCACGTGGAAGTCGGCGTCCGCATGGGTGCTGAAATCTGCCGTCGCCTAAAGATGTCCAACGACAACACCGACCAAATCCTTGCGCTGATCGCGAATCACATGAAGTTCAAGGACGCCGAGCAGATGCGCGCGTCGACACTCAAAAAATTCGTGCGCATGCCGAAGTTCGACGAACACATGGCCCTGCATCGCCTGGACTGCCTTTCCAGCCATCGTCATCTCGACGCTTACAATTTCGTCCACGACTTTCTCGCTCGCACTCCGCCAGAACAAGTGCGGCCTCCCCGCCTTCTCACGGGCAATGACTTGCTCTACATGGGACTCGATCCCGGGCCGAAGTTCCGGGAAGTGCTCCAGGCGGTCGAAGACGCTCAACTAGAGGGAGCCATCCAAACCAGGGATGAGGCAATGCGCTTGGCCGAAGAAGCGTATCGTGGTGTCAAACATCAGTGAAGGAAAGCGCTCAGAACGCCGATAGAGACGAGTAGGAGTCTAATACGACGAAGACAAAATCGCTTAAGTAATTGATAATAATATATTTACTTGGATTATTTGCGTCACAAACCGAAGATGTGTAGAATCTTAGTATGGCAAGCTAAGATTTGTTGCGGCAAGGATTCGCAGCTGTGTACCTTTACCGATTGCCCCGCATCTAACGCTTCACAGCCTTTAGGTTTTTCTTCCTCTAGGCCGGACTGAGGACCCCATGGCAGACAAAAAGAACGCAGTTCCAGAGACTTTGCCAATTCTTCCGGTTCGGGACACTGTCCTGTTTCCGGGCGCAATTCTCCCGCTCACGGTAGGCCGGGAGAGTTCGCTGGCATTGGTCAGCTCTCTGACAACAGATGAAGACAAGTATTTGGGAGTGGTCGCGCAACTCGATCCGAGAATTGAAGACCCTGCGGCTGCCGACCTCCACAAGGTGGGAACCTTTGCCAAGGTTCACAAAACCGTAAAAATGCCCAACGGCAACGTGGTGATCTTTCTGGAAGGTTTGCAGCGCATCCAGGTACAGGAATTAATCGGTTTGCGCCCATTCCTGCAAGCGCAGGTGGAAGCGCTGCCGGACGTCCAGGGCGACCAGGACAACGAGCTGGAAGCGCTTCAGCGCAACGCGCAGGACCTGTTTCGCGATGTCGTCAGCCGTTCGCCACAGCTTTCGGACGACCTCCAGGCAGCCGCTGCCAATATTGACGATGCCGGCCGCTTGACCGATTTCATCTCGGGCAACTTGCCTTCACTCTCGACGCTTGTTCGGCAAGAGCTGCTCGAAACATCGAGCGTCCGCAAGCGCCTCGAGACGCTGATCCGCGAACTTTCGAAAGAGCTGGAAGTTCTCGAACTCCGCTCGAAGATTCACGAACAGGTTCAGGAACAAGTGAGCCAGAACCAGCGCGAATATTTGCTGCGCGAGCAGATGAAAGCCATTCAAAAGGAACTCGGCGAAAGCGACGATTCGCAGCAGGAAATCGACGAACTGCGCAAAAAAGTCGAAGAAGCCGGCATGACCGCGGAAGCCAGGAAAGAGTGCGATCGCGAATTGAAGCGCCTCTCAAAGATGACGCCGGCGTCCGCCGAATACATGGTGAGCCGCACCTATCTCGAATGGATGACATCGCTGCCCTGGAGCAAATCCTCGGGCGCCGCGGAAATCGACATTCCCAAGGCTCAGGCGATCTTGAACGAGGATCACTACGATCTCGAAAAGGTAAAAGAGCGCATCCTCGATTATCTTGCAGTCAAGAAGCTCCAACCGGGCATGAAGGGCCCGATTCTTTGCTTCGTCGGCCCTCCAGGCGTCGGCAAGACCTCGCTCGGCAAATCGATCGCACGGGCGCTCGGGCGCAAATTCGTGCGCATCGCGCTCGGCGGCATGCACGATGAAGCGGAAATCCGCGGCCATCGCCGGACCTACATCGGCGCGCTGCCCGGGCAAATCATCCAGGGAATCAAACGCGCGGAAACCAACGACCCCGTCCTGATGCTGGACGAAGTCGACAAACTCGGCCGCGATTTCCGTGGCGATCCGTCCGCGGCATTGATGGAAGTGCTCGACCCGGAGCAAAACGCTACCTTCCGCGATCATTATCTCGACGTGCCGTTCGACCTTTCAAAGGTCACGTTCATCGCTACGGCAAACTGGATGGATCCCATTCCAGAACCGCTGCGCGACCGCATGGAAATCATTGAACTCCCTGGCTACACGGGAGAGGAAAAGCTCCATATCGCGCACAAATACCTGATTCCCAAGCAGGCCAGTGAACACGGATTGAAGGTCGGCGAGCAACTTGAATTTACCGATCCGGGCTTGCAGGAAATCATTCACAGCTTCACACGGGAAGCCGGCGTCCGGAATCTCGAACGCGAAATCGGTACCATCACGCGCAAGCAGGCGCGGCGCATTGCCGAAGGCAAGACCGACAAGATGATCGTCACTCCGGAAATCGTTCGCGAATTTCTCGGCGTGCCGAAGTTCCGCACCGAACGGGAAATTGACGAGCGCGTCAAGCAACCAGGCGTTTCCGTCGGTCTCGTCTGGACCCCTGTCGGCGGCGACATCGTCTTCATCGAAGCCAGCCGCATGCGCGGTGGCAAGCAGTTCACCACGACCGGCCATCTCGGTGAAGTGATGCAAGAGTCGATGACCGCCGCGCTCACATGGGTTCGGTCGAACGCGGAAAAATACGCGATCGATCCGGACTTCTTCCGCAAGCAGGATATTCACATTCACGTGCCTTCGGGAGCAGTTCCCAAAGATGGCCCGTCCGCGGGCGCAGCGATGGTCACGGCACTGGTCAGCTTGCTGACTGGCCGCCCGATTCGCAATCGTCTGGCGATGACCGGTGAGATGACCCTCTCTGGAGTCGTTCTCCCCGTCGGCGGCATCAAGGAAAAAGTGCTCGGCGCAAAACGCGCCGGCGTGAAGGAAGTTCTCCTTCCCGCGGATAACGAGCCGAACGCGAAAGCGGATCTTCCGCCCGAACTGCTCGGCGATCTGAAAATCACCTACGTCCACACACTGGACGAAGTGCTGGAGCACGCTCTCGAAAAGGAGAGCGTCGCTCCTCCGATCGTTCCTCAAGCCGCTCCGAAGCAGAAGAGCCCTTCTACTCCGCGCGCGATTCACTGAAATTTATTTTCAACGTTTTGAAAAAGGCCGGGCATTGTCCCGGCCTTTTTCGTTTTGTTCGCTATGCAACTACGCACAGGCATTGGCACGTGCCCGCACCACATCGTTGTGCGACCCCTAAACTAAAAGGATGCAGCGCAAAGTCTTCTGGCTCTCGTGGACTGCCCTCGGCCTCATCGCCGATTTCACGCTGCCTTTCTGGTGGGCCGTCGCCGCAACGATTCCTTGCGGCATCGCCGCTTGGTGGATTGCCTATCGTTCGGATTGGTTCTAGCTCGCTCCTTCCCTTTTCGTCCCGTAACGCCATCAGCTATACTTCGCGGCGTTCCGTTCTGCCATCTATCAATGGAGGCTCGATGCGTTTTCGGTTCCTCGCGCTTGCGCTGCTTTGCTCGATCGCGCTTTCCACTGGCGCGACGCCGTCTCCCCAGACGCAGCCTCAAACTTCCCCGCAGTCCTCCCCCGCGGCTCTTGCATCTACCGCGAACGCCGACAGCACTCCTCCGCAGACCAAAAAATTCACTGGCTACTCGCTCTCGCCGGAGCTCTACAAAAAAGCCAAGCGCCTTGCCGCAATCCGATTCTCGTTCCACACTTTTAGTTTTGTCTTTTCCCTATTCGCTCTCTGGCTGACTCTGCGGCTCAAATGGTCCGCAAAATTTCGCGACTGGGCCGAACGCGCAACCCAAAGGCAATTTCTGCGCGGCTTAATTTACGCGCCGCTCTTTATCGCCACGTTAACGCTTCTTCAGCTGCCCCTCGATCTCTTCAACGAATCCCTCCTCAAACGCTACGGGATCTCCGTTCAACCATGGGCAGCCTGGGCCGGCGATTGGGGCAAATCGCTGCTCCTCAGCATCGTAATCGGCAGCATGCTCATCTTGATTTTGTTCGCTGTGATTCGCCGCAGTCCGCGGCGCTGGTGGCTTTATTTTTGGATTATTTCCATTCCCATCTCCCTCGCCATCTTCTTCGTCGAGCCGCTTGTAATCGATCCGATGTTCAGCAAGTTCGAGCCGCTCTCCGCAAAGGCTCCCGCTCTGATTCCGCAACTCGAGCGTCTCACCGTTCGAGGCGGCATGCCCATCCCACCCGACCGAATGTTCTGGATGCTCGCCAGCGACAAGACCATTTTCACGAATGCCTACGTCACTGGCTTCGGCGCGACGAAACGCGTCGTCATCTGGGACACCAGCATCGACAAGGAAACAACCGACGGCATCCTGCTGATGTTCGGCCACGAAATGGGACACTATGCGCTGAATCACGTACCCCAAGAGCTCCTGTTCAGCTCCCTTCTGGTTTTTGCCCTTCTCTACCTCACGTATCGATCGATCGGCCCGTTGCTCGCACGCGGCGCAACAAAATGGGGCGTCCGTGGCCTCGACGATTGGGCTGCGCTGCCTGCGTTTCTCTTGCTCGTTGCCTTCTTCGGTTTTTTCGCGGTGGTGCTCGCCACCAACGTCAGCCGTTATTACGAAAACCAGGCAGACGTCTACTCCCTCGAAGTCACCCACGGCCTCGTCCCGGATCCCGGCCAGGCTTGCGCTGCGTCCTATCAAATGTATGGCGAACAGGTCTTCGTCGAACCAGACCCCAATCCCGTCAACGTCTTTTTGTTCTACGACCATCCGCCCGTGGCCGAACGCGTCCATCTGTGCCTGACCTACGATCCCTGGTCCCAGGGCCGTTCGCCGCAATTCGTCAAATAGCCTGGCGAAAGCGAATCTTCCATTCGTCCTGCTACCATGAAGTGCGACGATGCCTCGCGCTATTCCAATTTCGCCTCCCGATGCGAACTCCCTCGCAGTGAGGCTTACACAAGCGCTCTCACAGGAGCGCGTCGTGCAACGATTCGTCGATTCTTATGTGGTTGAAAACGGCCGCCACGCGCTTCAGGTTCACGCCTCGCTCTATCGCGATTTGCTCACTTTATTGCAACGCGAAGCGCTGCTCGCCGCCGTCGTCAGCCTACTGGAACAGGTTAGCGCCGGCCCGGCCGCAGGCAAAAAAACTATGCCGCTCACCCGAAAAGATGCGGCGCTTTTCCGTCGCAAATTTTTTCTGGCGCTTACGCGCGAAAAGAAGTGGAATGCCGGTGACGCTCTCGATTTTCAAAACGATTTGCAGATTTATGAAGACGTGCTCTCGCGCAACTCCGGCGCGCGCCGCGGACGCAAGCCATTCGAATCCGCGCATCATCCCTTCGTCGACCGCTGCGCGTTCGTGCTCGATTCTTCTTTTATGGAAAAAGCGCGCGTTGCTGCCGCGCGAGCGCTGCTCGAGATCGAAGATCTGGCCGCCCACGTTGTGGGTCAAACATATATCACTTCGGCGGCTACGAACTCCCCAGGGAAATCCTAACCAAGTCTCAACCTCAACCTTCCAGCAAATTCCCGCCGAAAATCGGCTTCCCCGCTTTGGCTGCCTGGAATCCATAAACTGCTAACGCCAGCGTTGTAATCAGTCCCACGACGCCGCCCTCGGCGTACCACGAGTCGAGGGGCATCACAATCGGAACCGAATTCAGCAATTGGTCGACAAAGAAGAGCGCAGCCAGGCAGACCAATCCGTACCTCCATAAAACGAACATGAAAAGAAGAAAAAAGGGCGCAGTAAACAAGGAGTCGATCAGCGGATTCGCGGCGCCAAGACTGGGAATGCAATACACTAGACCCATTGCGATGGCGGCAAGCCAGTTGAGTTTCAAAACAAGCCTGAGCAGGAAGAACAAAAAGAAAATGAAGAGAACGCTGCTCAGCGAATTCGTAAATTGCAGAATCACGGCTGCAATCGAACCGTGGAGCCCTTCCATCGCGTAGGGCGTAAATGCAATGGGCCTGCCTGGAGCCTTGGTAATCGCGAGTTCCAGCCAATATTGCTGGTGATCCAATAACGAAACAATTGATCCCAGCAAGACGCCTAGCAGTACGTCCCGGCCAACTACGGGATCGCGAAATTGCCCTCGCAACATTCTCGTCCACGAAACCAGACTGTTCGGCCATTGCCGCCGAATGTATGGCTCCAGCGCAACGTACAGAATCCAGGAAAAACCCGCGAAGAAGAGACCTGAACCGATCGCGAGCAGAATTTCGATGAACTCAAAACGCGCCGAAACGTGGTGCGCAAGCAGAAGCCAGTTGATGAGTCCCGCGCAAAGCAAAATCAGTGCGAGGCGGCCCGCTCCCTGAAAATCTCCGCGCTCCAGCTTGATATTGCGCCGCGCAACAAACAGAGAGCCGGCTATCATGCATCCAAAAAGACTCAAGCTGAATATCTGACCCAATTTATTTTGTTGTCCCGGACGTTGATCGGGCATCCGATACGCTTTCGTCCAGGGACCAATCAATTGGAAGTAAATCGGCTTCCCTCGAAACGACGCCGCCTCCACGCGCAACGGCAAATCGGTTCGCCCGGGCCATGTTCCTTCCCATGCTTGGCGCGAATCGCCCCACGCCAGTGGAAACCATTGCGGCTCGACTTCCTTGAGTCCTTTGCGATCGAGACCCGCAGCGGTAAAAAGCGGCGACCAATCCACAGCAACGGTATTTCCCGCCGCCGGTGATTTTTCAAGCTGCACGGGCACCGCTTCAAACGCCAACAGCTTTCCGCTGAGCGTTGTGAGGACCTGCGTTCTGCCCGATACATCCATCGCCGGCGAATCCGGGCCGACGCGGCCCCACAAGAAATTGTCTGCCGGCTCGGCATTGATGAGCGGCGTCGGGCTTTCGCGATACCAGAAAAATGATGCGGGCGGTTCATCTTGGCGAAGCGCCTCCCATCGATCGCGGGATTTCACTTCAGCGGAAATAAAATTTAGATATTCGTAGTTCGAAGCGATCCCGCTTGCAGTATCTTCGGGGGTTTCTTTGTAGCCAAAACTCTGCACCATCTCTTTGGCGCGTTTGCTTAAAACTTCCGGCGAATCTTGAAACGGAATCATCGCGGCCATCGAGTTCCGTTTATTGACCACGAACAATGCCAGCGCAAGAGCGATTACAACGCCGACGAGCGCGGCAAGCGCCAGTTGCGGCTTCATTCCTTCCGTTTCGCCAGACGCCGCAACCATTTCCGGCGACGGCGTTTCGCCCGCTGCCAGCGCTGCCGCCATGGGATCTCCGCCCGGCAACGCCGCCGCCACCTGCAACGCAGACGCAGGCCGCTGCGCGGGATCTCTGTCGAGACACCGCAAAATCACCCGCTCCAGCAGAGGATCGATGTCCCGCACGAGGCTCGATGGCTTCGTGACTTCCGTTTCATTGCGCAACCGCATGAGTTCCTGCAGTGTCGCCGCTTCGAACGCTCGCTTTCCCGTCAGAATTTCGTAAAGCACCAGTCCTAGCGCATAGATATCGCTCTTCGCCGTCACTTCTTTTCCGGCAAGTTGTTCCGGCGCCATATACGCAGGAGTTCCCGCGCGTACTTCCGCGCCCTGAATGTTCGCCGCGATTCCTGCGAGACCGAAATCGTTCACCCGCACCTTGCCCTGGCTGTCCAGCATGATGTTCGCGGGCTTCAGGTCGCGGTGCACCACACCCTTGTCGTGCGCGGCGGCGAGCCCTGCGCAAATCTGCCGTGCTACTTCAATAGCTTTGTCCTGCGGCAATCGTCCAATGCGCCGCAACAAGGACGCAAGATCCTCGCCGTCGACAAACTCCATTGTCAGGAACGTCGTGCCTTCGATTTCGCCGACGTCGAACATCCGGCAAACGTTGGGATGGGAAACTTGCCGCGCGATGCGAACTTCAGAATGAAAACGCTGCAGCGCCGCAGCGTCTCGGGAAAGGCTCTCTGGCAAAAATTTGATCGCGACCGTCTGCGTGAGCTTTAAATCTTCGGCGCGGTACACTTCGCCCATTCCGCCGCGCCCTGCAAGCGCAACGATTCTGTATCGGCCTTCGAGAATTGTTCCCGGCGCAAAGCGGCCGCCCCCGATCGCATCGGAGCTCGAAAGCACGCCGCCGCTGGGATTGGAAATCGCTCTCGGTGTCCTCGGCGGGGCGCCAACACTCCCCGTGCGCGCGGGCGGCGTTCGCGGTGCGATCGTTTCGCCTTCACCGCCAACGAACGTCGCGCCTGTGTCTACACGCGTTACGCCCGAGCCGCACGCCGCGCAGAATTTTGCATTGCCATCAACAGCCGTGCCGCACTGGGAGCAGAACATGGGAGCCGGAATTCTATCACCGCTTCGTATCGTGCGCGATTATTGCGGGATTGGCTCCACTTGCACGGCCGTGCCGTACGCCAGCACTTCCGTTACGCCCTGCATCACTTCCGTCGCGTCGTAACGGAATCCCACCACTCCGTTTGCGCCATGCGCCGCCGCGTGCATCAGCAAGAGCTCGTACGCTTCCCCTCGCGTCTTTTCGCACAAGTCCGTCAAGATCGTTATGTTTCCGCCCACAATCGTCTGCAGTGCCGCGCCCAAATTTCCAATCACGCTCCGCGAACGCACAATAATTCCGCGCACTACTCCGTAGTTTCGAACGATCCGGTACCCCGGAAGTTCCATCGCTGTCGTCACCATTGAGGAATCGACTCGCCCTGGCATATTTGTTTCTCCTTTTGTGTCCCCGGGCGCGCGGGCCCGATTTGCGGCGTTTACCGCTGCGATTCTACCTGTTTACAAGCTTCGTGCGCGAGTGGGATTGCTCTGTTATGCTCGCCGTGCGTGGACATTTTTTTCGAAATTCTCGCGGTGCTCCAGATTCTGCTCGGCATCTACCTCGCCGTGCAGGGTGTGTTGTGGCTCGCCTACGCGAAACGCCGCACTCTTCTCGATCCCGGTTTCTATTCTCCGCGCACCGCTGTCATCTGTCCCTGCCGCGGCCTCGAACAAGGCCTCGAACAAAATCTCGTCGCGCTCTGTGAATTCGACTACCAGAACTACGAAGTCTTTTTTGTTCTCGCTTCGGAATCCGATCCCGCGACGCCTGCCGTCAAACGCGTTGCTGCCCAATCCCGCGTCAAAACGCACATTCTTTACGCCGGACGCCCCCAGGGCCGCGGCGAAAAAGTGAACAATTTGATCCACGCCGTCAGCGAATTGCCGCCGGAATTCGATTCGCTTGTCTTCGTCGATTCCGATGGCCGCCCTGGCAGATCCTGGCTTCGCAAAATGGTGGGGCCGCTGAATGACGCGCGCTACGGCGCCGTCACCACCATGCGCTGGCTCATCCCGAATCACAGCAATTTCCCGACGATGCTGCTCACCGCATGGAATGCTCCCATTGTCACCATGCTCGGCGACCACGCCCGCAATTTCTGCTGGGGTGGCGGCACGGCAATTCGCCGCACCGAATTCGATCAATGCGGCGTCCTCGAAGAATGGCAGCGCTCCGTTAGCGACGATTACTCCATGACCAACGCGCTCCAGCGTCGCGGCAAACCAATTTTCTTCCTTCCCGAGTGTCTTACCGTCTCCTTTGTGGACACAACCTTCGAGGGCCTGCTTGAATTCACCAATCGCCAGATCGTCATCACTCGCGTCTATGCAAGCAAAATGTGGTCCACCGCGTTCGCCACCCACTTCCTCTTTTGCCTCACGTTCATCCTCGGCTTGATCCTCACTTTGTCCGATTTGATCGCCGGCCGCCCTTCGCTCCATTTCGCGTTTCTAACATTTCTTCCCTTGCTCCTCGCCGCCCTTCGAAGCGCGTTTCGCGTCGTCGCCGTCGCCGACCTGCTCCCAACCTATCGCTCTCAAGTCAACGCCCAGTCCTGGATCTACATCACCATCGGTGTCTTCATTCCCTTCCTCTACCTTGTCAATTTCTTCAGCTCGCTCGTTTCGAAACGCATCCGTTGGCGCGGCATACGCTACGAGCTCGTTTCCCCCTACGAAACCCGAATCCTTACCCCCCAATAAATTCGGCCCGCATCTACTCCGCTCTGCAATTTTTTCCGGCCGAGTGAAATTCCTACCCGGAATCATTTCAGGTTTTTCACAATTGCCCGAATAAATGTTCCAATTTGAATGACTTGGAGCCTCTACAGTTGGCACCTGACGTGCACTACGGGTACTAGTTCGGTGGAACGTTTACAGGCGACATTCCTCCTTCTCGCGCCTCTCTCGTTCCTTGGGTACCTGCGCTTCGACTAAGCCCTCAGTCGTAGCAACTGTGTGTACAACTTCGTTTGAGCAAGATTCGCGTGTTGCCGCCTGCGCATCCGCGGCTCTCCTTTTTTTTCGCAGGCAGGTTATGCACGTCGAGGCTGGTTGGGGAGGATCCCAGGTGAAATTTGTTCGCAGATCGCACTCATTGCCGTCTATCGTTCCTGAAGCACCCGCACATCCGCATCGCTCGTTTCTCTTCTACGAAAAACAATCCGGCGTAACTCACTTTCAGATTCCCGCAGATTCGGCGGGCCGTCTTCCCTTAGAGCAAGCGGCGTGCCTTCTCGCCATGCATTGCATGGTCCGCGGCCAGTCGCCGGAGGACTACGTCGTGATGGTCGAAGCCGAACAAACCTACACCGAAGGACTCGCCGATAAGGCCCGCAAACTTCTCGATGCCGGCCAGTCGGTCAAGTGCGAAGTCAAAGTTACGCGCCGCGAGGAAGAAGTTCTACGCTGCATCTTGCGCGGATTCGCCAATAAGGAAATTGCCGGCGATTTGAATCTCTCCGAGCGCACCGTGAAGTTTCACGTCTCTTCCCTTCTCTCGAAATTCCGCGTCCGCGGCCGCATGGAACTCGTTCGCGAGGCCTCGCGCTTTGCCAATTGGGCCGTTCCGAAACCCGTGGTACCCGCGACTCGCGAATCGCGGCCTGCGCCCCAGCGCGTGCACCGCATCGCTTCCCAGCAAACACAGCCGCCCGTTTTCTCTGTCGCAAATTTGGAACTGACCGTTTAGTGCTTCCCTCTCTGGAATAAAAATGGCCCGGAGATTTTTCTCCGGGCCATTTTTGTTGCTCCATGTTCTAGCTCACCCCTCAGGGGTGAGGATTTTTTCAGCGTCTGCGTGATATTACTTCGCCGCCGCGAAAAGCTCCGCCGCCTTGTCCCAGTTGACGACATTCCACCAGGCCTTGATGTAGTCGGCACGCACGTTTTGATATTTCAAGTAGTACGCATGCTCCCACACGTCGATTCCCAGCACTGCTTTGCCGCCCAGCAAATACGGCGTGTCCTGATTCGGCGTCGAGTCAATCGCCAGCTTCCCATCCTTCACAAGCAGCCAGGCCCACCCTGAACCAAATCGTCCAAGTCCCGCCGCCGCAAACTTTTCCTGGAATCCGCTGAACGATCCGAACGTCGCAGTGATCGCCGCGCCAAGGTCGCCCTTCGGCTCGCCGCCTCCGCCCTTCTTCATCAGCGTCCAGAAAAGCGTGTGATTCCAATGCCCGCCGCCGTTGTTTCGAACCGCGCCGCGAATATTCTCTGGAACGGAATCCAGCCCCTTCAGCAAATCGTCAATCGACTTGGCTTGAAGGTCCGCGTGCCCTTCCAGCGCTTTGTTCAAATTCGTCACATAAGCGCCGTGATGTTTGTCGTGATGGATTTCCATCGTTCTCGCGTCAATAAACGGTTCGAGTGCGTCAAACGAGTACGTCAAGGGGGGAACTGAAAATGCCACTGGTTTTTCCTCCGAATTGAAATTTGCATCTGAAACTCTTCGAGCGCCTGCTTCCAGAACGCCGGAACCAAACTTCGCCGCGCCCAAAACGCCCACTCCGGCCATGCCGCCACTCACCACGAACTTTCTTCGCTTCATTGCGGGCTCCCACGGGCGGGCCACTTGCTGGGGTGCCTTGGAGTATACCGCCCTCTCCCGAATCCTCTCAACCGGCCAGGGTTCGCCCTCGCCCGTTCATTGGATGCATGCCTATCCCCATCTGGCACGCTCGGATCAGCCTGCCCTCCCCACTGAGCAACAACTCGACACGTTGCGGCATCGCAAGAAATAACACATTATCCGTTCCAACCTCGTGATCTCAATTCTTCGCACCTCTAGGGAAGGAGCCAGATAAGTGTTCAGCCTTGCCTCTGCATTAAGGCGGCGCCCGCTCCGTGCACTGCCTCCGTCACCTCATCATCTCTTCCTTTTGGCCTTGGCCGCGATAGCGTCCGTCTTGCCTGCGTCCAGAGCCGCCGCCGAACCCCCTCCCTATTGCACCAAAGCTATGTTGGATATCCGCGTACTTCCTCCCCTTGAACCCGATTCTCCGGAAAAAATCCGCGCACTCGTCGTCGAAATTGAAAATCGCTCCGACTTCACCTGCCAGTTTTCCGGCTACGCGCATAGTGGTGCTTCTCCCTCCACTCCCGCCGAGATGGATTTCGCGAGCCGAAAATCCATTCTTCCTCCGGGCGGTATGGCTCATTTCGTGGTCGCCTGGAAAGAAAAAGCCTCTCTTCTCATGTCACAGTGCAGGAATCAGGACGCGTTCATCTACTCTCCCGGACCGTCTGGTCCAAACGATTCTCCTGCACTTACCGTCAACCATCTGTGGATGCATCTCTGCGACGGCCCTTACATCAGCCCGTTTCGCTCCGGGCCGTTTGCCGGAGAGCCCATCGCCGAAGACTGGCTCAAACGCCTCGGCGCCAGCGCCTCCGATTTCGCGGCCCCTCGTTTCGCAACCGGCGCTCCTTCCGTCGAGCGCCCTGTCGCTCTCTCCATCCGCCCCGTACGTCACATGCTTGGCACTTTTCTTCCCCTGTACGCCGATCTCCCTCGCATCAACTACGACTGTCCGTATGTCCTTCTTCGAAAGCGTGAAGTGGACGGTTCGACAACCATTTATGTCGACCACTGCAAAACGGCATCCGCACCTGAAGGTATCCCGCACGGAATGCAAACCTTTCCTTGGAGCCCGGAATTGGGGTTGTCCTTACTCGGCCTGCAGCCCGCGCAACTGGGAGCGGTCGAATTCGAAATCGTCGCGCGCATCATCGAGGACGGCCAACCGGTTTTCGCTACAGCGCGAACGGAAGTTCGTTTGTGGGATCCCACTCCGCCCCCACTTCCTGCCGTCGATTCGGACTTGCCACTCTGCCAGGCTCCGCAACTACGCGCCTCACTCGCAACCGCGTTCCAGCATGGCAAATGGCTGGACGCCCATGTCTACGAAGCGGAAAACGTTTCCGCTGTCGCCTGTCGTGTCGGCAGCGTTCCGCAAATACAATTCGTCCATCCCACCGACCACAGCCACGTCGCCGAAGCCACCGTTTGCCCGAATTGCTCCAACTCGCTATTCGAACCACGGCCCAACGGCTGGATCGATCTCCCCGCCGGCGCAACCGCTCATTTCATCGTCGCCGCAACACGTTTCAATCTCGACGAGGGCCGTTGGCGTCTTTTCTGCGACGACGCCGAAACTCTCAGTCTCAAAATGCCCGGCGAGAATCCCTCGATCTCTTTGCCATTCGGATCGGGCGCTTGTGCGGAGGTCACCGTTAGCTCATGGCGTGCCGGAAAATATGACGATGATCCGATGAACCTCGCTTTCGAAAAAGCCAGCGTGTCTCGCGAAATATCGAAACCCGTCCCTGGCCGCTGCTCCGCGGCTGATTTCAAGGTGCTCGGAAAACCAATCATGTTGGAGGAGTCCGTAAACAGCCTGCAATTCGGCCTGTCTCTTGCCAGCGCAAAATTCGTCTGGCACCAGTCCGTGCCCCTGCATCTTTGGATCGACAATCCCACCGACACCGATCATTCCGTCATGACCTGTTCCACGCTCGACTATTTTTGGTCGGGCGGATTCGACCTTTACGATGCTTACGGCCATCGGCTGCTGCGCAAGTTCGAAGTCGAACAACGGAATCGACAGGAACTCCAAAAGAATAATTCGTTCACCGCTTTGGGCTGCATGATGATCTGCAGCGCGAACGGCCCGTTAACCATTCCCGCCCGCAGTTGCCGCAACGGAACGGAGCCGGGGCTCGCCTATCACTTCAACCGCGACCTCGCACAAATGTACGATCTTCCTCCCGGAACCTACTACGTCGTGCCAAGCGCGCGAAAAAATGACGGGCAGGGATGCCGGAAACCGCCCTCGACACTCGACCCATCCTCGTTCACCGGCTATCTAAAAATCTCCATCGAAGAAAACTGATCTGCTTGCAGCACTCGAGTAGATTCTCTCTTCGAAATCAATTGTCGGGTACCATCGATTTGTGTGGCTTGGCCAAAAAAGACAGAAGCAGATCACTTGGCTTCCAACATAGCCACTGACAAATAGTCGCGCGCCATTTCAAACTGAATCTTCCAGCCTCGCAATCGCCCACCGCGCCGACTCGGCAATCAGTGGCTCTTCACTGGTGGCGAGTTTCTCGAGCAGCGAGTTGACTCGCTCGCCGTCCGTTGTTCCGCGCCGCAATCCGGAATTCCCCAGAGCGTTGCATGCATTGCGCACCACACCGCGCCATTTCGCCCGCTTCATCGCGCTTCCGCGAAACACCGTGCGAAATTCCTCCTCGCTCAGCGAGGCAAGCCATTCGAGATTCGGATGAAACAGCGTTTGGCCGGAGTCCGCAAATTCTCGCGGCTGGAACTCCGCAACTTCCGTTCGCGACGACTTCCGGTTCCATGGACAAACGTCTTGGCAAATGTCGCAGCCAAAAACGTGACTTCCCGTTGCCTCTCGGAATTCTTCTGGAATCGGCCCGCGCAATTCGATCGTCAAATACGCGATGCAACGCCGCGCGTCCATCACGTACGGATTCACCAGCGCATTCGTCGGACATGCATCAATGCAGCGCGTGCAACTCCCACACAAATCCGCCGGCACTTTTTCCGGACTCGAAACGGTGGGAGTCAATTCGAGATTTGTAAGAATCGTCCCGAGAAAAAGCCACGATCCCATTTTCTGATTTAGCAGCAGTGTATTTTTTCCGATCCATCCGAGCCCCGCATATTTCGCCAGCACTCGCTCTTGCACCGGGCCAGTGTCCGCCGAAGCGCGCGCCTCGAACGGTTCCGCAAATCTCTTCCTCATTTCCGCAACGAGTGAATTCAGTTTTTCCCACAGCACTTCGTGATAATCGCTTCCCCACGCGTAGCGGGAAATCCAGCCGCGCGGCGCTTCTCCCTTTGTCTGCGTAACGTCCGTGGAATACGGATGCGGTGAGTTGTAGTTGATTGCGCAGACGATTGCGCTGCGCACGCCCGTCATCGCCAATTGCAAATCCGCGCGGCGCGGATCGTGCAGATACTTCATTTCGCCCGCGTAACCGCGCTCCAGCCAATCATTGAGTTTCTTGAGTTCTGGAAATTCTTCGGCCGCAGCAATGCCACACAAATCAAATCCAAGCGATTGCGCGGTGTCGACGATCCACGCTGTGTCCGCCGCCGATTTTTTATCCGGAGACATTTTAGTTTCGGAACCGATTTTTATTTTGCGCCTTAAAAATAAAAAAGCCCCTCGATTTCTCGAGGGGCCGGGAAGAAGTCCACTTTCAGCCGAGAGGAGTCACATTTTCAGCTTGCAGGCCTTTCGGGCCCTGCTTTACTTCAAATTCAACTCGCTGCCCTTCGTTTAGACTTTTATAACCATCGGACTGAATCGCGGAAAAGTGCACGAAAACATCTTCTCCGGATTGCCGTTGGATAAAGCCATAGCCCTTCGATGCGTTAAACCATTTCACAACACCTTGCTCTTTGCTCAACTTCGGTACTCCTCTGGCGTGGAATTAGCGTCGTGGAAAGGTCGGACGCCGGCGCAAGGAAACCGCCAAAGCAGCACATCGTGTCGGCATCGAACCTGGGTGTTCACCAACGCGGGCGTATGCTGGCACAAATTGGATTGGGAGTCCAGATGATTGAGTGTGGGGAAGATCATTTGAAGCTGCGGATGGCGGAAGGCTCGTCGGAATAAACTTCGAAGACGGTGAAGAGTTTTGTGATCTGCAAAAGGTCGTGAACTTTTTTTGTGAGATGCAAAAGTTTCAGTTCGCCGCCTTTGCTGCGGACCGCGGTGTAGGCGCTCACGAGTTCGCCGATGCCGGAGCTGTCAATGTAATCGACGTCGGCGAGATTCAAAATAATGTTGGTGTGAGTTTCTTCGAGGAGCTGGCGAATCGTTTTGCGAAGATTGGCGCTGCCGTCGCCGAGCGTGATGCGTCCGCTTGCGTCGACAACCATAATTGCTCCGGAATCGCGAGGAGTCAGATGAAGGGCCATTGTTCTCAGGCTTCCCTGTGTGGAGCAGAGCCGTGACTGCCGTTGGCTTGCGGTGAATCCTGATTGGGCAAGCGTTTCGACATGACAATTTCGGCGCCGCCGGTTTGCGCTTTGACGACGTCGAATTCGTCCATAAAAGCGCGCATGAGAAAAATTCCGCGGCCGGAAGTGCTCAAAAGATTTTCTTCGGCGAGAGGATCGGGAACATCCTTGAGGACAAAGCCGGTGCCTTCATCGGTGACGTGAATGATCATTTTTTCGGGAGTGAGATCGACGGCGAGATGAATTTTCTTTTCCGGCTTTTCTTTGTTGCCGTAATGAAATGCGTTGATGACGCCTTCGCGAACGCTCATGCCAATGCGATAACACTCGTCTTCGCCAAAGCCGGCGGCTTCGGCAAGACGGAGACACATTTCTTCGGCCAGGTTCACACTTTCGACCTGGGTTTCGAGAGTGACCTCGAGGTGCTTCGTATCAGGCGCCATGCGACTCGTCACCACGCGAAACTGGGCGATTTTTGCGGCGTTGTATGGGTAACACAGGGCGAGCGGTGCCGTCAATGGCGCGGAGGGAGGCGGAGGAGAAGGTAACGAGGTGAGGAAGTAAGGAGGTAAAGAAAAGACCGCCCGGCGAGAGTTTGGTGTGGGGAGTTCCCTGTTCGTCCGAAAGAAACAAATCGGAATACGCAGCGATCGACGACGCAAATTGGAAGCTACCTCCACGCCGGGTGTCCCGCAGAAACGTCCGGGATACACACCCCGTATGTTGACGATCGCCCCTCCCACCCAGGTGGTTCGGGGTAAAAGTGCGGAAGCTATTGAGAAGTAAGAAGATGAGTTGCCGCGCGTGCACCCCTCGCCGAGATCGCTCGGGGCAAGAAAGAGCGAGCCTGAGCCTGAGAATGTTCGAGAGGGGGCACCCCCCTCCCCCTGATTTTCGTAAGTATTCATTCCAGAGGAGTTAGGCGGAGGGTAGGGGGTGGGTACTGGGCCCATTCGCAAGTTTGTTGTCGTTGCACGGCAACGGCGAGGGATCGAGATGGCAACGGCGGGCACGGCGCTGGTCCTTCTTCCATGTCAGGGCTCAATAGCAGGCCTCAACATCAGGCCCCGGTATTAGCCTGAACATCAGTCGCGTTCGCGGAGATTTGCGAGCGCTGAGTTTGGGAATAGCGTACGAGAAATGGACAAAGAAAAACGACTGGTCGAAGTGATGGATTTCGTACGGCTGTACTTTTTGTGAATTTCGTTCGAACGACAGCGAGAAAAATGCGCGCCAAAAATTTGGGGGAACGGACGGAAAAGAAAAGTCAGATTGAAGAGCCAGGTTCCCCACACCGGAACCCTGATTGCGCGCTCCCGTCCCGGTGCAAGCGGGATTCGGATAGAAGAATCATGGCCGAAGTTTTGGCCGTATCGATGGCTGGTGGAACGATTCGTTCAGGCCGAAAACTGATTCACCGTGAGAGTTCCAGAGTTTCGGTCCTCAACCTCTCTGGCAATCACGCGGTGCTTCAAAGCATTGCAGTGAAGGAGTGTCTCTTGACAAGGCCTTCTCTCTTATCGAGGGGCACCCGGCCCGTCTGTCCCCTCAGCCGTCCCCTAGTGACCTTAAAAAACTCGCGGCTGTATTAACTTAACGTCTTTGCATCCACCAATCCTGCTCAGGCAGTTAGTATTTATGCCCAACGCTCTTAGTTTGTCTTCTTTGGAGACGCATGCGTCCATCGTAAGCGTAGCCGCCCTGATCGTTTCTGACGACGTCTTCCTTTGATAACCGATCTTGTAACTTGAAGGGCAAGAGGTTCCGATCTCAGAGGTTTGTCTGATGACAACACTTTTTTCAGGGAATTCCAAGCCGCTCTGATCACGCCCTTCCACTTCCATAACGATATAGATTTCAGATGCTATTCCTTTATCAAAGTCTATTTCCGCCAGGGCAATGGTATGAGGCGCAAGCCGCAATTTGGAAAGCATCGAGTTCTGAACTCTCAGCGAATAACCACAGGTGGTGTTCCGACAAGGGAATGCCAATTGTGAGAGCTCTTCTTGTTTCATAATTGCACTAAAGTCCGCAAGCTTAGTTTTGCCAATTTCGACCTCCGCAGTTAGCGTGAGGAATCGGTCAAGGTCCTTCCTAGGCGGGATGGTCTGGTAATAGAAGTAGACAGCTCCCAGTGCAGCTCCGCAAAACGCGATTGCTAGGGAAGTTTTGTTCATCTGTCTGAGACCTCGGTTGTTTTAGATTTTCGGCCATCGACGTTCCTTGCAGCTTGCGTCGCGTATTTGGTCCTTGCCGCAAATATTTTCAAGTTGTCGGGTCCCGCGAGACTATGGGAAGTAGAGGCTGTTGCTGCTGTCACAGGAAGCTGCCGTACCATCCCAAGGAGCAAACCAAGGATCTGGATGGCCATCGATCAGTGGGTCTTGACTTGGGACGGCATGAATCTTATTAAAAATTGGAGATTTTGAACTAAGAGACCGATCCGGCAAGGTGCGATAGATTTTCTTTATAAAGAACATTCTTTGTTTTGGCAGCCCATAAAGAAAGAATTGGGTCCGAATAAACTCTTCTCCGCTAAGACCGGAGGATATTTCGTCCGAAAAATCATTGTAAGGGAAGCTGGTAGAACCATCTGCGTAGCGGCACGGGTTGACATGGCCGAACCCTAGAGTACAGTTGTCGGCACTGGGATCTTCTTTGACGTATTCAAATACAGTGTAGTTCTCGGCTGGAAGGCTAGACGTATTTGATGGCAGGCGAAGCTTGTAGGTAGGATAGCGCGCAAAAAGACTTCCTGACTGATTTGACTTGTGGCAGTCCTGTGTGGCAACTAAAACCAGCGCCGGATCTACGGTTCCATTATGTTGGGCGTCCCCGAGGGGTCGGCTGGACTGCGCCGCTGCCTCTTGAGGATCCATTGCGCTGAATTCGGCCAGACTCGACATAGAGGCGATTCCCGTGAATATGTTGCCCGAATAATAGTCGACGTACCGCGCGCTCCAGCTGTCGATTGTTGTGAGACCATTCGTGTCTAGCCTGACTACAGTGTCTGTTCCGTTGGTATCCGTGGACTTGATGGCAACACCCCCTCCTGCAACCGACGTAAGAATCGTCAATAAATTCGGTGTCAAGGCCGAATAGGTCCAATTCACTGAAAGGGAGGAGGAGAGCGAGAGGACGGAGGAGCCGTCGGTTGCGAAGAGGGTGCCCGATTCGCCGAGGACCATGCCGTTGGGAAGAATCTGGCTTTGAAACGAGGGAGTTAAATCGGTGACGCCGCTGGAAGTGATGTGGCTGATGTGGTTTACGGTGGTGCTTGTTCCGTTCATAGACGTAAACCAGGATGCAAAGGCTTCGCCGGAGCCGTCGGGGATTTGTCCCACGGGCGAAATAAAGGAAATTGTACCCGTTCCACTCCAATCAACTTCCGCAATGGTTGTAAGCGCGCTGGCTCCACCAGGAACCGACTGCAGGAGAGAGAGCGTTTGATTGTAGGCCCCGTTAGCAACCGAATGGACCACCAGCAGTTCTGCAGAAACGGAGCCATCGGGGCCGATGATGGGGTCGGACGCCGCAGAAACCGGGCCAACCCTATAGTCTGGGACGGCGGTTGTGCCGTTGTTCGTCAATGTGCTTAGCGGTACGGGATACAGGAACCTCGTACTGCCAGCGGAAGGATCTAGGCCGATTAGAGAGAGCTGCTCAACAGTAGAGCCTGGAGTCACGGTTGTGCTAAATGTTGCTTCGCGGAGGTAGATGGTTCCGTCGGTGCCGACGGCGAGCTTACGTCCGGCTAACGCTACTCCGTCATCGTATTCCCAAACCGTTGCGCCAGACTGGCCATCGAGATCGATGAAGCGATCGAGTCCCGTTTGCGGGGTTATGTGAACGACCAGGCCGCCGCTGCCATCGGGCGTGGCGCTGAGACCGCGTTGAGCGTTTCCAGAAACTTGCGTGGTCCACATCGGCCGCCCGTCGGAAGTGAGCGCGCGAATTAGCGACGAGTTGTTGGAGCCACTCTCGACGGAATAGAGGTCCGGGCCGTTGGACGTGGGTACAGCTTGCGCGATCTGCACCACGGCGAAGCCGGTAGTGGTTGGGGCGGACCAGAGTACGGTGCCGACCGGGAAAGACGTTCCGGCGAGAACGTTGACTTGAATTTGCGCGGAGATGCCGCCGACATTTGCCGTGAGCGTGGCGGTACCTGCGGCGACGCCGGTCAGCGTTGGAGACGAATCGGTGGTGATTGTGGCGATGCTGGTATTGTCCACAGTCCAGGTAGCGTCCGAGCGCGGGCGGCCGAGTTGGTCGACTGCCGTGAATTGCTGCGTACCACCTACGAGTACGTTGGCGCTCGCAGGGCCGATCTGAAGCGACGCCGGAGCGGGCAGCGCAGTAGCATAGCTGACATGCAAGCGGACGGCAGAAATGTTTCCCGCGAGATCGGTGGCTCGAACCATCACTAAATTGACACCGGGATTGAGCGAAAGGTTGCAGGAAAATGCGCCCGAAGTGGTTGCTGCGGTGGCGCCATTGCATGTAACGGAATTGATCGTCGTGACGGAATTTGTCGTCGTGCCACTGACCGAAACCGTCCCCGTTGTCACTACCGTTTGATCCGTCGGTGAAGACACGGCTATCGCCGGTGGTGTGCGCTCCACATTTAGCGTCACGGACGCCGTCGCGGAATTCCCGCCTGTGTCGGTCACCGTTCCCGAATAAACCTGACTCGCTCCATCCGTGGACACCACTTGTTGCGCCGGGCAAGTGGCAATCGGTAGCCCTCCTTGCGTGCAGAAGAACGTAACGTAGGCGTTTGTGGTAATCCAACCGCTTGTATTCACTGGCGGGAAGACGCTTGCTGTGATTGCAGGCGGCGCGATGACCGTAAAGTTCACACCATTGCTGGCAACAGCTCCAACGGTTACGACAACATTACCCGTCGTCGCACCGGAAGGAACAACGGCCGTGATGCTGGTGGTCGTCCAAGTGGGAAAGCTCGTCGCAGCAACACCGTTAAATTTCACCGTGCTTGTGCCTTGCGACGTACCAAAACCGGTCCCCATAATCGTCACCGAACGCCCGACGGAGCCGGATGTTGGAGAGAGAGAAGTGATGGAAGGTCCAGTCACAACAAAATAGATACCGTTGCTGGATCCGGCTGAGGTCGTCACATAGACGTTTGTCGCTCCGGTCGGTGTACCGCTGGCAATTTGCGCAACGATCTGCGTGTTGGTCCAAGTTGTAATGACGGCTGCCACGCCAGCGAACGTCACTGTGCTGCTCCCCTGCGTCGCGCCAAAATTCTGTCCAGTTATTGTTATGGATGTCCCCACGGGCCCCTGCCCTGGCGAAACGCTCGTGATGCTCGGCGCGGACTGTGCGCGAGAGTTAAGGGCGCAGAATGCGATAAGTGCAGCGAAACAGACGAATCGAAGAGAAGGGCGCAGGGACACGTGATCTCCTGGAGGTTAGGACGCGGAAAAGTAACAGACGAAGAGATAACTGTCAAGTTGCATACTTGCGACGCGAGGAACAGGCGTTTGTGACGGTTAGCTTGAATTGAATGGAAAGAGCGCCTGGCGGAAGTGATCCGTAAAGTGAAATTGGCTCAGTTGGATTCGGAGAGGGCGAGGACGGCGAAGGCGGTGGCGGCGTCGGACATGAAGCGGCCGGCGTTGGAAGAAGGGTCGCGGCGTTTGTTGAGAGAGTAGCCGAGCCAGAGGCCTTCGGGCTTGTTTTGATTCTGGACGAGCCAGGATCGGCTGCGCTGAAGTTGCGGGCTGCTGCGAGGAACGCCGGCCTGGCGAAGGACGTACGTAATCAGACCGGTAGCGAAGCCATCGCTTTTTAATTCCTGCGGCGAGCCGTCGGCGCGATTCCATTTGCCGACGAGGGCGGAAGGCTCCCAATCTTTCCAGGTGCGAGAGAGAGGAAAGAGCGACCAACCGCCATCCGGCTGCTGTTTGGCGAGAACTTCCTCGATGATGGATTTCTGGCGGGCGGGAGTGATGAGCCCGGGAAATTTCGCGGAAGCCCAAAGCAGCATGACGCGGTTGAGCGCGGGTTGGGCGGCGTATTCGCGGTCGAGATATTCACGCAGCAGATTGAGATTCGTTTGAATTTCGGGCGAGGCGCGATAATTTTCCGGAGCCGTTGCCACTGCGATGGCTGCGAGGGTGGCGCCGTAATACGGTGAAATGTTTCCTTCCCAGGGATTCAAGTCAAAAAGCTGCCAGAGCCATGCACCTTTGTTGTCGCCAGTGGTTTGCTGGAGGGCCCAGAGATTGGAGAACGCGGCACGCGCGTCGTCACTGAGTTTGCCGTCTTGCGCATCGTGGCTGGCGAGGACGAAGGCGTTGAGAACGGCTTCGGTCGCGCGAGACTCGACGCCTTTGTTGGCGCCGTAATCCTTGTCGTTATAGACCGGCGCGATCTCTTTCCAGAGGCGGACGCGCTTGCGGACGCTTTCGAGGAGGAGGCGTTCATTGTCGGTGGGAGATGTTTCGCCGAGGGCTTTGCGCAATGCAGGACGAGCCAGCGCGTAGGGCACGGCGGTGTGGCACGAAACGCAGAAGGTGCCGTGTTCGCGGGAGGCGTCCTGCCAGCCGGTCCACCAGGTTTCGCGTTGATCGAGATAAGCCGCGGCCGATTTGGCGTCCCAGGATTTTGGGGCGGAAGGCAAGTCTGGCTTTGCGCCGGGAGGGGGATTTGCGCTGTGGGCCTTCTCTTCTGCGCCCGCGAGAGAAATGCCGACCGACATCGGAATGGCGATGCAGGCCGCCAGGACGTATTTCGAAATTGCCGTAGCCTTCATGGCCATCACCCCCTCGCGGTGCTCTCAAACTCTACCACTTAAGGCGGCCATGGCGTCGAAAGGCGCGCCGGGAGGGGCGAAATGGATTGACAAAAAAGGAAAAGTGACGGAAAATTAACTAGAGATCAAGGCTGCCTTCAGGTCTTCGAGACCGGTAGCGACCCACCCTGAATTACTCCCTTGGCCTGTGACCAAGGAGAGCCATGTTCGCACGCAAAGTGTGTATGCGACTGAAGCCGGGAAGCATCGCAAAATTCAGCGAACTGATGGAGCAGGAAGTGATTCCCCGGCTGCGCAAACAGCACGGATTTCAAGATGAAATTACGTTTCTGACGCAGGGGCAGGATTGTGTGTTCGGGATCAGTCTTTGGGAGCGAGCCGAGGATGCGGAAGGGTACAACCGGCTGATGTACCCCGCGATTTTGAAGATTCTCTCCGGCCTGATTGAAGGAAGCCCGAGAGTGGAAACGTTTGAAGTGCTGAACAGCACGTTTGCCAAACTAGCCGCGGCAACCGCTTGAAGAGCAGCTCTTTGAAAAATTCGTGTGAAGCACCGCGACGACAAATTTTAAGGGGAAACGAATGACAAAGTTGTATGTCGGACAGCTCTCAGCGGAAATAACGAACGACGAATTGCAGCAACTCTTCAGCGCGAAAGGATTCGCGGTGACTTCGGCGCGAGTGATTTGCGACCGTGAAGGAGGGCGTTCGCGGGGATTTGGATTTGTGGAATTCGGATCGCTGGATGACGCGCAGCGTGCCATCGAAGAGATGAATGGAATGGACATTCAGGGACGGAAGCTGGTGGTGAAGGAAGCGGTGCCGCAGGAATCGCGCGGGACTGGCGCACGGCGCGCCGAACACAGCCATCGGCCGACGACGGTAGCGGGTGCAAAGTGAACAGCAAAATCATCGTGAAGTATATGGGATTCAAGCCGATGGTGATGACGCGCGAATATATGTTCCACGTGACGGAAGACGGCGCCGACCGCGAATTCCGGCTGAACATTGCGAACGAGGCGTTTGTCTCGCATCGCGCGCGCTACCAGGATGCGCCGGGAATTTGTTCCGAGCGGTTGCAGGCGGAACTGGCGGCACATTCGAATCACCCGCCGACGACCGATTATGAGATTACGGCGGCGGAACTGGCGAGCTACATGGAACGGCGGAATCCGAAGATTTCGCGAGGCGCGTTTGGTTGGAAAAAGGCGCAGGAGAATTTCTAGGGAAGGCGTCGAGCCAAGCGAGAAAATTAGAAGCAGGGAGCCGCGCTGAAGCGCGGCTTTACTTTTTATGGGAAGCGCCTCAGGACCAATAGGAGCGGTCGAGGGTGCGGTACTGGATGGCTTCGCTGAGATGCTTTGGCTCGATTGAGGCAGAGGCGTCGAGATCGGCGATGGTGCGGGCGACTTTGAGGATGCGATCGTGGGCGCGAGCGGAAAGGCCGAGGCGCGTGATGGCGTTTTCGAGGAGCTTTTCGCCGTCGGCGGAGATGGTGCAGTGCTTGCGGATGAGGCGAGCGGGCATTTGGGCGTTGGCGTAAGTTTTCTTTTCGGAAGAGAAACGATCGGATTGACGATTGCGTGCGGCGATGACGCGACCGCGGACAGCGGCGGAATCTTCGCTCGAGGACGGAGCGCGAAGCTCCTTGTATTTTACGGCAGGGACTTCGATGTGAATGTCGATGCGGTCGAGGAGTGGGCCGGAGATTTTGGAGACGTAACGTTGAATCATGGGCGGAGTGCAGTGACACTCACGCGTGGGATCGCCGAAGTAGCCACAGGGACAGGGATTCATGGCGGCGGCGAGCATGAAACGAGAAGGAAAGGTGATGGAAGTGACGGCGCGGGAGATGGTGACGGCGCCGTCTTCGAGCGGCTGGCGCATGACTTCGAGGACGTTGCGCTGAAATTCGGGAAGCTCATCGAGAAAGAGGACGCCATTGTGGCCGAGGGAAACTTCGCCGGGGCGAGGGACGGCGCCACCGCCGATGAGGCCGGCATCGCTGATGGTGTGATGCGGAGAACGGAACGGGCGAGTGCCGACGAGGCCGCGAGAATCTTCGAGCGTGCCCGCGACAGAGTGGATGCGAGTGGTCTCGATAGCTTCTTCGAGAGTCATCGGCGGAAGAATAGTTGGGATGCGTTTGGCGAGCATGGTCTTGCCGGCGCCGGGCGGGCCGATGAAGAGAATGTTGTGGCCGCCGGCGCAGGCGACTTCCAGCGCGCGTTTGGCGGATTGCTGGCCGTGAACTTCGCGGAGGTCGACGGAATATTGCGCGGCTTCGTTGAGCAGGAGTTGTGCATCGACTTTGACGGGCGTGAAGGATTCGGGGGCGTTGACGAGGTCGAGGGCTTGCGGAAGCGATTTGACGGCGTAGACACTGATGCCGTCAACGACGGCGGCTTCGCGAGCGTTGGCTTCGGGAACGGCGAGAGCGCTGAGGCCGGATTCGCGTGCGGCGAGCGCGGCGGAAAGAGCGCCGCGAACGGGACGGACGCTGCCGTCGAGAGAAAGTTCGCCGAGGAACATCAGCTTGTTGACGGGCTTGCCGAAGAATTGGCCCATGCAACCGGCGAGTCCAAGCGCCATGGGGAGATCGAAGGCGGAGCCTTCTTTTTTTACATCGGCGGGCGCGAGATTGATGGTGACACCCTGACCGTAAGGAAATTCGAGGCCGCAGTTGCGAAGGGCGGACTTGATGCGTTCGCGGCTTTCTTTGACGGCGTTGTCCGGAAGGCCGACGACATTGAAATCCTTCATGCGAGCGGAGCCGACGTCCACTTCAACTTCGACGAGGTAGGCGTCGATGCCGAAGACGGCGGCACTGAGGGTTTTGAAAAGCATGAGAGGAAGGCGGCCTTTCCGCGGGGGCAAGCATAAAGCAAAAAGCAAGTTATACCAATACTGAACTTATATCGTGAAGAAAGAGTGGCACAGGCGATTAATATTTAGCCGGATAAGTTGATAGATTGAGTTTCATGACACAGTTCCCTTCCCGTTTTGTGTTTCCCCTTTCCGTGATGGCCGTTCTTCTCTTGCGAACAACCGTGGCGCAAACGCCGCAGATACAAGAATCGGACCGGCTTCTGAACGCGGGCGTTCGCCTCTATAACGATGGGAACCTGGACGGCGCCATAGATGATTTGCGGCGGGCGGTGGCGGCATGGCCAAAAAATGCAACCGCACTTTTCAATTTGGGGCTGGTGCTGGCGGAGAAGGGAGATTTGCCTGGGGCAGCCACCGCGTATGAGCAGGGAATTTCGGTAATGGAGGCGCCTCCTCCACCGGGGTCACCAGCAACGGCAAATCGAAAACCAGGATTGGTTTTGATCGAGTCGTTGAACAATCTCGCAGTTGTTTATTACCAGCAAAACCGGCTTGACGAGGCACTATCAAGGGCAAATGAATGCCTTGCGAAACTACCCGACCACGCGGAATGTGCCCTGACGGAAGGAATTATATTGCAGGGCCAGAACAAGCTGGCCGAGGCGATTGCGGCATATCGCAAAGCATACACTCTGGCGCCCAAGCTTGCGGCGGCGAGCCAGGATCTGGGAGGAGCACTGCAACGAAAAGGAGATCTAGACGAGGCAGTGAAGGTGTTGACGCATGGCGTGGCGTTTAATCCCAAGGATGCCGATTTGCAATTGGCGCTGGGCAGCGCTCTCTCCGCAAGAGAGCAATTCGCGGAAGCGCAGGCCGCATTTGAGGCGAGTTTGCGGATTCGGTCGGACAGTGCGACGGCGTTGTATGGCTTGGGCGAGGTATACCGGCGCGAAGGAAAGTATGAGGAAGCACTCAAGAGCCTGGAGCGAGCGCACCAGCTGGCGCCAACGGATGCAGACACGTCCCTCGCACTGGCGAGTCTTCTGGTGGAAATGGACCGCGTGGATGACGCAGCACCGTTCATGAATAGCTTGGACGCATCGACTCCCAACGATCCGCTGCTATTGCTGGTGAAAGCGAAAACGCTAATCGATCGAAACCATGCGGCGGCGGCATTGCCCATGCTGCAACAAGCGCTGGCCGCGAAGCCGGATTTTCCGGAAGCGACGGCGGCATTGGCATCAGCGCAAATCAATCTGGGCAGATTTGCGGAGGGCACCGCCCCCGTTCAGAAGGCCCTCGCGGCACATCCTAATTCAGCGGAGCTGCATAACGCGTATGGTCTACTGCTTGCGGCGCAAGACAAAATCCCGGCCGCGCTTGAGGAAACCGACAAGGCACTAACACTGAGGCCGGCATTTACAGACGCGCGCGTGAACCGAGCGATCTTACTGAAGCGAGAAGAAAAGTTTGCGGACGCAATTGCAGAGTTCCAACAAGTGCTGGCCTCGAATCCACTGAACCTGAAAGCGCAAATAAACTTAGGCGGAACACTGCTTCAGGCAAAGCAGTACGAAGAGGCCGCAGCCGCGTTCCGGGCGGCGTTGAGACTGTTGCCGGACGAGCCAGACTTGCATGGAAACCTGGGGCTGGCATTGCAAAAGGGTGGACACACTTCCGAGGCGCAGAAGGAGTTTGCGCTCGCCGAAAAGCTGCGCGGAACAAAAAGAAAAAGCGACAGGTAATGTTGGCTACGGGCGAACGGCCACTTGCTTTACAGCCGCGTAATCGCCACGTATATTCAAGTCATCGGAAGTGAGAATTGCGTAGCGTGAGGTCTCTATGATCGGTTGGGTGATTCTTGGGCTGATCGTCCTGGTCATTGTCGTGGTGATCGGGATGTACAACGGCCTGGTACGGCTGAAGGTGCAGGCGGACAACGCGTGGGCGGATATTGACGTGCAGTTGAAGCGGCGCTACGACTTGATTCCGAATCTTGTGGAGACGGTGAAAGGCTACGCGGGGCACGAGAAGGGGACCCTGGAAGCGGTCATCAATGCGCGAAATCGCGCGATGAGCGCAACTTCTCCGGGCGACAAAGCCAACGCGGAAAATATGCTGAGCGGGACGCTGAAAACGTTGTTCGCGCTGTCCGAAGCGTATCCGCAGTTGCGCGCGATTGAGAGCTTTACGTCTCTACAGAATTCACTGAGCCAGATTGAAGACACGGTGCAGAACGCGCGGCGGTATTACAACGCGGTGGTACGCGATTTGAATACGAAGATTCAGCAGTTCCCGACGAATATTTTCGCGGGAATGCTGGGATTCAAGACGCGCGAATTTTTTGAGGTTACCGCCGCAGCCGAGCGCGAAGCTCCGAAAGTCAGCTTCAATACGCCGGCGGCGCCCACGGCCTGAGGCCGGGCATGGCGATGGCCCACGAGCAAACGGAAAGCTTCGCGAAAAAAGTATTTCGGAAAATTCCCTGCTGCGCGCTGATCGTCGTCAGCGCGCTTTTCTTTTTTGTTTGCGAAGCCAGTGCGCGGGAACTAAGAATTGAGAAATTCGACGAGCAGGTGACGGTGCTGCCGAACGGATCGGTGGACGTGACGGAAAACATCACGTTCCGGTTCACCGGCCACTGGAACGGTGTCTACCGGGAAATACCGGTGGAATACAATACGCCGCAGGGAATGAATTATTCGTTGTTCCTGACGATCAAGAGTGTTCGGGGCGGCGACGGTCAAACGCTGAAATACGAATCGAGCCGAGAGCGGCACTATCGAAAATTAAAGATTTACGTTCCGGGCGCGCAGGACACGACCAAGACGATCGTTATCGAATATACGGTGTCGGATGCACTACGGTTTTTTGAGGACCACGACGAATTTTATTGGAACGTGACTGGCGATGAATGGGACATGTCCATCGACAGTGCGACGGCCAACATCACGCTACCGGCTGGAGCGAGCGGAATTCGGACGAATGTTTTTACGGGCGCATACCGGTCAACCGGAAAACAGGCGGAAGCGGAAGTCGTTGGAAATGGAGTGGAAGTACACACGACGGCTCCGTTGGGATATCACGAAGGACTGACGGTTGCAGTGGCGTTCGACAAAGGCCTCGTACACGAACCGTCCTGGTTTGAAGGCGCGGTTTTGTTTTTGCGAGAAAACTGGCCGCTGATTCTGCCGATATTCGCATTCTTCGGGATGTTCTGGTTGTGGTGGACGCGCGGACGCGACCCGCGGTTGCGGCCGATTGCGGCGCAGTACGAACCGCCGGACCAACTGACACCGAGCGAAGTGGGAACGCTGATCGACAATTCGGTGGACATGCGCGACATCACGGCGGCGATTGTGGACCTGGCGGTGCGCGGCTATTTTTCCATCGAGGAAAAAGAAAAAAGCTCGATGATGGGATTGCTTCACGAGAAGGACTATGTTTTCCACCTGAAGAAACCTTACGCGGAGTGGAATTCGCTGAAACCGCACGAACGCGAACTGATGATGGGAGTATTTTCTGGAGGAGCGGCAGCGGGCGAAGCAATTCCACTCTCCAATCTGCAGAATCAGTTTTACCGTTACATTCCGAGGATCAAAAACAATGTTCTCGATTCGCTCGTCGAACACGGCTATTACAGGCGGAGGCCGGACAGCGTACGAGCAACGTATGTTGGGGCCGGAATTGTGGTCGGTTTTCTGAGTCTTTGGGGCGCGATGCCTCTGGCAACAATGTTCGGAATGGCGGCGCTGCCGTTTATCCTCGCCGGGATTTTGACGGGGGCCATTATCTGCATCTTTGGGTGGTTCATGCCGGCGCGGACGCAGACGGGCGCCCGGGCGCTGGAAGTCGTGCTGGGATTTGAGGACTTCCTCGCGCACGTGGAATCGGATCGATTCAATCGCACGATCAAGACACCGGAGATGTTTGAAAAATTTCTGCCGTTTGCGATGGCGCTAGGCGTGGAAAAAAACTGGAGCAAGGCGTTCCAGAATATCTATACGCAGCCGCCTTCGTGGTACCAGGGCAGCTATGGGCCCAACTTCTATCCGTACATGTTTGTGAACAATCTGAGTTCGATGTCGTCGGTCGCAGGAAGTGTGATGGCGTCTGCGCCGCGAAGTTCAGGCGGGTCTGGCTTTAGCGATAGCGGCGGGGGTGGCGGGGGATTTTCCGGCGGAGGATTTGGCGGCGGGGGTGGCGGAGGATTTTAAACAATTCCGTCGCCAGATCGAAAGTACGTCTCAGATCATTTTGGGCTACCGAGCATCGATTTTGATGGGGTTTGCGTCGGCTCCTCTTCCGTGAGGACGCCATAGCTGGCCAAAACGTCGCGGAGCGTCACGATCCCCTCGAGTTGGCGGATGTTGGCGCGGCTAACGACGGGAAGAACGCTCACGCGGGCAGCACCCATGCGGTCGAGCGCCGCGGAAAAGCTATGATCGCCGTGAAGGTGCGGGAAGTCTGCGGCGTCGAGCAAGCTTTCGATCGATTTATCGTCGGCACGGATGCAGGCTTGCTCCAAGTCACTGCGTTTCAACATTCCAAGAAAACCTTGCTGGCCCGCGACTGGCCACGCGGTGAAACGGCTACCGCGAACCTTTTCCAGTGCTTCCTGTGAGCGCCAACCCGGCTGCAACACCAATTCCGGAGGACGCATCGCGAATCGGACCTGACGAATTGCGTCGCGAACTTGCGCATCTTTGGCGGGCAAGTGGATTCCGTCCTGATGAGCGAGAATTTCGTAGATTTGCGGTTTCTGAAAGCGCGAGGCGACAAAATAGCTTACGAGATTGGCGATCATGAGTGGGACGATGACAGCGTAGTTGCGAGTGATTTCAAAAATCATGACGACACTGGTCATTGGGGCGCGAATAATTCCCGCAAAAGCCGCGCCCATTCCGACCAGCGCGTAGGCGCCCTGGGTCGCGACATGCTCCGGGAAATAATGATGCGCGATATTGCCGATGACTCCGCCGAGCATGGCTCCCATAAAAAGACTCGGACCAAAGATGCCGCCGGCGTTTCCGGAGGCATAACTGATGACGACGGAGATGAGTTTCAAGGCGAGAAGGAGCGCCATCAGACGGAGCGCCATGCCGCCATTGAGGGCATCGCCCACATGTTTGTAGCCAACGCCAAGAAGCTGCGGAATGAACCAGCCCATCCCGCCGACAAGCAGGCCTCCGGCGACGGGTTGAAGCCAGCGGGTCTTTCGAGGAAGCTGCTGAAACTTTTTTCGCGCGAAGCTGAGGGCAACGGTGAAAGCCGCGGAGACGAGTCCACCAGTAAGGCCGAGAATTGCGTAGATGCCGAATTCAATGGGATGGACAAGCTGGTATTGCGGAACCTGAAAGAGGGGTTCGTTGCCAAGGAAAAGCCGCAGCACGACCCAGGACATCGCCGAGGCGAGTACAACCGATCCCAGGACGGGCGCGTGCAAATCGCCGACGATTTCTTCCAAGGTGAATAAAACCGCCGCCAATGGCGTATTGAAAGCGGCCGCGATTGCGGCAGCCGCGCCGACCGGAATGAGCGCTTTTATTTTTTCGTCGCGCAGACCAAGACGACGACCGAGAACGGACGCAATGCCGGCACCGACTTGTACGGCTGGACCTTCGCGGCCAAGCGGGATCCCACTGGCGACCGTTGTGGACGTGCAGAAAAATTTCCCCAGCACCGTCCGGAGCGAAATATAGCCATCGCGAGCGAATAGCGCAGCCTTCGTCTGCGGAACGCCGCTACCGCGAGCCTCGGGGAAATACCTGAACAACAGGACGCCCATGCCCAGTGAGCCGGCGACGGGGACGAGCAGGCGCCGCCACGGAGAACCGTCGGCGGGATAGAGGCGCGCTCCGAATTTTTCAGTTATGACGATGAATGCGACGACTGCGAGTCCAACGAGCGCTCCGATGACCAGAGTGAGGACGAGAAAGACCTGTTCTTCGTGGTCAAGAACAAAGGCAGGCCATTGCCGCGGCGTGAAACGCTTCCATAGGCTGGAAGAGCTGGGTTGTGCGTCTTGTGTGTTGGGTTCGCTCACTGAGTATTTAGCACCAGAGTTCATCGCATGAACAGGACTATCGCTGCGAGTTTGGTTTGCCATTGCGCCGTTTCAAGAGAGCTTGAATGGCGGCCGCGAGGGCCTGTCCGCTCGTCCGCAATTCCTGGATTCTGCCTTTTACGACGGTCGCAAGGGCTTTTTCTCCACGAGGAAGGAGAACCACGTGAACCTGGCGACGATCCGCTTTGTCGCGGAGGCGCTTGACGAAACCGTGCTTTTCGAGACGATCGATTAACTCGACGGCGCTGTGATGCTTGATGGCGAGCCGCTCGGCGAGCGTGCCAACCGTTGCGGTTTCGCCGTCATCGAGGCCGCGAATGGCGAGCAGCATCTGATACTGCTGCGGCTCGAGGCCTTCGGCCAGAGCGGTGGCGTCGCCTTCGCGGAGAAAAAGGCGAATCCGGTAACGAAGTTCGGCGAGAGCCCGGTATTCGGAAGAGGTAATCTTTTCCGCCATGCATTTATTATATCGTAGGACGATATACTTTGCAGGCGATGTTCCCGGGACGAATCAGAGCGGCTTGCGGAATGCCTTTTGTGTTTTGACGAGGACGTAGCCCTGGCGCTCGTAGAAGGCATGGGCACGTTCGCGGATGACATTGGAACGGACGGACATGCCAGTGCACTTCTTCTTGCGAGCCCAGTGCTCGGCTGCATCCAACAATTTTGCCCCGGCGCCGGAACTGCGGTAACCCTCAGCGACGATGAGACCGTTGACTTCCGCGCGGCGGGCGACTTCGAGCAGCGGCGTGACGCTGACGTGAATCCAACCTATTACTTCTTTTTTAAACTGGGCGACAAACACGGCGTGCGCGTTTGCGGGCTTTATTTGCACGAAGCGGAGCTTCATTTCTTCTACCGATGTGGGGTAGCCGAGTTCGCCGCTGAGGGCGGCGATGCGTGGAATATCACCGGGCCTGGCGGGCCTGATTTTTACATTTTGATTTTGAAAGTGCACTGCCGCAGACCTTTTCCGCCTTGGCCCCGATTGCCGGCTCAGAATGTTTTTTCCGAATCGAGGAGGATTGTGACCGGGCCTTCATTGACGAGTTCCACCGACATCATAGCCTGAAAGATTCCGGTCGCGACTGAAATGCCGAGGCGGCGAAGAGCTTCACAAAATTCCTCGTAGAGCTGCTTAGCCAGATCGGGCGGAGCGGCGGAAATGAAGCTGGGCCGGCGCTGGCCGCGTGCGTCGCCATAAAGCGTAAATTGCGAGACGACGAGCGCGGCGCCTTTTGTGTCCAACAGCGAAAGGTTCATTTTCTGCTGAGCATCTTCGAAGATGCGGAGATTTGCGATTTTTTCGGCGAGCGAAGCTGCGATGGCGGACGAATCCTGTTTGCCGACACCGAGCAAAACCATGAGGCCCGGGCCGATTTCTCCGGTGAGTTTGCCATCGACCGTGACGCGCGCGCGGCTGACCCGCTGCAGGACCGCTCTCATCGACCCTTTTTACATTCCGTCTTTATGGATCGCGCTTGCCGGTTTGCGAGGAAGCAAATCGGGAAGCTGCGCGACATTGTAAGCGAAAACGGCAAGCACCTGCGCGCCTTCGGCGAGATCGTCCCAGCGAACGCGCTCGATGGTATCGGCTTGCGAGTGATGCGTGCGGTCGTAGTCAACGGGATCCTGCACGCACCAGAAGCCGGGAACACCTTCCGCGTCGAAGGGAACATGGTCGGTGCCGCCCATTTCGCGAAGCGTCGGCTCGGAGAGGCCAACTTCTTTCGCGCGGGCGAGGGGATTCAGAACGTAAGAGATCGTTTCGCGGGCTTGATAGTTACCCATCATGCCGATGGTGAGGACTTTGCCTGTACCAGTGTCGTGAACGAGAACCGCAGAAATTTTGCCGAGTTCGTCTTTGTGCTGCTTGACGTAGGCTTTGGAGCCGTTCAGACCCTGCTCTTCGCCGGTGAATAAAATGAAGCGGATGGTGCGCTTGGGTTTGACGCCAGATTTCATCAAAGCGCGAGCAGCTTCCAGAACCGCCATCGAGCCAGTGCCGTTGTCCGTAGCGCCGGTGCCGAGGTCCCAGGAATCGAGATGAGCGCCGATGATGACGACTTCGTCGGGCTTTTCCGTGCCGGGAATTTCGGCAACGGTGTTGTAGACCTCGACTTCGTCTTTGCTGAAGGAGCCTTCGATTTTGATTTCCGCTTCAGTCGAGCCCGCGTCCACCAAGCGCCAGAGTTGGCGGAAACTTTCGCCGGTCGCATAGGCAGCCGCAAAGGCAGCGGGTTTATATTCGCGAGAAACGGTGGACATGTTCTCGAGGCCGTAGAGTTTTTCTGAGCCGAAGACAACGGCTCCCGGTTTTTCGTCGTTGAAGAACGCCATTTCCGCGCGGATGGTCTTCATGTAAGCGCGGAAATCGAAGGGCTTGTCGCTCTTCGGACGAGAGATGGGGATTGCGTCGTCGTTGAAGGGAGTGAGCAAAGGATTTTTTGGCGGCTCCATATCGCGCGGACGGCCAAGCAGCACGATTTTGCCTTTGAGCTTTCCCTTGTATTGCTGGAGTTGATCGGGAGTATCGATGGCGAGGCCGATAACTTCGGCGCGCAAGGTTCCCTTTGTCGCGGGTGACCACGCGGCGGCGGCAAGCGTCAGTTCGTGTTGAGCGGGCGAAATGATTTTGCCGGATGCTCCCGTGCCGGTACCGCGCGTCCAGCTGTGCGCGATTTTCCAGGGCTCTTGATGGACGTTTGACAGACCGAGCGCCTTGAATTGCTCAGCGGCCCATTCGTTTGCCTGCTTGAGTTGCGATGTGCCGGTCATGCGCGGGCCGATTCTGTCGGTCAGATGTGTAAGGTCCGCCTTGAGCTGCGGCTGATCGGTTTTCACCTGTTCGAGAATCTTTTTGTCGTTTTCCGAAATTGGATCGGGGATCGCCGCGGCGGCTTTGCGGGCTTCGGCGTCGGGTTGGTACGGAAGCGGACGGCGCGGCAGCATCTCCGGAAGCTGAGCGGTGTTGTACGCCCATGCGGCGAGGACTTGCGCGCCCTGATTAAGATCGTCCTTCCACACTTTGTCGAACGTGTCGGACTGGCTGTGATGCGTTTTGGTGTATTCGGCGCCGTCTTGAATACAGAAAAAGCCCGGGACCCCAGCGTCGTCGAAGGACGCATGATCCGTGCCAAATGCGCGGGTGATTGAAGGTTCGAGCAATTTCAGGTCGCCGAGTGGGGCGAGGACCTGGTCGACGATTTGACGGTCCTGATAATTATCATGGAGCCCGATGGTGAGAACTTTGCCGGTGCCGGTGTCGTGAACGAGTACGCCGGAAATTTTGTCGAGATCGTCTTTGTGAGATTCAACGTAGCGTTTGGAGCCGACCAGACCTTCTTCTTCGCCGCTGAAGAGAACGAAGCGGATGGTGCGCCTGGGTTTGAGATCGAGCTTTGCGAGGGCGCGGGCGGCTTCAAGCACGGCCGCACTGCCGGTGCCATTGTCGGTGGAACCGGTGCCCAAATCCCAGGAATCGAGATGGGCGCCGAGGATGACGACTTCATCGGGTTTTTCGGTGCCGTGGATTTCGGCGACCGTGTTGTAGACGTCCATCGGTCCGTCAACGATTGTGTTCGTCATTTCGATTTCGACTTCGACCGGGCCGTGCTGCAGCAAACGGAAGATCATGCGGTAGCCTTCGCCCGTGATGAAGGCGGTCGGAATCGGCCCGATGTCGAATTTTTCACCGCCGACGCCCGTCATGTTCAAGAGAGCGTGCGGCTTGTTGGAATCGCGTAGAACGGCCGCCACGCCTTCCTGTTTGAAGAATTCATTGCGTTCCCGCGCCGCCGCAGCAAAATTTGCAAAGGGCGACGGCGGAATCGGATCGCCTTTGCGCGGAAGCGGCGCCTGGATCGGCCGGGTGACGTCTTCGTACGGTTGATCTTTTTGCGGGGGAGAGAGCGGTTCGGGCTTGGTCAAAATGAGGATCGCACCTTTGAGCTTGCCGCGAAATTTTTCGAAGTCTTCCTTCTTTTGCGCATCGAAATAAACGACGGGACCGCGAACCGGGCCGTTCGTACCGGGAGCCCACCCCGCTGAGGCAATCGTCAACGGATGTTCTGTGGGAGCGACGATGCGAGCCTTGGCCGAGCCGCGCGTCCAGGCATGCCCGATTTTCCAGGATTCGAGATGAACGTTGGTCAGGCCGTATTGCTTAAATTTTTCGGCAGTCCAATCGTTCGCCGTCTTGAGCTGCGGAGAACCTGTGAGGCGGGGGCCGATGTTGTCCGAAATGTATTCGAGATTTTGCGCGGCTTCGCTGTGGTCGGAGATTTCGGCGAGGATTTTAGCGTCAGCAGCCGCGAAGGGTGATACATCGTCCGCGTAAGATGAAATCAATCCCTTCGACCCAAGCCCGAACAACAAGACCGCACACAACACGCCCACTCGTTTTGCGTTCATTCCCTGCCTCTTTTTGCGTATCTTCGGAAATTGAATTCTAAACTTGCCGAACGAACCGACCCGAACTTTGCCCTGCGCTTAAGACGTACGCTTGCGACGGTGCGTTACAGTCTTACGCCGTTTCGAGCGCTTGCGGGCCGATCGTGGCGCGGGCTGGCACTTCGGACAAAAATAACTGCTGCGGCCCGCGACAATCGCGCGGCGAATCCCCGTTTTGCAGCGATAGCAGGGTTTCCGTTCGCGACCGTACGCCCGATGGCGGCGCTGATATTCTCCCGGCTCGCCATCGGCGTCAAGAAAATCGATGATAGAGGAACCACGTAGCGCGATGGCTTCACGTAAAACGGCTTGCAGATTCTTGCGCAGGGTGCGCGCTTCTTTCACGGATAGATTCGACGCGATGCGCATTGGATGGATGCGCGAACGCCACAGACTTTCGTCGGCATAAATATTTCCGACACCACGCAAGGCCGTTTGGTCGAGCAACAGTGCTTTGATCCTGGAGTTATGCGAGCGCAAAAGAGTTTCAAATTCTGCTTCACCGATTTCGAGCGGGTCCGCGCCGAAGCGCCCAAGTTCTTTCAGCAAATGCTCGGCCGCAAGATAGGCAATGCGACCGAAACGGCGAGCGTCTGTATAGCGCAATTCCCGGCCATCATCGAGCAGGAAACGGACGTGCGTGTGCTTGGGAAAAGGCTCCGCGGCGGCGTGGGGGGACAGATGGCCGGTCATGCCGAGGTGCACAAGGAGAGAGTCTCCCGAAGTGGCACTGTTGCTGCCGTCTGCTTCCCTGCTCAACCGCACCAGCATGAACTTCCCGAAGCGCTCGATGCGCGAGATGTGCTGGCCGGGAAGCTGTTGTTCCAGTTCGGCGGGGTTGTCGATGAAATCCGTTTTACCGAGCGTGACCGAAATGATTTTCCTGCCAGCAACAGTCATCTGGAGGCCGCGCGCAACGGTTTCAACTTCAGGAAGTTCGGGCATAGCGTGCAGCAATCACGCTAACACATCGAGCTGACAAGATTCATCGTGCGATGGCGCGCTCGCAAGCAAGCGTTACATTTTCCGCTGGTAAGTCGGATACGGCGGATGGTCTGGAATCACGACGGGATTCTTCTTTAGCGCCTCGAGCGTCACCTGCACGGCTTTTTCAAGCTGCGCATCGTGGCCCGCGGCAACGGATGCGGGGTCGTTTTCGACTTCGATGTCCGGCGCAATGCCGTGATTCTCCACTTCCCATTCGCCGTGCAGGCCGTAGATTGCGGCGCGCGGTGCTGTGACTCCGCCGCCGTCCATCAATGGTGGATAGTTGCTGATGCCGACAAGGCCGCCCCACGTGCGTGTCCCGACAAGAGGGCCGAGCTTGTCCTGCCGGAACATCCACGGCAAGGCATCGCCGCCGGAGCCGGACATTTCGTTGATGACCATCGTCTTCGGGCCGTAAATTTGCTGCAAAGGCGAGCACCACTTTTCGCCCTCGCGCGTGATGGCGCAATTGCGCAGCGGGCGGCCGAGCAGGTCGATGATGTAATCGGCGATGGCTCCGCCGTGGTTGTAACGTTCATCGATGATGGCTCCCTGCTTGTCCGTTTGCGCGAAGTAGAAGCGATTGAAATTGATGAAGCCGCCGTTGGCGGTGTCCGGCACATGAACGTACGCGAGTTTGCCGCCGCTCAGCTCGTCAACCTTGCGGCGATTGTCTTCTTCCCAGGCGCGATTGCGCAGAGGAAATTCATCGTCGACTGGAACGACCGTGACGTCGCGGGCGTCTTTTCCATCGGCGCTCGCTGAAACTTTGATGCGGATCTGCTTCCCCGCCGTGTTTTCAAAGTAGCGAAAGACTTCGGTAGTGGCGTTCACGTCGTTTCCATTTACTTGGATGAGATAGTCGCCGGTCTTAACGTCGACGCCGGGCTGCGTAAGCGGAGCGCGAAGATCGGGATTCCAGTTTTCGCCGTTGAAGATTCGAGCGAAACGGAAACGCCCATTTTCGATTTTGTAGTCTGCACCGAGAAGGCCGACTTTCACTTCGGGCGCTTTGGGAATGTCGCCGCCGAAGATGAACATGTGCCCGATGGTGACGTCTCCGAGCATTTCGATGAAGAGGTGGTTCAGGTCGCTGCGGCCGCCCGCGGCTTTCACGTACGGCGCATATTTCTTTTCGGCAGCCGCAATGTCGAGCCCGTGGAAATGCGGGTCGTAGAGGAAGTCGCGCTCAATGCGCCAGACTTCGTGATACATCTGTGCCCACTCAGCACGTGGATCAGAATAAACCTGCATATCGTCAAGTTTGAGCGCACCATCGCCGGGTTTTGGAACGGCTGCAGTAGCCGCGATAAACCAGGACGCAGGTCCCATGCGATAAAGAATTTTTTCACCGTTCGCGGAAATGGCGTAGCCGCTGATGCCGCTTAGGAACGGCTCCAGCTTTCGCGTGGTGAGGTCAAACTTGCTCATTGTGAGTTGCGGGAACGGCGGGCCATCGAGAGGCTGAATGATCGGCGTTTCCGTCACGAAAAGCGTGCCGGCTTTGCCAGTATCCAGCGAAGCATAATTCGCGGCCTTGATTGGAAGAGAAACGATGCGCTGGCCAATTCCGTCGAAGTCAATGGTGACGGTAACGGCTTCTTCTTTTTTCTCATCCTTCTTGTCGTCTTTCTTTTCGTCTTTTTTATCAGCGTCCTTGGCCTTCTCTTTGTCTTTGCTCTTGTCCTTGTCGCCGTCTTTGGACTTTTCGTCGGCTTTCGCGATTTTTTCATCGTCGCTTTGCGGCTCCATGGGATTCGGGTCGCCCTTCTTCAGTACGATGGCGTAAACACTGCGTGTGACGGGACGTTGAAAACCGGACAGATCCAACCACGTGCCGGAAAGCGCGACGTCCGTGCTGGCCGCGAAGAAAAGATATTTGCCTCCCTTGTCGAAAACAGGGAAACGCGCGTCGCTCAGGCCATCCGTAAGCTGAGTGCTCTTTGCCGTTTCGAGCGAGTAGACAAAAACGGCGCGCTGGTGATTCGGCAGAAACTTTGAGAACGTAATCCATTTGCTGTCGGGCGACCAGGAAGGCGTAAACGCGACGCCCCACGCGTCGTAAATGTCCGTGACGACTTTGACGGGCGTTCCTTTGTCGATGTCGACGTACCAAACGTTGAGGCGCTTGTCCGTGAAGGCAATTTTCTTGCTGTCCGGCGACCACGTCGGCGAATAGAAGAACGACGGCGGATTGCCGAGATTGATTTTCTTCACTTCGCCGAGACCGGATTGTTCGACGAGGTGCAGCGCATATTCGCCCGACTCGTCGGAGAAGAAAGCGATCCATTTCCCATCGGGAGACCACGCAGGGTCGCGCTCGACCACAGCGGTAGTCCGCGTCAGGTTGCGAATATCACCTTTTTCCGCCGGAATGCTCAGGATTTCGCCACGCGCTTCAAAAACGGCACGCGCACCGCTCGGAGAAATGCTTGCGTTCTGAATTTTGTCGGCGACTTTGACCCAATGCGGCCGGGTGGCAGGCAGATCGCCGGCTATTTTGATGTCGACGTGAGTACTCTTGCCGGACTTTGGATCGAATAGATAGATGCCGCCGAACTGTTCGTAGACGAGAGCGTCCGGGCCGCCGCTCACGCTCTTCAGGTCAAAACCTTTGTTCTCGACCACCTGCTTCACTTGCTTGGTTTTTGTATCGTAGGCGAAGAGAGTCACCGGGCCGTTGCGATCGGAGAGGAAATAGATCGTGTCGCCGATCCAGACCGGCTGGTCATCGTTCGAGTTTTCGCGAGGCAATTTTTCCAAAGCAAGATTTTTCAGTCCGACGACGTAAATCGGCGTTGTTTGGCCGCCGCGATAGCGCTTCCAAGCTTCCTGCCACCTAAGGTTTGGAACATAAGCGATGCGTGCGCCGTCCGGCGAAAAAGAGGCGGCTTCGCCGCGCCACATCGGCAAAACTTCGGGGACACCGCCGCCAACTGGAACGGTGTAGAGCCGTTCGAAATCGGCGCACGCCTCGCGTGCCGACGTGAACAAGACTTTCTTGCCATCCGGCGACCAGCCGACGACTGCGTCGGGTGCCGGATGCCAGGTCAGGCGACGCGGTTCGCCTCCTCCGGCCGGAATCACGTAGACATCTGCGTTGCCGTCGTACTGGCCGGTAAAAGCAATCCACTTGCCGTCGGGCGAATAGAACGGCGTCGTTTCGTGCCCACCTGTAGTGAGTTGGCGCGCTTCGCCGCCGCTGCGTGGAACGGTCCACAGATAGCCGCCGTACGAAAACGTGATATCTGTCTTGTTGACAGTCGGCCAGGTTGCGAGCAGCGGAGCATCATCCGCCAACGCAAGGGTTGCAGTGGCCAGAAACAGCAGCGACAGTAAGAGAGCTACGCGAGCGCGCATGATTCCTCCAGAAATGGAAATTTTCCCAGGGCGACCGAAATATTCTGATTACTTGGCCGGCGGCCAAAAACCGGGATCCGAAATCTTCCGCTCATCCATCTGATCGGCGTATTTCTTTACAGCCGGACGGATTTCTGCGGCTTTGCCGATCAAAACAAACACCATGTTTTCCTTGGGAAAATGCTTTTCGATCATTTGCCTGGCGGATTCGAGAGTCACGGCGTCGATACGGGCTTCAAGCTGGTTGATTTCGTTGTCGTCGAGACCGTAAAACTCGCTCGTCGCGATTCGCGAAGCCAGTTGGCCGGAGGTTTCGATTCGCGGCGGGAATTGTCCCTTCATGTATTTTTTCGCTGTGTCGAGTTGCGCGGCGGTAAGACCGTTCTTGTGCAGGTCGTCGAGCACTTTCAAGGCGAGATCGATTGCGGGAACGGTAGTTTCGTTCTTCGTAAAGCTAGCAATGGCAAACGGGCCGGCTACTTTTTGTGGCTGAAAGAAAGATTGCGCGCCGTAGGTGTAGCCAGAGTCGATGCGCAGCGCGGTGTTGAGGATCGAAGCAAACGTACCACCGAATGCCGTATTTACGACGCGGATTGCGACGCGATCCGGATCGGTCGCGCTGACGCCCACGTTTCCGATTTCGAAATACGTTTGTGAGGCGTCGGCTTTATCCACGAGCAGCAAGCGCTTGCCCTTGACGGCA
>Ga0070734_10000901_pt1 | contig 50621 bp, 38 predicted proteins | sample Coa_R1_8_FD_66444 | JGI IMG/M metagenome (GOLD analysis project Ga0070734, IMG submission 66444) | Surface soil microbial communities from Centralia Pennsylvania, which are recovering from an underground coalmine fire - Coalmine... | ecosystem: Environmental > Terrestrial > Soil > Unclassified ...
AGACAACAAAGAATACAAAGAGCGCAAAGGCTAAATCTTTTTTGATTTTCTTTTGCGCTCTTTTATTATTAAAAATACTTTGCGTTCGTTGTATTCGTTGTCTCGTTGCGTGAAACCGAAATTTATTTTTTACTATAACCAACTTCATATTGCAAAGCTTCTATTGCATTCGCAAGATAAACGAGTGGCGCATTCCAGTTGATAGCAATTTCATTCGAAGCATAAGCACAATCAGTATCTGAATAAGAAGTTTCAGGTTCAATCAAATCATAATGGCAATGGTCTTGCCTGCCGGGATTAGGGCCAGCAGCCAGCAATCCGGGAACAGGCTCTGTAATTCCATCTGCAATAGAAGGGCGATGATGTGGATGCATGGTTGATTTTGTTCCCATGCCCGTAACAAAACAATATCCGGTTGCATTCATGCCCATGATGTAATCAAGATTTGACAAAGCTGCGTCAAGATATTTTTTTTCTTTTGTAATCATGTATGCATTAATCAACACAATTCCCTGATTCGCTGCTACTGAATTGCTTCCCCAGATAAAATCTTTCGTGCTTTCTCCAATAACAGTTTGAAAAGCATTTTCCGAAATGTGGGCAACATAAATATCAGCAAACTTTGTGATGTTATTTTTCATCATTTCAACATTATCGTGAGCAGGTTGAAGCAATTTTTTTTCATTACGAATGAGAGAATAAAATCCAAGCGCCTGCACATTGCTCCATGATGGCAAAACAAATAAATTCTGAAATCTTTTTTTAAGAGATTGATAAAAAGAATTATCGTTTGTTGTGATGAATAACTCAGCAGCAGCCCAAAATCTTTCATCATCAAAATATCTATCGCCATAAGGGCCCGTAGAAATTTTGGGTTCAAATTTTTCATTCATTACAGTCTGACTATACACTGAATCAGGATTTTTCTCAGCCCATTTCCACGCCTTTAATGAAGCAGATAAACATGAATCTGATAATCCCGGCAACTGTTTTTCAAAATGTTTGAATATTCGAGAAGCCTGCGCAGTCACTGCTGCAAAATCCAATGTTGCTGCTGTTCCTTTCTGCACAACATACCTTGGCAGCTTTGCTTCAGCAGGCATTATCATTTTGTCGAAAGCTGCGTTCGTGCATTTGTTATACACTCCGCCGTCGTTTGGGTCTTGCATGGAAAGCATCCAGCGAAGATTATAAATCGCTTCATTCAAAATATCAGGAATGTGATTGCCACTCTCGGGAATATTTGTTTGGAGTGTATCAAAATAAGAACGAAAATCTTCATAAGCAGAAAACAATGTGCCCATCGTGATGCCCGAGTTCACAATATATTTATTGTAATCACCGGCATCATACCAACCACCTGGTGAAGAAATTTTTGCTCCTGCTGGACGTTCTGTTGTAGCCGCAGAAGGATGGATAAGCACTGTAGTATCAGGATGCCCGGCATTTCTCGCCCATTTTCCTGCAAACTTTTTTTCAAGCTGCATTGAAACACGCTGATAATAAAAACCTTTCAGCGAAGCAACACCAACAGCGTGATGTATATTATTCGAAATAGAAAAAGGGTAAGAATTTCCCAAGCCGGAAACTGCAACCGAATAAATACCTTTCTTTTCAAGCTTACTGAAATCAGCAATCCTTGTTTTGAGAGAAGAATTATGCGACTGTTTTAATTCATTCAGTGTTCCTCTATAAACTGTGTCATTTGAATGCATATCAAGAATGAAAAAATTTGAAGATGAGTTACTATCAACAATAACTGCCATCTTAGGTGCCTTGGGATAAAAGCCAGATTGATTAATAGAAATTTTTTCAGAATATTTTTGTGCAAATAAAATGTTGCAAATAAAAAACGAGAGAAACAGAAAGCGTGATTTTAATTTCATTGTATAAATATTATGCTAATGATTATTTCATGAGTCGGGCTTGCAATACTTGCATCTTATCATTATTTCTCGCAACTAAAACTGCTTTGCCGATATCTTTCAGGTTGATTAATTTCAAATCGCGCACATCACCATCAATGATTAATCCGGTTTTTCTTGGAGATAATACTTCAAAATTTCCTTTGCCATCGCCTTTTAATAATTGACCATAGGAAGCATCCATGCTCCCGGTGAAAACATTGTATTGATATTCGTTTCCTGCAAGCAGAATATCTTTCTTGCCATCGCCATCAAAATCATCAACGACCATTGCATTCACCGGAGCAATTTGTGCAGCCAATGGAAATGGATGAAAAGTAAATTTTCCTTTGCCATCATTTTCAAAATACCCACTTCGCGTTTCGTTGCAGTGAAGCGTCAATGCATCGCTTATATCTTCTTTCGAAAAAATTTCTTCCATTGGTGCTTTTGCGTATAAAATATTCTGGTCAAATCTTTTTTTGATGGAAGGAACCTGTACAGCTAATTGGTCTCTGCTAATGCCTGGAGAAAGTTCATACTCTCCCTTTTCATTTTTGATGTAATAACAAAAAACCGGGTCAATAATCCCGTTTGCATCAAAATCTTTTGCAATCATTTCAGCTGGTTGCTGTGCAGTAATATGAAAAGTATTGTTCAACCCGAGATTTCCGGCAACGATATCCAAATCGCCGTCACCATCAACATCCGCAACCGAAAGGCTTCGCCAGAACCCGGAAATATTTTTTAATCCGCTGCTTTCAGTCACTTCAACAAGTTTTCCATTTTCATTTTTGAAAATACGGAGGCTCATCCATTCGCCTGCAAGAATCAGCTCAGGCTTTTTATCATTGTCAATATCTGCCCAAACTGCTGCGTTTATCAATCCGGGATTTAATAATTCTTTGCAAACATCTTCTGTAACATCACTGAATTTTCCATGATTGTTCTTCAGCAAAAAACTCCTCGGTGCTTGCGGATACTTTCCCAATTGAACACGACCTCCGATAAAAATATCGGTTTGCCCATCACCATCAAAATCAACGGCAGCAACGCTTTTGCCGGGCGTTAATATATCTCCGGCAAAAGCAGTGAGGCTTTGATGAAAATTTCCTTTGCCATCATTCAGATACAATCGGGGGCGATAATAGCTTGAGTTCAAATCAAATTCACTGCTGCCACTCACAACAAGAATATCAAGAGTTCCGTCACCATCTGCATCAAAGAAAATACTCTGCATGTCTTCTTCATTCTTTGCATCACTTACCAAATCATGATTTTGAAAACTGCCATCCTGTTGTTGCAAAATAATCTTTCCTGATTGTTTGAATGCACCGCCAATAAAAAAATCTTCCAGCCCATCTCCGTTCAAATCTCCGGTGCTGATGAATGGTCCTTCCTGTGAATATTTTTGGGGGATTAATGGCTGAAAGCCATAATCAAAAAAGAAAGTTTCTTTGTGTTGAAAGTCCGCTTTCGCTTTTTCTGTCACATCAATAAATAAAGAATCCGAAAAACATCTTGATTGATGATAAATATCATTCGCATCTTTATAATTTATCTGCAGTAAATTATTCAATACCGGATGTTGAATCAGTTGCGCTTTCCCATCAGCCCAAACAATTCTCAAAGAATCAATATTATTTTTTCCACTGCCGATATGCAACCTGTTATCAACTGAAGACAGATATCCACGAACGGGATATTGCTCAATCATCTGTTCAAGCCCTTTGCTGAAAGAATAAATGGTTGTGCCAATTCCATCTTTGTTCAAAGAATCACCATTCAATTTTATTTTGAGATAATTATTTTCAGACGCAGCAGCATTATCAATATCATTTCGCATAACAAATGCAGGACCATTAATATTATTCGTAACAATATCAAGGTCACCATCATTGTCCAAATCCGCATAAGCAACACCGTTAGAGATTGATTTCTCATTAATGCCTGCATCAGCCGAAACATCTTCGAATGTCAGATTGCCATTATTGCGAAATAAATAATTGCGGAGCTTAACTTCCCCGAGCGAAGCAAGATGTTCATTGAGGCTTCTTTGCAATCCCAAATCTTTTTCACTGATGCCAGCCTGCACAACCGTATTGTGCCTGTATTCCAAAAAATCAGAATTGGTCGGATCCCGACCGAGACCGTTGGCAATATGAACATCTTTCCAACCGTCATTATCAAAATCTGCAAAAAGGACGCTCCAACTCCAATCGGTTTCAGATATGCCTGCCATTTGCCCGATCTCGCTGAAGAACGGCTCCCTCCTGTTATTGATATTTCTTACACCATTATTCAATTGCAACATATTGTGAACGAACTCCGGTTGGTAACCTTTTTTCTTTTCAATTTCCCGCCTTTGTTCGTTCATAAACGAGTACATCATCTTCTTCCGCTCATTCGTTTCCGGCTGCATGTCAAGCGTTGCAATGTCAATCAATCCGTCATTATTAAAATCTGCTGCATCCGTTCCCATGCTCGAATAACTTTGATGCTTAATAGCAGAAGCAATGCAATTGCTAAATGTTCCGTTTTTATTATTGAGCCATAACAAATCATTTTTAATATAATCGTTCGCCACATAAATATCAGGATATCCATCTCCGTTAAAATCGCTCACAGCAACTCCTAAGCCATTTCCATCTTCAATAATACCTGCTTGCTTTGAAACATCTTTGAACACCGGATGATCAATGCCCGAGGGAATTCCCTCATTATGAAATAATTTGTCAGCGGCCTGTGAATTACTGTCTGTTTTGTTATCGCGGATATCATTAGGCCTGTCATCATTCAGGTTATGATTCAGCAAATACATATCTAATCTTCCATCTTTATCATAATCAAAAAAAACCGCCTGTGTAGAATACGAAGTATCATCAAGACCATATTCAGCAGCTTCTTCTTTGAATGTGAGATTATGTTGATTTATAAAAAGAAGATTCTTTCTTTTCTGTGATGGGACACGACCGGAAACGCAAACATAAATATCTGGCCATCCATCATTATTAATATCAATCACACTCACGCCGGTACACCAACTATTTGTTGATACACCCGCTTTTTCTGTAATGTTTTCAAATTTAAACTTCCCTTTGTTGATATATAATTGCGAGCTCACCTGATTGCCTGCAAAAAAAATATCCTGCAACCCGTCGTTGTTAAAATCACCGATGCCAACTCCCCCGCCCATATAAGTATATTCATTCACAAACATGTTCAATGAATCGTTTTCAGTAATCGTATTTTGAAAATCAACACCAGTTTCGGAAGATGAAAGAATAGAAAATTGCAGTGAGCCTTTTTTACTTGGCGAATGGCATGAAATGACAATGCTTGCAAAAATAAATATCGATGTGATGAATTTTTTCACGCAGATGTTTTAAGCAACATAACAAATCTGAAACAAAAAACAACAAGATGAGAAAATTCTCATCTTGTTGTTGCTCTATGAAAATCAAACAAAAATAAATAGCATCCGACAGTGTCACAGGGTTTCATTCATATTAAATACTTTTCAGCCATCGGATGCATGATTGGTTCTTCCGGATTATTTTTATTTTATTGTCAGTTTATTTTTTTTCTGCAACCAGATAAACAACACTCATTGCAGGAACAGAAACCTTGATCGTTCCTGAGAGCGGAGCAGAATATGCATTTAGTGTTGAGTAACCCAAGGGTCCGCCGGTCGGAGAAGTGGGACCTGTTCCATTCACATACACCTGCCCAGAGAAACTTCCATTATCAGTTCCGCCTGTCAGCACATACCAATAATATTTGCTGCCTGCAGGAAAATGCTGAAAATCGATTGACACAATGTGATTATACAAACCAGAATTCACAATCACAGTTCCGCTTTCTCCAGATGAAAATGTAGATGAATAAGTGCTGAGATCTTTATTGATCCCTTTCAACGTATCAGCAACCATTCTGTCACCGAAAAATTTCTGGAAATAATACAGATAATAAAACGCAGGACGAGGGTTCCATTTCGTGGCGTTGGGTTCATCACCGATATTAAATAATCCCTGATCATCGCCATTGCTCCAGCCATTTGAAAGATCCCAACGGCTTGCTTCACCAAATTTATTTTTGATGATCGCACCAATTGTTTTTGCAGCATGCATACCTGCAACGAAAGAAACATTTTGCTTTGATCCTGTTGCCTGAATATTCCACTCAGTAAACGCAATTGGCTTATTGCCAACACCCGCAGAACTTAGTTGTTGCTGAACATATGTCATCACCTGATTCGGAATTGTGCTTCCTGTGCTTAAAATATCAGACACGGAAGAATTTGTATTGTATGCAGTAAAGTAATCATGCACAATAAAATAATCAGCGGCATTGCCTGCCTGTGACAGCACACCTTGTGTCCATGTCTGAACACTTTCTCCATCGCTTCCCGAAGGCGCTTGCTGATACAATACTGCACCGATATAAATAGTCGCACCGATTTGCTGTGCCGCGGCTTTCATTGAATCAGCAAAAACTTTTACATGCGCTCCGTACAAAGCGCCAGTGATTGTGAGTGGCTGGCCATCTTTATTTTTGCTTGTGTCAATTCTATAACCAGCTTCCCAGCTTCCAAAATTTTCGTTGCCGATCTCCCAGAATTTAGTTCTGCCATTATCATATCTTACCCAATCTGCGGCAAGGTGTGCCGCAGCAGCAACAGGATCTGCGCTCGTTCCATATCTTGCATAACCGTAATTGACAGTGATGATCCCGGTGCTGTTTGTTTGCGAAAGCAAATTGTAATAATTGCCCAATGAAAACGTCCACGATGCTGTGTTGCCGCCGAACCAATAACCAGCAGCAGATGTAGAGCCATCCGCATTCACCAGATTTGCCGGAGCATCTGCTGGAGCAGAGGTGGTGTCATTCCAAAAATAAATATCGCTGATGCTTCCCCCAGGTCCGCGGATAATATTGGGTGAAAGGTCTTTCAAATATTGCATCAACGATGATTCTGTTACAATTTGCCCTGACCATAAATTTGAATTATTGCCATAAACATATTGCGGCACTTTAGTGATCACATTATTCACATTAATCGTCAGCGTGTCTGTGACAGTGCCAACAGAAGGCACAGTACCTGCAGTAAAGTCAGGAGCTGCAAAAGTTTTTGCCTGCCAGTCATTCAAAAAAAATCCTATTGACCCTGCCGTTGCAGGATCAACAGGATTATAAATTGAATCTACATTATTATTGCCCCCACCGTTCCCGCCGGAAGGTGTTGAATTTTTTTTGCAGCTTACTCCAATCAATATTGCTATTGCCAATAAGGATGCAGGTTTAATTTTCATAATCATAATCATTTTCTTTTTGTGTTTTTTATTGTCCCTTCACGATACGGACATTATCAATTGCTATGTTGATGCTGTTTGCAGGAACGTTTGTTGCCTGATCGTTCGCGATTAAGAATGCAACACCGGTTGTCGGGTAATCAGTAAAATGACTTGCCGGTGCGCCAGCCGTGCTCCATGCTGTTTGCCAGAACTGATTGCCACTTATAAATTGAGAAAGTGGGATTGTCACAGTCACCCAGCCGTTGGGTTGAAATTTATTTCCATCGGCAGTTTCCCATGGAGCATATCTTGCAGTGAAGCTGCTCCATCCATACCAGTCTCCTACTGCAATCCATATCGATCCTTTGCTCCAGACAGTTTTCACGAACACTTCAAACTTTAATGAATAATCACTAACAGATGCTCCGGTGCTTGAAACCCATGGAACGTCATTCAACTGGAGCAAGCCTGGATTGCCTTGCGATGTTGGCCCTGCATTCGCAGACATTGGAGATCCTTGCAACAAAACCGCAGAGCCACCTGTACCTCCGGGATAATTTGTTGTTGTTGTTGGCGCATCCGCGTAACCACCAGTCCAGCCAATAAATCCTGTGTTATCAGTATTGTATTGCACATCGAAAGTGGAAAGATACCCGGGAGAAGGATGTGTAATATAAGAAGCATAAAGTTGTGGTGCAGTTGCTGATCCCAATACGCCCTGGATCCTTAAAGAATCTGCTGTTGTGATTCCTGCAGGAACGGTAACGCTTATCTGATTTACACTGAGCGTCTGCACATTTGTAACTTCAATACTGCCCGGGAAAATAACTTTATCAATACCTATAAAATTTGTTCCATTAATCAGAATGGTTGTCCCTTCTGCTCCATTTTCATTCGACACAGAAGTGATGCTCATTGGTGGAGGGTAAGAATAAGAACCAGTTCCAAAAGTGCACTGAACACGTATTGAATCCTGAAACACAGTTCCCGGTGGGATCTGCGCAACTATCTGCGTGAAAGTTTTATTCACATTATACGACAATGCAGTATCCGGGCCTCCTGTGATCGGGAAAGTAATTTTCTGAATGCCTTGAAAATTTGCACCATTGATATACACTACAGAGCCTGTATTATCAAAAGACAAAGAGCTGATATACGGCGGCGGAAGATATAATGTGAAAGAATAAATAGCAGTACCATGATCAGTCACTACTTTAATCTGGCTTAGCACATTTGGATTTGCAGCCGCAGTTTGTGATGTTGAAGGAATGGTGACGATGATATTTGTGCTGGTTGCATACACCGGATTAAAATAAGCAGATGTATCATTGAACAACACTGCCTTCAATCCGCTCAGGTTGCTACCCTGAATCACAATCAAAGTTCCAGGCACGGCCTGTGTGAATGTGCTGTCACGTTTTGCTGTGTCAACAGTCCTCACAGATGTAATAATCGGAGGACCGCCATCATTTTTTTTGCAGGCGAAATCAATCAGGCTTGCTATGATGATTAAGAGGAATAATAATTTCATTTTCATATAAAAAAATTTTGGCTTTGCATCAATATTTTAGTTTACTGAAGTCAAAAGGAACGGGAGCCAGCGAAAGCGATGGCGTTGTTACCAGCTCTGCTTCCGGGAAAGGAAGATTTACCGTTGCATCGGTAATCTGATAATTCACAACACCAGGTTTTCCATCTGCGCCGAAATAAGTCACAAACGGATTGCCATTGTTATAAGAGATATTATAAGTTCCTCTATGCTGTGTGCTGAAATATTGTTTCGCACTTGTTGGATCAAAATAATACCACTGCTTCCAGTCGTACCACGCCTTGCCTTCATAAGCAAACTCAATCTTCTTCTCTAAGAAAATATCAGCATAAGTGATGGAAGATTTCGTTGTTGCGCCTGCGCGTGATCTTACCATATTAAAAAATTTCAAAGCTTCCGCATCAGATGTGGAAGATGAATTTCCAAGAATCGCATCAGCATACGTGAGATAAACTTCTGCCAGACGAAGCATGTAAGTGTGAATATTTTCGTTCTGTTGGCTGCCATAACCGCCATTATCAGCCGGCGAACCAATCACATATTTTTTCACATAGGCATGGTCGTTACCATAACCATTTCCGGGATCGCCAGGCGTATAAATTTTTGCATTATTAAATAATGTAGTGTCTACATTCCATCCACCCGCTGCTACATTAATATCTGCATAATGATCGCCGGGCATAAAGAAGTTCGCTCTTCTGCGAATAGAGTCTGCTTTATTTGCGGGATCCATAAAATACTGCATCAGGCTTGGAGAAGCACCGAATGATCCGCCCCATCCATCTCCTGTCTGTGTGATTTTTGAATCATAAGCAAGATTTGCCTGCATGTGGTTCTGAACAAACCAATCGCCGTTTGGTACCCAATACAATCCAAACAAACATTCACCGGGAATAGTAGTGCCGCTGAAATTTTTGCTCAGGAATAAATCATAATAATTCGGCATTAAAGAAAGGCCGCTGTTGTTGCAAACATCGCCTGCAAAAAATTTTGCGCTGTCAAGATCAGTTTGATTTCGTGTGCCTCCTGATTGCCCTAAGCCTGAACGAACGAGATAAGCTTTTGCAAGCATTCCTTCTGCGCTCCATTTTGTCAGGCGACCTGGCTGCAGCGGAGTATTTGGCAAATTATTTTTCGCCCATGTCAGATCCATGATGATGAACTTCCAGATATCATCCAGATTATTTTTGCGAAGCGCAGTATCACTTAATTGTGTTGTATTATCATAGATAATCGGAACAGGGCCCCAGTCCAATGCGAGATGATAATAAGCAACAGCTCTCATGAAACGGCATTCTGCCATGCCTGCATTTTTCACAGTGGCAGAAGCACCCGCAGCAGCATTCTGAATATTATACGCATCCACATTTGCATTTGCAATCACAGACCAGAAAGCGCTGTAAGCTGATTGCAAACTGCCGCTACCATCTGTTGATGAAATAGAAAATGTAAGATATGCTGCTCTCCCATTGTAATTATCGGTCAGGCTGTTTCCACCGAGCACATCACCGATGGCTTGCAAAGCAGAGCCATTATACGGCATCCATGTTGCATTGTAGAGAGGACCTGTGCCTGACAAAACATCTGCATCAGTTGCATAAAAAGTTCCTGAAGTGGGCGCCGATAAGGGAGGTCTGTTCAAAAAATCTTTTTTACATCCTGCGGTAACAAACAATGCTGCGAGCGATGCAATTATGATTGTTGATTTTTTCATGACTTATATTTTTCTTGTACTAACTTTTTGTTTGATTAAAAATCCAGGCCGAGGCTGAATGAAAAAGATCTTGTTGCCGGATATCTTCCTTCATCCATTCCTGCAATGTTGGTTACGCCTTTATAGTTATACATTCCGACCTCAGGATCAAAGCCTGTATATTTCGTGATCGTAAATACATTTTGAACCTGAACAGCAACCACAATGCCTCTGAACACATGCGTAGTTGATAATACTCTTGAAGGAACTCTATAACTCAACCTGATATTTTTTAATTTGAAGAAAGACCCGTCTTCAATATCCCATTGGCTCAGGCGAACGTTTCCATTCGGGTCACCACCTGTTGGTCTTGGAATTTTAGTTCCGGGATTTAATAAAGTTGCAGTTAATGCATCAGCAACATTATTACTGCTTGGCACTGCAAAATTTGCAGCCACTTTATAGTGATTGCTATATGGCCCAGTTCCCAGCGGCATTTCATTTTGATAGCGTGTCAGGTTCAGGATTTGATTTCCATATACACCTGTGAAGAAAAGGTTCAACTCAAAATTTTTATAAGTGAACGCAGAGTTGAAATTGTATGTGAATTTCGGCCATGGGTTTCCGATGATCGTGCGGTCTTTTTCATCAATGATGCCATCCGGTTTTCCATTAGGCCCGCTAATATCTTTGAATTTGATATCACCCACCCACGATCCTTGCGTCGGGTCAACAGTGAGCACTCCGTTTGAAGTTTGCACTGCGTGGTTCGCGATGTCCTGATAATTCTGGAAAAGCCCTTCAGCAATATATCCTGTGAACATACTCAAAGGCTGGCCAACCTGCGTTAGAATCTGTGTCTGATTATTATTCGTGAATGAAGTGTATTGTGTAACAAGGGTGCTCACTAATTTTGTTACCTTGTTTTTATCTACAGAAAAATTAACTCCTGTTCTCCACTGGAAATCTTTTGTGCTGATATTAACTGTATTCACCGTGATGCCAAAACCTTTGTTCTGCATGCCGCCATAATTTTGATACGGCCAACTGAGAAGCCCACCATAACCACCACTTAAATTACCGCCAAGAGCAATCGGACCTGAAGCGAGGAGGATAAGATTGGTGATATTTTTTACATAAGCATCAGCAATCACTTCAACACGGTTGTTAAACATGTGCAGGTCCAATCCTATATTAGTTGATTTATCTTCTTCCCATTTCAAAAACGGGTTGTTGAAATTAGCTGGTGCAAAACCTCCTCCCCAAATGGTAGCTGCGGCATATAAGTTTGAATAAATAGCACCGCCGCTGCTGCCAGTGTTACCGGAAATTCCATACTCAGCCCTCAATTTTAAATCATTAATAAAATGAAGGTCCTTCATAAAATTTTCTTCAGATATTTTCCATGCCACAGAAGCAGCAGGAAAAGTTCCGAAGCGGTTGCTCTCTCCGAAATTCGAGCTGCCATCTCTTCTCACTACCACCTGAGCGATGTATTTGTTATCGAATATGTAATTCAATCTTCCAAAATAGGATTCATTGGAGCCGTCACCTCTTGAGCTGGTTGCTTTTGGAGATGAGAGCGGATCAGCTACTGTTAATTCCTGAATAGATGCTGTTGAATAATTTAATCCCTGACCATAGAGAGATTCATATTCATATTTAGATGCTTCATGACCCACCATTGCGGTGATGCCATGCTTGTTCAATTTCAAATCATATTGAAGCCGTGTGTTCAATGAAGCCCAATAATTGTTCCCACTGGCTCTGCTTCCATTGGTAGTTTTATTTACGAGCGCCCCAATCGTATAAGCAGGATAAAAAGTGTAATTATTATTTGTGCTGTAATTGCCATTTGTTTCTGTATGCCACAACAAACCTTTTATGGGTGTGATGTCTAAATACACACCTCCGATGGCACCGAACGATGTATTGTAGTTATTATTGATCATTGCAAGCGCAACAGGATTTGTTTGTGAATACTGCGCCTCTGCCGGCTCAGGACCGCCCCATGAGCCATCGGGGTTTTTCAGAGGGATAGTTGGGTTTTGCGTGATCGCAATATTGATGATATTGCTGTTCGTGACATTCACAACTTCTTTCGTGGTGAACACACTCAGATTCACTCCAAACTTTAGCCATTTGGTAGCCTGATTGTCGAGATTAATTCTCACCGATCCTCTCTTAAATCCTGAGCCAAGAGCTATGCCATCTTGTGAAAGATAATCTCCCGAAAAATAAAAAGTTGATTTGTCTGAACCTCCGCTGATTGCTAAAGAATGTTTTTGCAACAACGTGCGGCGGAACAATGCATCCTGCCAGTTTGTGCCCGGTCCTAAAATACTTGGGTCTGCCAATTCAGGTGGCTCAGCACCTACCAATCCAAGCTGTTGTAATTTTTGTATATAGCGTGCATACTCCTGCAAATTCATTACAGGTCTGAATGTTGGTTTGTCCTGCCATGAAAACAAAGTGCTTGCATTCACTTTCGTCAACCCTGCTTTACCATGTTTTGTTGTGATCATGATTACCCCATTCGCGCCTGCTGCTCCATAAATAGATGTAGCTGCAGCTCCTTCAAGAATATTATAATCTTCAATATCATCAGTATTAATTCCTGCTAATTCATTTGCGTATCCTGTAGGTTGATTGTAAGTGCCGCCTGTCGGAGCACTTGGTCTTATCTGAACTCCATCGATCACATATAATGGCTGATAGTTCCCTGTGACTGTGCTCACGCCTCTGATGATTACAGAAGCACCTGCGCCAGGCTGGCCGCTGGTTTGAGAAACATACACGTTCGCTGCTTTTCCTTGCAGTGCTTCATCCATGGTGATGTTAACCGTTCTGTTCAGTTCTGCATTCGACACAGTTGCAACTGCGCTACTCAGATCTGTCTTTTTCATTTTACCATAACCCACCACCACAACATCCTGAAGGTTGCCATAATCCTGAGATAATTCAACATCGATAGTGTTTGTGCTCGCGCCTAATTTTATCTCTTTGGTTTTATAACCGATGGAAGAGATAACAAGCACATCTCCTGTTTGTGCCATGATGCTAAATTCTCCATTCACCCCTGAGCTGATCGCATTTCGCGTGCCTTTTACATACACGCTCGCGGCAGATAGTGCGGTTTTAGAAGCACCTCCTACAACCTTCCCCGTGATGAGGCGTGCGCCGGGCTTTTGCGCCTGCAGTTGCAGGAGAGATAGGAAAGCAATGATGACCAAAACATAGGACTTCATCATGCCCGTAATTTTTGTTTGTCGCATATTCAAGCAATTAGTGGTTTGAAAATGATAGATTGGTTTTTATTTTAGTTTGATTATTTTTTCTTCTCCGTTATACTTAATAATTGTTCCGGGGCTTGCATCAATGTCCAGATTTTGTTCTTTATTTTTTTTAATCCATACAATTTTAAAACTACGATTCTTCAACATCCCCGGAAATGAGCCTTCTCGTTTTGCGATGATCAATTTTTTTTCAGATTCATCATAACGCAGATGTATAGACGTAAACATTCCTTTTTCATAATTGTAGTTTGTGTTTTCATCTTCATACAAATCGAAGGATGCATCTTTTCCGGTGTAAACAAATAAGGTGATGGGGTCAGCAGGCTTTTCGGAAACATATTGCAATTCCGGCCCAAAAGGAATAATAGAACCTTCTTTCACGAACACAGGCATTCTTTCATAAGGCGCATCACCAATCATTTTTTGCCCGCCTTCAAAATATTTCCCGGAATATAAATCATACCAGCCCTGACCTGCAGGCAAATACAATTCTCTTTTTTTGGATTGATAGTCATAAACCGGATTGATCAATAATGAAGGGCCAAATAAATATTGATCATTGATAGCATTCACGTTGCTGTCATTCGCAAAATCCATTACCAACCCTCGCATGATGGTGTAGTTCTTGTGATAAGTCATCTCAGCTAATGAATAGATATAGGGCATTAGCTTATAGCGGAGCTTATCGTAATACAGCATGCTTTGATATGCAGGATGATTTTCCGGCGCTGTATTAAATATTTCACGATAAGGATATTGTCCGTGCACACGGAACAACGGACAGAATGCACCGAACTGATACCATCTTGTCATTTGTTCCCTCCATTCATCAAGGTCTTTTCCTGTTGCGCTTTCATATCTATGCTCCACAGAAAAACCTCCGATATCCATTGTCCAATATGGAAGGCCTGACAAGGAGAAATTAATACCCGCTGAAATCTGCGCTTTCATATCAGACCATCTTGAAGCAATGTCTCCGCTCCAGATAGCAGCACCATATCGTTGCGAACCTGCAAATGCAGACCTTGTTAGAATAAAAACTCGCTGATCAGGATTTGTTGACCGCTGACCTTCATAAATACCTTTTGCATTTTCGAGTGGATAAGCATTTAAAAATTCTGCAGCACTGCCAAGTGCAGTAGGCGTCATCTGTTCTTTTCTTTTTTCAGGATTTACATTTGATAATATGTCCGGTTCGCTTGCATCCATCCACCAAGCATCAATTCCTTTTTTATACAATTTTATATTCAGCAAATCCCAGAAACCTTTTTGCGCATCTGTGTTGAAGGCGTCATAAAAAGTAGAGATATATCCTTTGGCAATCCAGTCGCGCTGGCCGTCTGCCACATTTCTTTTATATAGCCATCCTTTATCATTGAAAGTTTTATATGCAGTGACGCCCTCATAAAATTTAGGCCATACAGAGATCATGAAATGCGCATTGTATTTTTTGTGCAGCACATCAATCATGCTATCAGGATTTGAAAAACGCGCAGCATCAAATTCCTGGCTTCCCCAATCATCCTGTTTCCAGTAACTCCAATCCAACACGATATTATCGATAGGAATTTTTTTCTCTCTGAATTCACTAATGGTGTTCAGTATCTCGTTTTGTGTTTTATATCTTTCCCTGCTCTGCCAAAAGCCCATTGCCCATTTTGGCGGGATGGGAGATTTTCCCGTGAGCATCCGGTAGCCGGAAATAATTTCATCCATATTATTTCCGTAGATGAAATAGTAATCAAGCATCTTTCCAGATTCAGAAGAAAAGCTGAAATTGTTTTTATCAGCATCTGAAAGAGGCGAAAGCCATTTTGCAGATAAGTATGATTCAGATCCATCCGGAATCCAATCTATCTTAATTGAATATTTTTTTTCTTTGTCAAGATTAATGTCAAGCAATGCTGAACCCGGATTCCATGCCTGCCTCCATCTGTCCATTAATAATTTTCCATCGACCCAAACTTTTACATAACCTGCATAGGTAAATCTGAATTGATGCATGCCGGAAAATTCAGAAGAGATAGAACCTTCCCAAGAAATTTCGCCTTTTGCAACTTTAAAGTCTGAAGGCAAATGCAGCTTGGTAGCATTCAGGTATTCATAGTCAATGGAAGATTCTGCTTTTTCAAAATCTGGTTTAGCCAGATTGCTTTTATCATTATAATAAGAAGCGGTCAGCCATCCCTGCTCACCATTTTTAGAAAATAATCTTAATGTTGAAAGCGGCCCGAAACTGCGGGTATCGCCAACTTTTGTGAGCGAATAATTGTCCCATAAAATGCCATAGTTCTTGTTGGAAATGAGAAAAGGGATAGCCACTTCCGTATTATTCTGGAACAAAGTGACCTGACGGCCTCTGTAATTATATATGTCATCCTGATGCTGCCCGAGACCATATAATGCTTCATTATTAGAAACATCAAACGACTGGCTGATATGATATGAAGGAGAGCCATCAAAAACAGCAGCCTGGAAATTTCTGCCGCCTGTTTCTTTTTCTCCTAATATTTTATTTCCCGCTGAATCTAAAAAAACAACAGCTCCGGTTGAAAGTGTGGCAACAGCCGTAAGCTTTTTTGTTTTCAGCACTAATTTCGTCTCATCTTCTTTAATATCCCATTTTGCGGAAGATTGGGCAGGATAAACAGTAATGAGGCTTTTTCTTTCAGCAAGATGATCAAAAGGAGAAGCTAATACACGTATAATATTATCGGAAATAACCTGCAGCTTGACAAGGCTTGCGCTTCCCGGTTGATTGGCATCGGGGTAAATAATTACGCCATCATCAACCTTCAAATATTTTTTTGATTTTCCGCTCGCATGAGCAAACGAAAATAATGAAGACAAAGGCAGTGTCAATACAGCAAAGAGGTATAAGATTTTTCTTTCCAGCATGGCAATCGCGTTACTTTCAACTTTCTCAGGCATCCGGAAATGGTAGTCCACTCCCGAAAGTTTTAGCTGACTAAAGTTATAGCCGGAAAGAAAAGAACAGGGTACTAATGCGTATATGAATAGGTACTCAAATGTTAACTATTCATATAAAAACGACATTTTAGGGTGCTGAAATGTTAACGGATAAGCACGTTAACATCTTTAATGCTGAAAATTTCCTGCTCAGGGCTTTAAAGAAATTATTCAACGATGATTATTTGTTTCCCGCTCATGCGCCTGATCACCAATAACCCTCCTTTTGATAAAGGAAGCCATTGAAAACCTTCGCCTGAAACAGTCTCAGCAAGTGGTTTGTTATCGATCAGTATCTGTGAAGGCTTGCTTTTCATTTTAATTTTTTCTGTGCCTTTCGCATCAAAAGTTTTGTAGAATATATTTACTGTGCTTGAGTCCACTTTATCAAAATCAGGGACTTGAAATTTTTTAAGATTGCCCTTATAATCTGATTGCAAAATCACTGACGTGGTCGAGAGAATGTGATCCTCATTTGGAGCGAGTTCAGGAAATGTCGCCATGGCACGTAAGTAGTGGCGCACATAATCGCCATATCCATCCGTGAGCCACGGCTCATCATGAGGGAAAAGGTTCCTGCCATCAAAATCAACAGTGTAAGTTGCCCAAATGAGCTCACGCAATGCATTTGTGTAAAGAGATGTATCGCCGGTGAGAGAAACATATAACAACTCATCTGCACCCTGTCTGGATGTATGGCTTTCGCCGGGTTGCGGATAAACAGTTTGTTCGTTCGTTACGATCACACCATATTTTTTCCAGCCATCATTATTAAAATTTTTGTGCACCCAGTCAATAATGCCCTTCACCTGTGTTTTCCATTCAGGGAAATATTGAGGGTTCTCCATCATGAATCTCGCAAATGTCATGGCATTGATCTGCGTTTCGCTCCACCAATCCACGTCTTCAAAAAATGGTCCCCATTTATTATTGGGAAGCGGATACTTTTTCATCCATGCAAGCAATATGTCAAAAGCCCTTTGATAAGCCGCAGTGTTCCCTTTTTTCAACGCAATCAGATCGCGGAACATCATCATAGTCGGCACCCAGTTGCTCGTGTACCCTGCAGAATCAATCGCCCCACCGGTGAAATCATGATGCCTCAACAAAGCCGTTCTTCCGGTAAACACATTCACTTTAAATGGCAATGGCGAATGATCAATATCGCCCGGCTTTATATAAGAAGCCAATGTGTTTGCAGTTTTAATTGCTGCATCCAGATATATTTCTTCGTCTTCAATTTTATAGAGCCTGATCAGCTCAAGCGCGAAAGAGCCGGCTTTATCAGGCTGAGCAACATCTCTTCCTGCACGCATGTCGCCATCAAATATGCCTGAATAAATCAGTGTGTTGTATGGAAAAATAATATTCGGCCATTTTGCATTTGCCGGAGAAACTCCATGTGTTAAATAATAATCGGCAATGAAGCGCATGTTTTCTTTGATCCTTTCATTCCCGGTGTAATCATATAATAATCTCCATGACGACAGCGCCATCGCAAGCTGATCTCCGCCCATTCCGCGATGATCATCCACTGCAGGATTCCAAACCTGATGATTCATATAATACGGAAGGCCGTTCATGTCATGCCGCATCGTATCCCAAAAATTCCAAACGCTCAATATAACATGGCTGAAAGATTTTCCCGGATCATCATCATACCATGGAATAATATTTCCTTCTTTATCAGTTCTCACATCATGATAAAAAAGTTTTTCCTGAGCGCCGCAATAAAAAGATGACAGCATGATAAGAATAGCAAAACTGAATTTCATATTGGTCATTTATGTAGTTGGAAAATTATGCCAGCCCGATTTCGTAATGCAATGCAGGAATCTCTACATCCATAAATCCTTTTTTAATTAACCGCTCTTTGAAAGCCTGCTGCACGTCGTACTCACCATGCACGATAAATAATTTTTTCACCTGCTTCGCATCCTGACAGGCAAGGAATTGAGAAAGATCTTCATAATCGCCGTGTGCGCTCATGCTACGGATACTTCCTATTTCAGCATTCACTTCGTGACGAGTGCCAAAAATATTTACTTCTTTATCACCAGCTATCAATCTCCCACCGAGAGAATGTGGCTCACAATAACCGACCATTAAAATAGTATTGCGGCTGTTCTCGATGTTATTGCTGATATGATGTTTCACTCTTCCTGCATCAGCCATGCCGCTCGCAGAAATAACAACAAAAGGTGTGTTTCGATAATTGAGCGACTTGGATTCATCAACAGATTGTATATATTTTAATCCTTTAAAAGAAAAAGGATCCGCATCGCTTTTTAAAATGTTCTGGATATTTTTATTGAAGAGATTGGGATATTTTTTTACAATCTCGGTCACTTCAATGCTCAAAGGGCTATCAACAAAATAATCCAGATCCGGAAGTTTGCCATCGAGTTCAAGCTGGTTAAGGGCAAATAATAATTCCTGCGTTCTGCCAACACTGAATGCAGGGATAATCAATTTGCCTTTTTTCTGAATGCAGGTTTTTTCGATCCATGGCAGTAATAAATCCGGAGTATCGACATCTTTATCATGTAAACTGTTTCCATAAGTTGATTCGATAAGGATATAATCTGCCTGTGGAAATGTTGAAGGAGGATTTAGAATAACGTCTCTGTAACGGCCAACGTCTCCGCTAAAAGTTAAGTGCGTTTCTTTGCCATCTTCTTTAATTTTTAAATGAATGGTTGCGCTACCGATGATGTGGCCGGCATCTTTATACATGACCTGAACGTTTTCGTCCACGGAAAACCATTGTTCATATTCTACTGTTGAAAAAAGATCCATTGCTGTTCTTGCATCTTCTTCTGTATATAATGGCTGAAGATATGATTGCCCTTCTGCGATTCTTCTCTTGTTCACAAACTTGATATCTTCCTGCTGAATGCCCGCCGAGTCTTCTAATAAAACTGCTGTTAATTCTTTAGTAGCAGGCGTGCAGAAAATTTTTCCGCCAAATCCATCTTTCACCAGTTTTGGGATCAATCCTGTATGATCAATATGCGCGTGAGATAAAATGAGAAAATCAATTTCGGAAGGATTAAACCCCCATTCACGGTTAAGCCTATCCGTATCAGGACCCATGCCCTGGAACATGCCACAATCTAATAAATATTTTTTCCCGTTCTTTAGTGTAAGTAAATGTTTAGAGCCGGTAACAACGCGTGCCGCGCCATGGAAAGCAATCTTCATGATAATGTTTTTAAATGAAAATAATGTTCTAAGATAAGATAATTGAAGTACGATTTTGTTAAAAGGTAGTTTCAGTAGATTTTAGCTCTTAGCATTAGTTTTTAGTCTTTTTCTTGAAAGACCATGTCACAAAGAACTCTGCAACTTTTTCTCCGGCTTCATTTAAGCCGACAGATTTTGCAATGATCGTTTGTGCTTCGCCGTTAGCAATAGCATTTTCTATTGTCTGCTGAATTTCTTTTCCGTCTGCACATGTGAATGTGGTTACTCCTGTTGCTTTTTTGAAATAGTTTGCTTCCAGTTTTATAACCAGCATTGAAACAGCAGGCGTTCTTTTATAAATATGCATTAATCCAAGCGTTCCAGTGCTCATTTCTGCAGCCATTGCCAGGCAGGCAAAATAAGTAGATCGAAATGGGTTTTGAGAAAACCATTTGTAAGGAACAGTGACTGCACATTTTTCTTCATCAATATCTTTCAATCTCACACCCGAAAAAAATGCACTCGGCAGTTTCGAAAACAAAAACATCCTGAACTTAACAGGATGTTTCATGAGTTTTATGAAGGAAGATGTGTTCGACATTTTTTATAATATAATCAACTTGCAAAAAGATATCCAAGAAAAACCCATACACCGACAAATATTAAAATTATAAAAGCATCATTTTTTAAATCGGGCCATTTTTTCTTTTTGATAAAAAGCTGATAAAGCAACCATCCGATTAATAAAATAGATAACAATCCATATCTTAGAAAAAAATAAAGTGACATGATAATTTTTTATCTCACAGATTCTGATTCATTTATTATCGCACTAATCCTTGCAATCCCAAAAATCCCGGTTCAGACTTATTGCTTATCCACTTCCACCACACAAGCAATCACTCCATTATTAGCGCCATCCACATTCAATTGCATATTGCCTTTTGAATTTGCCTGATAATGAACATTGCGAATCAATTTGCTGCTCAAAACTGCATTGAGCCTTGAAGCATAGTCCTGTTGCGGGTTTTGAGCAAGTTGTTTATTTAAAGAATTCCAATCCAACGAATCTTTGCTCACCACAACAGCCATATAATCTTTTGTGCCAACACTATCAGGCACCATGCTTTTATCTTTCGGAAATAATCTGTATCCTGCAATGCCGCAGAACGGAGAATATTTTGTGGTCGTCGGATTATCTTTTTTCGGATAAGGAAATAAAGTGTAGCTCGTGCCGTCTGTCTCTTTTCCAAAAACATAGATATAACACTCGGTTGAATTTTTAATTTCCATTTTAAATCTCGTTCCCAACTTCACCGGCGAATTTGTTTCGAAAATATTATTGCTTGTATTGTGCAAAGGAATATATCCGCCTGCAACAGTTTTTGTTCCGTTGTATGTGATCTGCACCAATCCTATCTCACAATTAAATGGCGCATTTGCAGCAGCGCCCACTTTCGCCATTGGCTCCAAACCATAAGCTTCACGGACAAATTGTTTGAAGTCCGGATAACGCACCCATGCAAAACCATTGTTGCCCCATTGCGAACCCCAACTATTCATGATCAAAAATGAGCCACCATATTTTTTGTCATCATAACCAACCACGCATTGCGCATGACCGCCGAAACCCTGCATGCTATAATCATCCTGTGTTGGCTGCCAAACATCCTGCCCCATCATGGGTTGCATATAACTTCCGCCGACCATCATTCCAATCACAACAGGTGCACCTTGCGAAAGATTTTCTTTGATAGCACGAAGATCGATCTGATCTGTCCTGTCGCCAACTGTTAATCGGTTTGCACCACGCATTTTAAATTGCTCTGCATCATTCAGTAATTGCTGGCTTGGTTGCTTCGCACAATCCTGATCGTCATAAGGAAATTTATCGTAAGAAATAGAACCACGTTTTGTCATGAATTCCATCGCTCTTTCAACATAAGAACCTTCGCAGCCATCAAGACCGATTTGATTATATAAAAATGAAGGGCTGAATTTTAAACTGTTCGGATCTTGTCCCGTACGAGCCGCTTCTAGAATCGTTCTTGCACCATAAGCACTGCTCCATGCAACGCATGATCCCTGATGTCCCTGATCGCCGACAGTCGGCGCATACTTTTGCAGGTTCGCAGATTCAGGCAAAGGATTTTTGCTGTCATCATCCGAAAGCGATTCATACACTTTTGCTTTGTCGAACTGACGAGGGTCAAGAACGCCGCCGGTTGCGAGTTGCTGCGCTGCATTTGCAACAGAGCCGATATTGCATCCTCCTCTGAAGAAAAAGAAACCGCCGACAAGAATGATTACTAAGAACAACAATCCACCGCGACCGCGGAACAAGCCGAACAATAAAGGGAGCAGCGCAAACAAGCCACCGCCGCCGCCTCCAAACCCTCCGCCACCTCCACCACCGTTTCCACCACCACTATTATCTTGCGGATCAATCGGATCATCTTCCATACGAATAGGCATAAGAATTAATTTTAGTTCTGCTAAAAGTAAACAGTTTTTTGAAAATAAAAATGGGGAGAAAGATGATAGTTGAAAGTTCATAGTTAATAGTTTATAGCCAGAAGTTCTTGATGCCGTTGTTGGTCGCTTGACCAACAACATTAATAATCAGGAAATTTCCCTTTTTAATACCAGCATCGGTTTTTCATAGCATCGTCGTTGCAGCTTGTCCGCCGCGGCGGATCGCAATCCTTTCATCGGCTGTGCTACTATTGAGCTATCTGCGAGAAAAGAAAGTACCATTCATACAAAATCTATCGGAGCGTTAAGAAGGCAAACCGGCTGATTTTTTATTTGTAATTTGGTAAAATGTATTACACAGAATTAAAAGGATTTAGTGAAATCGAATTTGAATTGTTAGGGCTTAGTAGGAAAGAACAATATCAAAAACTTTTACAAACTTTTGAATGGAATGATTTTCGAAATAAAATAATAGAACGCGATAATCATTGTTGTTTAAAATGCGGGAAAAAAGAAGGGCTGATTTTAGAGGATATACCATTTGTTGAACAAATGAAGAAAAAGGAAGATGGCATTAATTCAATGATTCAAATGAATGAGGAATTATTGCAAACAAAAATGAATAACGAAGAAAGGCAAAAATTTATTCAACGATATGGAAACATACAAGTAGCTAAAGAAAGAGTTATTGGTGATGTTATTTTGAATGTTCATCATAAATTTTACATCTGGAACAATTTGCCTTGGAAATATGATATAAATGATTTGGAAACACTTTGCATTAATTGTCATATCAAGACTCATTCAGAAGAAAAAATATTAACCTATCTTAATTTTTTAAAGGAAGAGTTTGTTGAAGAAAAACTATGCAATAAGTGTGAAGGAAAGGGATATATACAAGATTACAAACATTTTCAGAATGGAATCTGTTTTGAGTGTTGGGGTTGCAGAATAGCATTTCTTGAAAATCCCAAATGGATAAGAATTGCCAAATAAGTTTTTGCCTGAGCAAAGGATATCAAATTAAAAGGATCTCACAAAAGACTTAGAGAGTCACCGTCATGCCTGTGTAGGCAGGCATCTGTATTAAATAGCATAAGCAGATTCCCGCATACGCGGGAATGACGGCGAGAACGTAATCAAAACTTAACAGTCAAAAGCAAACAGTCTACAAAAACCTATCGTTGCTTCGTTGCCTTCTTTGCGCTCGTTGCGTGAAATAACTAAAGCAATTGATTCCTCAACAAATCCCCAAACTCATCTCTTCTTCTTATCAGTTGTGCTTTTCCATCTTTCACCAACACTTCCGCAGGCTTAAAACGAGAGTTGTAATTGGATGACATTTCAAAACCATAAGCGCCTGCATTTTGAAAAACCAATAAATCATTTTCCCTGATTTCATTCAGCGAGCGGTTTTCAGCGAATGTATCTGTCTCGCAAATATTACCGACTACATTATAATTTTTTATTGCTCCATCGGGATTAGAAATATTTTCGATGATATGATAAGCGCCATAAAACATCGGTCGGATGAAATGGTTGAGACCGCTGTCAGTTCCGGCAAACACAGTGCTTGCCGTTTCTTTGACCACATTCACTTTGGTAATAAAATATCCAGCTTCGCTCACTAAAAATTTTCCCGGCTCAAACCAAACTTCCACTTTTCTGCCATATTGTTTTTCAAATGCATCAAATTCTTCTTTCACTTTTTTTCCGAGCTTATTAATATCAGTTGCTTCATCGCCTTGTTTATAAGCCACTTTAAAACCGCCACCTAAATCAATCACTTCCAGCTCAGGAAAATGTTTCGCCACTTCAAACAGCACTTCAATTCCTTTGGCAAAAACTTCCACATCTTTTATTTCGCTGCCGGTGTGAATATGCAAATCGGTGATGCGCAAATTGGTTTCTTTCACCACTTCAAGCACTTTATCAATCTGCTCTAATGGAATTCCGAATTTGCTATCCTGATGTCCGGTTGAAATTTTAAGATTTCCGCCAGCCATAATATTCGGGCGAAGGCGAATCCCTACCGGATATGTATGACCGAATTTCTGCCCGAATTTTTTCAAGTTGGAAATGCTGTCGATATTAATATTGACGCCCAATTGTTGCGCTGTTTCAATTTCACTAAAGGCAATGTTATTGGACGTATATAAAATATTTTCTTTGGCGAAACCTGCATGCACAGCAAGCTGCACTTCATTGATAGAACTGCAATCTATGTTGCAACCAATCTCTTTAATATATTTCAGCACATTGATATTTGTGAGCGCTTTGCATGCATAAAAAAACCGTGTGTTGGAATCTGCAAATGCAGTTAATAATTTTTCGTATTGCTCTTTTATTTTTTCAGCATGATACACATACAAAGGCGTTCCGAATTCGTTTGCCAGCTCTGTTAAAAATAGTTTAGAAAGTTGTTGAGGCATAATTGCGAATATACGATTCACGTTTTATTTCACGCAAAGGGCGCAAAGATAGCAACGAACGCAATGCAGCTAACCTGTTGCCTCGTGGCATTCGTGGCTTCGTTGCGTGAAATATAACTATTCTTTTTCCGGATTTTCCTGCTCGTCGTTGTTTTCAACAAGCTCGCCATCTTCCCGAACGACAAGCGTTATTTCATCTTCGCTTTCTGCAGCAGCAGTTTCAATTTCGGGAGTATGATTGATTAATGTAGGTTCCACAAAATTTTCGGAGAACACTTCTTTTAATTTCGGCAAATCATCAGGAGAGTTGATGCCGAAATAATCCATGAATAATTTGGAGGTCTGATATATCAATGGCTTTCCAACCATTTCTTCATTTCTACCTGTGATAATAATTAATTCTTTCTCTAATAATTTCTGAATGGAATAATCGCAGTTCACACCGCGGATGGATTCAATCTCACTTTTGGTAATCGGCTGTTTGTATGCAATAATTGCCAGCGTTTCCAATGCAGCAGTTGATAATCTTTTCAAAAACTTTTCACCATTCAGTTGAGCAACTGTTTTGTGATATTCTTTTTTGGTAAGGAACTGCCATCCGCCGCCGCTTTGTTTTATTTCAAACGGATAAAATTCGGAACTGTATTTTTCAACAATGCCATCTATAGCAGTTGAGATTTGTTCAAGCGTTAATTTATCTTCCATAAAACTGAAAGCATTATTCATCAGCTCGGTCAGCTCCATTGCCGTTAATGGTTTATCGCTTGCAAAAATCAGCGCCTCAATATGTGGAATGATGTTAGAGATTTCCATTTTGTAATTTGCGAATTTGAAAATGTGCGAATTTGAAAATTGAAGCTCCTCATCCGCACATCCGCACATTATTAAATTTGCACATTAACCCTGCAATGCTGCCGCGCCGCTCACAATTTCTGTCAGCTCAGTGGTGATGGCAGCCTGACGAGCACGGTTATAAGAAATTTTTAAGCTACGTAAAATTTCATTGGCGTTTTCACTGGCTTTGTCCATCGCTGTCATGCGTGCGCCATGTTCTGATGCATTTGAATCCAGCACTGCTTTATATAATTGCGTGTTCAAAATTTTCGGCATCAGCTCCGCAATCAGTTCTTCTTTTGACGGCTCGAAAATGAAATCGCTTTTTGTCGCGCCTTCCTTCTTCTTCACCTTCACTATCGGCAAAAACCTTTCCACTTTAAAAATCTGAGTGGCTGCATTTTTAAATTCACTGTACACTACTTCCACCACATCAAATTCTTTATTCTCGAAAGCTTTTACTGCAGCTTTTGCGCAAGCCTGCACGTGCTCAAAATCGAGGTGCAAAAAAATATCTTTATACGTTTCGCTTACTTTGAAATTATTTTTTGCAAAATGCTCGTAGCCTTTTTTCCCGATGCCCCAAATCTGCACATTGCCTTTCGCAAGCTGAGCGGAATATTTTTCATTAATCGTCTGCTTCGCCAGCTTAATGATATTAGAATTGAATGCACCGCACAAACCACGGTCGCTGGTAATCACAATCATCAGCACTTTTTCAACCGGTCTTTCAACCGCGAGATTGCCGCTTGCGTCACCTTCAGCATTGCTCACGATATTGCTCAGCACTTCCTGCAATTTTTTTGCATAAGGGCGCATTTGCAGAATCGCATCCTGTGCACGGCGCAATTTTGCAGCGCTCACCATCTTCATTGCTTTGGTAATCTGCTGGCTGCTTTGAACGGATTTTATCCGGTTACGAACTTCCTTCAGTTGTCCTGCCATAAGCTCTTTTAAATTTGGCGGCAAAGGTAACAGAAACGAGGTTAAATTCCATTATTGTGAAGAAAATATCAACGCCTAAATGGCGTTAGATATTTATATCCAAAATATTAGGCACATTTGCAACCTGAAATCTTATGGCAAAAGCAAAAAAACGAGATCCCGTCATACTCATCACTAACGACGACGGCGTTACAGCACCAGGCATTAAAGCATTAATAGAATCCGTGGAAGGATTGGGCAAAATTGTGGTGGTTGCGCCCGACAAGCCGCAATCCGGCATGGGTCATGCCATCACAATTGGCAATCCGCTGCGGCTGCATCCGGTTCATATTTTTAAAGGAATTGAAGCATGGCAATGCTCCGGAACTCCAGTGGATTGTGTAAAGCTGGCTGTTGATAAAATACTTCATCGCAAACCGGATTTATGTTTGAGCGGCATTAATCACGGAGCGAACCATTCCATTAATGTGATTTATTCGGGAACGATGTCTGCTGCTGTGGAAGCAGCGATTGAAAGTATTCCATCAGTCGGTTTTTCTTCGCTGAATTATGACCATGAAGCGGATATGACCACGCCGAAAAAATTTGCAAGAGAAATCGTTCAAAATCTTTTAAAGAACCCACTTGATAAACATCTCATATTAAATGTGAATTTTCCTGCCGTCTCTGGTTCGAAAATGAAAGGGATGAAAATCTGCCGTCAGGCTTATGCAAAATATGAGGAAGATTTTGTAGAAAGGGTTGACCCGAATGGAAGAAATTATTATTGGCTCACAGGCAAGTTCGTGAATTTTGATAAGGGTACTGACACAGATGTTTGGGCGCTTGAACATAACTATGTGAGTGTGGTGCCCGTACAATTTGATTTAACGAATTACGTTCTTAAAACCAAAATTGAAGAAACCTGGAAATTGAAATAATTCATTAAAAAATATTGCCGCAGATTCACAGATTAATTGATAAGAATGCAACATCAGGTCGACTCGAATAACTTTCAATGCACAAAAGGATAATTTTTAACGACTATAAATTCGCAGATTAATCTGCGGCATCAAACTAACTCGAATATTTTCCAATGCTTAAAAAAGACAATTTCAAATTTGGCTTGCTGCTTGGCTTTTTAGCTCCGATATTAAGCCTTGTCATTTATTATTTCTGGAAATTCCGTTTGTTCTCCGTGAAAGATTTTTTTCACTTCATCGCGAGCAACACCAATCAAATCACGGCTATTTCTGTTCCATGCCTTGTATTGAATATTGCTTTGCTCACTTATTGTTTCAATTCACGCCTTGATAAAACAGCCAAAGGGGTTTTTGCAGTGACATTGGTTTATGCTGTTGCTGCAGTTCTGTTTAAATTTGTTTTATAAAAAAGTTTCAAGCAAAAACGCGAAGACGCAAAGCTTCACATTTATTAATTAATAATTTTTTGATACCGGCATTGAAACTCCGATTGGACATCGTTGCGACGCTCCGTTCATCTGTTGCGCTGCTATTAAGCTTTAGCATACTCAGCAAATTTGCTGATTGATTTTCGGCATTCATTCATATTAATAACTCAATAATTCTTCTAATTTTTTTGCAACTTTTTCTGCATTCGGCAACATCGCATTTTCTAAAGCAATATTCATCGGCACAGCAGGCAAATTCAATGCACCCATCACTTCAACAGGTGCATCCAAAAACCTGAAACAATTTTTTGAAATCCTTCCTGCAAGCGCCTCAGCAAATGAATTGTTTTGTTGCTCTTCCGTGAGCACCAAACATTTTCCATGCTTCTTTACCGTTAAAAAAACCAAATCTTCATCTAATGGAAATAATGTTCGCAAATCAATAATTTCAATTCGCCCCGGGAAATTTTTAGATGCGGATTTTGCCCAATACACGCCCAATCCATAAGTGATGATGCAACAGCTTTGCCCGGAGTTTATTTTTTCATCATCAGCTTTCAAAACAATATTTCCCTTACCTAACGGCAATGTATAACCGATTGACGGTTCAACCATTTTCGCATCTTCCGTTCCCGGAACTTTGCTCCAGTACAAACCTTTGTGCTCAAGCATCACAACCGGATTCGGGTCAAGAAATGCAGCACGCATTAATCCTTTCATATCAGCGCTGTTCGATGGATAAACAATTTTAATTCCTTTGACAGAAAGCAAAGTTGTCTCGATGCTTCCGCTATGATAAGGACCACCGCCGCCATAAGCACCAATAGGCACACGTATTAATGTTTGAATGGGAAATTTGCCGCAGCTCAAGTAACACGATTTTGAAATTTCAGTAACCAGCTGATTGAATCCGGGATAAATATAATCTGCAAACTGTACTTCGACAATCGGCTTTACCCCTGTTGCGCACATGCCAACTGTTGAGCCGATAATATATGCTTCCTGAATGGCAGTGTTGAACACACGATGCTCGCCAAATTTTTCAGCGAGTGTTGCAGTTTCTCTGAACACGCCGCCAAGGCGCTTTCCAACATCTTGCCCATACAAAACTGCTTCAGGAAATTCTTCCATAATTTCTCTGATGGCAAATAATGCTGCATCAACCATCAATATTTTTTCCTTATTTGCAGGAGAACGTTCTCCTATCTCCGCAGTAATTGCTGTTGGAACAAAAACAAAATCTTCAACTGTGCTTGTATCAGGTTCGGGAGCAGCAACTGCATCTTTGAATTGCTCTGCAACATACTTTTCTGCGTCATTTTCTATTTGCAGGATTTGCTCTTCATTAATCCCGTTTGATAATAATTGTTTCCTGAGTTTTGGTTTCGGGTCGTGCAATGCATGCTGTTCCAAATCTTCTTTTGTTCTGTAAAATTCTTTTCGCACGCCGCTTGTGTGATGATTTAGCAGTGGAACTTTTGCCTGAACAATATATGGACAGCGGGTTTTGCGCACATGATTAATGACCATGTTCATCGTTTCATAACTCTGCTCAAAATCGCTTCCATCTACTCTGATTCTTTCCATTCCATGAAAACCTGCCGCATAATCAAACGCATCATTCACTCTTGCTTCGTGTGAAGTGACGCTGATTCCCCAGCTATTATCCTGCACCAAAAAAATAATTGGCAGTTTTTTTAATACAGCAAATTGAAACGCTTCACTCACTTCACCTTCTGTTATGCTTGCATCTCCGAGTGAACAAACAACAATCGGCGATTCATTATTACTTCCTTTTTTTAATAATGATGATTTGATGGTTTCTAAATATTGAATGCCTTGTGCAATCCCAGTTGATGGAATTGCCTGCATGCCTGTTGCGCTGCTTTGGTGAATGATAGTTGGCTTGTCATTGCCTCTGTAATTCGGGTGCGAATAATATTCCCGACCTCCGGTGAAAATATCTTCTGCTTTTGCAAGGAGTTGCAGCATTAATTGATAAGGAGAAAAACCAAGCCCGAGGAGCATGCTTTCATCGCGGTAATAAGGGCTCACATAATCGCATGGCTGCAAATGAAAAGCTGTAGCCAGTTGTACGGCTTCGTGCCCACGCGAAGTGGAATGTACATATTTGCAAACTGTTCTGTTGTTTTCATAAGTCTCAGCCATTGCCTTTGCATGGCATATAAGACGATAAGCTTTCAATAAAATATCCTGATTGGGCATAAGCAACCGATGTTGTTTGAACCTGGATGTATTTGATTCTTTTGATTAATTGGATTATAGTAAAGCGAAGTTAATGATGATTCACTGAGACATATTAGTTCGTCTTCAATTTTAGTTTTCAGGCGAACTTCTATCGAAAAATATAATTTAATGCGGAGAAAGAAATTTATGAAGTTAAGCCACTGGAAATTGAAACTTTTCCAAAGCTTACTAATGATTCATCAAATTCGTCATCGACTTGAAGCTTTGGAAAAGTTAGTGAGGTTTGTCTCTGCTAAGAAGTCGAATTTATATAAATTAGCTTATGAAATATTTTATCGCATCTCCCCTAATCTTTTTGTGCATTCATATCAATGTTTTTTGCCAAACAGATTCAATCCAAATAAAGCGTGAATTATTACTAATAACGGCAGTTCCTTTTAAGTATAATAAAGGATTAGATGAGAAGGAAAGTAAATTTTTTGATATTCCATATCTGTCTATCCTCAAAAAAGGAACAGACATTATACCTACGCTTTTAAAACTAATAACCGACACTACGAAAACTAAAATACTAAACAAATGCTCAAATGATTATTTTACAGTTGGACAATTGGTATATGTCCTGATTGACGATATTGAAAGAATTCCTTTTTTTGAGGTAACAAAAATACAAGCTGACGTGATATTACATTGCAGTGTTTTTGGCTGATGGAGTGTTAGGTTATATCAAGTATAATGCCGGTGATTTTAGAAAAAAGTATATAAAATATCTTAATTCTGATGAGAGAAAAGAATGGTTAAAAGAAATAAAAAAGAATTCAAATTAACTCACTTGCCATTACTCAGCCCGAAGCTCAATAGCAGCACAACAGATGAACGGAGCGTCGCAACGATGCTCAATAGAATTACCATCGATGGTATTAAAAATAAAAAATGCCACTTCAAAGAAGCGGCATTAATAAATTTATAAAAAGAAATTCTATTTTATTTCAAGCGCCAGCAAGCTGTCGTCTTCTATAAAAGCTTCCAGCTCATCGCCAACAACGCATTCGCCTACACCTGCGGGAGTGCCTGTGAAAACTAAGTCTCCGATATTCACAGAAAAATAATTGGAGATGTGCGCAAGCACTTTATCAAAGCTGTTAATCATCAAGCCCGAATTGGCTTGCTGAACTAATTCCTTGTTTTTGTACATGCAGAAATTAATATCCTTTTTGTTTTTGATGTTTGCTAATGGAATCCATTTTCCGATGGCAGCAGAATTGTCCCATGCTTTTGCTTTCTCCCAAGGCAAGCCTTTTTCTTTTAATTCATTTTGAATGTCTCGTGCAGTGAAATCAATGCCGACGGTAACCGCATCATAATACTTGCTTGCAAAACGATCCTGAATGTATTTGCCATTTTTAGAAATGCGCAGCACAAGCTCGCATTCATAATGCAGTTCATTCGTGAATTCGGGATAATAGAACGGAGTGTGGGCTTGTAAAAGAGCACTCTTCGGCTTCATAAAAATGATAGGTTCATCAGGAACTTCGTTGTTGAGTTCTATTGCATGAGCCACATAGTTACGGCCTACACAGAATATTTTCATATTCAATTAAGGTTTTAAATAGAAAATTTATGTTTATAAAAATCGGCTGAAAAAGCCAGGCTCTGCATAGGAATATTGCGTGTATGTTCTTTTCTAATTAAAGCGCAAAACAATATTCTGCGAATGTAAACATTCCAGATTATAAATCATAAAGTTACATCTAATTTATTGAAATGTTCCATTGTGCGTTGAATTCCGGCGCTGATAAAGCTTTCGAGGGCTTCTACGCATTTGTCAATTTTCAATTTCACCAGCGTCACCTCCTCGGTTTTCCACTTGCCAAGAACATATTCTGATTGCATGCCTTTAGGGAAATTATCACCAATGCCAAAACGCAATTTAGGATATTCAGTCGTTCCTAAAAATTCCTGAACGCTCCTCAAACCATTATGCCCGCCATCGCTACCGCCTGGGCGTATCCGTAATTTCGAAAGCGGCAATGCTTTGTCATCTACGATAACCATCAGGTTTTCGATGCCTACGTTTTCTTTTTCTATCCAATATTTCACGGCTTTGCCGCTCAGGTTCATGTAGGTCGTTGGCTTTATCAGGATAATTGTTTTGCCCTTCCATTTTGTTTCAGCCACACCGGCATGACGACTCACCACAAAACTTCCGCCGTGCTTTTGAGAAAAAGCATCTACTACATCAAACCCGATATTGTGACGGGTGCCGGCATATTCTAAATCAAAATTGCCAAGCCCGGCTATTAAAAATTTCGACATACAATTTGTTCAAAAAAATAATTCGAATATAGGCAAAGATGTTGAGCTTAGTTAGAATAGAAAAGCCCGATGAATAATCGGGCTTAATAATAAAAAATGTTTGCTGAATTATTTTTTTGCAGCAGCTTTTGGAGCAGCAGGTGCAGCAGCGGCTGGAGCAGCTCCGGCAGTGGGTACAGCAGCTCCGGCAGCAGGTGCTGCGGTAGCTGATTCTTCTTGTTTCAGTTCGCGTGTGAGCACTACTGATGCAATCGGAATGCGCGGCGAATTCAATATTTCATAATTGTCAGCCTTCACATCTTCAACACGAATGTTGCCATTGAGTTGCAGATTAGTAATATCCACTTTGATGTTTTCCTGCAAATGCTTTGGTAAAGTTTTTACTTTCAGTGCCTTCATTTTTGTAATCAGCTTTCCACCTTCTTTTACACCGGCAGCAGCGCCTGTGAATTTGATAGGAATGGTTGCGATTACTTTTTTGTCTTCAACCAGTTCAAGAAAATCAACATGGATTAAATCATCAGTTACTTTGTCAAATTGTAAATCTTTCAAAATGCATTTGTAAGATTTGCCATCTAATTTAACGTCTGCTAACTGGAAATCCGGTGTGTACACGATGTTTTTGAAAGCCGCAACGGGCGCTGAAAAATTCAGCTCCTTTACACCCCCGTAAATTACACCGGGCACTTTTCCCTCAGAGCGGATTTGGCGGGTGGCTTGTTTGCCAATCTCGGTCCTGAGTTGTCCTTCGATTGTAATTGTCTTCATTTATTGTTTGTTTAAAATTTACTCTACTTATTTCTCATCTGAGAATGAACGAAGAGGCTTGTTATACTCTTGTTCTCGTGTGCATTCCTGATTGCAATAGCGAACAGTTCCGCAACACTCAACACTTTGATTTTTGAACACTGCTGCTTTAATGGAATGGTGTCACAAACGACCAATTCATCCAGCACACTGTTTTCAATATTTGCATAAGCATTGCCGCTGAGAACAGGATGGGTGCAAAGCGCTCTTACACTTCTCGCACCTTTTTCCATCAGCAAACCCGCTGATTTTGAAAGTGTGCCGCCCGTATCGCAAATATCATCTATAAGAACTATATCCTTGTCGGTTACATCGCCAATCACCACCATGCTCGCAATTTCATTTGCTCTTTTTCTGTGCTTATCGCAAATCACCATTTCCGCATTGAAATAAGAAGCAATCTCACGAATCCTGTTGGCGCTTCCCACGTCAGGGGCCGCAAAGGTAAGGTTTTCAAGCTTAAGTTGCTCTATGTAAGGGATAAAAATTGCAGAGCTGTCGAGGTGGTCAACAGGTATATCAAAATAGCCTTGAATCTGAGGCGCATGTAAGTCCATGGTAATCACCCTATCGGCACCCGCAGCCACTAACATATTCGCCATTAGCTTTGAACCGATGGCAACACGAGGCTTATCTTTTCTATCCTGACGGGCATAACCATAATAAGGGATAACAGCAACTACTTTATAAGCCGAAGCACGACGTGCTGCATCAATCATTAATAAAAGTTCGAGCAAATTTTCCGCTGGTGCACAGGTGCTTTGGATCAGAAACACCATATCACCGCGGATGCTCTCATTAAAAACCGGCTGAATTTCACCGTCACTAAAATGCTGGATGGTTATTTTCCCTGCCGGGTTTCCAAACTGCTGGCAGATTTTTTCAGCCAGGTATTTTGATTCTGTGCCTGAGAATATTTTAGCGAAGCTCATAGAAGATTGTATGTGCGGCGAAGATATAAATCAAAAAAGAATGGAGAACCTGTGTTAAGGGAAAATTATCAACCGAGGCTGTTAATAAACTTGAATCGGTGATAAAAGAGATTGGGTTAGCCCTAAGAAAACCATTCAAATGCTTTACTATAAATAAAAAATCAATGAAATGATTTCATTGATATACTCATTAGCTATCGGTAATGTATATGCGTAGATAACAGTTGTAGCGAATTGCGATTATGAAGAAGCTAAATATGAATAATAAAACTGACGAAATACTAAGCCTTCCTCTTTAAACAGCAGTTTTGATACAACTTATCTTGCTACGGATGCCATTGTTTCTTTTGCAGTATTAGGTTTCTCAATAGCAACACTCTTATTGGAAGAAGACCTGCCATTGACAGCATAAAAAACTGCAGAGCAAACGAAAATGGAAAAGAAAAGCGCAACAACATACATTCCTAAGCAGAACATAAACGATTGCCATCCGCCGATGGCCGAAAAAGTTTTAGATTTCATGGATTTAGATTTCAGTTTTCAAAAGGTGACGAATCGATAGATATACCTTATTTTTATAACGGTGCAATGAATAAAGTATTATCTGTTTTCATAACTAAAATAATTGCTCTGCCTTATCCATGCAAGCGAACAAACACTCGATTAAAGATTGGGCGAAAGATGACAGGCCCAGAGAAAAGCTACTAAGTAAAACTCCGATGGCATTGAGTGACTCAGAACTGCTCGCCATACTCATTAATAATGGCACAAAACAAAAAAGTGCCGTTGACCTAGCCAAAGAACTTCTTGCTTCCGGGAAAAATAGTCTTTCTGAATTAGGCAAATTATCTATCAGGGAATTGATGAAAGTGAAAGGAATTGGCGAAGCGAAAGCTATTACCATTGCTGCAGCATTGGAAATCGGCAGGCGAAGGCAGGCAATGAGCTCTATGGAAAAACCAGTCGTGAAGGATAGCAAAGAAATTGCCAGTTACCTGCAGGCTATTTTGCGCGATCATCACCATGAAGTGTTTGCAGTTGTTTTTCTCAATCGAGCAAATAAGATTAATCATTTTGAAATAATCAGCCAGGGCGGAATCACAGGAACAGTTGCAGACCCACGCATTATTTTAAAGAAAGCCTTGGAAGAAGATGCAGTCAGCATAATCCTTTGCCACAATCACCCTTCAGGCAATTTAAAACCAAGCAGAGCTGACACAGAGCTCACACTTAAAATTACAGAGGCTGCAAAATTTTTTGATATCCGTGTACTTGACCATATTATAGTAAGCGAAGATGGTTATTATAGTTTTGCTGATGAAGGCTTATTATAAAAACTATGCTTGTGCGGTTGGACCACCAAAATTTAATGGCAATTGAACTTCTTCCAGCTCCTGGATTTTGCCATTGGCGGCTTCAAAACGGGAGATGTTTTCAGTGAGTGCCTTCATAAAACGCTTTGCATGTTGTGGCGTAAAAATGATCCTTGATTTTACCTTGCTTTTAGGAGTGCCTGGCATCACGTTCACAAAATCAATCACAAATTCTGCATGGCTGTGGGTAATGATCGCGAGATTGGCATATTCGCCTTCTGCCATATCTTCTGACAATTCTATGTTGAGCTGATTATTTGGTTGCTGCTGATCTGGCATAATTAAAATTTATTTGAAGCAAATGTAAGGAACAACACAAACACAATTTTAATCAAATTAAACAGCATACACACTGGCATGCCAAGCAAAGCTAAAAAGTAAAACGGGCAAGAATAATCCCGCCCGTTTTAAGATCAAAATAGCTTTTTATTTTATTCGTGCTGTAAAATTAAAGAGCCACTTCCAAAGCTTCCTGCTGCAACAGTAAAACTAAAAGTCAACCCTATATAACCAGTGCAAGAAAACACAAAATTGCTTGACCCGGTTGTCACGATTGAAAGATCGCCATAAGGCCAACCTGCATATTGTCCCACTACTTGCTTGCTCACTGTAGCAACATCAGTATTTGGGTCAACATTGATAACAATCGGCACTCTGTTGATGCCACCTGCATTGGGGTTAGGATAAGCCAATAACAAGAGCTGATTTTGATTTCCAGGAGCAGCGGTTACAGTAACTACATCTCCAACGCTAAAGTCAGCCCAGAAAGCATCTGAAACAACTTTGTAATTACCAACAGCTGCAGTCTGATCAAAGGGGCACACAGCAGTTGCCTGCCATGTCAAAGCCATATTATAGCCTGGTAATGATACATAATTGGTAGGCGTATTAGTTACGGAATACTTCATACCGTCAGATGTAACTACTTCATTCTGGAAAATATAAGAATTTCCGGGGCTTATTACTGCAGGTGCCAATGCTGTATTTAATTCAGCAGTAGATACAGACAACGTAACCCCACCCTTTGCATAAGGCACATTTTTAAGCAACACCCAGGTAGACGGATCGTTGGCATTTGACCCAGTTGCTACATAAACATTAATGCTGGTTATTTCTTTGGTTCCATGCTGACTGACTATTATAGACACAGTAGCAGCCTGATTACTGAAATCAAGACTCTCGCTAATCAAAGAGTCAAGCGTAATATAAGATCCTGGTATTAATCCTTCACCGCCCTCAAATCCATTGATGTCCTTTTTCTTGCATGAATTGATCAGCAAAAAGGAGATCGATAAGCATGTAAATAACAATATAATTTTTTTCATTGTGTGAGTTTTTTATTTTAATGCATCAGGATTTGTATCCCAGAAAACTTTTACAGTTTGATCAGGTTTTTGAACAGCATTTTTGTTATAATTCGCATAAACAGAAGGATACACGAACGACATAATGAAAGTTCCCGGATCTGGGTTAACCGCTGGCTGGAAATTGTTAGGACAGCTGGTTCTGCGATAATTGTTATAAGGCTCCAAACCATTGCCCCATGCTGCCAGGTAATATTCCTTCATGATCACATTCAGTTTGTCAGCAGTAGTAGCTGCACCCTCATAAAGAGATTTTACTTTGCTTATATACTTTGCCTGATTAGTGGGTGTTATAATCATCGTTGTATCTGCATTAGATGGAATGCTATATCCTATAGCAGTTGGGAAATTAGCAACCTTATTAAAAGAAGCATTTACACCTGCAAGCAACAAAGCCTCAGGATCTCCATCTGTTTGAAGAGTTAAAGCTGCTTCAGCCTCCATAAAATAAGTAAACGATGAAAGCCATATTGGATTTATGCCGTTGCCTTTAGCTCCTGCTTCAAAGTCTGGACCCACCTGAACATTTTGATCTGCATCAAATGCACCACCAACTGGATATACGCCCCATGTTGATTTCAATTTTACGTCAGGGCCTGTTCCTTCGTTATTACCATGATCTCTTCCCCAGTATCCCTCTCCTACAATGCAATAAGGTGTCCCGGGCGCATATTGAGTTGGCGGAGTACGATAATAACATGCAAGCGCAAACTGGGTTGAAGTTTGATCTTTTAAGCGAGGGTCACTATAGTCATATTGGTAGTTGGAAGCTGGTGGTCCAGTGATATCATCCATTTGGCGATATATATAATACCTGATGCGGGGATCTACCATACCTTTTTCAACATCAAGACACCACATGAAATAGTTGCCGAGATAATCTGCCGTTCCATTATCTGTTCCATAATTGGAAGAATAGTGTGGCGTACGGCTATCGGGATTTGGATTATGGGTTGAAAAACTAAAAACAAAATCCTGTGACGCTGAGGTAATCAAATCTCCATCCGTCAACAATGCTTCAATTTTGTCTTTTACAGTGTTATCAACAAGCCTTGTTTGAACATAAGCTTTTAATTTGATTGTTTTTGCAAGTGTTATCCAATTTGCAATGTTTCCTTTCGAGTTTGCAGTTACTTTATAAAATATGTCATTTTTTGGATAAGCAAGTGAAGGCACACCAAAATCAGCAATAGCTGAGTCCAGCAAAGTTAAAGCCGAGTCGTAAATCGATGCCCCACCATCTGCTTTGGGATTGGTATTCCCTACTCCTTGGTTTGCTTCAGAATAAGGTACATCTCCGAATAAATCTACCAAAGTGATCATTGTATATGCCTTAAGCACCTTAGCAATACCAGCATGAACAAATTCTTGTTTTGATTCAGCTATTGGTATCATGGTGTTAGCTGTCTTGAAAATAGACGTATATGCAGTACCCCAGATGCCATCAAAACTTGGAGGACCATACGCGTTGTAATATAATGGACCAAACATGGTTTCCTGGCGAACAAGCGGATCTGAAAGATCAGAAGCGGCCTGATAAAAGCCTTGGAAGTTTAACTGAAGATTGTTTAGATAAAGATCTACATCTGCTGATTCGGGAGTTGGGACGCTTGGGTTGGTTAATAATGCGTCCAATTTATCCCCGAATTTTTTACATCCACTAAGCATTATAGCCAGCGACATAAAAACCAATAATATTCTATTAAGTCTCATATTCAATAGTTTTTTTAATTAAAATGATATTCTCAAGCTCGCACCAAAACGTCTGGAAGAAGGGCCTGCAAAAAGATCAATTCCTCTGGCAGCTCCTGAAATTCCTAAGCTATTGCTTTCTGGATCAAATCTTGAATATTTGGGGAAATTAGGTGCCAAATACCACAAATTGTTTCCGGTTAAAGAAAGCTGAACTCCTCCAAAAGGAGTATTTTTTAATGCTTTTGGTGATACGCTATAAGACAAAGACAATTCGCGCAAGCGTATAACCGTTGCATCCCATACTGTTATTGATGCTGGACCAAAACCTATTGCATTAAAATAGATATTATCTACACTTTGTTGAATATTATTCGGTGAACCGTCTTGCAGCACTGTGTTAGGAATTGTGAATGGCAAGGTGCGATCAAAGTCAGTATCCTTGCTAACACCACGAGCTAACAAAGTTCTCACTGTGTTGGACCACATGTCGCCACCGTGAGTATAATCCCACTGCATTCTAAAGGAGAAATTTTTGTACGATAGAGTACTTACTCCTGTCAATTTATACTTTGGATTTGGATCGCCAATCTGAGCAATGGTTGATGATCCAACATAATATCCGTTATCATCCACAATTCTCTTTCCTGTTGAATGGCTACCGGCACCAGTGTCCAATAGAACATAATTGCCTTGCAATATGCCAAGAGGCTTACCATTGATGGCATAGGAGCCAGGACCGCCAGAATAACCACCCAATTCTATCTGTTTGATGTCATCAGGCATTCCATGAACTTTGCTGCGGTTTACAGTAAGGATACCATTAAGTTCCCATCTCCAATCTCTGCTCTTAACAACTACAAGACCTAAATTTGCTTCAATACCTTTGTTATCAACAGCTCCGGCATTGATGGTTGTTGAAGTGTAACCTGTTGAAGCATCTAATTGCCTATTCAATATTTGATTTGTAGCCGTTCTGAAATATCCTGTCAAATCAAGACTGATTCTGTTATCAAAAAACTTGCCTTCGATACCAACTTCGGTTTCTCTCAAAAGCTCAGGCTTAAGATTTGGGTTAGGCACTAAATTTGGAACCGAACCCACGTTTACAACGTTTCCCGCATTATCAACAAATGCATTCGTAGTTAAATTTAAGAAAGCTCTTGTTTGGTATGGGTCAGGGAAGTGTGCACTTGTAGAATAACCTGCTCTTAGCTTCAAGTAATTAACAGTCTTGTTATTATTCCACCCTTCTATTGCTTGCGTAGGGATGAATGACAAGCTCACACCAGGATAAAATAAATGCCTGTTACTTGATTCCAAAGTAGAAACCCAGTCATTACGACCACTAACGTTTAAGTAGAGATAATCTTTATAGCCCAAATCTGCAGAAGCAAAAACACCTGCAGTGATTTTTTGAGTTTCATAATCCAAATCATAGCCGCCTTCACTATTAATATCATGGCTGATGAAATTGCTATGATCAAATAAACCATAAACAATTTGGTAAGTGCTCCTCAAGCCTGATTGACTATAATTATCATGTCTGATTTCCGCACCACCGACAACATTTAAAGAAAAATTGTTTGCAAATTCTGTATTATAATTCAATGTAACCTTATGATTCAAAATTGAATTAAAAGCACTGGTTGTTCTATATAGTCCATTAACGTATCCCGCACCGCCTGAAATTCCTCCCTTATTAACTTCAGTAGTTTGGTTTTCAGTATAAATATCCAACCCAAACCTGTAATTAACACTGAGCTTTTTTAGAATTTCGTAGGTCAAACCAAGAGTTCCGTAAGTCCTGAAAGTAGCATCACCAGACAATGCATTTTTAGCAGTCCATCTGGGGTTCTCGATGCTATTATCGCCTCGATAATAAATACTTGAGTGATCCACGGGATTTTCAAAAGGCAGCCCCATCAGATTGATGCTGCGTGGAGTAAAAATTAAAAATCCGAACACTGAAGTAACATCCGGGCCGCCGCCGCCGCCGTTAGCGCCAACTAAAGGCGTTTGAAAATCAGTGGTAGCAAAATTAATAACTCCATTTAATGTAAGTTTATTGGCCAATTTTGCTGTGCCACCTAATCCAAAGTTGTTTTTGTAAACTCTGTTGTTAGGTGTAAATCCATTATCTCCCGTATAGGTATAGCTTGCATTAAAAGTTGTATTTTGACCTGAAGAAGCTATATTAATAGAGGTAGTACTAACAAGCCCTGTACGGAAAAAATCTTTCACATTATTATATGCTTTGTAATCCTGCGTTTTTCCTGAACCGTATAAATCAGGATACGCTGCCTGGTAAGAAGGAGAGTAACCTAATTGAGCAGGAGGGTTAGTGAATTTAGCACCCCAGTTGCTGAATGCTGCAGAAGGCACGAGATCAAAGCCGCCGCCATAAGTATTTTCATAATCAGGAAGGTTGGCAACTTGGTTTGCAAAAAAAGATTGAGAAGCAGTAACCTCAAATTTTTTGTTTGTTTTGCGTGATGAGCCGTTTTTGGTAGTAACCAGTATTACACCATTTCTTCCTTGCTCACCATAAAGTGTTGCCGCTGCAAGACCTTTTAATACGTTGACGCTTTCGATTTCATTTGGATCAAGATCCAAAAAACGGCTTGAAGTAGAGGTGCCACCGCCATATTGAAAATTCCCTTGCGAGTTGTTACTTGCATCAAAAGGAACACCATCAACTATAAAGAGAGGGGTTGTGCCGCCTCCATTGATGGTGCTGACACCTCTAATTGAGATGTTTGTACCACTTCCCGAAATACCGCTTGTATTTAAGACATCAAGCCCCGCAACTTTGCCATTAAGAACACGGCCGATATCGCCTTCAGACCTTAACTCAAGATCTTTTTTGTCAACAGTAGTTACAGCGTAACCCAAAGCCTTTTTTGTTCTTGTGATTCCTTGAGCAGTAACCACAACTTCGCTGAGTGAAGAGCTCGCCTGACTCAGAGAAACTGTAACAGCTTCAGAGTTTTTAACATCGACTTCTTTCGCTTCGAACCCAACGCCACTGATTACAAGAACTGCATTTGAGCCAACTGAAATTTTGAATGTACCGTTTGCATCAGCACTGGTGCCCGTTTTAGAACCTTTTATTTTAACGGTTGCACCTGGAACAGGATTTCCATTTGCATCAGTAACCCTGCCGGTTACTTCTCGCTTTTGTGCCAGAGCTAATATTGAACACAATACCAGCACTGCAAGCAGTGATAGAAATTTTCTCATGTGTAGTGAGTTTTGGTTTTTAATTAAATAAACAATACTAACTGAATCTGTGAATGCTAGCAGTTAATAGCAATTCAGCAAACCCTTATAAATAAAAAATTTATTCAATCTTTCAGTAAGTGTAATTCAATGTTAGCTGAGCAATTGGCTTCAAAATGGTGTACAAAACTTAGTTTTCAATTGCTTTATAAACAATAGCACAAGTTATCAAGACAGGCTAATTGTTAAAATTGCTGCAATTTTAAATAAAAAAATTATAAACAAAAAAATTATGTTAAGCCTGATCACAAATAAAAGGCTCGAATATAGCAGATATTCTAAAAAATCAAGAAGCTAGTTAATCATATAAAATCTTTTACTTATAAAACTCATTATGGATTAAAGAAGACATAAAAATTTAATTGCAGTTTCTATCTTTCTCATTTTTATCTTTTAGCTTAATACCCACCAACGGCTTTTACCATACACAATAAGGCGTGCCCATTTTAAAATTGCACGAATGAGTAAAAAACTACCAGCCAAAACTCACTTGAAGTTTTATCTCTGATTTCTTGTTCCCCTGAATTTGGTCTAAGCCTGTACCAATATTATTTTGATCAGAATAAATAGTTTGTCCCCATCGCAGCCATGCTTCAACATTCATCTGATTACTATTTCTTTCCCTGAATGATTTTTTAAAATTATATCGAAGGTTCACATAATACCTAAATCCTTTCCCGTAGAAAAGCGGGATGGCATAATTATAAAGCACATCATTCTCATACGCATACAGTCTTGAATTATATCCGTTCGTTTCGAAATATTGCAGCCTGATATTTCCCGAATAATTTTTTTGTGAAGGAGAGTAAAATAAATCAACTAGACCAAGAAAGCCTTGCTCATTATAAACAGAGCTTTTATCATACCATAAAATCTCTACACGATTCCTCAATTCAACTTGTCGGTTCAAATGAATTTCGATTTCTGTTCTCCAGTCTTGTTTGGGGGCAAATATAAGCTGATGGGTGGTAGTAACGCTACCAGAGATATTTTGCTGTTTGCTTTCATTTTTATAGCGGGTATATATATCCCAAATTTTGTTTGGCTGATAAGTAAGCTGAACAAAATAATCTCTTCCGGAGCTTGGCGCATCTACGCCATATTTTAACCACGGAAATTTATATACATCCATGTATGCATCCAACTTCCATCCCGGAAGCGGATGAACAGATATACCTGAGTAAAAACCGCTTTCATTATTAACATTAGTATTTTCTGTAAATGCATCTGCATATAATGATTGGTATGCCTTGCCCATTTTCCGGTGAAGCAGTGAAATATCTACAGACGACGAAACGCTTATGAGTGCCCCATTTATCATCGCAAAATTCAAATTTTTATCAACCGCCATCTCACCAAAAAAATGAATATTTTGATAAGTGTAGCTATAGTCGATGCTTTCGTTATTCCATGAGCTTCCCTGAATGGCATAAATATTATAAGGCAGGTTTTGTTTTTGGATAGGTTTTGAAAAATGATAGGAAATAACATTGATGCCTACCCGAAAATTTGTTTTCCTGAAACTTAGGCTTCCTCCAAACGCTGTTTGATGAAGGCTATTCTTATCATCAATCTCAGCTTGCGTTCGATGATATCCAGAACTTTGGAAAGAACTGATAAAATCTTCTTTAGCCAAAGTGTCCATAACCAGATTAGCGCTCACATTTTTGAATGATGCAAAAACCGTTGCTTCAAAATTTTCTTTTTGTAAAGTGACGCCAGCTCCACGGTGAAAATTAAATTCTCCCGCTGAATTATACGGGCGCAAAACCGCAGACTGTCTTTTTATCGCTATCACTTCTGCGCTTTTTGTGAATGCAAGGCTCTGCCATTGTATCAACCCTTGTCCCATATTGACTGTGAAATCTCCAATAGCCATCGATTTAATAATGCCAATATTTCTTGCAAACAAATGGAAAGAATAAAAATCAAACCCATATTTCTGAGCTCCTTTAAAAAATTGCTCGCCTGCATCTTTATCGCCGAGCAAACCATATTGCAACAAATTCTTGTAATTGTATTTATAACGGAAGAATATCTTTTGAGGGCTGCCTAAATAATAAGAAGAAGAGTCGTCGGGCTTTTCAAACCCTTTTGATTTTTCTATCTGCTGTGAAACTCTTATTAATAATGAGCGCTGTCCTCCTTCTAATCTTTGCAATAAAGTTTCATGAAGAACGCTCGCATCGCTGACTTTTATAAAAGGCAGCATATTTTTGATTGTCCCAATATCCCAATCAGGAATAGCTTGCAGTTCATATATATTCAAAAAGTTGCCAAAGATTTTCCGATAACTAAAAAAATTTTGAATCTGCAATGCGGTCAACATTTGTAAATCTTCCAATTCATTTTGCTCAACTATGTTCAAATTGATTTTGTGCCTGCGATATTCCTCCATTTGCTGCCAATAGGAGTCATCATTTGTTTCAGCATCTTGTTTTTCAGTCATAGTTTCTAATTGCTGTTCCCGCTCGGGAGTTGGTGGCTGGCTTTGTGCAAAGCCAAATAATACAGATAACAAAAATGATAACAGTAATAAGATTTTCATGCTCACTGATTTTGTTCTTCCTTTTTATTGAACTGATAAATCAGCAGCATTCCCGGAGTGAGCCCAAGCTGGGGATGATAGCTAACAGCAATATCTATCCTACAATTATTCCAAAGCAAGCCAACGCCGGCATAAGGCGATGTTGATTGTGTTTCAATGCCACCTCTTGCAAAGAACTGTTTAGCGAACGCATATTGAAGGCACACATTCACGTTAACAGGCTTATTTTCTTCTTTTACAATTTCTGTGCTCACAAAAACCTGTTTAGATGCATCGTATCCCGCGCCAACATTAAACACCGATGCCAGCTTCTCCTCTGTATTTTTTCCAAATCTTCCTCCAACGGGATTGTATGCGTGCAATCCGAGATGCAATTTTTCAGTCAGGTGAAGCATTGCAGCAACCTCAAAATTCATGGTGCCGGCGCTGCCATATCCATTTATTCTTACATCATAATAATTAAACTGCGCACCGATATCAATCAATTTTCCTAATTTCTTCCCATAAGCAATCCCAAGCTGAGATTCGTTATAATCACTACTCCCAAAATAATTTGCCTGAAAACCAAAGCTGCCTGATGATGTGGGCAATGCAAATGCCATCGAATACATGCTTGTTTCCTTCAATAAAAATCTTTGCTCACCATAAACACCCGCACTAATATTTTTTAGCGAGCTTAGCGCAGCCTGATTATCGGTGAAAGAAAAAACATCAGCGAAATCTTTGCTGTACGTTGCAGCATGCACATAATGCGCCTGAATGGGCGAATGAATAATTTGACCAAAGCAGTTAAGCGAAATGATGGATAAGGCTAACTGCGCGAACACTATTTTCACTCAGTTAATTTTTGTGGAAGGTAGGCTACAGATTAATTTTCAACAATACCCTATTAGTGGTATGGTTTTGATATTTCGATTGCCCCGGACATTAACTTTGCGCCATGCAAATTTTAGACGGACAATCAACATCGCAGGCCATAAAAGACGGATTGAAAATTCAGGTTGCACAGCTTATTAATGAAGGCAAAAAAGTGCCACATCTCGCTGCAGTGCTTGTTGGCAACAATGGTGCGAGCGAAACGTATGTTGGTGCAAAAGTGAAAGCATGCGCAGAAATCGGCTTCAAATCTTCGCTCATCAGATTAGATGACGACATCAGCGAAAATAAATTGCTCGGCGTTATTGATGACCTGAATAATAATATTGATGTTGACGGAATACTTGTTCAGCTTCCACTACCGAAACATATTTCTGATGAGAAAGTAATTAATGCTATTGATGTTTCAAAAGATGTGGATGGCTTTCACCCAATCAGCATCGGCCGTTTGGTGCAAGGCTTGCCTTCTTTTGTTCCCGCAACTCCGCACGGCATTATGCTTTTGCTTGAGCATTATAAAATAGATACTAAAGGAATGCATGCTGTTGTTGTTGGGCGAAGCAATATTGTCGGAAGGCCAATGAGCATTTTATTAAGCAGCAATACTAATCCCGGAAACTGTACTGTTACTATTTGCCACTCACATACAAAAAATCTGAAAGAGATTTGTTTGCAGGGAGATATAATCGTTGCAGCATTGGGAAAACCGGAATTTGTGAGAGCTGACATGATAAAAGACGGTGCCATTATTATTGATGTAGGCATCACTCGTGTGGCCGATGCCACAAAAAAAAGCGGTTTTGCAATTAAGGGTGATGTTAAGTTTGATGAAGTGGCATCGAAATGCAGTTACATCACTCCTGTTCCAAAAGGTGTTGGGCCGATGACAATTGCTGCACTGATGAAAAATACTTTCAAGGCTTGCGTTGATAATAATTAAATCCCTCTCATCAGGCTATACCTATAAAGTTTATCGAAAGAGCAAAAAAAGCCCTGCTTTGCAGCAGGGCTTTCGCTAATAATTATTTGCGCATTATTTATTTGGTTGCGGAGTATACCTCAAATAAGGCTTCACAATTTTCAATCCTTTCGGGAATTTCTTTTGTGCATCTTCAGTTGAAACGGCAGGAACCACAATCACATCTTCTCCTTCAGTCCAATTCGCAGGAGTTGCTACGCTGTAGTTTGCTGTGAGCTGCAATGAATCGAGCACACGCAATACCTCTACAAAATTTCTTCCTGTTGATGCCGGATAAGTGATAATTAGTTTCACTGCTTTGTCCGGACCGATGATTAATAATGAACGAACGGTTGCAGTTGCTGATGCATTTGGGTGAATGAAATCGAACAACAAAGAAATCTTTCTGTCTTCATCAGCAATCAATGGAAAATTAACTGAAACATTTTGTGTTTCATTGATGTCGTTCACCCAACCAAGATGTTTGTCTAATGGGTCAACACTCAATGCAAGCACTTTGGTGTTGCGCTTGGCAAATTCTTCTTGTAATAATGCAGTCTTGCCAAGCTCGGTTGTACAAACAGGTGTGTAATCGGCAGGATGAGAAAATAGAATTCCCCAGCCTGTTCCTAAGAATTCGTAAAAATCAATATCACCGGCAGTTGTCTTCGCCTGAAAATTCGGAGCAGTATCTCCTAAACGTAAACTCATAATTGTATTTTTAAAAGTTAATTAATCGGGGTTTAAAATTTGGGGCTACGAAGTTATTAATTCCCTATAAATATTATAGACTATTTTAAACATTTTTAAATCCACCTTATCTTGGAGGTGACATCTTTCCGGAAAGGTGTCACCTCCAAGATAACATTACAAACCTCCTGCTTTCGTAATAATGTATTTTCCAAACCGGTCTTTCACATCATCAATGGCTTTGTAGATACCGGTCTTTTTCTCCACATTTTCAAAAAGATTGGTTTGGATAGCTTCATCGGTAAGTTCACTTAATCTTGCACCCAATAACCTCACAGGTTCGCCTTTGCGGTATAATTTGTGAAAAAGCTCTTTCGCTTTTGCAATCAGCTCATCATCATAACAAGTAAATGGAATGCTTGTTTGGCGGGACGTGGTTTCGAAATCCGGGTATCGGATTTTCACTGCTATGCAGCCTGTGGTTTTATCTTGCCTGCGCAATTCATGTGCAATTTTCTCCACCATGCGCACAAGCTCGCGCATCAAAAAATCAATATCAGTTTTATTTTCTTCAAAAGTATTCTCAGTTGAAATCGATTTCGATTCGTGATAAGGAACAACTTCTCCGTAATGAACTCCATTAGCTTTATTATGTAAATCAATCCCATATTTTCCGAATCGCTTTTCCAGCATCGCAACCGGATATTCGCTCAAATCTTTGATGGTCTCAATACCAAGCTCTCTTAACGAGCTGCACAAATGAGCACCAGCGCCAGGAATTTTATTAATAGTAAGCGGCGCTAAAAATTCTTTTTCACGACCGAAAGGAATATGCAGATAACCGTTTGGTTTTGCTTCATCAGTTGCAATTTTTGCCACTAATTTATTTGCTGCAAGTCCGAATGAAATCGGAAGTTTTGTTTTGTCGATAATTTCCTGGCGCAAATCAATCACCCATTGAAAAGGCTGAAAATATTTCTGCATACCAGTCAAGTCGAGATAAAATTCATCGATAGAAGCACGCTCAAACAAAGGCGCTTTCGCCGCAATAATATCTGTTACCCATCTTGAAAATTTGCTGTATTCTCCTCTGGAACCTCCAACTACAATTGCCTGCGGACAAAGCTTCAACGCTGTTTTCATTGGCATCGCAGAATGGACTCCATATTTTCTGGTTTCATAACTGCATGCCGCAACAACACCTCTTTCTCGCCCACCTACAATCAATGGCTTGCCGATTAATGAAGGGTCATTCAATCGCTCGACAGATACAAAAAATGCATCTAAATCAAAATGTGCAATTATTCTTTGTTGAGATTCACTCATAAATACATGATATCAAATATACTAAAAAAATTAGCCAAATGATTAAAAAGAACTGCCGAAAATGGTTACTTTTATTTGATGGAATGGTTAAATGTAAGCATCGGGCCGCTGAAAGATTTGATTGCTTTTTTGAGCAAGCAATCCAGAACGAGCGACGTGCAGAAAAAGCAGGTGATGATGGAACTGCGCAACAACCTTAATGTGTTCAAGAATGGTTTTATGAACAACACTCCGTACGACAGCATGATTGACTTGCTGAGCAATGATGCGATTCAGCAAGCCATCAAAAACAATTTCTCATTCAAGAAGCTGAAGAAAGGAACGATTGAAGCTGCGAATATTTTTGATGACAGAAATAAAAAATACATCGGCTGGACTTCCGAAAAGCTGATTGACAAGATTGATGAAAAAATTGTGGAGCTGAAAAACATCAAGAAGATGAATGCCGGTTCTGTGAAAGATATCAAGAATAATATTTCATTAATGATGAGCAATCTTTATTTCAGGATGAAGTTGCTGGCTGATTTTATAAGGGCGGAGAATTAAGCTGAATGCTGCAGCAAATTAATAAGGATTAAATATTAAATGAATTTATATAAACTAAATTTATGCGTAGCTATTTTTTTGTACTGCTCTTTATTCCAATTATCTGCATTTCGCAAAACATCCCAAAAGAGACGAATACTATTATCGTAAAAGGTGTTAACCTAAAACATATTGTTGAATCACTTGAAGAAAAGGATTTCAATGTTGCTTATGACGGTTTTAGTACTATATCTACTATACCAAAACGAATTTCAAATCATGGAATAGTTTTCTTTACTATTAAAATAAAAGATTCTTTAGCGTACATGAAAGGAAATTTCGAAGGCAAAGAAATAACACCAGAACTATTCAAAAATAAAGAGAGCTATGGTGGTCATGATTTAAGCGGAATGTTTGATTATATGAATGAAATAGCGAAATCTTTTAAAGGTGAAATTTCCTATTCCAAACAATAATTTGATATCTTCTTTCACAGATAAACCTCCAACAACCCATCCGGCAGCTCAACATGCAATTGCTTTTTCTTTTTATCAATTTTTTTCAATGTTTCTTCGTGAAGTGGTATTAATGCTTCTTTCCCTTTAATAAAAATCTTGCACAAAATCTGATGTGGCTGCTCAATCACTTCTGTAATTTCTCCCAAATTATTTTCCTTATCAATCAAATGAAAACCTACAAAAGAAATCGGTGCAGATTTTCCGGCATGCTTTTCAAAATCTTCTTCAGCAAGCCATAATTCTTTCTGCAATAATTTTTGTGCAGCTTCTTTGGTGTTGATTCCTTCTAACTTCAAAAAGATTTCTGTTTCGCTTTTTATTTTCGCGTGCTCAATAAAATAAGGCAGCATCTCATCTTTTTTTGCTTCCATAAAAACAGCTTCTAAATTTTTTAAAGAAGTTTTTTTTCCGAGATGATGGTTCAATATCATTTCACCTTTTACGCCAAATGTAGAAGCCAGCTTGCCGATATTGCGGTATTCTGCCATTGAAAATTGTATTAATAAAAAATCCCAATCCCGCATCAGCGGGACCGGGATTTGTATAAATCGTTTGTAATTTACGTTTACGCTTTACCGTTACCTTCCGGTCTTCTTTCCGGTCTTCTGTCCGGTCTGCCACCAGGGCCACCCGGTCTTCTTCCCCCGCCAGGTCTTTGCCTGCGGTTTTCTTCCTGTTTTTTCTTCATCTGCACTTCGTGCTCTGAATGCCACTTCTGGAATTTTTCCATAGCTGCAGTTTCATCGAACAAACCGAGTTTCACACCGCGCAACAAATGTTTCAGATAGAGCACACCTTTGAAAGATAAAATTCTCCTTACAGTGTCAGTTGGTTCAGCACCTTTGTGCAACCAATCAAGCGCCTTTTGGCGATCGAGCTGAACTGCTGCCGGAACTGTCAAGGGATTGTAAGTGCCGATTTTCTGGATGAATTTGCCATCTCTTGGGGCACGCGCATCTGCGATTACAATAAAGTAGAAGGGTCTTTTTTTCGACCCGTGGCGTTGAAGCCTGATTTTTACTGGCATTTTAAATAGAAATTTAAATGCGTTAAGAAATAGGGTTTAATCAAAATTGGATTGCAAATGTAGCTATCCAAAAGAACTTTCCAAAAATAATAATTCTGGTTTTAAGATTATAATCTTGTTGATAATTTCTTTATAAATTATCTAAATTTTATCGTTTTCCGAAACCAAAATTGCCAGCCATTGGCATTTTATTCATCGTTTTCATCATTTG
>Ga0070734_10000902_pt1 | contig 50481 bp, 46 predicted proteins | sample Coa_R1_8_FD_66444 | JGI IMG/M metagenome (GOLD analysis project Ga0070734, IMG submission 66444) | Surface soil microbial communities from Centralia Pennsylvania, which are recovering from an underground coalmine fire - Coalmine... | ecosystem: Environmental > Terrestrial > Soil > Unclassified ...
AATCTGCTCTTCGGTATGTCCCTTCTTCGGCACGGCTGCCCTCCTCGTTCGTCGTTCGAGGACCTTAACCGCCTACGATACCTCCAGTTTCGATTGGTACAACTTTTGGGTTTTGGGTCAATTGCTTGCGAAATACGGGCATGATGTTCGCCTGATTCCGGCTCCGTTCGTGAGACCGTTTGTGAAATCAAACAAGAACGACTACGTGGATGCAGAAGCAATCGCGGAGGCCGTCCAACGACCCACGATGCGTTTTGTACCGATCAAAACGGAGGACCAGTTGGATCTGCAGGCGCTGCATCGGGTTCGTGACCGCCTGATTACGCGGCGCACTGGAGTGATCAACCAGCTTCGGGCCTTTCTGCTGGATCGAGGGTTCACGTATCGGCCGGGCCGCGTCTATCTGCTCCATCACATGCCGCTGATTCTAGCCGAAGCAGAAGCCAGGCTTTCTCCGCGGATGGTGGGAATCTTGCATTTTCTCTGGGAAGAGTGGCGAAGCCTGGAAACACATCTTGAGAGTTTACGAGATGAGATCGACAACCTGGCTCAGCAGGATGAAAGTTGTCGACGACTCCTTGATGTTCCCGGCGTTGGAACCCTCGTCGCCACTGCGATTGTGGCGTCGGTTGGCAACGGTTCGGCTTTCGCCAAAGGTCGAGAGTTCGCAGCTTGGCTTGGTTTGGTTCCCAGGCAGTACTCTACGGGAGGGAAACCGCGCTTGCTGGGGATCAGCAAGCGTGGCAATAACTATCTAAGAAAACTTTTCATCCACGGCGCGCGATCGGTGGTAGCGCATGCAAATCACGACAGGCATGTTCTCGGTCCTTGGATCCGGCAACTGGAAGCGAGAACACATCGAAATATCGTTGTCGTCGCCCTCGCAAACAAGCTCGCCCGAATTGCCTGGGCAGTATTGGCGACCGGAGAGCCCTTTCGTCGGCAAACGCTTATGCCGGCGATTGCTAACAGCTGAAGCTTATTCAATCAAACCGCGCCGCTAGCGCGGGAGAACAACGCTCATTCCAGGTCTGCTGGGGCAATCGGCGGGATGACGAAACAGTCCAACGGCGTACCGGAAGCCTGAACCCAAAACCGGATCTTGAATCCGATTGCGGTTATGAGGAACGGCACGCGCGCATACTCATCGTGGCCAGGAGCTCGCTCCACCTAAAGGCCGGATACATTTGCGCAGACTATTCCCATTCCAAAGAAAACCCTTGCCAGGCGAGCGGCGGACCATACATTTTGGGTCACGGGCGGGCGCGAGATCTGATCGATGTTCAGGAGATTCGCAAAGCTGCCGAACATGCGCCCAAGCAGGCCCTCCGAAAAACCAAAGCCATCTCCAAAAACAGATCCAAAGGTTTCGAGCGTTGACCCGAAGTGCACACGATGCGAGGCGACGGCAAATATGCAAAGTTGAACCCGTCCAAAGACCCCGGCCGCGCTTTGAATTCAATGGAAGCTGCGCACCTGCTTGCCAGGCAGCCGCACGATTCCCATAGATTCCACAGTATCCGGCCTCGAACTCGCGCCAGGACCGTCTATGCGCTATCGCTAGTGCTCTCTGCTAATTCGCCGCGATCAGGGTACGGTTCGGAAACAGGCCGTTGGTAATCCTGATGATTCCACGCACTTTAACCCAATCCGTTAAGGGTGTTCTGCGGATGCAAGCTTCTTGGCATACTGATCCCTCAGCTTCGCCTGGATTTGCTCTGCAGTGGCAATCTCTCGTTTAGCATCCTCAAGACGGCTGAGCCTCTTGAGGACTCTCCCAAGAACGTAATGTGCCTGGATGTAATCCGGATCGAGAGTGATGGCCCGCTCGAGTGCGACCTTGGCTTCGGCCAACCGACCCACACCCAGCTCAGCTTTTCCCAATCCGAATTCTGCTTCTTTATACTTAGGATTCACCACCACTGCCGCGCGAAAATTGCGCACGGCTGCGGCCAAATCGTTCATCTGCAGGGATACTTCGCCCAAAAGGCAATGGGAGACGGGGTCGTCGGGATGACTCTTCAGTTCCGCTTTCAACTCCCTGGCGGCGAGTTCGATTTTGCCCTCTTTCCAATACACCTGACCGAGCCCGGAGTGCACGCCAGGGTATGTGGGATCCGCATCGCGCGCTGCTTCGAACTCCGCATGCGCCTCAGCGTTCCGAAACATGTTGTCGTACGCCATGCCCATCATCACGCGCGCGGCGGGCGAGTTCGGATCGCGCCACGTCATCCTGGCGAACACGTCCGCCGCACCGTGATAGTTTCCCGTCCGCATGTACGCCTTGCCAATCAGGTCTAGCGTCGGCATGTCCGTGGGATTAAGTTTGCTTGCACGTTCGAGGTATGCCGCCGATTCCGCATAGCGGTCCAGCGCGAAAAGGGTCACGCCAGCCAAATCGAGCGTCTGGAAATCATCGAGTTTCGCACTCAAAGCCTTCAGAAGGGGCCACGCAGCGGCATATTTTTGCTCCCGGAAGTATGCGATGGCCAGATTCTTCATCGTCGTCACGTGCCGGGGCTGGATCCGCAAAGCTCGCTGGTAAAGCTCAATTGCCTCTGGCTCCTTCTTCTGCCGAGCCAGCGCAATCCCCAGATCATTCAGTACTTCGACTGAGTTTGGCTTAACCGTTAAGGCTTTGCGGAACGCAGCTTCCGCGCGTGCGTTGTCTCCTGTCTCGAGCGCCTGCGATCCCAGGACCAGCCAGGATTTCAAATCCTGGCGGGACTGGGAGAACGCAAGCACAAACAGACAAAGCACACATCGTAAACCGCTAGCCATTGATGCTCATGCTGATGTCAAAAATACAGTTTCAGCCCAAGCTGAATGTTGCGCGGCAGGTGATCGCCAATCAGCCGCCCGTAAGTAGCGCTGTCCACATTCGTGTCGACCGCGTTGAAGTTGACGTGGTTGAAGGCATTGAAAAACTCGGCACGAAATTGAAAATTGAAGCGTTCGTTGACCTTGATATTTCTGATCCCGGAAATATCCCAGTTGAACGTACCTGGGCCAAGAAGCACGCCGGGCCCGGCAGTTCCAAAGTGACCAATGGCGTCAGTAAACGCTTTGGTATTGAAGAACTGGGCAACCGTGCCCGCGCCGGTGCGGGAGACGCCCGGAACGACGTCGGGCCGGGGCACAATATTGGAGAAGTCAATTCCAATACCACCTGGATAGGTTCCAGCGGCGCCGGCGAAGTCTTCCGACCTAAACGGATCATTGAATTGGCTAAGGCTCAGTGATTGTCCCGTCTCCGCAGTCGTGATGCCGGAAACTTCCCAGCCGCCGAGCGAATGTCCCAACAGGCCTCTCTGGTCTTTGAAGAAAGGTAGCTGGTAGACGTAGTTCACGATGAAAATCTGGGGCGTATTCAGTGACGCGGGGCCGTAGTTTTGTGCGAAGTTATAGGTATTGTAGACGGGCGCACCGCGATCAGACGTGTTATTGGTCAGATTTTTTGACCAAGTGTAAGCCACCCCAAGCGTTAGGCCTTGACTCACACGCCGATTGAGCGCTAACTGCAAAGCATTATAATTGCTGTCAAAATCCGGGGTTCGATCGAAGAAAGCATGATAGCCGAGAAATGGCCTGATAGCGTCCACGTTCGCCGTTGGATCGGCTTGCCGGACAGCTACAGTAGGTTGATTCTCGTCGATCTCACCAAGAAGATGCGTCCCCTTCGTGCCTACGTAGGCAACTTCGAGGGTGGTGTTCGGAAGTATTTCCTGTTGGATGGAAAAATTCCAGTCCTGATAAGACGGAACTTTGAACGTGGGGCTTCCAGTTGCTGTAATACTTCCAGGACCGAGCGGGACCGTGGCAGTCCCCGCGGTGGGGTGATCGAAGCTCGTGTTGGTGACTTGCGCCTGCTGAACGAGGGGCGGATCGCTGAACGCATTCTGCTCCCAGATGCCGTTCAGCGTCCGGTCGTAGTAAATGCCAAACCCGGCGCGAATCGCAGTCTTTCCCTTCCCGAACGGGTCCCATGCGATACCTAGGCGTGGACCCCAATTATTGTTCGAGTTTGGGTTCACAAGGCTGCCAAACGGAGAACAGGTGACGTGAGCGATGGCCTGGGCCGCATTGCAGGATGAGCCAACGGGAAAGATAATGCCGTTTGTATACGTCGCTGGGACCACGCCTTGCCCGGCCACGAATAATCCGGTCGTGGGGTTGATTGCCGGAGCGGCAGCAGGATTGTAGAGTGCCGGATCGAAGTTGTTCAAGACATTATTAGAATCGTTTGGCGTGGGAAAGAAGCTGTAACGCAGTCCCAGATTCAGCGTGATTCTGGAAGTGAGCTTCCAGTCGTCCTGGACATAGCCTTCGAGGTTGAAGTAATTGAGATGAGGGATGATGTCGCGGTTATACTGGTCGAACGACGAGGCATTTCCGAGTAGGAAGTTAGCGAATGCTGGGTTAGCATTTGTCCCCAAGAAGCTGAAGGTCCCATTGGTTGGGTTGACGGCGTTTTCGGTCTTGGTGAGAAACTGGATGCTGACTCCGGCGCGGATAGTGTGCTTGCCCCACACTTTCGAGAAGTTGTCGAAGAAATTTTTATCAATATTGCGCTCGAAATAGGGCGCGACCGGAACCGCTACACCGGTCAAACCCGAGATCGAGGTTGCAGGAACACGCCCGTAGGGATCGTTATACGGAAGGCCTCCCGCGAGTGCCCCGACAAATGCAGGTGAGTTGATATTCCCGGTGATGTTGCTGTTAATTGCGCCCCATGAGTAGTTAAACGCGGCCTCATTGACTATCGTAGGGGAGATCGTCCAGGTTCCGTTTATCACGACGTTTCTTCCAGGCGCATTGGTTGCAGTAGAGGAGATACCGGGCAACGGCTCACCGGCAAACAATCCACCCGGCTCGGTAGTGGGCACAACGTCTTGGATAAATCTGCTGAACAGATGGATTTTGTTACCGACGTTTTGATCCAGCCGGACGAGATCCTGTCGGTAATTGTTCAGCGAAACAACATTGGTAATGTACTGGTTTCCGTTGTCCGCATTCGCCGGAAACTTCGAGTAAACGTTGGCAAGGTAGGCCTTTGCGTTCTGACTGAAGCAAGACGGATTAATCTGACCTCCTGCTGGCGAAGTCGCGATGCAGCCTGCGGGTGCGCCTGCTGGGTTCAGCTGCACACCAGGAAACGAGCCAGCCAGCTCTTGCGCTGTTGGAACCGTGGCTACATCCGTTGAAGGCTGACTCGTCTTGCGCCATTCTTCCGACCAGAAGAAGAACGTCTTGGAATCGCTCCTCTTGTAAAACTTTGGAATATAGAGTGGTCCGCCAAGAGTGAATCCATAGTTATTGTACCGTTCTGGCGCCCGAGGGCTGCCGACCGAGTTTGCGAAGAAATCATTCGCATTGAAGGCATCGTTTCGAACAAACTCGTATACATCGCCATGGAATGCATTCGTTCCGGATTTCGTTGCGACCAGTACCTGGCCGCCACCGCTCCTGCCGTACTGAGCGTCGTAGGTGCTCCGTTGGAGTGTAAACTCCTGGATGGCATCAACACTCGGCACGTTTAGGAGAGTAGTATTGGAGCCGCTGTCATTCACGTCCCCTCCGTCCACGGTCCAGTTATTCGCACTGGCGCGAGCGCCATTCACGACGACGGTGCTCGTATTAGATATCCCGAAATTCACAACATCGGGAAGACCGGAAACTACACCAGGCTGCAAAGTTACAAGTTGTTCAAAATTCCTATTATTCAATTGCAGTTCCCGGATCTGGGTACCGGTAACGGTTTCGGCCTGCGCCGCACTCGTGGTCTGAACCGGCGTGGCTGTTGCGGACACTGTTACATTTTCAGTAACTTGGCCAGGCTGCAGCTGCACCTCCAACGGCCGCTTCTGCGCAACATTGAGGGTTACGTTGTTAGCCGTATATGCGCTGAAGCCGGGGCTCTTTACAATGACCGTATAGTTTCCGGCGGCCAGATTCGTGACTGTAAAACTTCCACTTCCGTCTGTCGTCAACGTTCTGACATCGACACCGGACTCGTTATTGTGTACCCTAACCATCGCATTTGGTATGACGGCCCCGCTCGGATCCGTCACAGTGCCTACAAGCGTGGCAAAGATTTCCTGTGCAGCGGCAAACTTATCGACTGCAGGGAACAGCATCAACAGTAGAGTTGTAACTTTTAAAACCCATCTCGTCATTGAGCACAACCTCCTTGTTAAGTACCTTCGTTCAATGTGGCCTTGAAGTTATTACTGAGAAAACCTATTTACAGCCGGGCAAGAACAACATACGCGCCGTCGTCGGAAGTGGCCTATTGTCAGCGGCTGCTCACTTTTTGCTTCAGAGCTGCTGAAGGTCAGACGTTTCAGTAGATAGACCGACTGGCCTCTATCGCTCGCGTCGATTGTACGAGGCTGGATTAATCTGTGGCCCGTGAGCACGTTCTGTTACGAATACCTTACGACCTTCTTTTTTATTCCCACGTTGTGATTTCACAGCCGCCGTTGTATTTCGTGCCCAACGCCGCTTCTCTTTCAGTGGAACCCATCACTGTTTAGGCAGCTTGATGCAGTCTACGTAATTCCGCTTGGCGTCTCCGTGAGACACCGCGCCTCTCCCGCACTGTCCATTCGGTGTTGGTCTTTAGTGCTAGTCGAAGTGGGTGTTCTGGTTTGCGTCAGGTCGAAAATCGTGGGCGAATCGATGCGCCAAGTCTGGAGCGTGGGATTGTGCTGGACGCTCGCCTTCGCCGTTAGCGCTCGCCTTCGCCGTTAGCGCCCGTCTTCGCCGTTAGACCCCGTCTTCTTCAGCGTGACCATTTGGGTCGTATGAGCGAAGTACAAGCAGAGGGCTTTACGATACTCAACCAAGAGTCGAGCCGGATTGCGGACGGTGTTGCCTAATGACGTGCCGGGAGATGGATGAGATCATTAGTTCGGATCTACGGAATCGCCGGCTCGACTTGCGCTCTGCCAGTCACTTGGCGGAGTGTGGGGTCTGCCAACGTTTGATCCACGTCTTGGACGAAGGCGCACGTACATGGATAATCGAAGAACGCCTAGTGCGGCGAATTCAAGGTGAAATTGCTGAAAACCTAAAAGCTGTTCGGCCGCTGCCGGCATCGCACTTTTTTCTCTTTGCGTTCGGCGTCGTCTTCCTCGTCCTTGTCGCCGTTGGTGCGGTGCTATTCGGAATTAATGGCTGGGATAACATGACACCGTTCCATAAGGCCGGGGTTTTTACGGCCCTTAGTCTCAGCGCGACGCTCGTGACACTCTCCACAGTCGAGCAGATGGTGCCCGGAAGCAAACAGGCGCTAAGGCCCGGAGCGGTCCCGGTTGTCGTTTTGATTGCTTTAGGGGCCGCTATAGCAATTATGTTTCGCCCACGACAGGATTTGACATTCATGACAAGCGGGATCGCGTGTATAAGAAACGGGCTCGTCAATTCGATTCCGGCGGTCTTTTTGTTTTGCTTGCTTTTGAAGCGCAGCGTTATCCTGCATCCTAAACTCATCGGCGCGGCTGTGGGAACGTTAGCCGGGCTGGCGGGCCTCACCGTACTCGAGCTCAGCTGCCCGAACGTGAATGTATTTCATATCCTGGTCTGGCACTGCGGCGTAGTCGTAATAGGCACGGTAGGGGGCGCCCTGCTCGGCGGTACCGCGGAATACCTCCAACGATTCCAGTGACCGGAAGGCGTTTTAGTGCTTGTCGGACAAATCGTCCACCACCACAGTGACGCCTCCCCAAGCAAAGTCCTCAACTCAGGACAAATCTTCGTTCACGTAATCCACCGGGGCCTGCATCGCATAACTTTTATACGGCCTCGCGGCGAAATTACTTTTGAAGGCGCCCAGCGCAGGCGTGCTTCTTGAAAGGAAACTATGCTAAGACTCAGCTTCAACATCGCCGTACTCACGTTAACTGCGGGCGCGCTGATGTTTCTCCCGGCCGATGAGAACCTGGCTCGAGTGCCAGTGTTGTTGGAGCTTTTCACCTCTGAAGGCTGCTCTAGTTGTCCGCCGGCTGATCGCCTGCTCGAGCTTCTGGACCGCAAACAACCTGTCACCGGTGCATACCTTATCGTTCTCAGCGAGCATGTTGATTATTGGGATTGCCTCGGCTGGAAAGATCCATTTTCTTCGCCACAGTACACATCTCGTCAGCAGGAGTACACCAACCGTTACAATCTCGACGGCGTATACACGCCACAACTCGTGGTGGACGGACGTTTTGGGCTCGTGGGCAGCGACGGGCGTGAGGCGTCCTCGGCGATTCAAAGAGTGTTGCGGGAACCGAAGGTTCCGATCGTGATCTCCAATGTCTCCCGTAATGGGAATCAAGTTAGGGCGCAGATTCAGTTGCCTGCAGATGCGGGTACTGGGAGCGGCCGGGGCATCTTATACGTCGCGGTTGCCGACACCCACGCCGAATCCCATGTGATGCGGGGTGAGAACGGCGGCCGCGTCCTGACGCATGTCGCCGTCACACGAGCCCTCAAGCAAATGGGCACGGTGGATCTCGATACCGGGTCGGCGAAAGTGGCCACGGTATCGCTTGAGCCCGGAGCGGGACTGAGCGGGCTACGGCTGGTCGCGTTCGTTCAGGACTCGAAGACCGGCCACGTTTTAGGCGTAGCGGAACAAAATCTGTAAAAACTGGGTTTGGTGCGACTCAGCAGCGCACTCAGGCGTGACCTTTTCGCCAGAGACCACGAAGTGGAAGATGAGGGCCAAATCATATGACAACGACAGACCTCGCGACGTTTCGGGATTTCCTGATAGCCAAACGGGCCGAGCTAGCGAAGAACGCACCGGGCTTGGAAAGCATCACGATTGAGAGAAGCGCCGATGAAATCGAGGAAGCTCAGTATGAGATTTCGCGAGAGATCGTGATCGCTAGAATTAACTCTGAATCCTCGGTTCGCCGCAGCGTCGCCGCTGCTCTGCGTCGAATCCAGAACGGAACTTTCGGCACGTGTCGGCACTGTCAAAGTGAAATCGGTAGGCGGCGCCTGGAGGCAGTGCCGTGGACTGCGTTGTGCATCCGTTGCCAGGAAGCCGCGGACATCGGTGAGGAGAGCATTGTTAACAGTTTCGATCCTGCGATGTTGGATGCCGCATAGACCGGGGAACGATATCGTCAACGGACAGCAAATTAACCTTTGCATGCAATGAACCGGCGGATCGAACCGGTCACAACCCGGCGGAGAGCTAAACGACGCTAAGGAAAAGTAAAAATATGTTGATCCAACGCTCACCCGATATCCGGCGGTCTGAGATTACTCCGAAACACCTGTACCTAAGCCGCCGTAGCTTCCTGGCCGCGCTACCGATGACCGGGGCTGCCTTGGCCGCCGGCGCCGCGCCGCCAGACAATAAGCTTAGCGGTATCGCTAAGAGCCCGTTCAGCACCACGGAGAAGGTAACGCCATACAATGACGTTACACATTACAACAACTACTACGAGTTCGGCACCAGCAAAGACCAGCCGGCCTCGCTGGCGCAAAAACTCAAAACCTCGCCCTGGACCGTGAAAGTAGAAGGCGCCGTCAATAAGCCGCAAGTCTTCGACATCGACGCCATCATGAAAATGGCACCGCTCGAGGAGCGGATCTATCGGCATCGCTGCGTGGAAGCCTGGTCGATCGTAGTACCGTGGATCGGGTTTCCGTTGAACGCACTGATCAAGAAAGTCGAGCCGACGGAGAAGGCCAAGTTCGTGGCATTTCAGACGGTACTTGACCAGAGAGTTATGCTATCGGAAAGCGCGGCGGGCATTCCGCTGCCGTATGTCGAAGGCTTGCGCATGGATGAGGCTATGCACCCACTGGCGATTCTCTGCGTGGGCATGTACGGCGAAGCGCTGGCGAAGCAGGACGGGGCGCCGGTACGGCTGGTGGTGCCTTGGAAGTACGGCTTCAAGAGCATCAAGTCAATTGTGAAAATCAAGTTCGTGGAAAAGCAGCCGCCCACTACATGGAATCTCACGAACGCCCGCGAATACGGCTTCTATTCGAACGTGAATCCGGAAGTGGATCATCCGCGCTGGAGCCAGGCTTCGGAGCGGAGGCTGGGCGAATTCTTCCGGCGCAAGACGCTAATGTTCAACGGATACGGCGATCAGGTCGCACAGCTCTATGCCGGCATGGACCTGCGGAAGAACTATTAAGGATGCAGCTGAGACGTATCCTTGGCAACCGGTGGTCGAAGATTTCTGTCTTCGCGCTCTGCCTGATCCCCGGACTGCTGTTGGCTTGGAAGGCTCTTGAAGGGGACCTGGGCGCCAACCCAATTGAGTTCATCACGCATTGGACAGGGGACTGGACCATCCGCTTCCTTTGCATCACGCTCTCCATCACACCGCTGCGCAAGCTGTTGGGTTTGCCCGAGCTCATTCGTTTTCGCCGCATGCTGGGACTCTTCGCGTTCTTCTACGCAAGCCTGCATTTTCTGACCTGGCTTGTGCTGGACAAGTTTTTTGATTGGAACGAGATCGCAAAGGATGTTGTGAAGCGCCCGTTCATTACCGCCGGCTTCACGGCATTTGTGCTGCTCGTCCCGCTCGCCGTCACGTCAACCACAGGTTGGATTCGCCGGCTGGGCGGCAAGCGATGGCAGATGCTTCACCGGCTGATTTACGTAAGCGCATGCGCAGGAGTGGTGCACTACTACTGGTTGGTCAAGTCGGACATCCGGCTGCCACTGGTGTATGGGACAATCGTGACCGTTCTGCTGGCGTACCGGCTAGTCACGGACCTGATGAAAGGCCGCGAACCGGTGCCGCGGACCACTGGATCTGGATTGGAGCGCTCTGACGTCTGACGCAAATGAAACCCCGGGCTTTCATATTTGACGCCTATGGCACCCTGTTCGACGTACATTCCTTTGTGCTGCGGTGCAACTACATCCCAGGGGACATGCGGGCTCTCGCGGCACTTTGGCGGCAGAAGCAACTCGAATACACCTGGTTGCGATCTCTCATGAAACGTTACGAGGACTTCTGGGAGATCACACGCGCCGCTTTGCGTTCATCCGTCACCCAGCTAGGAATCGAAGCGAGCGAGGTCCAGCTCGACCGCCTCATGCAGGAGTACCTTTCTGCGGCGGCATTCCCAGACGCGCGGCCGGCACTCGAGTCACTGGCGGGAGTGCCGTTGGCAATTCTCTCCAACGGTTCTCCCAAAATGCTGAGGAGCGCGGTTCGGAGTAACGGCCTGGAAACTCACTTTGCCGAGATCATCTCAGTGGATCGGGTGAAGACTTATAAACGGTCCCCGCGGGTCTACGGTCTCGGCCCTGAAACACTCGATCTATCGGCTAAAGAGATTGTTTGTTTCGTCGAACTCATGGGACGCAGCGGGGGCTAAGGCGTTCGGATACAAGTATGCTGGTGCAATCGAGAAAACAAAAAGGGGGAACGCTTAGGGTTCCCCGCTGACATAGTGGTTCCGGGCCTCGACCAGATTGTTCGTTACATCTAGCCATACACCGAGTTCCAAATCTTGAAAAACTACAGCCGAACCGTAACTTCACAACGCGTTTCGGCGAATTCATTACTGATGCCGTTAGCTCTGCTCGAAAGCGCTGTGGCCCGACCGCCTTCGACGGAATTGGACCACTGGATGGTGCGCTACCAGCAAGCAGATCCCGAGGCGCCAGGCGTCTTAGTTGGCGGGCTTAGTCCCGCATTGTTGCAATTCTTCAGGCGCCAGGTAGCGATCCGGGAAATGGCAGATGATTTACTCCAGGAAACATGGCTGCGGATTCATCGCGTCCGGCACACCTATCGGCCTGGCGAGCCGGTCCTGCCATGGGTGTATGCTATCGCGCGCCGGGTCGGTATCGACGGCTACCGTAGGGTGAGGCGCATCAACTCACGCGAGTGCGTGATGGAGGTTCTGCCGGATGAGGCGGCGCCAACTGAGACTCGCAATACCTCTCCGGAGTTTGATTCGCTAGTTGCCGCCCTGCCGGAGGGGCAACGGGAAGTTATCACTATGATGAAAGTCGGCGGACTAAGCTTGGAAGAAGTTGCACGTGCTACTTCGTCGACCGTGGGTGCTGTAAAGCAGAAAGCGCACCGCGCTTACGAAAAGCTGCGAAAATTGCTCGAAAACCAACCGGCCAATGAGTGGAAAGGAGGCGTTGATGAACTGCGATGATCTGAATCTAGCTCTGATCGGTGAGTGCGTCATTTCGCCGTTGCCGCTCGATGCTCGTGAGCATTTGAAGAGCTGCAAGCGGTGCCGGGAACTTGCACGCACATTGATTGCGCCAATTCCACCAGACGAACCTTCTCGTTGCGATCTCAATCAGATCGAACGAAGGCTTAGCTTTGACTTGCGAGCAGTGCGGCCAGTTCTGTCTAACCGCTACCTTTTCGTGGCGTTCGGGGCGATATTTGTTTTTGCGGTCTCTCTTAACGTCCACCGATTGGGCGCCTTAGGAGTAGTAGCGATGAGTCCGTTGCAGATCAGTATAGTCCTTGGGTCGCTGACGATTAGCACGTGTTTGATGATTTACTCTCTAATGCATCAGATGCTGCCCGGCAGCCGCCACCGAGTCTCACCGAAGCTGTTACCGATCGCGATCACAATTTCGCTAGTGGTGATGATCGCCGTTTTGTTCCAATTTGAACAGGAACGAGATTTCTGGGTGGGTGCACGGGCCTGCCTGATGACGGGGATGCCTATCGCTTTTGTGACGGCTTTGCCCTTTTGGTTTGTGCTGCGCCGTGGGGCGATCCTCTCTCCACTCGTGGCGGGAGCGGCAACTGGACTGCTCACGGGGCTCGTCGGAATGAGCACGCTAGAAATTCACTGCCCCAATCTGGATGGTTGGCACATTCTCGTATCGCACTTGGGCGTTGCGGTCCTATCCTCGATCGTCGGTCTTGGTGTAGGAGTATCCGCCGAAATCGCCGAACGGCGCTCAACCGGTGAAACGAAGGGACGAGCTCAGCGCGGAAATTGATGCTTAATTCGTAAGGAGACTTAATATGACGAGTATAAAACTAATTGTGGCATATCCACAGCCTAAAGACGCTGAAGCTTTTGAGAAAGTCTATCTGCAAGAACATGTGCCGATGGCAATAGCGAATCTCGAGGGAAAAACCAAAATAGTGGCCACCAAGGTCCTGCAAGGTCCGCAGGGCACGCCTCCGTTCTATCGTGTCGCCGAAGTCCATTTTGCTTCGAGGGAAGCACTCCAACGTTGCGCCGAGTCTGCTGGTGGCAAAGCCACGCTCGCTAATGCCGCGAGAATCTCGACGGGTGGGCCTCCGGTAATCATGATCGCGGAGGAGGACGTTTTCACGTTCTGACCACAGGCTTATGTTAAAAAAGGCTCTCCTGGCGTGGGTGTTTACGATCGCGGCACTCCTCGGACAGAACATTAAGACTGGACCGGCCCCTGGTCAACCCGTTCCCACGTTTTCGGCAAGCGACCAAGAGGGGCGAAACCAGACGCTCAAATCGATCCTGGGACCGCAAGGCGCCTTGATCGTATTTTTCCGTTCGGCCGACTGGTGACCGTTCTGCAAGATTCAGCTCGTCGAGCTGGAACAGAATCTGGAAGCGGTCCGGAAACAAGGGCTCGGGGTTGCAGCGATTAGTTACGACTCGGTGAGTGCGCTGAAGAATTTTGCTGACCGGCAACATATCACCTATCCATTGCTCTCCGATACGGATTCGAAAATCATCCGCACCTTTGGCATTCTGAATGAGACGGTGAAACCAGGCACCGCAGCGTTTGGAATCCCGTACCCGGGAGTGTATGTCGTCGATGTTCAAGGCAAGGTCGTAGCGAAGTACTTCGAAGATGACTACGCAGACCGCATCTCGACTGCCGATATTTTGGCAAGGCAGTTCGGCGCTCCCATCGAAGCGGCGCGCGGGGCGATCGAGACCAAGCACCTACGAATCACTACGGCGGCAAGTAACGGGGCTGCACGTCCCGGACTTCGCATCATGCTGAGCCTCGATATCCGCCTCAAACCCGGAATGCATGTCTACGCACCTGGCGTACAAGGTTACATTCCGATGGACTGGCAACTCGATCCAGCCGGACCTGCGGCGAAGCGCCACTCGTTCGAATACCCGGCCTCCGAGATGTTGCACCTGGAAGCAATCGGCGAGACTGTTCCGGTGTATCGGAATCACATCCAACTCCAGCGAGAAATCACATTCGCACAAGAAGATGCCCTGAAGCCGTTGGTTAGTCCAGCTGGTGAGCTTGTCGTCAAGGGAATGTTCCGGTGTCAGGCCTGCGACGACCACACGTGTTATATACCGCAAGAGGTACCGCTGGAATGGCACTTTAAGTATGAAGGGATGGATCTCCGGCGCGTTCCGTCGGAGTTACAGCACAAACCGAACTAACCCGGGCAACTTGATGTGTGGAACTCGTCGATCGTGCTGTGATGCAGATTGTGGCCGGCTGGTTGACTTACGGAGACTTTGGAGGAGCTCTGCACGCGGATCTGTACTATGTGCGATCTAAGCTCGACTCGCAAAGGCTTTTTCGACATGACCGACATTCCTAGGGCAACGGAAGGATTTGTTTCAGAGAGGCATGGTCGGAGACAAGTTACCGTCGTGCAGCGAGGCGCAGCGCTAGAGCGAGGATTCAATCGGGAAGGCTCCCTGGGTTCGTACCTTCAATCGCCCGATGGTTCAGGCAGTTCATTTCCGAAGCTCGCGGCTCGTTTACGACGTAGAACTGCGAGCGATTTTGCTCGCGTCCGATCAAAAGGCCCGCCAACGATTTCGAATCGCCCCAGATCGAGACGAACGGCTATGGGGCATCCGGATAAGCGTAACCTTCGCCCACGACACTCTTGGCCGGCGGGCGAAGGCTACCATGGAGATGAAGACGGTTCGCACCAGTTACGGCTACTGCTTGTCGTCCTTCATCTTGTCATCCTTCATCTTGTCATCCTTCATCGCGTCACCCTTCATCTTGTCATCCGACATTGTGTCCATTTGTTTCTTAGTTTTCTTTTTGCTCTTCTTGTCAGGCATCTTGTCGTTCGACATCTTGTCGTTCGACATCTTGTCATCCGACATTTTGTCCTGCGATTTCGTGTCGTCCGACATCTTGTCCTGCGCCTTGAGTTGCGTTGGGGCGACAGTAGTTAGCCCCAACGTGAGAACTAGTGCGATCAGTTGCTTGTTCATGCGTGTTTCTCCTATGCTGTTTCTAAAGTCCTTCATAATTCGTGTCGACGAGGCGCGCAGGCTGAATCCGTACAGCGCTTGGCCACGTCTTGACCAATCGCTTGCGCTAACGTCTCAGGAAGAATGCGCCCGCAGCTCCAGCTGGCAACGGCGGGCGCGCCAGTTCTTACGAAGAAATCAATTGAGCCGTTGGACAATCGAACAGTTGATCGAGAAACCGGAACTGCCAAACTTACCGCCGCCCGGACCCGTAATCAGCCCGTCTTGCGCGAAAGTCAGGATCTGGAATTCCTCTCGCACCTGTCCTCGAAAGCCGCTGTTGATCGCGTTTTGCGTCCATTCGAACAACTGGGCATCCCACGCCGGGCTGTAATCAAGCGCATTAGTTGGTATTCCGCCGACAACGTTGTTTGGGCGAAAGCCGTCAGCCAGGTCCGCGGACAACCCTTGCCGTTGCGGATTGGCGCAGCCCTGGGCGCCGTTGGTCGAAATGAAGATACGCTCAATCGGGCTGGAGAAGGTGTCGTCACCGCCTAGATGTAATGCTGCCATCAAAGGTGCGAAGGTGTTGTGTTCGATTGCGGCGCCTAAGGGGATGCTCGTGTCCATGGACATGTACCAAACCGGCTTTCCGAAGCTGAAGCCGTTGATCAGGTTGATGGTGACGGTCATGTTCACGGTGTCTATGGCCACCACCTGGTCATGCACCTTGGAGTAATTCACATTGCCGTTGGGGAAGTTGATGTCGCCGGCGTTGACATTGAACGCCACGATTGGGGCATTGTAGATAACATTGCCGGCATTGAGAATCTGAACAAACGGACTGTAGTCCTTGTCGCCGATGGCGCCTGGCTGAGCAGCAGTAGGAGGGAACTCACTGCCCTGTGGACCGGGGGTGATGCTGCGGACGGGAGAAAAGTCGACGGTTCCTTTGTCAAATATCAGGTCGCCGTTCTGATCGAGATTTGCGGTTCGCGCAGCATTGGCCATGAACGTCATCTTCGCGGAAAAGTTCAGCCCGAGTTCAGCCGCTACGTCGGCATCGTCCACGTCGGTGAGGACGTACCAGACGTTTCTCCCGTCCCGCAAGTGTCCCAGGTAAAGGGGAATCGTAATGGTGCCATGAGTGGCATCAACCGGGCCGGTTTTTAGCAGCTGAACCGGGCCCACGAGACTCTGATTCGTGGTCGAAGGCGGCGGTCCGAAGTAAGAAAGATTCACCGCAGCGCCAACTGATGGGGGCGCCGGTAACAAGTTGCACCCTGGACCCGGGCCGATGGGTCCCGGACCGGGCCCTTGTGCCTGGTTAGGGTCTGATGCCGCGGCAGCTTCGAAAACATCTGCCGGCTGATGCCGCTGTTCGATCGCTCCTTGGAAGACCTTGCGTGGCGTGCGGAGCCGTGGCGAATCTTGCGCCAAGGCCGTCATGCCTAGAGTGATCCCAATTATCGAGGCCACTGTGCGTGAAATTCGACTAACGTTTAGATGCTTACTATTCAATGGAGACTCTCCTATATGTGAGTAATTGGGCTCAGCTTCCTGCGCCTCAATGCGCATAGATGCGGCCGCTCAATTTAGTCCTTCGCTGAAGGCTTTGCGCAAGTTACGCCATCCTGACACCGGCCGAAAGAAAACCTGTTTAATATTTCATAGCGGCGCCCAAGTAATTGTGGCTGTTTGAAACGGGTCCCATAATCGGCGGAGCCACCATGCATAGGAGTCGTTCGTCGTGAAAGGGCAACCAGAGCAGACAATCGGTGCACATCGGGCCGCTCCTGATTTGAAAGACATCAGTTGCTCGGCGCCAAGCCACCACACGTCAACAATCGCTAATCGGCTCGCCAAAGCGCTCAAAACTCGATCAAACGCCCTGACGCAATTAACGCTAAGGCAGTAGGATCCGGAAACTAACCAACTGTGAGGGTCTCGAGCAAGAGTTGTAGGACCTTGGCTCCGTTAGGAAGGAAAGTCGCCAAGTAGACTGTGTGAGCAGGCGAAGTTAATTATGCTTGAGGCTTGTCAGTACCAACTACGGATCACAAGTAGTCGTCATCCTCTTGTGATTTACGGCTTTACAACTTAGTTGAGTCCTCGGCCGTTGCCTTTTTCAAGCCGTCTTTGAAGCTGCGGATCCCCTCGGCTAGGCCCTTCCCAAGTTCGGGCAGCTTCTTGGGACCGAAACAGAATAGGGCCACAGCCAGAATGACCAGCAGATGTCTGGGTTGTAACAAGTCTTCGATCATACACACCTCGTTCTATAACGTAATTGCTGTTTGCACTTCTTGACCAGCCATAAACGGTCTGCCCAACGGCGTGACGTTTCGCGACCCTGTCGGCAATCTTTTGGTCCCCACCTGATTGAGGAAATTGCGGCGGTAGCGGTCGACTTGCCCGAGTTCTCCCTTAGGTAAGCAATAATGTCGGCGCGCTCTGCCGCCTTCTCCACATGAAAGGTCATGTCGTTGCCTGGAACGAGCTTTTCGGTGTCGGTGAGCCACTGCTCCAGGTGTCATCCGTCCAGGTGATCTTCGACTTCTTGAGCGCTTCCGAGTATTGGAACGATTCGACCGATCCGGCCACTCGGCCGTATACCCCGCGTAGGCGTGGGCCTTCTTTATCGCGATCCAAGGCATGGCATCCGCCGCAGCGCTTTTCGAACGTCTCCTTTCCGCCACTCGTAGACTGTCCGGCGGCAAACCGGCTTGAGCCCACCACGAGCAGTTGTGGCCAGGATTGCGCCCAGCAGTTGCGGTTTGGGTGGCTTCGACAAGTTACTCCATGCCTCCCACACTCGACATCGCGCCTGCCGGAGCCAGCGGCGAATCCACCACCGCCAGGCTGTGTTGCTTCATGACGGATTGCACATTGGTGATTCCCAAGACGCTGCGAAGCTTATCGTCAGCGACCTTCATGGGACCAGGATGGTTATTCGGTCCCGGAGCAGCTTGGGGAAACGCCGTGGACATGGCCGTGTGGAACATCACGTTGCCTTCGGTCTTCTGCATTACCTGGTGAATATGTCCGTTGAGCACCGTGACAGATCCGAATCGCTTGAGATAGCCGAGAGCCTGTTCGCTATCCTCCGTTCCCCAGCCCCAATCGGGATAAACAGACCACAGCGGAATGTGCGCGAATACCACCACTGGCCGGCTGGCCGGCTGGCCCTTGAGGTCCGCTTCCAGCCACTCGAGTTGTTCGGGACCAAGCTTACCCAGGCCTTCTAGTGCGGCCACGTTGCACAGCCCAACGAAATGAACGTCCTTGTGGTTGAAGCTATACCAGCCGCGTCCTTTCGCGTCCTTACCGTAGCGCGCTAGATACTGCTTGCCATCATCGATCGAAGTGTCATGCTCACCCGGCACAAAGAAGATCTGCTTCGCCTTGGCGCTCTTGAGCACCTGGTCCAGCGTGTCGTATTCGCCTGGTTTCGAAGTGTGACTCAAGTCGCCGGTGTGAATAATGAAGTCGGGCTCCTGCGGCAATGCGTTGATTTTGTCGACGGTTGCCTGGAGCGTGCCGACCACATCCGGGTTAGCCGGTTTGTTGAAGCCCATGTGACTGTCGCTGATCTGCACGAAGTGGAGTTCGCCCTTCGCCGCGTTCATCTTCTGGCCGAAAGCCCGCGAATTCAGGACGCCGCTGCTCACAGTCCAGATCACCCCGGTTCCTGCCCACGCCATACACTCTAAGAAACCGCGACGGTCAATCCCGTCCTTATTGTGATCGTGAATAATTACTTTTGACATGTTTCACCTCAGTAAATTCGTTTCCTCTTTAAGTGTCCATACCCAAATCCGATGGCGTTTATTCCAGCGGTGATCAGGTATCTTGAGAACGCTGGCTGCACGTGGATTTTCAGGCATCAAGCTTAACGGCACCGTCCGCGTGCCCTACGCACGTCAGCACAAAGCCTTGCGCTCTCGAATCGGGATCGAGTCCTTCTTCCGCGTCCATTCGCACTTTTCCTGTCAGCAGCTTTGTTTTGCAGGTCCCACACTGTCCCTGCCGGCAGGCCGAAGGTATGCCAATTCCTTGCTCCTCCGCCGCCTCCAATAAGGTCTGTCCGCTCCGAATGGCGCATGTCCGGCCTGATCGAGCGAACTCGACCACCCCGTCCGTCCCGGCCTCCATCGAAACCGGCTGAGCATCCCGCGGAGTGGAACCGCCGAAACTCTCTCGCATAATACGCTCCGCCTTCACTCCTAGGTCAATCAGGATTGCGCGGCTCGAGTCCATGAAAGAAGGTGGGCCACAAAGAAAGAAGTCGGGTGATGCGAGGTCCTTGACTGTATCCACGATGAATTCACGGCTGACATGCCCGCGTGGGCCAAGCCAGTTCGTGGGTGGTTTCGACAGCAGAACGTGGTAATGAAAGTTCTTCAACCGGGATCGTAATTGTTCCAGCTCGCTCTCGAATATGATGTCGCTGCTGGTGCGAACGCAGTACAGCAGGGTTACGTTGGTCTCCAGGCAAAGGTCGTCGATATAGTGAAGCATCGCCATCATAGGTGTAATGCCGCTTCCAGCCGCAAGTAGAACAACACTCTGATGCTTGCTCTCGTCGAAGCAAAAGTGGCCAAAGGGGCCTTGGGCTTCGACCGTCAATCCAACGGACGCACGGTCGTTCAGAAATGCCGAGGCGCACCCCTGGATGACACGTTTTGGCGTAATCTCGACATAACCCGATCGGGCAGGCGAGGAACAGATCGAATATGACCGGTTCACTTTTTTCCCATCAAACAGGAAAGAGAACGTAAGAAATTGGCCGGGACGCGCGTTGAGCTTTCGGTCATTGGGGACAATGAACCTCAGGGTCTTTGCATCTGCCGTCTGCGCTGTCACGCTCGCCAGCCTCAGAATCATCGGCCCAGTTGAAGATGGAGCCGCGACGCGGACAGCTTCTACCGGTCCTTGCGCCGCCCCTGCAGTTCTCTCTGATTTCGCATTGGCAACCACCGATCTAGCGGGCCGGCGGATGATAAGGGCCACCATGCCCAAACATACCAAGGAGATGAAGCCGATCATCTTGCTGTCATACCCACTGCGTGCCGTAAGTTGATCTGGAGCAACAGCGATTTTTGGCGTCACCATGCTCCGGCCGCTGGATGAAGCCGCCACCGCCTGAGCCTTTCTCTGATTGACAGCATCAGGAGTTTGGGTAGCTGACAGATAAGCAATGATTTGTCGGTCTTCACCGGGCTGGATTGCTCCCGCGCTGCCCGCTGCATAACTGACCATTCGAGCGACCGTAGCGCTCCACTCCTCTGGCGTTTCCGAGGTCTTATAAACGCGGTCCAGGGTATGGCAACGACCGCAACGCTGGTCCACAAGTGCTCTTGCGACTTCAAGGCCCGCCGCGCCTACTGTCCCTTTTGGCGCCATCTGAGATGCCAGGTACGAAACGATAATCCGGGCATCTCGTGCCGATATTCCTGAATCAGGCAGCATGCGCATATGGTTTACCGTCGCCAACCAGCCTCGAGCATCTTTCCTAGCTCCGGCGATACGGTCCAGATTGTGGCACTTGGAGCAGCGCCGCTCCATCGTGGCGGCTGCCATATTGATATCAATGTCGGCGGGCGGTAGATCGATGGTCTCAAGCGATACTGTTTGCATCCTGGCGTGATGCGCAAGAGCTGGACCCGCGGTAATGCCGATCAGAACGAACGCCAGCACGAATATCACCAGCCCGACCGGCATCAGAACAGAGTAGTAACTCTTGTAATAGCGAGCGACCAGAACTTTGACGAACAGAAGAGGGCTTAGGACCATCGCCAAGGTCATGTGAATCATGGTGCCGGGCGCAGCGCCGCTTGCCGCATCACCCAGCCGTGAGACCATGAAATAACCCATCACGCAGAACAGCGCGATGAAGAGATAGCCCCCGATCCTGTGGGCGACGATTAACCGAGTGCTTGCTTTTGCGTCTCGGACCCGGGCGGAGGCCTGCAGGATAAGCCAGACATTTACGGCGCCTATGAAAACGAACGTAATGCCTAGCCAGACGCTTATTGAACTGTTGAGCATGGTTTGGACTGCGTATCCAACTCTGTGACGGCCGATGCGATTCTCGAATGCAATTCCGGCTCGTCACTTATAGCGAAGCCCGAGAGCCGCGAAATATGTTCAGTTCGCGCCGTCGCCTTGCGCTCTCACGACGACTTGCCGCCCGACCTGGCCGCCCAACATTAGACCAGTTGAGACATCGAGCTGCGTATGAATGAGTGCATCGAAGGTCGAATTACCGGCATCGTTGGCCATGTTGTTGAGGGCCTGGGCATCGTTAGGAAACAAGTACGACATCACCGCCGCCGAGGCTCCTGATGCGCATGCATGTCCGGAAGGGTAACCCGGATGTTGCGGAATAGCGAACACGGGAATAATCGTCGGATCGGCTTGTGGCGGCCGGAGCTCCAGGTACGTGTACTTCGTGTCCCAGCAAGCAAGAGTGGCGTCATGCTGCGCGATCGTCTCAAGAGCGTAAGCACGCGCGGATCGCGGTGCATTGGTGTCCAGATGACTCTGGAAAATCTCAGTCTCCACCTGCTGTAACCACGGCTGGAAAAAGCCTGGCTGCCAGAACCAGGCTAAGTGGTTGGTCGTGTTCGTACGCTGCAGATTCTTATCGGCCGCATACTGTGCGTTCGCATCAACGGAGCCGAACGCGGGCGGAGCGACAGGTCGGAACTGATTGCCGGCTATGAGTACCCATGGATGCCAGTTGCCTGCCAGCGGGGCTACAGGCTTGGGGCTGCCCCAGACACCGGCCCCACCCGGAAACGAACCGCCGAACACCTGGCCGGAGCCGTCTGCCTTTGCAAACGCGATCGCGGCTTGGCCTACCTGCGTTCCCAGATCCATGCCACTGATTACGTCGCTCGGAAACGCCACACCCGCAAGAATGCGGGACTGGCCCGCTTGGTTGGCCATTTCAGCAAGAGATGACGCCTGATCCGGAAACAGATAGGCCAGCACCGCTGCGGCCGCCCCCGCGGTTACGGCGTGTTCCGACGGATAGGACGGGCTCGCCGTCGGCGTCACCACGGTGGCAACTGTGGGGTCGACCTCGCTCGGGTGATGCCGCATGTACACGTATTTCGAATCCCAGGCGGCAACCGTCGAATCATAAATGGCCGCGGCAACAAGCGCAAGAGCCCGCGTTTGCAAGGGCGTGCTCAGGCCTTCGCTCACAGCTAACTGCTCGGTCATTTGCATCCAACGATACCCGGGAGCACCGGCGTCCCAGAAATGAATCTGGGCAAGGGCAGCCGAGCTTCGATTCGCAACGCATTCTTTAACCCACTGAATTTCGGCGGCGGTACCGTTGGCATCGGGCGGTGGGGGCAACCGGAGAACACTGCCTGAGCTAATTACCCAGGTTTTCCATTGCCCTGCATTTGGTTCTACTTGTGCCAACATGTTACAGCCAAGTGATAGTCCGAAAATCAACCACATGAATTTTTGCATCGATCTCCCTTCGTAGCGGTCTGCAATGAAGCGCCGCGTATTGGGTTACCTCAAACGAAGGTGGAAAATTCCTTTATCAGAAGACTATGAGCGGTGAGAACAAGAATTTACAGATCTTTTTAAAGGCCAGCCCCATCGAGATCTTGCGTCCGATCACTGCGCATTTCGGACGTTTCATTGGTATGGCAATTCCGTGGATCGTGTCATCACAATGCGAGGCCCTCCCTTGTATTCGGAGTTTACACGACTTTACGGAATGTTACACCTGTCTTTGAGAGTCTCTGTTTATGATTTGGTCAAGAGACCTGTAGATGTTACCTGACTAAATGCGTAGCTGCTTGCATGATCGACCGAAAGCAATTTAAAGAATAAGGAGACAACCGTGAAAAGACAAGACCGTAATCTCACTGTGTCATCGGATACAAGAACTGCTAAACTGGCCAAGGGAGAGCTTGACTCTAGTTGGGGTCGCCTCGTCAGGCGGCGTAAATTCCTGCAGGGCCTCGGCGCTGCAGGCGCGGTCGGTGCAACGCTCTCAGGCACCGCACTGTTCGCGAAGAGCGACAAGAAACTCTTCAAGGGCGATGCGAACCTGCTACAACTAGCTTTGACAATCGAACTTATAGAGGCCGATCTCTGGCAGCAATACAATGAGCTTGGGGGCGCCGTAGACCACAACGATCAACCCAATCCGGGAAATCCAGCATACATTGCGGCGCTACAAAATCTTGATGGCGACATGCCGCAATATATTTCCGACAACACCGATGACGAAATCAGCCACGCGGCATTCCTGACAGCCTACCTGCAGTCCAAAGGCGAAGTCCCAATAGACTTGACGCCGTTTGCAAATTTGCAGGGCAGTCAGGCGACTGGAGCCAACAAGAGTGCCGGAAGGATCACCAACCTTCTGAGCCTGAACGTCGATACAAGCTGGTATTTTCGGTACCGCAGCACTCAAAATCCGGATTTGGGCGCCACCTTCCCCCAACTACTGAATATTACGAATCAGCCCGGGATTCCCCTAAATGACACCGACACTCCTCCCGGAACGCCGTCAAACCTTTTTCAGCCGCCGATCACAGACCCCAAGGCACTCCGTATGCAAGCGATTGCCAACACTGCGGGATTTCACTTTGCGTATATTGAGCAAGGCGGGTCGAGTCTCTATCCGATACTGGCCCTCAAGGCAACCAGTCGCGAGGTTTTGCGTATCCTGCTGAGCATCGGAGGAGTCGAGATCGATCACTTTTCGCTTTGGCACGATAAGGGGGCTAATGCGACAGCCCAACCTCTGGCTGGTCCCAATGGGTTGACCGACCCTGAAACCGGTCTCACGTTTCCGGATTTCAATAATCCAGCCAACCAACATAACGCACAGCTTTCCGCTGCGGACCAGGCTGCAGGCAGTCAGATGTTCCAGACCAACCTGATCTTGCCGGAGCCGTGTGAGTTCCTTAGCCCGGATTTGCCCCCGGTTTCCATCATCCGGCCGACGCTGACGCAGAATGGCGGCGCTGTGGCCACGATTCAATCTTTCACGGCTGACAATCTCTTCCTGCACCAAAGCAAGGCATTTTTTGAGCTGGTCATGGACGTGGCAACGGCGGCCGATGCAGTGACGTTTGAAGGCCAAGATTAGCGCACAGGTGGGTCGTAAAGTACTGTTTTAGTGACTGCAGGCGGGTCACGGGACGTCTCAGCTCTGTGACCCGGATATTTTATCAGCACCGGTGGTTTGTCGATATGTCCATGAAGTAAAAGTTGGGGCGTATTGGACCCCACAACAAAATTGCACAATGAGAGGAATCCTCCAAAGAATGAAACTGACGATCAAGCTTGTAACGCACTCCTTGCTCTCGTAACGCTACTGCTTCCATCTGTGACCCTGGCTCAATGTTCGATGTCCTACGTTCAACAACGCGAGCAGCTTCATTTTCGGACGAATCCAATGCGAGGGCATCGCCTCTAGTACGTATGATGAACCAAGTGCACGCTCGCGCCCAGACGCCGCCGGCCTCTCTCATTGCGTGCACCCAATCGCGCACTCAATAAGGAGACGATCCATGGCCAGCCCGTCAAAGCCATCCCCGATGGCTACCATACCGCGACGCCGTACTTAATCGTCAAGGGCGCAGCCAGCGCCATCGAGTTCTACAAAAAAGCACTTGGCGCAACGGAGTTAATGCGCTTGGCGCAACCCGATGGTCAGATCGGCCACGCCGAGATCAAGATCGGCGATTCGCCCATCATGCTCGCCGAAATGGGCTACCGCAGACCGCAGTCGTTCGGCGGCTCACCGGTGAGCATTCTACTGTACGTTGAGAACGTGGACGCCCTGTTTGATCAGGTAGTCGCCGCCGGCGGTAAGGTGACCATGCCCGTGAAGGACGAGTTCTACGGCGACCGCTTCGGTACATTATCGGATCCCTTCGGACACGTTTGGACCATCGCTACACGCAAGGAAAACCTGGCGCCCGAGGAAATACAGAACCGCGCCGCTGCTGCCATGTCCGGCCACTAGTAGCAAACTGTGTTCCCGAACTTGTCCAGGTTCTTGTAGTACCCATCTCACCATGGATTTGCAGAACACCTCGATGCGACGATTGACCGGAAGATCGGCATGGGATTTCGTTAGGTAGGTTCAGGCCGCGCGGGCTGCAGAGTGCCTGCTAAATCGTTTTAATATCAATGAGCAAAATGGATTCGCCACGCTCGGCTATCCAGACGCAATCGCCGACGTAATACACATACGGAGGTGTGTGGCTCGGTGATATCACTTTGGCAGGATGTGCGACTGGGTATTCGCGGACTGTTGAAAAGCCCCGGTTTCACCGTCGTCGCGGTGCTGACACTGGCGCTGGGGATTGGCGCTAATACCGCGATTTTCACTGTTCTCAACGCCGTTCTGCTACGTGCCCTCCCGGCCGAAGACCCGCAACGGCTAGTAATACTATCGAACCCTGAAGTTCACGGTATCAGCGTCGGCGACGCGTCCGGGACGCGTGGCACGTATGCCTACTCTGAGTTCCGGGATTTGCTCGAAAAGAACCAGGTTTTCTCCGGGATGCTGGCTGTCGACAGCTATGTGCGGCGAACCGACGTCACGGTCGAGGATGCTCGATCCGGTGAGCCGGAGCACGCCGACGTTACCATGGTGAGCGGCGACTACTTCCGGGTTCTGGGAATCCGGCCGTTCCGGGGTCGCACGTTCACGGCTGAGGTTGACAAAGTACAGCATGCCAATCCAGTAGCCGTGATCAGCTATGGCTACTGGAAAAGCCGGTTCGCGTTGTCCCCTTCCATCATCGGGCGGAAGATTCGCCTTCGCAGAACTACGTTTGACATCATCGGCGTGGCACAACAAGGATTTTCAGGCGAAACGATCGGTTTCTCACCGGACATCTGGGTTCCGCTGACCATGCAGGCCGAGGTCTTTCCGGCCTGGACCAATTTCCTTGACAGACCCACGAATCCTTTGCAGAGAATTCTATGGCTGCAAGTCATTGCCCGCCTGAAGCCCGGAATCACAATGGCGCAGGCCCAATCGAGTATCAATGTAACGTTGCGGCAGAGCCGCGAAACGGAGGTGGCCGGCTTGTCCTCCGACCGCCAGCGGGAGTATCTCGACTCCCGGATCCAACTAGTCGATGGAAGCCGCGGAGCGACCCACTTGAGCGATTCCGTGGAGCCGCTCCAGATTCTGATGGCTGTGGTGGGCTTGATTCTGCTCATCGCCTGCGCGAACGTGGCCAACCTTCTGCTCGCGCGGGGCTCCGCCCGGCAAAGGGAAATCGCCGTGCGAGTGGCGCTGGGCGCAAGCCGATTGCGGATCCTGCAGCAGCTCCTGGTCGAAAGTGTGCTGCTCGGGTTGGCTGGCGGCGTTTTTGGTTTCATCCTGGCCCAATGGGCTGCCATTTTGCTCGTAAGGCTGGTCTCGACCGCCTCCAATCCGGTTTTCCTCGATTTGCGCCCTGACGCCTGCATCCTTACACTGACACTTGGGATTTCCGTGCTGACTGGAATCCTGTTTGGATTGGTGCCGGGGGTCCGGGCTGCTCGCCAAGAGCTAAACGTCACTCTCAGCGGCGCCGCCAAGGGCTCACTCCGTCGCTGCGCGGACAATGCCCGAGTGCCGACCGGCCGAATTCTGGTGGCTGGGCAAATTGCCCTTTCGCTGGCAGTGCTGATCGTCGCCGCGCTGTTCTTGCGAAGCTTTCAAGGCTTGACCAGCCAGGACCCGGGCTTTGACCACGACCATCTGTTGCAGTTCGATCTCGGCTTTCTGGAAGCCAGCGGCTATAGCGGACCGGCCGTTCATCGTGTGCACAAGGAATTGCTGGGCCGGCTCGACACGATTCCGCAAATCAAAGGGGCCACGCTCGCCTTTATGGGGTTGTTTGCCGGAGACGATACAGGCAGCCAGATCTCGCTGGATGGTTCGAGGCCCAAAACGGGATCGGAGAACTCCGTCAGGAACGATCTGGTGTCGGCGCATCACTTTGCGTCCATCGGGCAGCCGGTGTTGTTGGGCAGGGAGTTCACCGTCGACGATGAACGGAGTTCGCAGACGGTCGGCATTATCAACCAGACATTCGCCCGTAAGTATTTTCCCAATGCAAATCCGCTCGCCAAGAGGGTCTGGTATGATCATGACCATCCGCAAGAGTTCCTGATTGTAGGCGTCGTGGGCGACGCCAAGCACAACAGTTTAAGCGAGTCGGCGTTTCCGCAATTCTATTTGCCCTTCTTCAACGCGAAGGGCCATGAGCCTTCCTTCTGCTCTTTCGAAGTTCGCTACACCGGGAATCTGGCAGTGGTGACGACGGCGATTCGCGCAGCCGTGCGGGAAGTCGCGCCCGCGGTTCCGCCGGTGGAGATCCGGACGATGAACGAGCTGATGGGCGAAACCCTGGTAACGGAGCGGGCCATCAGCCGGCTTAGTGGTATCTTCGGACTACTGGCCCTGGTATTAGCTGCTATCGGACTCTACGGGGTGATGTCTTACAACGTCACGGGCCGCACCAACGAAATCGGTATCCGTATGTCTCTCGGTGCGCGGCCCGGCGATATCCTGAAGCTGGTACTGCGCGAAATCTTGAATTTGATTGGGATCGGGGTGGCGTTGGGGCTGCCGTCGATCTGGGCAATCAAGAAGGTCGTTGCCGCCCAGCTGTTCGGGATTTCCGCGCTCGATCCGCTCGCCATCGGTGGCGCCACATTCGTGATGGCCGCCGTCGCAGTTGTGGCAGGTTATCTGCCCGCGAGATCGGCGTCCCGCATAGACCCCATGCACGCACTTCGGTATGACGGATAGTTGGATTTTCGGCGTTTCTCGAGTCCAGTATGGGGCGGGTCGATAGGCCCGCGGACGGCAGTCCGGTTTTACACCTTTGAGGCCGGGGCGGCAAGCGATTCCAGCAGATGAACGGCGTCGTCGAGGTGGGGGTAGCGGAGTTCGTAGGCGCCGTTTTGAACAAGGCCGCGAAGGGCGGCACGATGAGCATCGTACTGAGGCTGAGGGAAGAGCGGCAGATCACTTTCGAGGGCATGGAAGGCGTCGGACGCGGAAACGGGCGTGAGGCGGGCGGGAGCATCGGGGCGGCGGTCGAGGAAGACGACCGCGGCAATCGGGGCTTGGAAGGCGGTGGAGAGACAGAGATCGGCGGAGCTGACTTCCATGGTGAACTTTCCGACGGAATTGGGTTGGGCGAGACGCCCGGCGAGTTCGGGGAGGATGGCGGCGGCGGTTTCGCGGAAATGGAGATAGCGGGGATTGCCGAGAGCGAGGCGGCTGGAGGCGTCGCGGAGGATGGAGCTGACTTCGCCGGTGACGAGGGTCCAGCCGCGGCGCGCGCAGGCGAAGGCCAGACAGGTTTTGCCGGCGCCCGACGCTCCGCACAAGAGAACACCGCGGCCGTTGCGGGCAACACAGGCGGCATGAACGCGGGTGATGTGCGAGTGCCACAACGGCGCCTGGATCAGGATGTTGAGCAGATGGGTGCGAAAGAAATCGTGATTGCGAGCGGCGGCGGGCACGAGCCAGACGAAAGAGAAGCCTTTTTCGATATCGCAGACGGCGAAATTGTGCCGGTCGGCTTCGAGCGCGAGGAGGTGGCGTTGGGCGCGCCAGATGAGCGTGTCAGGCGCGGGAGCGGTTTCCTGGTCGGAGACGGCGACGCGGATTTCGAGCTGCCGATCGGTGAAGAGCACGGGAAAACCGCCCCATTGCTCCTCGGCGGCCTGGATGATCTCGGGCGAATTGGTGTTGAGCTGGAGGCGGAAGCCGAGGGGGTAGAGAACCGTTTCGAGGGGCAGATCGACGGCGTAACAGAGGGGATCGAAGGGCACGAGCTTCAGAGAATATTATGACGTGGGGAAGGATGCGGTATCCACTTCGGCTAGTCTGGTAGGAAGGTTCTGTTGCAAATGGTGACAACGTAGAGGCGACGGCGTGTGTGCCCGGTCGGAGCTATGCAGCGATACCGAAGATCGTGTGGATGAATTGACGCTGCGCTACAGCATCGCCCTTAGGGACCCAGCGGACCTGACCTTTGCGGATTGCATGCATCGCCTCGTAGCCCTCGATGGTTCTGCACGCACCATCCGCCGATCGAAATCCGAGACTCGCCGTAATCCGCTTCTTAATGAATCGATGGTCCTGCTCGATGATGTTGTTCAGATAAGGCGCTGTTCGGCAACGACAGCGCCGACCGAGTTCGCCAGTCTGCTTCAAATCGACGACCGCGCTGGCATAGGCTGAATTCCCGTCCACGTTGATCACTCGTGGCCGTGGCCCCGCGCTAGACAATGCGAGCCGCAAAAACAACTTCGCGGCAATCAGGTCGCGCTTCGGCGACAACATGAACTCGATTGTCTCGCCAGCAGAATCGACGGCGCGATACAGATAGGCCCAGTTGCCTGCGACCTTGACGTAGGTTTCATCGACCCGCCAGGACCGATTGCGCGAGCGCATCTCGCGGCGAATTCGCCGATTCAAAACTGGCGCGTAACGCTGGACCCAGCGCCAGATCGTGACGTGGTCAACGGAGAGGTTCCGCTCGGCCATGATCTCCTCCAGGTCCCGGTAGCTCAGTGAGTATCGGAGGTACCAGCGCACGCACAGAAGGATAATCACGTCTTCGAAATGCCGCCCACGGAACAGTGCTGGCCGTTTTCGGGTCACGATATACCCTACCAGATCAGGCCAAATCGGTTTGCAACAGAACCTCCTTGCCGAACTCGCAGTCCGCCACGTCTAGCCCGACCAGCTCCGACCGCCGGAACGCGCCCGCAAACCCCAGCAGCACTAGCGCCCGGTCCCGAACTCCAATCATCCCGGAATCCGTTGCGTCCAGCATCGCCCTGATACTTTCCGTCAGTGCTGGTGCTTTCTGGTTGGCCGCGGTTCCCAGGGTCCGGCGGATGCCCTTCAGAGTGTTTCTCACGATGGCGGAGTGTGTGGGCGACTCCAGCCCCACGGCTTTGTGCGTCTCGGCAATCGCGTTCAGCCTTCGCTGAATGCTTCCCACTTTCAGGCGGCCCGAGCACTCGGCGATGTAGGCCGCTACCCCCTCAGCAGTCGCGGGCAATGGGCACAGACTCTTCCCCTCGGCCCACCCACAAAAGTCCCGCCAGTCGCTCTGGTATCCGCGGAGGGTGTTCTCAGCCTTGGATGCCCGGATGTACTCCCGGACCTGGGCGAGCGAGGGCAAGCTGGGCGAGAGGGACGGAACCAACTCCGCCCCATTCCCGTTGCCCTGCGATTCACCGATATTTTCAATCTCGGGCATCATGCGGCCCTCCCCGCGGCTTTGCGCTGTTCGGACTCGGTAAGCCAGCACCACCCCAAACCATCCCAAAGGGCCCGTTGCGGGTAGATGCTTCCCCACATATAAAAGCTAGTGGGGCCCTGGGCGTTGGCTCGGAGCCACGCGACGGCCTCTTTATAGTTGGGCCAGCGGATCATGCTGCCACCTCCGCCACGCGGCCGGAAGCCTGAACGAGGTAATCCGTCGCCTGTTGGGCCTTCGATGCGGCCGTAAAGATGGCACGCGAGTCGGCCTTGAGCACGCGCAGCCAACTGGCGATGTACTGCGCATGATCCGGACGCGGTTCGCTGCTCAGCCCCAAGTGGGCCAGGGTGAAAGCGGCCGTCAGTTCGGCTACCAGTTCCTCAACGCTGTAGGCGTTATCTCCGAACCGCTTTCCCAACTGCCTATCACAACGCCCCTCGGCGGATGTCCAGTGGCCTGTCTCATGACCTCGCGTGCCGTAATAATCGAGCGGACTGAAGAACGCGGCAAACGGCGGCAGGGTGATTGCGTTCGTGTCCGGCGAGTAGAATGCCCTATTGCCTTGATGCACGACACGGGCCGGAATCCGGGAGAAGAACTGCTCAGCGGATTCGATACGCTGCTCTATGGGCGTTTCCGCGTCAGCCCTGGGCGTGTAGCCGTCCACTTGGGCGGCATTGAATACGGAATAGCCGCGCGTGAATAGTAGCCGCGACCCGCACTTGGGCGTATCCTCGCCATCGTCCGTTTCTGCTGAGCTGTTGGTAAACTTCCAAAACACCACCAGCGTGGCCTTCTCGCCCTTGCGCACCTGTGCCCCACGTTCCTGCCATTGCTGATACGTGCCCCACTCTCCGCGCTCGTAGCCTTTCGTTTGGGCCGCGGCCCAGAGGCGAAGCGTGTTGATGCCGCGGTAGGGCTTCTTGCTGGTTACGTTGATCGGGGAGAAGGCAAACTTGCCTGAGGTGTGCCAGGGCATACGCCAGTTGCTCACACCCCGCTCAATTGCGTTGACGATTTGGGACGTGACGCGCTGGTAAACGTCCCGCTTCTCGGTTGCGGTACTCTCGTTTGTAGACATCGCGTTTCTCCAGAACTCGGTGTTTAGGGGCCGTGCCAGATTCGTGGTCTGTCGCGGTCCCGCTTGGCTCTAGTGTTCGATTCGGTTCACTAATCGAACATCAGAACCAGCCTCAGAATATAGCTTACCCTCTAAGCTGTCAAGTGAAATCTGCTCGGCATCATGGTGGCGACCTTCCCATGAGCATACCGGGTTAGCTGTACCATTGAAGGCATGAAGATTCCGGCATCGCTCCGCGCCGCAATGACAGAGATTGCGCGTAAGTTCGGCAGGCAAGGCGGCAAGACAGCGGCGAACAACATGACGCCAGAAGAACGAACCGCCCGCGCTAGGAAGGCCGCTAAAGCGTCAGCGGAGAGAAGGACCGCCAAGCGCCTCGCCAGGGAAGGCATCAGACGAGATAGGAAGGCCGCAAAGCGAAAGTGAGGTGAAACTCGGGAGTTGTCCAGCAGAGGGTGTGCGAGAGGCGTGGCGCACCCTTTGGCCAGAGCGCACCCGGAAAGTTTTTTTGCAATCTCTTTTTTTTCTTCGCGGATCGGGCGGTTCCTGAGCCAGACAACAAACGACTGGTGTGATGCAACAGTTGCCGTTGAGTTTCACGTTGAATTGCACGTCCGGAGCACTGGGTCTGAATAGAGAGTAGACTGGAGTCCCATCGAGCTTGGACAACATGTGCGACGAATGTGATCGTCTTTGGCTGGAGCACAGCGAGGTCAGCCAGAAGAGCTTCCGGCTGGAAGCATGGCTCAGGCACGCGGAGCTGAGTCAAGATCACGACCTGGTGCAGGCGCTGGCAAAACGGCTAGCAAGCCTGATGCACGAGCAGAACCGAACAAGCGAAGCGTTTGTAGAGCATCAGGCGAAGGCTCACCACCAAAAAGGTGTTGCTGATTCCCAGAGTGGGTGATTGCGATTGTCCGCAGATCGGCGCATTCTTGTATGGGGCGGCAACTGAAGGCTCCCGAGTAGCTTCCCCAGCAGGTTCGGGTTGCCTATCGGAAGCCCTCGAAACAAGACCGAATGGTTAGATTTAGCGCGAGTAGTGCCGCGAATTTGTGATTTCCAAAACCGCTTCTCCTTGCCTTTTGCATCGACTAAGACACAAAATGGCCGAAACGCCACCAACTGTTGGTGTGATGGAAACGCGATATCGGCTGAAGGCTCCTATCAAAGCGATTTTGGACAAGCATGGCGAAGCAGTATCCGTAACGGTGCCGCCGGGTGCGCTGCTGGTTCGACTTTCCCAACCGCAATAGGCGTCAACAACTCTGTTCGGGATGGTTGGCGTGTACTGGGAGGGTCGGCACTACTCTGTTTATCCGAATGATCTGGCGCAGACGGCTCGCGCCCAGAACCAGCAGCCGACCCCGGCAATGATCGCGCAGGACCAGCAGAATAAGGAAGCGCGCGATCAAATTGAACTCCGGGTCTCCCGACATCACGCAGCGGTTCAATGACTGGTACCAGCAGAGACGGTACACGATCGACTATCAGGCGGACGGGGATTATTTCCAATCTGGGTGGCGGACGACCGTCGGCCCGGCGTGAGGATCGAGCTGGAGGGCCGGAGTAAGGGTTTCCAGTGGTTCTTCTCCTTCTACCTGGTATTCCTGGTTGAGTCCGATCAGGGGCACAAGGATGCGTTGCTGTTGCTGGACGAGCCGGGACTGCACCTGCATCCCACGGCGCAGCAGGGCCTCATCGGCTTCTTCGACAAGCTGGCGGAGAAAAACCAGCTCATCTATACGAGGCATTCGCCCTTCCTGATCGACGGCGAGCACCTTCACCGGGTGCGGCCGGTCAGCGAGGACAAAACCGGGCATTCGCGTATCAACGCCGAGACCTCGCCGGCCGATCGCGAAACGATGTTCCCACTGCAGGCCGCGGCGGGTTACGCGATGGTAGATTATGCCGTCCTGATGAAGCTGTACGGCGGAAGTTCGAGCAAGACCGCCGAGGCTCGCTACTCTCCGGCTGAATGCGTTGGTTGCGAGAAACAGCCGAAGATCGGCAATCCCGATTGGAAGCATATCAGCACTAGCTACGTCGAACGCCAGAACCTCACTATGCGGATGTCCATGCGCAGGTTCACTCACCTGAAGAATGCCTTCAGCAAAGAGCTGGAAAACCACAGCGCTTCTCTTGCGATCAACTATGTGAACATAACTTCTGCCGAATTCACCAGGCCTTGCGCGTTACTCAAGCCGAAAACAAAGGTCAAGCGGCTAAAATTTCAAACTGACCCACACCCAACTAAATCGGCTTTTCGCGGTGCGTGGGCTACTTTTTGTAATGCTTTAGTCGGTGGAAGTTGATAAATCGTTCAGGGGATGTGTGGCTGGGGTGAGGTCGCCCGCAGCAGCCTGGTGCAATCCAGTAAGCCTAAGATTTATCATGGGACCGTGGATCGTTGTTCGAAAGCCAGGTCGTGCGCTGTTGCATGGCTGTTGTGCGGGTTGCTGGTTTGCGCGGCGATTCACTCACCGCACTGCGATCTGTGTAACGAACTATATTTCGGCGGCTCTTCGTCGCAGCACGTCGCCGATCATCCGGTTCCCCTCAAACACGACGAGTGCAACGGCATGTGTTCCTGTTGTCTTTTCCAAGGCCTTCTACCGTTGACGCCTGTTCTGCCACCGGCACATGCGGTAACGGGAGGGATTTGGATCTCGCTCTCTGGACCAGTTGTCGCACCGTGGCGCTCCATATTTCGCCCGCCGCGCATAGTGATCTCCGCTTAGCTCATTTGCCCGCGCTCTCCGAGCGCGAAAGAGATGAATTGAATTCTTGGAGAGATCTATGCCTCGACGTGCGTTTAGACTCGCTGTAGCAAACGTGTCCATGTTTATCGGGTGTCTGCCTGCCTATGGACAGGCTGCGCCTCCGGAGTCGTCCACCCCTGTGGCGACGGTTGACGACAATAAAGCCATCCTGGAGATCGGCGGCGCGACAAGTTGGAATATTAGCGGAGGCGCGGCAACCTGGGCGCCGAATCTGGCCGCGGAGATCGAGCCTATCGAGAACTGGCTGGAGCTGGAACTGGGCGTTTCGCCGTTCTACACCCACAATTCGAAGGAATGGGATACCGACCTGCTGTTTAAGAAGCCATGGACCCTGTCGCGGAAAGCGGAGTTTATGCTCGGAATTGGACCGGAGTGGGTTCACCTCAAACAGGCCGGACGTTGGACCACTGCAATGGCCGGAGAAATAGCGGGGGACTTTATGTTCTGGCCAAATGGCAAACATCGCTTCGGTTGGTATCTGGAGCCGGCTTACGACTACAGCTTCGCAAGCGGCCATCAGAAGTCGCTCGGGATAAGCTTTGGGCTGCTTATTGGTATTCGTTGAGCCTCTAGCCGCAATAACCGCCGCCTCCTGGTTGCAGGAGATTACCAGGAGGTTGGATAGTAAGCATCCGCTGATCGTCCTCCTGCTCGCCTGGTGCTAGCACGAGGTCAGAGGCATCCCTGTAAGTCACATAGCTCCCGAAATAACGACGCATGATCAGATCGTCAACCACGAACGTCCGTCGGTGCAAGTGCATCGGTAGACGGACTCGGCGCGCTGGCGTCCGGCAGGATGACAGGTGGGCGGATGCTATGCGTCAGCGTACTCGCCACTGCGTGCCGCAGCTTTTTTCGGTCGACCGGCTGAATTGCGTTCAGTTACAGCGGCGACAGTCCCTACAGAATGTGTGGTTGGTAAGGTGCGCCACGATCATTAGACAGCTTCCGACTAGTGTCGTCGCCACTTCCGCCAGGTGGGATGGGAGGTGATCGCCGTAATACCCGCCGGCAAAGATTAAGCACAATCCTGTGCACATCATGAATAGGACGCGCGAACGACGATGCCTTCGATATCCGCCGATGATGGCGAAGCAGCCAATCCCAGCTATCAAAACTGTTAGAACCCGATGAAACTTCTCCTCGGATGGCAAGTAATGCGCCCACACAGCCGAGAGGGACAACACAACGGGTGTCAAGATGCAATGGATGAAGCACAACGCGGAGGCGATGATGCCCAACCTGTCTGACTGTAACGAAAGCATTTCGCGTTCATTGCTTGTCACAACTGTACACGCTGGATCGTCGACCAGTACGCCGCCTTTTCAGGACCGGCCTCACTTTCTGGTGATCCTCCCTCGGCCGATCGGTCGGGGATCACGCCGTGAACGCCAGGCTTCGCCGTGGGAACGCTCTTGAGACGTTCGCGGAAGCGCTTCAGCTCGTCTCTCACTCGGCCGTGATGTTTTAACCAGCGATCTCGCTCATTCGCTAACGACGGTAACTGATGGAGCACCAAGTCGTTCCTGTGCGCCGGACGCCTTGTCCAAGGCGATTCAGCCGCCCACATTTGTAGGCCGGACAAAAGCAGAGCAGTGACCAACACAATCGATTTCATTGGAGGTCTTTAACGATCCATGGCAGCATGTGCTCCTACTCCTGACGCAACGTCACAGCCGGATCGATTCTCGACGCGCGCCAGGCCGGCAACGCGCAGGCAGCGACAACCACCACGAAAAGAACGGCGAGAGCGCCCGCGAAGACGAGCGGGTGGCCGCCCCCAACACTGGGCAAAACATGTTGCAGGATACGGCCGAGGACGATAGAACCGAGCAGCCCGCCGAACAGACCGGTGGCTCCAAGTAATACACCGCGTCCCACGACCAGCGCCCAGATACGTGCCGGACTGGCGCCCAGTGCCAGCCGGACGCCCATTTCGCGCCGCCTCTGTCCGACAAGGTAGGACATCACTCCATAGATTCCAATGGCCGCGAGCACAACCGCCACCGTTCCAAACAGGATCAGCAGAAGTTTAGACAGCCGCAATGGCCAGATGCTGTCGAGAATGCGCTGTTCGTACGTGGCGAAATCGAAAACCGACTGCTCGGGATCAATACTCCACATGGCCCGCTCCGCCTTACTCGTGAGCCCGGCCAGGCCCAGGTTGGTCTTCACCAGCATGTATTGATTCGAGTCCGCCTCCTGGCGATAAGGGACGTAGAAGTCCAGGCTCGCTTCCGCGCCGAGCTCGCGCTGTTGTACATTGCCCACCACACCCACGATCTTGCGGAACGGGCCCCGGTCTCTCGCTGTGGGATTGTAGACGAGACGTTGTCCAACTGGGTCCTTGTCCGCCCAGAGCAGTTTCGCCAATCGCTCACTGATGATGGCGACCGGCTCGGAGCCCTGCCTGTCGAAGGGCGAGAAAACGCGTCCTCTCTTGAGCGGAATTCCCATCACATCGAAGTAACTCTCGCTCACACTCTGATGGTTTACGTAAGGATTCTTCAGAGCTTCCTGGATGGACTGCCCGTCCATTTGAACGGTGTCTGGCGCAGTTTCCTCCTGCCTGGCCAGCGGAGGGTTACTGACAAAGGCCGCTTTTTGGACGCCGGACATTGCGCCCAGGTGCCCCAGCGCTTGCTCGTAATAACGGGATATTGACGGCTGATCGATGTAACGTTTCCAGCCAAGGGAAATACGAAAGGTGGAGATCGAATCGCTCCGAAAGCCTTTCTGCTGTTGCTGGAGTTCGAGCAAACCATGTATCAATTGCCCGGCTCCGGCGAGTAGCACCACGGCAACCGCCACTTCTGAGATCACCATGCAGTCGCGTAACCTGGCCAGATCTCTTCCGGCCGACGTGCCGCGCGCTCCTTCTTTCGCCGCTTCGCTCAGAGAGCCGCGGGACATTCGCAGCGCTGGCGCCAGTCCGGAGCAGATCCCGGCAGCCACGGAAACCAGGGCCGTAAACGCAAGCACACGGCCATCGATATCGACCGCCATCCAAGTGGGAAGTTGGGGACCGATCATGACCCGCAGCAGATTCATCCACCAGTACGCTAGAACGAGCCCGAATGCCGTGGCCGCAAATGACAGAACGACACATTCCGTCAGCAATTGCCCCAGCAACTCCCGCCTGCCAGCCCCAAGCGCCATTCTGACCGCCATCTCACGCTGGCGTCCCAAGCCCCGTGAGAGCAGGAGGTTCACCACATTGCCGCAGGCGATCAGCAGGACGAACCCAACCGCTCCCAGCAGAACGAGCAAATAGGGCCGGACATCACCCGAGTAGAGCTCGCGGAATGAAATCGCGCGGAAGGAGATGCCGGCATTCGTTTCCGGGTATTGAGCCGCCAGCCGCCGCGACACTACGTCGAGTTCCGCCTGCAGCCGCGCCACTGAAAAGGGCTGCTTGACTCGACAAATTCCGACCATGCTTCGGGAGCTGTGCCGGTCGTACTGGAAAAGGCCGCCGAGAGAGCGGTACACTTGGATACCCTGTGGAAAGTCAAAGCCCCGGCCGGTCACGCCGTGGATCTGATATCCGGCGGCATGATCCAGTGTGATCTTCTTGCCAAGCACATCGCGCCGGCCGCCAAAGGTGCTCTTCCAAACACCGTAACTCAAAATCACGCAAAAGTCGCGTTGCCTGTCGGCATGGTCGGGCCACGTGAGACCGATCTCCAAAGGCGCGCCGAGCACTTCGAAGAGATTGCCGGTCGTGAGAATCGTCCGCCACTCTTGCGGCGGCCCATCACCGCTAAAGTTGTATCCCCCGGCGCCTCCAGTATGCGCGGCAATTCCGTCCAGGATCGTCACCTGCTCCTGTATGTCTAGGACTTCGCGCATGGAGATCTTACCGAGCTGTCCGCCGCGCACGGACTGGATCTGGAATAGCTGGTCCGGATCTCGGAATGGAAACGGACGAATCAATAAGGCGTTCACAAAACTGAAGATGGCCGTATTCGCTCCTATTGCGAGGCCCACCGTCAGGATGACGGCCGACGCGTATGCGGGATTTCTGCGGATCTGGCGCAGACTCAAACGAGCGTTACGGATAATCGACTCAATGGGCATGTTAGACACACGGCGATCCACGCCAAGCCCGTAGGATAGACGCTTCGGCCCTCAGTCACAAAAGTATTTTATGGATGGCGGCGAAATGCCGATGAACGGCGGATATTCCCAGATTTGTGGCCTGCCGGCTTGTCCAGCTTCTCAGTAGAAGTACATGGCTTCCGGGCGAATATGTCCGCCTGACTGGGCGCAATAGCCACACTCAGCGTGGTAATCGGAGCGGATAGCCCGGACCGCGTTGGGGATGGAAATCTCATCGTCTGGCTTATGTTCCGTGGCGATAGCAAGCCTGGGGCGAAACCGCCGTAGAGTCTCGCGTGCGCCGTGGAGCGCGTTCACCTCTGCGCCTTCTATATCCATTTTGATGAAGTCCACACGCGGCAGAGCCAGTTCGGTAACAAGCTGATCGATTGTCGTGAGTTGCACCTGAACGGCCGCGTGGGTACCCTCGGGATGTAAGACTACGCTATTGGCGGCGAAATTCTCGTCAGACACATTGAGTGTCAAGGTGTCGTTCTTATCCCAGACCCCTTTGGGGTACACTATCGCCCTCTTCTCGGCGATTTCCCGCGCGAGATTGCGCCGCAAACATTCAGCGCTGGTGGGGGAGATCTCGATGGCGACCACCACCTTCGCGCCCGCCTTCAGGGCTTCCCGGCTGAAATCACCATCACTCGCGCCACAGTCAAGGACGATATCTCCAGCCGCTACAAAGTGAGCGCCTGATCCATAAATCTGAGACTCCATTTCCGCGAGGTTGAACGGAAGTACGTATCGGTTGCCTTTAGGGATCCAATATCGGCCTTTGGGAGTGTCCCACAGTTCCAGGCCGTCGCTTTCGGCCGCGAGATGGCTACCGGTCAAGATGCGATCGTTCGTCTCCTTGAGCCTGTGCAGGTGCGCTTCACTGTCCAGTGCCAGTCGCAAAGGGCACACGGGGCTGTGACCAGTTAGCGCCAGCGTGAGTAAACGGAAGCGCGGCGAGAGCGCGTATGCAGCTCCCAATACCAGGAGCAGTGTAAGAAGAATCTTAATCAGTTTCAAGTTTTCCCACCTTTGGTCCCCTAAACATACCGCATTAGCATTACGGAGATCCAGGCTTGTTTGAGACTGAGCCAGTCATGCTGCGCGTGCCCTCTTGACGGAATATCTGGACCACTGACCAGATTCATGTGAGAAGTTGCGAAAGCTCGGGATAGAATCATGAGGTCCCAACCGACGCTCCGCCATGACTAGGTTTCTGGAAGACATCCCGTGTTCAGTCAGGCGTTTCCTCAGTAGGCCCGGCTTCTCGGCCGTTCTCGTCATTATTTTGGCGCTCGGCATAGGAGCCAACACTGCCATCTTCAGCGTCATCAGCAGCGTCCTGCTGAAACCTCTTCCATTCAAAGCTGCGGACAGGCTCGTGCACATATGGGAAAACTACCCCAAGCATTCCCGCTACCGCTTAGGAAGTGACCAGGGCTTTATCATCGTTCGTCCCGGGACTTACTACGATTGGAAGGCCCAGAGCCAATCCTTTGAGGCCATCACCGCAGTTGGTTGGCGCAGCGCTCTCTTAAGTGGGTCTCAGCAGGCCGAGACTGTGGAGGCACACGAGGTCGACGAGAACTTCTTCGAGACGCTCGGCGTGAAACCGGAGCTCGGCCGAACCCTGCAACCGGTCGATTTTACATCCGCCGATCGCCGTCTGGTGGTCCTGAGCCATGTTCTATGGAAGTCTCGATTCGGTGGGGATCCTGGAATCATCGGCAAGACGATATCGATTGACAATGCCGCTCATACTGTCCTGGGTGTCATGCCGTCGGGCTTTTATCCAACTCGCTGGCAAGACCCCTTAATGTGGCTGCCCATGTTCATGGACCCGGCCCTGAAGCAAAGCCGCGTTGCGTGGAAGCTCTTCACGTTCGCTCGCCTGAAGCCTAGTGTCAGCTTCGATCAAGCCCAACGCGAGTTGGACGTTATCTCAGACAGGCTGACTGCTGCATACCCGGAGCATTATGACAATATGGGCGCCGTCCTGACGCCAGTAACCGGCTATCTCTTCAGCCAGTACGAAAAACTGTTCTACACGCTACTTGGCGCTGCGGCTCTCGTGCTCGTGATTGCTTGCGCGAATGTGGCGAGCCTCATGCTCGCGCAATCCATTGAGCGCCAGCGCGAGTTTTCATTGCGCGTTGCGCTCGGTGCTTCCGCAGCACGAATCATTCGACAGGTCCTGACCGAGTCTGTTCTGCTCTCCGGCGCCGGCGCTGTGCTCGGTACGGCTTTGGCCTCCGCCAGCATCCATCCGGTCCTTTCCCTTCTTCCTGTTTCGAGCCGCGTGCCTAGACTCCAGAGCGTCACGTTGGATTGGCATGTCCTGGTCTTCACCCTCGTGATTTCGGTCTTCGCTGGAATTTTCTTCGGCGTCATTCCGGCTCTTCGGGCATCCCGGCCGGACCTGAATGAGACTCTGAAAGAAAGCCACCGGACGGGATCCGCCGGCCTGCTCGCGAGGCGGACCGGCGACCTGTTGATTGTCACCGAGATCGCCGTCTCGTTGGTCCTGTTAGTTGGCGCGGGCCTTCTAATGCGCAGCCTATTCAATCTCTTTCAGTCCGACCCCGGCTTCAATCCCGCCCGCGTGCTGGCCTTATCGTTTGACGTGCCCGCGTACAGATACGGTAAGTACGAAACCGGTGGCATCAACTCGTCTCGCGCCCGCCTGTTCGAGGAGATGGCGCACCGGATGCAGGCGCTGCCGGGAGTCAGGAGCGCCACCGTCACCGGTCTTCTCCCGCTGCGGCACGGTCCGAATCCCTGGGCGATGCACATCGAAGGAAGGCCCGCACCCCCACCGAAGAGCAGCAACTACGGAGGAGCGGCACGGCGCGCGCAAACAGGCTTGTACAATCACGGCGAGGTGTCCATTGAACGCGTCACGCCGGGCTACTTCGAGACTTTTGGTATTCCTCTCGTCAAGGGTCGGTACTTCGACGCGCGGGACAACGCGAACGCGCCAAAGGTTGCCGTGATCAATGCAACCAATGCCCGTAGGTACTTCGGGTCCGACGATCCAATCGGCAAGACGATTGTGATCGACATGACCAGTTACTTCCCCCGCATGACGGTGGTCGGCGTGGTCGCCGACAGCCGCTTAACCTCACTCGACAAGGACGTGTACCCGGAAGTGTTCTGGCCGATGGCCCAGTTGCCGAGTCCAAGCGGGTGGGTAGCTGTCCGCACAAGTGCGGATCCCGCTGGGTTTGCCGCCGCTGCACGCTTGGCCATTCACGAAATGGATCCCGATATTTCGATCGGTGAAGTGAAAACGATGAAGGAGATCGTAGGCGAATCGCTATGGAGGCAGCGCCTGACCTCCATCCTTCTAGGATCGTTTGCGGCCCTTGCTGTGCTTCTGGCCGGTATGGGGACTTACAGCGTCTTCTTATGTCTCCTCAATCAGCGCACCAAGGAACTCGGAGTGCGTGTCGCGCTGGGCGCCACACGAGCGCAAATTTTCCTGCTAGTGCTGGGATCTTCTCTCAAGCTCGCCGTGATTGGAATCGCAATCGGGATCGCGGCCGCGCTAGCCGGCGGCCGGTTCGTCGCGTCCTGGCTCTACGGCGTCAAGAGCAACGACGTGGTGACCATCGGCGCCGTGTCATGCATGCTCCTACTCGTCGCGCTGCTCGCCTGCTATGTGCCTGCCGCTCGTGCCGCGCGCGTGGATCCGCTAATTGCTCTCAGAGAGCAATGACAAGAAATCGAGCTGACTGCTCGATTTGCCGCCACGCCCTGAGGGGGCTATCATTGATCGCACAATCGCTCGTCAGACAACAACGCGTCCGCGCCGTAGGGCCGATCTTACTGGCCGCGTGCCCGGCTTGGTCTTGAAGAGCCAAATCGCTGAAGAAGTGTTATTGGTGCGCAGCCACCTCGGACAGCGGGACAGAAAACCACACTCTCGTTCCAAAGTCGCCCTTTTGCATATCCACACAAGCGCCCGGTCCAAAACACAACTGAAGGCGCCGCGTTACGTTAGCCAGTCCAACGCCGGCCCCTGTTCGCTGCACCAAATTGGTGTTCGACTTGGAGCCGGGCCCGGAGTCCTCCACCGTGATTGTTAAAGCGCGATCTGAGGAACTGGCGGTTAGCCTCAACCACCCGTCGTCTGAGCGCCTTGACAAGCCGTGTTTGATGGCGTTTTCTACCAGGGGCTGGACCGACAGGACAGGAATCAAGGTCTGCTCTGCCGCCTTATCCACCTCAATCATTATCTGTAAGCGCGGTCCCAGCCGGAGACGCTCAATGTCGAGGTAAGCCCTGACGATTTTCAGCTCTTCCGCCAGCGATATCAATATCCTGTCGGATTGAAGGAAATACCGGAAGATGTCAGAAAGGTTAAGCACAGTGCGCCGAGCGCCGGCAGCCTCGCGCGGAATGATTCCGTAAATCGTGTTTAGCGCATTGAAGAGAAAATGCGGATTGATCTGCGAATGCAGCGCACGTAATTCCGCTTCGGAAACCAGTCGCTGCATCTCCGCGAAGCGGAAGCGTTCCAGCTCTTCCGCCACAACTCTCGCCAAGCGGCTGAGCTCGCGAAGGTCTTCACTCAGATACCGACGCCCTCCACGCCGTCGGCCTATCAGGAGATTTCGCACCTCCTGCGGTGTAAGCCGGATCGGGACCACGGCCTCGACCCAGTTCCAGCGAGTATCACGTCCCAGCCATGGTTCATCTTCCGCAAGAGAAGGACAATCCAGGTCCCTCATGGTTGAGCCCGAGCGATCCCGGCTGGCGTCAGACTCGAGAATCTCGAACCTTTGGGCATCGGCGGCCGCTGCCAGCCGTTCCGCAGCCCACTGCAAGTAGCCGCCTTCGTTTCGAATCCCGACAGCCCCCGACCTGAGCTCCTGGACGGTTCTATCAATGCTGGATCGGCGAAACACAGCCAGCGTGAACCATCGCTGAACTATCCCTCGCAGATAGGCGAAAACGATCAACAGACCGCACAGGCACGCCACAGACAAGCTATCTGCCAGGGGATGTCCCAACCTATCTTCCAGCGCGAGAGTTTCAGCAATGCGTATTCCCGCGAAGGCTAGAAGTGCAGCCAAGAACACATTGGCCAGAAATCGCACAAACGCATCGAGAAAAACAAAACAGTAATCCTGAAGCAGGATCAATAATGCAACTGGTATTCCAAGATGATGCACCAGCAGCTCCGTAGACCAGGGTCGAGGCGGATTTCCACCCTCAAAATGCGAAAACGTCACTACGAACAAGAGGAGGCACATCGATGCGAGCAGGTGGGAGGTTTTCCTGCGGGGTTCCTGCCCTCCATCCAGCAGCGCTCCGATCGATGAGATGAGAGTCAATCCACCAAATCCGATGGTAATCACCCAGAGCGCCCACTTGTGCAGGGGTGTGGCTGGCAGGAAGTGCTCACACAGATGCATCGTCGTAGCAAGCACACTCAGCATGTATCCGCTCGCGGTAATGAGGCGAGATTTGCCTTGGAGAGACACGTTCAGAAGGACTGCAGGTAACAGGCTCAGGCTGGAGAAGCTAGCCGCCTCCATGGCCCAGTGGGCGGTGCCGGAAGTCAATAGAAGGCTCGTGAACGATACGGCGTTCCAGATCAACGTCAGACCGGCCGATGCCACTGAAAGCCAGTTCTCACGTGCGCGCCGCCCTGCGGCACCTCGTAAAGCGAGCACCAAGAAAATCCCGAATATGACCGTACCCGAAAGGTGCCCTATGGCATTGACAATCAGGGGTTCGTGGTCGTTCATCATCGATTGGGGCAGCCTATTTGGGCGGCTGCAGACCGCTTGGTGGTGGACCGGTCACTTCGGTTCGTGGGCCGCCCGCGACGATTTCAGCCCGCTCATAGGATTGTTCTTTCAAGTTGACGTACTTTCGATAGAATTCAGCTACACCTCAACGAGATCAAGAACTAAGTCTGGCCGTGAAAGAAGGTATTGCCGATGAGTTGCCCTGATAACAACAGAAACGAAATACGTTTTCACGGTTTTGTGCATGCTGTCATCTTGGCCATTGGCATCCTGATCACTCCCGCTCTGATACAAGCTCAACCGCCGCGGGCAGCGCCGCGGAACATTGCCTTCTTTGGCCGGGTTGAAGCAGTCGATTCCATGAGGAAAGCAGTCACTGTGAGACACGGCAAGATCCCTGACTATATGAATTCAGCTATAACTGAGTACTCCATCCCAGAAGAGGCTGTTCTCAAGCGGTTGAAGCCGGGAGACGATATCCGCGCAACTGTCCACCCGAATGATCTGACTCTCTATCACGTCCAGATTGTGTACCGACGTACTGAAACAAAGGGGCAGACATCTAAGTAATTACGGCTTAGCTGCCATCGTCGTGGCGCTTCAGCGTCGGGCGTTCATCCTCATCGGTCTTGGACTTAGTCCCGTCCTCACTGGCATCTATCGGACCGCTGCCCGGAGAGCGGCGCAGTGTAGGCCGATTAGGATCTTTGTTATCGAGCGTGCGCCGGCCGTGCAGCATGACTAAACGGTCCTTGACATCGTTGAATTCCGACGTGTTGACTACGTATTCGGATCTGGGCGGCAAGTCCTTTTGAATCTCCTTCTGTGCCGCCATAATGCGATAATCCGTCATGGGATGAGTCGCAAATACCTTAGCGACGGTGCCAGGCTTTTTCTTTTCCAGGGTCTCGATTTTTTCAAAGAAATCCACGAAAGCCGTGGGGTCGTACCCGGCCTTGTACATGTACTGCAGGCCCAGGTGATCCGCCTCCCGCTCATTGGCGCGCGAGAAGGTCAGAAAGCCTATGGGAATCGCCATGCTCGCGCCCTGCCGGATGGCGTAACCAGTCCACCCATACGGGATCGCGATCGAGGCGGCAATCATTGCGATCTGCGCGATTTCTCCGCGCGTGGCGTTCTTTGTGCCGTGCCGGCAGGCCACATGAGCAATTTCGTGCCCCATGACGCCCGCCAACTCTGCTTCGGTGTCCGCCTTAAGAATGGGGCCGGAGTTGACGAAGAAAAAACCTCCAGGCAATGCAAAGGCGTTTACCTCTTCGCTATCCAGCACCTTTATAGTGAAGGGCACTTTGGCGTCGGAATTCCGGACGAGATTCTGACCCAAGCGATTAACGTATTCCGCGACAATGGAGTCCGTGACAACCTTCGTTTGGCGCTCCACCTCCTGGGCCAATTGCTTGCCTATCGCAATCTCCTTCTCCAGCGAATAAAAATTTACACCACCGCTGACGTTTCGGTCACCAATCGCATCCGGGTCGTCCTTGGGATTTTTCTTGTCGTCGCCGGCGAAACCGTTCAACGACGCTGTGATCAGGATTACCAAAAGCGTTGCAGATCTGCACGATATCACCGGAACCTCCTGCACAGCCCTTCCACTAACATCGTACGCCGGTCCCCACGCAGCGCATCAACTATTCCACCAACCAACGCGGCCTCGCGGTAGGCGGACTAGTTTGGAGGTTCAGCGGAACGCCCGGACCCGTTGGATTCTGACAACCACATTGCAGCTAAGAGTTACCTTCCGAACGCAACCCATTCAAGCGCCGTGTGCTCCTAGCTTGGAGCGCGAGCGCTGGAGCACCGGAGGACCAGCGGAGGAATGCCAGAGGAGGGACGTTTGGGAAGGAATGAACGTGTTTGAACCAAACCGCGCGTAACAGCGTGATTTGGTCAACCGCGCGAAAGACAATTGCCTCACTTAGGGCTTAGCAAAAACAACTACCGGGGTTACGGGAAGCGTCAAACAGAACAGGGATCAGTACGCCCGTTCAGTGCATCGCCATGCCAGCCAGAATCAGAGCGACATGCACTCGAAAGTGCTGTCCACCGGCCAGAAGGGTAAACCCTGACGCCCTCCGCTAGTCCTCCGCTGCACCAACGGTCGCGTTCTATCCGTCTCCGACCCAGTTCACGGCCGAGCGCGCAAGCGACGCCCTTACAGTCACGAAAATCCGGTCGGCCCGATGAGAGGAGCGCAAGCCGGGCGAGGCGAGCGCGTGAGTGGATGCCTGTTCTAAATCCTTCGCAGCGGGCTCAATAGCGTCCTGACATAGAAATGCTATGATGAACTTGAGAGGCACTGTATTGTCCAAGGGACAGCTCATTGTTGTGCTCGCCGTCGCGCTGGTTTTGTCCAGCACGCAGTGTGCGGCGCTCTGCATTGTCGGGCCTTGTACTGACGCCGCAACAACTCCTGCCGACGAAACTCCTTGTCACCACCAGCACGAAACACCTGACAATCAGACACCTGCGCCTTGCCCTCATCAAACAATCCAGGCTGACGTACCGCAGACTTTTGCGAGCGCACTGACATCCCTTGACCACGTTGCAGCGATGGATATGCCGGTCGCCTTTACGGGCGAATTTTCTCCGTTACCGGACGCGCATTTCCTCCCGTCGCATGACCTGTCGCCACCGGGACCGCAATCCTCACCCGGCTTCTCCATCCTTCGAATCTAGCCCTTCACCTTTCCGCTTAAATCGCCGCAGCACCCTCGCGTGCAAACGGCGCTACCGTCCTAGCCGGAGCGTCTGAGACGCGCACGCGAGGCTGTCAGCAGCACTATTCGAAAGGCAAAGGATTATGAATGCTCGAAGAGATTTTTTCAGGAATATTTTCAGCGTAGGGGCGGGCCTCGCAGTTTCGCAGCTCGCATCGGCACAGCAGGCGCGTGCCCCGGAACCCGCGACTGGCGCACCCCCATCGGTATTGACGCCGGACGTCGAAGACCTGCCTTTCACGCTCGACAACGGCGTGAAGGTCTTCAACCTGATCGCGGAACCGGTGAAACAGATGGTCATTCCGGGCCGGACATTCGATCTCTGGGGGTTCAACGGGAGCGCGCCGGGGCCGACGATCCAGGCCAACGAGGGCGACCGCGTACGCATCGTTTTCGATAATCATCTGCCAGAGCCTACTGGCATTCACTGGCACGGTCTCGAACTACCCATTGAGATGGACGGCGTACCGGGCATGGGCCAGAAACCTATCATGCCGGGCGAACGCTTCGTTTACGAGTTTCCGCTTCACCAAAACGGCACCTTTTTCTACCACCCGCACATGGCGATGCAGGAGATGGTAGGAATGCTCGGGGGCTTCATCATCCATCCGAAGACCCCCTACGCGCCGCGCGTGGAAAAAGACTACCTGATCGCGCTGCAGGAGTATGCGGTGCTGCCCAACAGCACAATCCCGAACAGCATGAATATGGAATTCAACTGGCTTACGTTTAACGGCAAGGCCGGACCCGCCTCAACGCCCTTGATCATCAAGCACGGGGAACGCGTGCGCATCCGGATCATCAATCTCGGCATGGACCATCATCCGATTCATCTTCACGGGTTCACCTTTTGGGAAACCGGACGCGAGGGAGCCAGGCAACCCGATACGCTCTGGCACCGGGGCAACACGACCTTGGTCGGCGTCGCACAGGCCCGCGACATCGAATTCGTGGCGGACCGCGTCGGCGACTGGATGTTCCACTGCCATCTTCCCCACCACATGATGAACCAGATGTCCTCGAACGTCGGCCCGATGACCCGTCTCGGCCAAGGCATGCAGGGCGGCGCAAGCATGGAGGAAGCCATGGGGATGCTCCGGGACGGCCACGCCACCGCGGAGAACAAGGCGCCGAGCCTCGGCCGCGGCCTTGGAGTTGGCTCCACGGCGGACATGGCCCGCTCTAACGGTCCGTCGTCTCAGAGCGAGGTTGACAAGGCCATGGCCAATATACCGGGCATGGATCACTCGAAAATGCCTGGGATGGACCACGGCGCCGTGCCGGGAATGAATACGCCCGAGTTGCCGAAGACCGCGAATCAGGTGCCCTTGTTCCCGCAGGACGCTTTCATGGAAGGCCCGATGATGGCGATGGACAAGGAGGTCGACAAACCGGAGACGTACGGATTGCCCCCAGGCTGGAGCGGATTCAGTGGAGGCATGATGACGCTGGTCCGGGTGCTGCCCGCCGACCAGTATGAAAAGATCATGGAGCTGAAATCCCGCCAGCGCGCCCAAAAGCAACAGGAGATCAAAGCCAAGTGAGACGCACCGGCAGAAGTATAGATGAGGCTAAGGCGTTGCCTCTTGCGCAGAACAGCCGGCCTCGGATTTCCGGCTATACAGCGACCGCCGTGTTGCTCGCCTTGTTCCTCTCGTCTGCCTTCGCGCAACAAAACGACAAAAAGTCATTCACGTTTCGCGGCAAGGTCGAGCAGGTGAACGGGACGACAAAGAGGCTCACCGTCCATAGCGAGCCGATCGAGGGCTGGATGGGGGAGATGACGATGGGCTTCGCCGTCGACAACGACGCCGTGTTCAATCGCGTCAAGGCCGGAGATCAGATCACCGCGAAGGTATACGCAGGCGATCTCACGTTGCACGACGTGCAAGTCGTCCCGGCGGGGAACGCCGGCGCGACGCCAAATGCAACGACCCAAGGCGGCCTGCGGCTGGAGGACCTGGAGCAGATGGCCTTGGCAAGCAACCCGACCGTGGCTCAGGTGCAGGCCAACATGCGTGTCGCCTCGGGACTGGCCAAACAGGCGGGGCTCTATCCTAATCCCACGGTTGGCTATTACGGAGATGAGATTCGAGGCGGTTTCTCGCAGGGCGGTAAACAAGGGGGATTTGTCAGTCAGACCATCGTCACCGGCGGCAAACTTCGTGCGGCCCGCCGAGTGGCCGAGCTGCAAGCAAACGAAGTCGAGACGAGCGGACAGGTTCAGCGTCAGCGGATTCTGAATAACGTCAGGATCTCGTTCTATCAGGTTCTTGCCGCGCAGAGATTGGTGGACGTCAGGCGGAATCTGGCCAAGCTCGCCGCCGACGCGGCCCAGACCTCTCGGCAACTCGGCAATGTCGGTCAGGCTGATCGCCCGGACATGCTTCAGGCTGAGGTTGAGCAGCAACAAACGAACGTGAGCCTCCGGGTCGCGCAGCAAAACCTTCAAGCCTCCTGGAGAATGCTGGCCGCCGTGGCCGGAAAACCAACGCTGCCGCTGGCGCGACTGGAGGGTGATCTGGAGGCCATTCCTGAGCTCAGTTATGAAGAATGGGTCGCGACCACGCTGCGGGAAAGCCCGGAACTGAAGTTGGCGCAGCAAGCGATCGATCGCGGCGAAGCCTCGCTGACCCAGGCGAGGAAGGCCGTCATTCCCGATTTGGAGATGACAGGAATTCTTGTGAATGATTACACCCCGCTAAAGGAAACGAACCCGTCACGCGCGACCGGCGTGATGGGAGGGGCGCAGATCGGCGTGCAACTGCCGATCTTCAATCGCAACCAGGGAAACATTGCCGCCGCAAAAGGCGAAGTCGAGAGCGCGAAGCAGGAACTGGAACGGGTAAAGCTGCAACTGCAGCGCGATTTGGCGAGTATGTTTCGCGACTACGATGCCGCCCGCATAACCGTCCAGCAGTACAAAACTGAGATGCTGCCACGAGCGGAAGAGGCTTACAGGCTTTATCAAACGAACTACCAAAAAATGGCGGCCGCTTACCCGCAAGTATTGATCTCACAGCGAACGCTGTTCCAGCTGGAAGCCGATTACATCCAGGCGCTCGAAAGCGCCTGGGAGAGTTCTCTTTTGATCCGTGGTTTCGGGGTCACGGACGGGCTTTCCAAACCAACCGGTCCTTCATCGATGAACACAGCGGGATCTTCCGCATCGCGTGCAACGGCGGTTAAATAGCGAACTGAAAGGGAAGGAATGCGATTTTGCAGAAACTAGTTTGGTTCCTCGCGGGAGCACTCGCGCTGATCGCGGTCGTCTACCTCGGCGGCCTCATTTTCTTGAAAACGGGCGCAAGCAGTTTCAGCACCCGGACGCAGCCGAGTGTTCGGCACTAAGCTCAAGAAACAGGTCAGGAGCACCGGAGGACCAGCGGAGGAATGCCAGAGGAGGGACGTTTGGGAAGGAATGAACGTGTTTGAACCAAACCAGGCGTAACAGCGTGATTTGGTCAACCGCACGAAAGACAATTGCCTCACTTAGGGCTTAGCAAAAACAACTACCGGGGTTACGGGAAGCGTCAAACAGAACAGGGATCAGTACGCCCGTTCAGTGCATCGCCATGCCAGCCAGAATCA